>Ga0208537_1000113_pt1 | contig 12879 bp, 11 predicted proteins | sample MayberrySE_TuleA_FD_185672 | JGI IMG/M metagenome (GOLD analysis project Ga0208537, IMG submission 185672) | Natural and restored wetland microbial communities from the San Francisco Bay, California, USA, that impact long-term carbon... | ecosystem: Environmental > Terrestrial > Soil > Wetlands ...
GACGCCACCGGACCCGTGGACGCCACCTTCTTCGAGGACGCCCAAGGCCCCTACGCCGCCACCGTCTTCCACTCCTGGCTGCTGCTCGTGCGCGGCGTGCTCCGACGTACTGGTCCTCGTGGGGTCTCCCTCCGGGCGACCGGCTGCTGGGAGCTGCCCGCCCTCCACCAGATCTGGAAGGAGGGCGGCATCGAGGAGGTCCGCGCGTTCATGGAGCAGGCCCCGGAGGGTTTCGGAGAGGTCGGGGAGTCGGCGGTGGCTGGTGCTGCCGAGAGCAGGTCCACCCGGCCGGTCATGGCCGACCCGCCCGCAGCGAGACAGCAGGGGGAAGGCACCGCCGGAGGGATGGGCCGACGCCGGGTGCTGGTGCACTCGAGCGGGTTCAAGATGTCGCCCTACTCCGACATCAAGCCCGCAGGAGAGGACAGCAAGAGCGCTCCTCGCAAGCTGTGGCACCGGAGCCCCGGGAGTGCCGGATGACCGGAGCACCTCTTCTCTCACTAGGGTGGGCACCATGCCAGGACAGAACACCTCGCAGCACCCGCACGGACGTGGGGCGGCCCGTACCGCCGTCGTCTGGGATGCCCTGCAGGAGGTGCTGGCAGCGGTCCCGGCCGACACCGACACCGACACCGACACCGGCGTTGCCTCGGTCATCGACATCGGCGGCGGGACCGGAGGCTTCGCCGTCCGGGTCGCCGAGCTCGGCCACCGGGTCACCGTCATCGACCCCAGCCCCGACGCCCTGGCGATCCTGGGACGCCGCGCGGACGAGAGCGGCGTCGCCGACCTCGTCACCGCACGTCAAGGGGACGTGGCCTCCCTGCCCGACCTGGTGCCGGCAGGCAGCGCCGACGTCGTGCTCTGCCATGGCGTGCTGGAGATCGTCGACGACCCCGCGGAGGCGTTGGCGGCGCTGGCCGGCGTGCTGCGTCCCGGTGGCGTGCTCAGCCTGCTGGTCGCGCAGCGCCACGCCGCCGTCGTCGCCCGCGCGATGGCGGGCCACTTCCACCAGGCCCGGCTGCTCCTCGACGACCCGACCGCGGCGGGCAGCGCTCGCCGGTTCACCCCTGACGAGGTGGCGGCGGTGCTCGACGAGAGCGGCTTCGACACCACGGCCATGCACGCGGTCCGGGTCTTCGTCGACCTCGTCCCGAGCTCGCTGGTCGATCTCGAGCAGGGCTCGGCTGCTGCTCTGGTGGAGCTCGAGAAGGCGGTCGCGGACCGGGCCGAGTACCTCCCGCTGGGCACCCAGCTGCACGTCCTCGCGACCCGGCGCTGACACCCCCGGGCGCCGTACTTCCCACTACGCACCGTCACCTCCCGCGGTTTGTCCCGCGCGGGGGGTGACGTTCTCCCAAGGGACCTCGGGAGAGCACCCACCCGGCGGAGCGGGGAGCTGAGCGCCGTGCGCCCCGACCTCGACGCCGCCTCCTGGGACTGTCCGATCCTGCACGTGGACATGGACGCCTTCTACGCCTCTGTCGCGACGCGGGACCGTCCCGACCTCCAGTCGGTCCCGGTGATCGTGGGCGGAGGGCACCGCGGCGTGGTGCTGTCGGCGAACTACCTCGCCCGTGAGTACGGCGTCCGCTCGGCGATGCCCGGCACGAGGGCTCGGCGGCTGTGTCCTCGAGCGGTGGTGATCTCGCCCGACTTCGAGACCTTCAGCTCCGTCTCGTCCGCGGTGATGGAGACCTTCCGGCAGGTCACACCTCTGGTCGAGGCGGTGTCGCTGGACGAGGCCTTCCTCGACGTCTCCGGTGCGGCCCGCCGGCTGGGCAGCCCCTACTCCATCGCCGAGAACCTCCGGGCACGGATCTACGACGAGCAGGGGATCACCTGCTCGGTCGGGGTGGCGAGCACGGTCGCGGTTGCCAAGATGGCGAGCAGGAGGGCCAAGCCCGACGGTGTGTGTGTCGTCCCCCCGGGCTCGATGACCTCCTTCCTGCACCCTCTCGACGTCGGCGAGCTGTGGGGGGTGGGGGAGAAGACCGCCGCGATGCTGCACCGGTTGGGCCTGATGACGATCGGCGACATCGCGCACACACCGCTGGCCACCCTCCAGCGAGCGGTCGGAGCCTCCCTCGGCAGCCAGCTCCACCAGCTGGCGTGGGGACGCGACCGTCGTACGGTGACGCCTCGCCGCGGGCCCGACGAGCCGGACCGGAGCATGGGCGCCGACGAGACCTTCGGCCGTGACACCGACGACCACGAGGTGATCCTGCGCGAGCTGCTCCGGCTCTCCGCGAAGGTGACCTCCCGGATGCGCACCGCCCAGGTCGCCGGGCGCACCGTGACGTTGCGGGTCCGCTTCGCCGACTTCACCACGATCACCCGGTCCAAGACGCTGCCCGAGGCGACCGACGTGACCCAGCAGGTGTACCGCACCGCGGCAGGCCTCTTCGCGGCACTGGGTCTGCAACGGGCCCGGATCCGCCTGGTCGGCGTACGTGTCGAGGGGCTGGTGCCACGCACGACCGTGCACCACCAGCTGATGCTGGGGGAGCGGGAGCACGGCTGGTCCGACGCCGACCGGGCGGTGGACCGGGCCACTTCGCGGTTCGGGAAAGCGGCTGTGCGACCGGCTACCCTGCTGCGAGGGGGAGGCCGCTAGCAGATCCCGGAAGGGAACGCCGGATGGAAGCACCTGGGGAAGGGGGAGGCTCCGACCCGCCCTGGGTCCCTGCTCCGGACACCTCGCTCGACGAGCAGGCCGAGATGTTCGCCGGTATCGCCAGGAGCTCACCCGACGCGGTGGTCGTCTCCGACCCCGATGGCACGATCGTGTGGGCGAACCCGGCCACGGCAACCCTGTTCGGGTGGCCGGTCGAGGAGCTTCTCGGCCGCGACGCCACCTCGCTGATCGACCCCGCCGACCGGGAGCGCGTCCGCCTCGGCCTCGGCGAGCTGCGCGAGGGGCAGATCCGAGAGCTGCGCTTCGAGACGACCAGCCTGAGCAAACAGGGCGGCGCCCGGGTCCCCCTCCGGGTCGACGTGACCGCGGTGCGGGACTCCCACGGGCGGGCCCGCGAGCTCGTCGCGTTCGCGCGAAACCTGCGCGAGCTCCGCGAGGCGGAGCGCCTCCTGGCCAGACAGGAGGCGTTCTTCCGGGGGCTCAACCGTGAGGCGTCGGACGTCACGCTCGTCACCGACCTCGACGGCAACCTCGTCTACGTCACTCCCTCCGTGGCCCAGGTCCTCGGCTACGAGCCCGACGAGGTACTCGAGCTCCTCGCCGCGTCGCTGGTCCACGCCGACGACCTCGCCGGACAGGAGGAGCGTCGTCGTCGGATCAGTGAGGTCCCCGGCACCCGGGACCGCGGCATCGTGCGGATCCAGGACGCCGGCGGGCGCTGGCGCTGGTTCGAGACGACCGCCACGAACTGTGTCGACGACCCCGACATCGGCGGCGTCGTGGTCAACCTGAGGGAGGTGACTCCCGAGATCGAGGCCACCCGGGCCCTCCGTGAGTCCGAGGCGAGGTACCGCGCGATCGCCGAGACGGCACAGGAGGGCATCCTCGCGGTCTCTCCCGAGGGCGACATCCTCTTCGCCAACAGGCGGCTGACCGAGATCCTCGGCCTGTCGACGGACGAGCTCCACGCACGCGGGGGTGCGGGCCTCCTCGCACCGACCGAGCCCGCCGAGGCCGCACGACGCCTGGCCGGCAGGAGAGCGGACGCCGGACCGGAGCGCCACGACGTCCCCTACCGGCACCCGGACGGCCGTGACCGCGTGCTCCACGTCTCGGCGGGCGCGCTCACCGCGGCCGACGGATCGGTGCTCGGCTCGCTGGCCATGGTCTCCGACGTGACCGAGCAGCGTGCGGCGGAGGAGACCCTGCGACAGCAGGCACTGCACGACCCCCTGACCGGCCTGCCCAACCGCCTGCTCTTCGTCGACCGGCTCACGACGGCCGCGGCGCGTCAGGAACGAGAGGGAGGACCCGGCATCGCCGTGCTCTTCCTCGACCTCGACGCGTTCAAGGACGTCAACGACACCCATGGCCATCGGACCGGTGACCTCACCCTCGTGGAGGTCGCGGGCCGCCTGGCGAGGGCGGTGCGCGGCACCGACACGGTCGCCAGGCTCGGCGGGGACGAGTTCGCGGTCATCTGCGAGAGGGCAGACGCCGACGCCGCGGAGCTCGTCGCCTCGCGCATCCAGCAGTCCCTCAAGGAGCCGCTCGACGTCGACGGGCACGTCCTCGAGGTGAGCATGAGCATCGGCGTCGCGCTGTCACCGCCGTACGACGCCGACGACCTGCTGCGGCTGGCCGACCTGGCGATGTACCGGGCCAAGTCCGCCGCGGGGGACGGGGTCGTGACGTACGACGAGGGGCTCGGGTGATGGGCGCCGGGCCGGCTCAGGACGTTCGCAAGCCCCCGGCCGTGGGCTGGACCGGGGGCTTGCAGAGGGCCGACACGAGCGGGATGTGCCGGGCCCCCGGCGGCCCGGGGGTTTGGCTGCCGGAGGACTGGGGTGATACTTGCTGCGACCCCGTCCTCGTCCCTCCCAGTGACGAGAACGGCGTGCTTGGCGCAGTCATGGAGAGGATCGGCCGCTGCGACAGGGGACTTGAGGGATGAGGCGGAAAATGTTCCGAGCGTCTTCCGCCCGTCGTCGAGGGAGGAGCCCCTTGGGGTCCGGTGCAGACCGTGCGGGCTTGCGATCTCGGACCTGGGGAGGGCAATGAGCAGGCACGAGTCGTCGTCACCCGTGGACGGTGCGGGTCTCGGAGAGCAGGAGACGGCTGCACCGCGGCTCACGGACCTCTCGCTGGCTGCCCTGCGCGCCTACCGGCGCAAGCTCGCCGACGAGGAGGACCGGGTGTCGTACTGGCGCCGCCTGGTCCATGCCCGCCTCGACCTCCTGGACGCCGAGGCCTCCACCGAGGGAGACCTGTCCCTGCAGACCCTGGCCCGCGTGCTCGGGGACACCGGCGCGGGTCGGACCCGGACGGCGCTCGTACGTGTTCGAGCGGCCGAACCGCTGCCGGAGCTGCCCGTCCTCGACGAGATGTGGGTGACCGAGGTGGACCCGGCGGACCCGGAGGCGCTCGCCTCCGCGGTCGGGCGGCTGCGCACCGCCGAGCGGCAGCTGACGTCCTACCGCAACGCCCTGCACCAGCGCATCGACGAGGCGACGGCTGAGCTGATCGAGCGGTACCGGGCGAACCCGAAGAGCGCCCTCGTCGCCCTGAGAGGCGATGACGGGCCGCCTCCGCCCAGGCCGGCGCGGTGACCCCGGGCAAGGAACGACGTTGAGCCGACTGCGGGAGCGCACGTGAAGGAGAACACGGTCGACGAGCTGTGGGTGGCGTTCCGTGCCGCACCCACGACGGAGCTGCGCAACCGGCTCGTGCTGCAGTACTCGCCGTTGGTCAAGTACGTCGCCGGCAGGCTGCGCACGCGGCTTCCCGAGAGCGTCGAGTACGCCGACCTGGTCTCCGACGGGATCATCGGCCTGATGGAGGCGATCGAGAGGTTCGAGCCGGAGCGCGGCCTCGCCTTCCAGACGTTCGCGGTGCCCCGGATCCGGGGAGCCATGGTGGACGCCCTCCGCGGGCTGGACTGGGTGCCGCGCTCGGTGCGCGACAAGGTGCGCCGGATCGAGGAGGCCCAGCGGGTGCTCGAGGCGAGGCTGGGACGGATCCCCGAGGATCCGGAGATCGCCGCGGAGCTCGGCATCACGGTCTCGGCCCTGCGTGCGCTCTACGCCAAGGTGGCTTTCACGAGCGTGGCGACGATGGAGGACCTCGATCTCGCCGACGACCTTGCCGCGGCGGCCACCCAGGAGATCGAGGACGACCAGGCCAAGGCGGCACTGTTGCGGGTGGTGGGCGAGCTGCCCGAACGCGACCAGGTGATCATCGCGCTGTACTACTTCGAGGGGTTCACCCTCGCCGAGATCGGGAAGGTGCTCGGCGTGACCGAGTCGCGGGTCTCCCAGCTGCACAGCCGCGCCACGATGATGCTCCGCACTCGCCTCGCGAACGCCGACGTGGCCTGAGCCGAGCCGGCGCGGCGCCCGGGTCCGGGACTAGTCCCAGGCGCCGTACACGTGCACGTGCAGCTTCTTGTCGTGGGTGAGGTTCCACAGCTGCCGTGCGTCCTCGACCCAGAAGTTCACGCAGCCGTGGCTGTGACCGACGTAGGGGTTCATCATGTTGCGCGACCCGTGGAGCGCCTGCCCGCCCGAGAAGAACTGGGAGTAGGGCATCGGGGCACCGCCGTAGGTGCGGCTCCGGTGGTTCTTGCTGCGCCACTGGACCGTGAAGTCGCCGGTGCGGGTCTGGCGGTCGTAGCTTCCGCCGCGGACCAGCCACGAGTTGTGGAGGGTGCCGTTGCGGTACAGGCTCGCCTGGTGGCGCTTCCGGTCGTAGCAGACGCGCCAGCCCGCCTTCTTGCACCTGGCCGGAGCCTTGACCCGCCCGAAGGTGCTGCGGAAGATCAGCGGCTTCCAGGTCTTCGCGCCCACCCGCCCCGTGACGCGCAGACCCCGGTCCCGCTGGAAGCGCTTGACGGCTCTCTCGGTCTGCGGTCCGAAGGTCCCGTTGGGCGAGGCCGAGAGGAAGCCGAGCCGCCGGAGCCGGATCTGGACCTCGTACACGTGCTCGATGTTGTACTGGTCGGCGTCGACGTCGCCGCGCTTGACCGGCTCACGCGTGAACGGCTTGGTCATGTCGGGCCCCGCCTGCGCCGGCGCCGCGCTCACCGCCACCAGGCCGAACCCGAGGGCGATCGTCGTGAGAAGGGTGCCCAGGAGTCGGGCGGTGGGTGCGTGGGTCATGAAGTCCTCCGTGCGTCTCCGGGGACCGTCGCCGGAGGCCGGGCTCAGGATAGACCCAAGGCGGGGCAAAGCGCTCCTGGCTTTCTCACAGCACCCCGGGCCTTGGGGACCGGGCGGCCGACGAATTTTTCTGTGGTCGCCTACCGTCTGCTCAGATGCCTGCCTAGACTTGATGCAGGTCGTCGTCAGCGGGAGGAAGTCGTGCCGCTCTCCGAAGAAGAACTGCGTCTGCTCGAGCAGATGGAGCGTGCCCTCGTCGCCGAGGACCCGAAGTTCGTGTCGGCTCTGCGAGGCACCGCCCGGCGACGCGACGCCCGCCGCCGGTCGTTCATCGCCGCGGGCGTGTTCGTGCTCGGGGTCGTCGTGCTCATGACCGGCGCGGTGATGGCCAACACGCTCGTCGCCATCATCGGCTTCGTGGTGATGCTCGGCTCGGCGGTCGTGGCGCTCACCTACTGGCGCAGCGGGGGAAACGCCTCGGCGCCGCAGCCGGCCGAGGCCGTGAAGTCCGAGGGTGGGTTCGGGCTGAGTGTCGTCGAGGGCGGGAAGAAGTCGAAGAAGCGCTCGCCTCGCGGACGCCAGAGCCGCCAGAGCAACCAGTCCATGATGGAGCGCTTCGAGGAGCGGTGGCGCCGCCGCCGAGGCTCGAACGGGTTCTGACTCCACCTCTCCTCAGAGGTTCGCGACACACCGCCAACACCGTCCGGGTCGCCGCCCCGGGGGACAGGCGAACCGCGTTTGCTCGCGAAGAGCAGGCCCCGCGGTCAGGACGCCCGGTCCACGCCTGCGTCCGTGAGGGCGGGCTCGCCGGGCCCGGGCATCAGCGACCGCCAGGCGCCGTTCTTGACCAATGAAGCCGGGAGCCACGTCGCGAGGCGGCGGTTCTTCTTGAAGGCACCGGCCCGGAGTGCTTGCGAGCACCGCTCGACGTCGGCTGCCACCGCCTCCGACTCACGCCCGGTCGCGCCCACCGAGGCACGGGCGTAACGCGTCAGCTCGACGTCGCGGACGAGGCGCTCCAGCGCGCGGGCCGCCTCGGGGTCGGCGCCTGCCCCGCGAGCGCCGCCGCGCACGAGGTCGCTCCGCTCGTCGTCTGGAGCTCCGAAGCTCGCCGCGAGGGACCGGGCCGCGGTCCTCAGCGTCACCGAGTCGCTCCAGGGGAGCCGGAGGTCGAGTGCCACGTCGCGCAGCTCCCGCCAGCCTGCCTCGGCTGCGTCTCCCGGCGTCTCGGCGTTCGCCCAGCGGCGACGTCGCACGAGGACCCTGCTCAGTCGTGGGGTGGCGAGCAACACCAGCGCGGCAAGCGCGACCAGCAGGCCCGTCCCGGTGTTGCCCCCGCCAGAACCTCCGTCCCCACCGGCAGGGGCGGTCTCGGTCTCCCGGAGCTTGCGCTCGATGTTGTCGGGCCGGTCGGCCGGTGCCTGTGCCGAGGGGAGGTCGGTCGGCTCAGGGGTGTCGAAGTCGCCGACGGTGTAGCCGGGGACACCGCTCGCGCGGTCACCGGGGGTCGGCTCGAAGCGCACCCAGCCGGCACCGCCGAAGTACATCTCGGGCCACGCGTGCAGGTCGTGAGCGCTGTAGACGTACTCGTTCTCACCGACTCTCTGCGGCCGGAGGAAGCCGACGGCGACGCGAGAGGGGATGCCCAGGGTGCGCCCCATGACGGCCATCGAGGCGGCGAACTGCTCGCAGTAGCCGACCCGTCCTCCGGGGGCGTCGGACAGGAAGGTCATCAGGTCGTCGGAACCGTTGCCGGGGGCACGCCGCAGCGAGTAGCTGAACCCCCCGTCCTCCCGGAACCAGCGCTGCAGCCGCACGGCTCGCTCGAACTTCCCGCCGGCCCCCCTGGTCGCCTCCCGGGCGAGCTCGGTGACCTCGTCGGGGAGGTCGTCGGGAAGCTCCGTGTAAGGGGTGAAGATCTCCTCGGGAGTCGGGTCGGCGTCGAGGAGGTGCTGCGAGCGCGGAGCCACCTCGAGCGCGGACAGGGAGTACTGCAGTCCGCCCGCGCTCTGGCCCTCGACAGCGCTGATGAAGTCGAGCGTGGTGGTGTCGTAGCGCCAGTCACCGGGCGCGTCGATCGCCGTGACGGGGTACGGCGCCGGGAGCCAGGTGGACTCGAAGGCCTCGGCGACGTCGACCTCGTAGTCGACCCGCTTCCGGGGCACTCGGGACTCCAGTCCAGGCGGACGAGGGAGCACACCCTCGGCCCTCTGCTCCGGGGGGATCTCGCGGTCCGACGGCTTCCACGTGATCCCGTTGAAGGTGTCGAGCACCGAGATCCGCAGGTACGACGGGTTGGCGTCGTCCGTCGTGATCCGGACCAGGTCGACGTCACGACCACGCACGAGGTCCCTACGCAGGTTCACCATCGGGTTGGTGATGCTGACCGCGTCGCCCCCGCCCTCACCGCCTGGACCGCTGCCGGGAAGCAGCTCGGCGTCGAGGGTGGGGATCACGAGCGGGGCCACGACGGCGAGCCCCGTGGCGGTGAGGCCGATGCGTCGTGCCGACGAACGGATCGACGCGCTGCTGACGGCACCGCCCGCCGTGTCGAAGACCGTGTCCCCACGCGGCACCCGTCGTCCCCAGCTCATCAGCACACGTCCCTCCTCGCTCGCGAGCAGGGCGAGGAAGCTGACCGCGCCGACGGCGAAGACCCACCAGGGGACCCCGCCCTCGAGGATCGAGACCGGGGCGGTGTAGAGCGCGAGAAGCGGCAGGCCGGCCACGGGAACCCGCCTGAGCCCGCACGCGAGGAAGTCGACGAGCACGGCGACCAGGGCCCCGCTGGACACGAGGATGGCGAAGATCTCGGGGACCGAGTCACTGACGGGGGCGCCGTAGCTCTGCGCCGCGGCGACACTCTCGCGCAGGACGCCGAGGACCTCCTGGACCGACCCGGGGGTGGGCAGCCAGCCACCGATCGCGGCGTCGGGGGCCCACCGGTGGGTCAGCCAGAGCCCGAGCGCCGCGAGCTGGCCCACTACGACGAGCAGGCTCGGCACCCTGGCCGCGCGCATCAGGATGCCCAGGCCGGCGACCAGGAGCGCTGCGCCGAGGGTCGGCACCAGGTAGCCGCTGGGGCTCTGGACGAAGCCGGCCCACGACCAGAGCGCGACCCAGGTCGTGAGGGCGGCCAGAAGGGAGGGGGCCGCGGTGCCGGGAAGGTCCAGGCGTAGCCGCCTCATGACCGACCTCCCGTTCTGACGTCGCCGCCGTCACGTCCGGCCGCGAGGCCCGCGGTCAGGCCGAGCTCCTGCCACACGGCGCCCATCGGCGTGCTCGGCGCTGCCCCGACGGCCTGCCAGCCCTGGGCGCGGAGCCAGGTGACGCCGGGCGGGTTGGCTCCGCCGGCGCCGGGACCACCCCAGGCGTCGACGTCGAGCGCGACGGCCATCGCCGTCGCGGCCGTGTGACGCATGCGGGCGAACGCCGCCTTGTCGTGGTCGCCCACCCGGCCGACCACGGCCACGAGCAGGCCAGAGTGCCCAGGATCCTGCAGCCACCTGGTGTCGAGGTCGGAACCGTCGTCAGGTGTCACCACCGCGAGCGACTCGAGGAGTGGTGCCGTCTCGCCGGCCTGACCGCCCCGCTCGTGCCAGGACCCGCCTTGCTCGTCGCCGGAGGCCGTCACCAGCCGCACGGTGAAGCCGCGCTTGACGAGGTGCACCGCGACCGAGGCCGCCACCGACACCGCGTGCTCGAGCGAGGAGGCCGCGCCCCGGCCGCGATGGGCGAGGTGGCGGTTGTCGAGGAAGAGCGTCGCCCGGGACTGCCACGGCTGCTCCTCCCGCCGCACCATCAGGTCGCCGACCCGGGCGCTGCTGCGCCAGTGCACGCGTCTCAGGTCGTCACCCTGGCGGTACTCCCGGACGGTGACGTCCTCGGCGCTTCCACTGGCGAAGGCGCGCGGACGGTTGTCACCCGAGCCGGTCCATGCCCCGGACAGAGGGATAGGGGGGAGCGGCACCACACGGGGGATGACGACCAAGGACGTCGTGGACGAGAAGGTCCGGTTGAGCTCGACCAGGCCGAAGGGGTCGCTGAGGCGCACGGACAGCGGGCCGATGGTGTACTTGCCGCGAACGTCGGAGCGTACGACGTACCCCACCGACCGCTTGCGGCCCGTGGCCATGCGGTCGACGACGAAGCGCGGCCTGGTCCCGAGCACGTAGGGCACCTGGTCCTCGAGGAGCAGCAGTCCGGTGGGCAGCCGGCCGTCGTTGGTGAGGTCGAGCTGGACCCTGGCCTCCTTGCCGGCGCTCACCTGGGTGGGGGAGACGGAGCGGACCAGCCCGAGGCGGTACTTGCTGCGCCCGACGAAGAACGCGGTCACGACCGGGAGCAGGGCGAGGAGCGCCCCCACGCGCAGCAGATCCTCCTGACCGAGGATGACTGCGCAGACGAGTGCGGTGATCCCCGCGGCGACGAAGGCGCGGCCTCGGGTGGTCATTGCGGCGAGAGCCTCGCGCATGCGCCTCTCCTCGGTCAGCCGCGTCTGCGGCTCTCAGGCATCGGCACGCCGGCCAGGATGTGGCGCAGCGCCGCCTCGGTCGTGCGCCCGCTCATCGAAGCCTCCACGGTGGGGAGCAGCCGGTGCGCGAGAACCTGGGTGGCGAGTCCCTGGATGTCGTCGGGGATCACGTAGTCGCGCCCGTCCATGGCGGCCGCCGCCTTCGCCGCGCGCACCAGGTGCAAGGTGGCGCGGGGGGAGGCGCCGAGCACCAGCTCGGGGGAGCGGCGCGTGGCCGTCGTGATGGCCACGGCGTACCGCTGCACCGCCTCTGCGACGTAGACCTGGTTGACGATGTCGATCAGCTTGCGGATCTCGGCGGAGTCGGTCACCGGCTCGAGGTCCTCGAGCGGGCTCGAGCGCGTGTGGGAGTCGAGCATCGCGATCTCGGCGGCCTCCACGGGGTAGCCCATGGACACCCGCGCCATGAAGCGGTCGCGCTGAGCCTCCGGAAGGGCGTAGGTGCCCTCCATCTCGATCGGGTTCTGGGTGGCGATCACCATGAACGGGGGGTCGAGGTGGTACGTCGAGCCGTCCACCGTGACCTGACGCTCCTCCATGCACTCGAGCAGTGCGGACTGCGTCTTGGGGGAGGCGCGGTTGATCTCGTCGCCCACCACGATGTTCGCGAAGATGCCGCCCGGGCGGAACTCGAAGGCGCGGGTGTCCTGGTTGAACACCGAGACTCCCGTGACGTCGGAGGGCAGGAGGTCCGGGGTGAACTGGATGCGCCGCACGGTGCAGTCGATCGACCGGGCGAGGGTCTTGCTGAGCATGGTCTTGCCGACACCCGGGACGTCCTCGATGAGGAGGTGGCCCTCCGCGAGAAGCACGACGAGCGCGAGCTTCGACACCTCGGGCTTGCCCTCGATCACCCGCTCGATGCTGCCGCGCACACGACCCGTCACACGCGCGAGGGTGTCGAGGTCCGCGGAGTCCGACCCGGGACCCAGATCACTCCTGGGCACTGTGCTCACGCTGGCTCCCTCCTGTCGACCTCGGGCCCCCGCCTGAGTACCCGTGCGTGCCCGTCCTGGCCTCGCTCGTGGTCGAACACCGTCCATCCAACCGCATGGCGCAAACACCTGTCATCGGCTTTGGCCGGAGCGGGGGGACATCCGTGACCACATCGTGACGAGTCGGGCCGCCCAGGCGACGGATGGTCATCACCCCCGTCGCTTCCCGATCGCTCGACCAGGTCCCACCGTCCCGCCCCCGCCACCCTCCACCTGCCGCTCCACTTCGCCCCACCAGCTGCTCCACTTCGCCCCACGGCCCCCTCGAGCGGTGCTCGACGGACCCGGACCCGCGGCCGTCTCCGGCGGGGATCGAGGACTCTCACCACGCCGCTGACCTGCGGTTTTGCGGCCCTCGGGGCCAGGAAGCGCTCCCGGGGAGGTGGTTCCGCGGGGCCGCGACGCCCCCGCCGGTAAAACTCGCGCGTTTTTCTGCGTTTTTGGTTGATGGTGGTGGGTAGTGGAGTAACGTGGAGCGCAGTGGAGGACAGTGAAGCCTCTGGGGGTGGCCGGGGAGACCGGCCGATCCGGGGGCGGAGAGCCGGGAGGTGCCGA
>Ga0208537_1000114_pt1 | contig 12831 bp, 9 predicted proteins | sample MayberrySE_TuleA_FD_185672 | JGI IMG/M metagenome (GOLD analysis project Ga0208537, IMG submission 185672) | Natural and restored wetland microbial communities from the San Francisco Bay, California, USA, that impact long-term carbon... | ecosystem: Environmental > Terrestrial > Soil > Wetlands ...
TTCTTCGACACCTTGTCCTGGCGGCCCTTACGGACCAACTGCTGGATGGTGGGCACCGCGCGGTTCTCTTTCCTCTTCGGTGATGCTGTCTAGGTCTTGCTGTGCTGGGCGCCGCGTGGGCCAATGAGCCGGCCCTCGTCCTCCCGCCTCACCCCCGCGGTCGGGCGTGTCGCCCACTCCGCGACTCGCCACGGAACTCTCCGCGGCAAAGGAGCGCTTCGGTTGAACGCTGCGATCGCAGCCACGTGGCTCGGGTGGAACCTGCCCTGGTGGTGCTGTGGGCGTCGGTTCCGCTTTCGGAGCACACGCGATGGCCTGGGTCGACCCAGGCACGCTGAAAAAGATTACCGGCTCGCCGGAGCAGGGTCAAAACGGGGACGCGCCACCTGCGGTATGGGGGCCTCCGCCCCTGAGGACCAGGCGTAGATGGCCCTTATGCCCGATTTTCGGATGTTTCCGAGACGAGGGCGTCGCGGCCCACGACGATACTACCCATGGGGGGCCTCATCGAACGTGCCGCGGAGCTTGCGGCGATACAGGACGCGCTGGCCAGCGCGGCGGAGGGCAGCGGCCGGACGGTCCTGCTCGCCGGTCCGGCGGGCATCGGGAAGTCCGCGCTCGTCGACCACGCCCAGGCACTCGCTCGAGAGGCAGGCTTCAGGGTCCTGTGCTCGTCCGCGACACCGGTCTCCACCGCGCTGCCCCACGGCGTCGTCCGTGACTGGCTGGGGCCGCACGTGCGTGCCGGCCGGCCCGGGGTGGCGCCGTTCGACGGCCCTGCCGCCGACCTGGCCGAGGCGATGGGTACGTCGTCCTCGCCACACCAGGTCTGGAACCTCGCGAGCCTCGACTACGCCCTGACCTGGGCGCTGGAGAGCCTCGCCGAGTCACAGCCGCTGCTGCTGACCGTCGACGAGGTGCAGTGGGTCGACCTAGCCTCGCTCCAGATCCTCGACCTGCTCTCGGCACGTGTGCGGCACCACCTGCCCGTGGTCCTGCTCCTCGCCGTCCGCTCGGGCGAGCCGACCCCCGCGGCCGAGGTACTCAAGCGCATCTCCGGCCGGGCCCTGCGGCTCGAGCCCGCACCCCTCTCGGTCGTGGGCGTGGAGCAGGTTCGGCGGGAGCTCGCCGGCCCCGCGTCTTCCGACGGCCCGTCCGCCCAGGAGCTGCACCGGGTCACCGGTGGCGTGCCGTTCCTGCTGCGCGAGCTGCTCCGGTCCGAGAGGCCCGACCGCACCCCCCGCAGCGTCGTGGACTCCGTGCGTGAACGGCTCGACCGCCTCGGGCCTGCGGCGGTGACCGTCGCCCGGACGACGGCGGTGCTCGGCGACGACGCGGAGCTCGACACGCTGGCCGAGCTCACCGGCCTCGGTGTCGCGGACCTCGCCGACCCGATCGAGCTGCTCACCGACGCGGGCCTGCTCTGCCTCGGCACGTGGCGCGCCTGGCCCGCCCATCCCCTGCTCGCCGAGGCGGTCCTCTCCGCGATGACGCCCTCGGAGCGCTCCGAGCTGCACCGAGCCGCCGCCGACCACTTCGTGAAGCACGACAGGTCGAGACAGACCGTCGCCAGCCACCTGGTGCACACGCTGCCGAAGGACGACCCGGCCGTCGTGAAGCTGCTCCGGGAGGCGGGCGAGGAGTCGCTCCGGGCCGGGGCACCGGACGTCGCGGGCCGCCAGCTGCTCCGGGCGGTCGCAGAGACGCGGTCGGACGACACCGACCCGGAGCTGCTCGCCCTGGCCGCCTCCGCCCACCTCCTCGCCGGCCACCGGGCCGAGGCGTTCGACCTCTGGTCCCGGGCACTGGACCGCAGCGAGGACCCGTCGGCTCGGGCGGCACTTCTCGCCGCCATCGGCGACGTGCAGATGACGCTGGGCGAGCGGTCCGACGCGGCCCAGACCTACCACCGGGCGGTCTCCTCGCTCACCGAGGCGGGCCACGACTCGGCCTCCCAGCCCATGCGAGGCCTCCTGGTCCGGATGGGGCTGGCCCGAGCGTTCTACGACGGCGCGCGACCCGAGATCGTCACCGCGGCGGCCGACGCCGTGGGTCAGCCCCGCGACCGTGACACCCACACCGACCGGCTGCTCTTCGCACTCGCCGGGTCCGACCTCGCCGTCCGGGGCGAGGACCGTGCCGGTGCCCGCGACCTCGCCCTCCGGGCCCTCGACGGGGGCGTGCTGCTCGCCGAGGAGACCTCGGAGGGCATCGGCTACTACGTCGCCACGGCCGTCCTGTCCTGGGCGGACGCCTACGAGGAGAACCTCGCCGCCCTCGACGCCGCGGTCGAGGACGCACGACATCGAGGGTCGGTGCTCGGCTTCGCCACCGCGTCGTACTGCCGCGGCCTCCTGCACTACCGGCAGGGCCGTCTGCGGCGGGCGATCGGCGAGCTCCAGCCGGCGCTCGACCTGCGCGCGCGGGGATGGTCCGACTTCGCCGAACCGGCAGTGGCCGGCGCAGCGCTGACCCACCTCGCGCTCGGACAGCACGAGGAGGCCCTCGCCCTCGAGCCGGCGCTGCGCACCGCGGCCGACCGGGGACAGTTCGTGACCGCGTTCCCGCTCGCCGTCGCGGGAGTGGTCCGTGCCACCCACGGCGACCACGAGCAGGCGCTCGAGGACTACCGCCGAGCCGCCCGGCTGATGGGGGCTCACGCCGACAACGCGTCGATCGTGGAGTGGCGCGAGCTCTCCGCCTGGTCGCTCAGCGCGCTCGGGCGCCGCGACGAGGCACGCGAGCTCGCCGAGGAGGCCGTGGACCGTGCCCGGCGCTGGGGCGCTCCCCGGGCGCTCGGCTTCGCGATGCGGACGCTCGCGCACCTGAGCCCGCGCGACCAGGGCGTCGAGCTGCTGCGCGAGGCGATCGCGCTCTTCGAGGCAGGCGGCAGCGTCGACTACCGCGCCAGGGCGTGGGTCGGTCTCGCCGCCCTGCTCCTCGACGGCAGCCCGGCCGAGCGGGACGAGGGCGTGGCGCTGCTGCGCCGGACGGTCGACTACGGCCGCGCCACCGATGTCCCTCCGGCAGTTCTCAGGGCTACCCGGATGCTCGTGCGGGCGGGTGAGCCCGTCGGTGACCTGTCCGCCGACCCGGTGAGCTCGCTGACCCCGGGCGAGCGGCGGGTGGTGGAGCTGGCGATCGCGGGCGAGACGAACCGGCGCATCGCCCAGAAGCTCTTCGTGACCGTGAAGGCGGTCGAGTGGCACCTGTCCCACGCCTACCGCAAGCTCGGCATCTCCTCCCGCGCGGAGCTGCCCGCCGCGATCTACGGGGAGTTCGGCCCGAGCATCAGCTCGGAGATGTGAAGCGCCCGGACACCGGCGAGGTCGTCGAGCTGGGTACGGCAGGAGAAGCCGTCCGCGAGGACCACCGCCTCGGGGCCGGCGTCCCGGACGGCGGGCAGCAGGCTGTGCTCGGCGATCGCCACGGACACCTCGTAGTGGCCCTTCTCGACGCCGAAGTTGCCGGCGAGTCCGCAGCAGCCCCCGACGCGGTTGACCACGGCACCGGCTCGGGCCAGCAGCCGCGCATCGGCCTCCCAGCCCAGCACCGACGCGTGGTGGCAGTGCGGCTGCGCCACGACCGTCGTACCGCTCAGGTCGGGTGGCGACCACTCCGGCAGCGACTCGAGCAGCTCCGCCAGGCTGCGGACGCCGCCGGCCAGCTCGGCCGCCCGCGGGTCGTCGGTGAGCTGGACGAGGTCGGAGCGGAGCGTCGCGAGACAGGACGGTTCGAGCCCGACGACGGCGATGCCGGCGGCGACGTAGGGGTGCAGGACGTCGACTGTCCGGCCGGCGATCCGGCGGGCGGCGTCGAGCTGGCCGGTGCTGATCCAGGTCAGCCCGCAGCAGGCGCCGGCCCCCGCGACCTCGACGCGCAGGCCTGCGCGCTCGAGCAGGGTCACGGCCGCCTGGCCCGGGCCGGTGGCGAAGTGCTCGGTGAAGGAGTCGGCCCAGACCACGACGTCGGGTCGGTCGTCGGAGTGCGCGACGTCGCGTTCGGCGGCCCACCGGGAGAGCGAGCGCGTGGCGAACGCCGGGACGCCTCGCCGCTGGTCGATGCCGGCCGCGGCCTTGGCGAGCCGCTGCACGAGGCGGGAGCGCATCGCCCGGTTGGCCGCCGGAGCCACGGGCTGCGTGAGCCGGGCCCAGCGCGGCAGCCGGCCGAGCGCGTAGTGGCTGCGAGGACGTGGCCGTCCGCGGTACCTCTGATGGAGCGCCTCGGCCTTGTAGGTCGCCATGTCGACACCGGTCGGGCAGTCGGACGAGCAGCCCTTGCAAGCCAGGCAGAGGTCGAGAGCCTCGTGCACCTCCGGTGAGCGCCAGCCGTCCTTGACGAGCTGACCGTTGACCATCTCCTGCAGCACCCGCGCGCGGCCACGGGTCGAGTCCTTCTCCTGCCGGGTCGCGACGTAGGAGGGGCACATCACCCCGCCGGTGCCGGTGTTGTCGGCAAGGCAGCGACCCACGCCGGTGCACCGGTGGACGGCGCCGACCAGCGACCCGTGGTCCTCGACCAGGCGCAGCGACGTGCGCGGCTCGCGCAGGTCCGCGGCCAGGCGGAGGTCGGCGTCGACGGGGCGTGGGTCCACCAGCACGCCGGGGTTGAGCACGTCGTCGGGGTCGAGGGCGGCCTTGACCTGCCCGAAGAGGGCGAGTGCCTCCGGGGAGTACATGGCCGGCAGCAGCTCGGACCTCGCACGGCCGTCACCGTGCTCGCCCGACAAGGTGCCTCCGTGCTTCGCGACCAGCGCAGCGGCGTCGGTCAGGAACGTGCGGAACCTCCCCCGGCCGGCGACGCCGCGGTCGAGCTCGAAGTCGATGCGGACGTGGACACAGCCGTCCCCGAAGTGGCCGTAGGGGACGCCGTCGTAGCCGTAGTCGCGGAGCAGGTCGTCGAATCCCCTCAGGTAGGCGCCCAGCCGTTCGGGAGGGACCGCGGCGTCCTCCCACCCAGCGTGCGCGGGACGCTCGAGGCTCCGCGCGGCGAGCCCGGCCCCGTCCTCGCGGATCCGCCACAGGGCGACCTGCTCGGCGGCGTCGGTGACCACGCGGTGGTCGAGCGCTCCCGAGTCCTGCGCGACGGCGGTGGCCTTTGCCCGCACCTCCGCCTCGGTGCTGCCGGTCACCTCCGCGAAGAGCCAGCCGGCACCGCGCGGCAGGACGGGTACGGCGGAGGCTCCCCTCCGCTCGCGGACGACGTCGACGATGCGCTCGTCGAGCCCCTCGCACGCGACGAGGGGGTGATGGAGCAGGGACGGGACCGCGTCGGCGGCCTCGACCATCGAGGGGTAGCCGAGCACGGCCAGCGCCCGGTGAGGGGCGTCCTCGACCAGTGCGACGCGCGCGCCCAGGACCAGGGCGAGCGTGCCCTCGCTGCCCACGAGGAAGCGGTCGACGCGCCGGCCGTTCTCGGGGAGCAGGTGCTCGAGGGAGTAGCCGGAGACCTGGCGCCCGAACCTGCCGAACTCTGTGCGCACGGTGGCGAGCGCGCCCCCCACCAGGCCGTCGAGCCGCCCGAGTGCCTCCGAGGCCTCCCCACCTGTGCCGTCCCCGAGCAGAAGCCGCTCCCCCGTCCCGGTCAGGACGTCGAGGGACACCACGTTGTCGACGGTGCGGCCGTAGCCGAGCGCCCGGGACCCGCAGGCGTTGTTGCCGATCATCCCGCCGACGGTGCAGCGCGAGTGCGTCGAGGGGTCCGGGCCGAAGCGGAGGCCGTGGCCCAGCGCCTGCTGCTGGAGGGTGGCGTGCACCGTGCCGGGCTCGACCAGCGCGGTCCGAGTCTCGGGGTCGAGGTCGAGCACGCGGTTGAGGTGGCGGCTGGTGTCGACCACGATCCCGGTGCCCACGGCGTTCCCGGCGATCGACGTACCGGCACCGCGCATCGTCAGCGGCACCCGGTGCTCACGAGCGACGGCGAGGGCCGCGGCGATCTCGTCCGTGTGCCGGGGGTGCACCACCACCTGCGGGACCACGCGGTAGAGCGACGCGTCCGTGGAGTACATCGCCCTGGTGAGCGTCGAGTCGTCCACCTCGCCGACCCCGTGACGGCGCAGGGCCTCGACGAGCTCGCTCACCAGAGCTCCAGGGAGGCGCGCAGGATGGCTGCTGCGTCCTCCTCGGAGACCTCGCGCGGGGCCGTGGCGAGGAGCCGCTGCTGCTTCATCGTGCCCTCGACGAGGTCGTCCACGTCAGCCTCGGTGTAGCCGACCTCGCCGATGCCGTTGGGAAGGGCGACGTCGCGCATGAGCTCGGTGAGGACACCGGGGAGGAAGTCGCGCAGGTCGTCGGGGCGGCCGGCACCCGGCGCCAGCAGCTCCGCGGCCCGCACGTGCCGGTCCGGCGAGGCGTCGAAGGTGAACCGGAACGCCTCGGGCGCGGTGAGCGCCACCGCCATCCCGTGCGGCACCATCGGCTCGCCCTCGGGGTAGCCCGCCGGGTGGAAGTTCTTGACCCGGCCCGCGATCGGGTAGGCGTTCGCGTGTGGAATGTGCACGCCCGCGTTGCCGAAGCCGAGCCCGGCGAACGTCGCGGCCAGTGCCATCTCCCCGCGCGCCCGCTCGTCCTCGCCGTGCCTGACCGCCTGGCGGAAGGACCCGGCGAGGAGCGACATCGCCTTCTCCGACCACATGTCCGCGATCGGGTTGGAGCCGCAGTAGGGCACGCGCTGCTCGGGTCGCTTGGCCTCGAAGGAGTCGTACGGGCGTGCGGTGTAGCTCTCGAGCGCGTGGCAGAGGATGTCCATGCCGGCAGCCGCGGTGACCTCGGCGGGCTGCGTGAGGGTCAGTCGCGGGTCCACGACGGCCAGGGTCGGGCGCAGCCGGGGATGGCTGATCCCGGTCTTGACCTTCTGCTCGAGCACGTCGAGGACACAGATCGTGGTGCTCTCGCTGCCCGTGCCGGTCGTCGTGGGCACGGCGACGAACGGCTTGAGCGGCTTGGCGGGCGCGGTGCCCTTGCCGACCGGCAGGTTCACGTAGTCCATCAGCTCACCGGCGTTGGAGGTGAGCAGGTTGACCGCCTTGGCGGTGTCGATCGCAGACCCGCCGCCGACCGCGACGAACGCGTCCCAGGGACCGTTGGACCGGGCGAAGTCGATCGCCGCCTCCAGACTCTCGTCGGTCGGCTCGACGTGGGCGATGTCCGCGACCACGGCCTCGAGCCCGAAGGACCGGATCTGCTCGGCCACTCGATCGGGGTGCCCCGTCGCCGCGACGCCGGGGTCGGTGACCACGAGGACCCGCCGTGCGTCGTACTGCTGGAGGTCGTAGCCGATCTCGTCAGCCGCGCCGGGGCCGAACTTCAGGGCGGGCGCGCCGTAGGTGAAGACGGTCTCCCTGGTCATGCGCGTTCTCCTTCCAGCAGGCCGATGGCGTGCCTCGCGGCAGAGAGCAGGTCCAGGCCCAGCGCCCGCTCGATCGGGACCCAGGCGGCCCTCGCGGTGGTGCCGTCCTCCTCCACCACGTGCGGCTCCACCCCCCGGGAGCTCGGGTCGATGTCGGCGTCGAAGATGAGGTGTATGCCGTGGTAGTCCTCCACCCGGCCGTCGGCGCGTGCTCCCACGAAGTGCGTCGCGTGCACGTCCACGACCCGGCCCGGCTCGACGCGCAGGCCGGTCTCCTCGTAGACCTCGCGGCGGAGCGCGTCGCGCGGGTCCTCCCCGTGGTCGATGCCGCCGCCGGGCAACGTCCACCGGCCCTCGATGCGCGTGCGCGAGGACATCTGGGTGAGCAGGACCTCCCGGTCGCGGGTCAACAGGGCGTACGCCGCGACGCGTTGTCGCTCTGGCGGAGCAGCATCCACAGCCATGCGGGGAGTCTATGCATGGCAGCGGTCACGTTTCGCGGCCCCGGGATCCGGGCACGAGTTCGGGACAGCCAGGCTTCCCGCACCCACGAGAGCGATGTCGAGCACCCTCTACCTGACCCGACCGGGCCCACAGACGACGCCGGACCAGCGTGCCGAGGAGCGCGCCGGCCGGCCGTCCAAGCAACGGGACCCCTTCTTCGACAACGCGAAGATGCTGCTCGTGACCCTCGTCGTCGTGGGGCACTCATGGACGCTGCTGCCCGACAGCCTCGCCCGCCACTGGTTCTACGACTTCCTCTACCTCTGGCACGTGCCGGCCTTCGTGATCGTGACCGGCTACCTCTCCCGGTCGTTCACCTGGAGCCCGCGGCACCTGAGCCGTCTCGTGACCACGGTGGCAGTCCCCTACGTCGTCTTCGAGGCAGCCCTCGCCGCCTTCCGCGTCACGGTGGGGGGCGAGGAGCTCGACATGCTCTTCGCGGACCCGCACTGGCCGATGTGGTACCTCGCGGTGCTGTTCCTGTGGCGACTCGCCACTCCCCTGCTGGGCTCACCTCGGGGCCTCGCGGTCGCGGTGGCCGTCTCCCTCCTGGGCGGCCTCATCACCGGGGAGTACCTGGACACCCAACGGGCGATGGGGCTGCTGCCCTTCTTCGTGCTGGGCCTGCTGGCACGACCCGAGCACGTCGAGGTGCTACGTCGCCCCACGGTGCGTGCCGGAGCCGCTGCCCTGCTGGTGACCGCCTTCCTGCTGGCCCAGCTGGTCGACGGTCGGCTGGCCACCGAGTGGCTCTACTGGCGCTCGAGCTACGCCGAGCTCGACGCGGGCCTTGCCCACGGCGTCGCCCTCCGCGCCGCCCTGCTCGTCGTCGGTGGCTTTCTCGCCCTGAGCTTCCTCGCGTGGGTGCCACGACGGGGTGGGTGGTTCGCAGGGCTGGGCGCCGCGACCCTGGTCGTCTACCTCTTCCACGGCTTCTTCGTGAAGTCCGCCGAGTATGCCGGGGTCGCCGGGTGGGCGGCGGACCGCCCATGGCTCGCCCTCGTGGTGACCACCGCCGCGTCCGTCGTACTCGCCCTCGCACTGGCCGCGCCACCGGTCGCCCGGCGGCTCGACGCCGTCGTCGACCCGGTCGGCGCGCACCGCCGCCGTCAGAAGGACTGACCACCGCCCGGGCGGTGCTTCCGCCCGAAAGTCCTGCGGAGAAGACTCGATAATCGCACCGTCGGGCTTGCGCCCACCTCTCCGGCAACGCAATACGTCGCTTGCGGCAACGCCCATATCGGGGCAGGTGGACGCGCGCTGGCCTGACCGCCAGGCGGATGTCCTGACATGCCGATGTCGGTAAGAGTCAGTGCTGCGATCACAACGCGCCGTCGAGGTCCGTGCGGTAACCGACGAAGGTCTCGGAAGAACCGTTGGGTGCCTCTGCTTGTCCCGTCTGGTCGAAGCCGCAGTGTTCCAGCACGCGGCGCGAGGGCAGGTTCGCGGTGGACACACGCGCCTTCACCATCTTCACCCCTCGTCTAGCCGCGATGTCGAGTGCGGTGAGCACGCCCTGAGTCGCGAGGCCTCGCCCCTGGACGTACTCGGCGACCCGGAACCCAAGCTCAGTCGACTCGGGTCGGTCGATGTCGCTGATGTTCACTCGACCCAGGACCTCACCGTCCCCGTCAACAATGACAAAGAACAAGGAGGCACCCTCTCGATTCTCGTGTACGCGAGCGGCGAGCCGGTCATCGAAGTGCTCAAAGTAGTCGTCCCCACGATCCCCAACTCGCGCAGCGAAGAATGCGCGGTTGGCCCGTTCGAACCGTTCCAGGGGCCGGGCGTGGTCAGGTGTAAGAAGCTCGAGCCGTGCGTTGGCGTTCACCCTTGAACCCAACCACAGGGCGGTGCTCCGCTCACCAGGATTTCGGTGCCGAAGCGACTTGGTGCCACGCACTCATCGGCCACGATCCGCTCGCACCGACGTGCCGAACAGCCGACGTCTCTCCTTGAAGCGTGATCACCGGGCACTTCGGCAGCGCAACCGTGTCCGATGTTCGATCCGCTTGCGGGACACCGCAGCACGAACTCGGATTGGGACAGCTGACGCCTGCCGTCGCTGCTCGGAGCCACCCTCAAGGCCAAACATCGGGTGTCAGAGCCGTCTCGTGGTGAACAGGGTAGTCCCGGAGACCGCGTCCACTTCCCTCCGCTCGGTCTCGGTGAACCCGACCTTGGCCAGCACCCGGCGAGAAGCGGTGTTCCACTCCCACACCGTGGCCCACAGACGTTCGTACCCGGACGACCTCGCCCAGTCCAGAACCGCCAACGAGGCCTCGGTCGCGTATCCCTGACGCCAGACCCGGCGTAGCAACTCGAACGCCAGTTCCGGTTCCCCCTCCGATCCTCGCCCACTGTCGACCAGCCCGCAGTAGCCGATGACGTCACCAGCCGCCTTCCGCTCGACCGCCAGCAACCCGAGCGACGATGGCTGGTGGGTGCGGATCGACTCCTCGAGGTCTGCGACCGTTGGGTGTCCATCCGCGTCGACTCGGCGGTGCGGCGGCACTCGTGGATCACGTTCGGTCCACAGCTCACGCTGGACGACAGCCTCGGCAACCCGCCACGGTCTGAGCAACAGGCGACCCGTCTCGAGCACAACCTCGCGGCTCGGAGTGTGTTCACTTGCCATGACAGCGACCCTCTCACGCACTGTCATGCCGCGGACGGCGTGCGCACAGAACTAGACTTCGCCGGTGAGTCCACTCGACCTGGCGTTCGTCCTCGGTGCACTCGTAGCGCCCATCATCGGCATTCTGAGCATCATCGCTCTGGCAGTGGTTCGTCCGCTCCCAGGCCGATGTGGCTCTGGATCACGCTTGTCGGCGTCACCGCTGTGGCCTGGATCACGTGCTGGTTCTTGTGGGGCAAGGCGTTTGATCAGGTGGACGCAGGGCTGGACCCGAACGCGAATATAGAGGTGGCTATGAGAGCCGCCATCTGGGTGTCCGCCGTCGGGTGCGTTGGACTGGCGATGACGCTGATCAGCGCTTCCTGGTCTGCCCGCCCTGCCCGAGCTGCTAGCTCTTGACCCCGCTCGGGCAACGTCCGCAACTGCCGCCGATGGTGAAACCGCGATCATGCCGATGACAGGGAGTTCGGTCCTCAGGAGAGTGTCCGGACCCAAGTGGCCACGCCGAGGACGTATCCCTTGCGTTCCCGCCGCAGCAGCGGCTCGTTCGTGATCGCAAATCCAGCCGCGGTGGCCACCCTCTGGCTTGCCAGGTTGTCGGTTGCGATCCGAAGACGTGCCAACCGGTACCCTCCCGCTTTCGCGAGAGGAAGTAAGGCTCTCATTGCCCGCGCGGCAAGGTTCCTGCCGCGGTGCTCGGCCCCTACGGCATACGCGAACTCGCAGGTATCCGCCACATCGGTCGGGAACAAGAGGACCTCACCCAGCGGTTGCTGCCCGTCTTCGGTGATCGCCAGCTGCAGCGACCGGCCGGTTCCACCCACCCACGGGACCTCCGGTTCCTCTGGCACGAAAGAGGGCCTCCACGACATCACGGCCGTCGTCGTCTTCACAACTTCTATGCCGCCGTGCGTGAAAGCGCCCAACTGCCGTTGACACGGATTTCCGGCCCGCCGCGAACCAAGGGCATAGACGGCTTCCATGCTTGCCGCTGCTCGGGAGCAGACCTTGAGGGTCCGAAGGCGGAACTTCGCATCCGCGCTGCGACGGGATGAGGCCATGGGTGCTGGGGACCTTTGGCTCTTACCGGCGCGGCCCGCGGCTAGGAGCCTGGCGACATCGCAACCTTTGAGGGGAGTCGCCATGAGCAGCGTTGCACGTGTCACTGAGATCACCGCCGAGTCGGAGATCGGATTCGAGGACGCCATCAAGGTCGGGATCAGCCGCGCGAACGAGACCTTGCGTGGCGTGAGGTCGGCCTGGATAAAGGAGCAGAGCGTCAAGGTCGACGATGGCGCCGTGACGAGCTATCGGGTGGATATGTTGGTGACATTCCTGCTCGAGGGGTGACGCCTGGGGCCTGGCCGCTGGGCATACGCGCGAGTTCGCGCTCGACCATGGCGGCGTCCTGATCCGCCGCGGGTCGTGCGTTTGTCGGTGACCCTCGACCCGGGAAGACTGCTGGCATGAGGACCGTGTCCGCCCGGTTGCGGCGACGAGTCGCCCGCGACTTCCCGCGGCCCGGTTCCACCGAGGAGGTTATTCGCCTCTTGGCCGCTGCCTCGGACTCAGAGCGAGTCCAGGCCGCGATCGTCTTTGCGGCCAACGGCGCATCCTGATGTCTGCCGCAATGTGCTCGTAAATGCCAACGAGGTCACCCGCTGAGGTGGCGGCCCCCGGTACCCCTGCTCCGCTCCCCGCCGACCGGCCGGGGACACGAAAGGGCCCCAGGCTCCTCACGGAACCTGGGGCTCTTCGACGTGGCCGGGCCGACGATCAGTTCTGGTAGGAACCGAAGTCGAAGTCGTCGAGCGCCACGGCCTGACCACCGGCGGTGCCGCCGAAGTCGTAGTCGTAGTTCTCGTAGCCGGTCACCGAGTAGGCGTTCGCACGCGCCTCCTCGGTCGGCTCGACCCGGATGTTGCGGTACCTCTCCAGGCCGGTGCCGGCCGGGATCAGCTTTCCGATGATCACGTTCTCCTTGAGGCCGAGCAGCGAGTCGGACTTGCCGTTGATCGCCGCGTCGGTCAGGACGCGCGTGGTCTCCTGGAAGGACGCAGCCGACAGCCACGACTCGGTGGCCAGCGACGCCTTGGTGATACCCATCAGCTGCGGACGACCGGCGGCGGGCTTGCCACCCTCGGCCAGCACCCTGCGGTTCTCCTCCTCGAAGATGACGCGCTCGACGAGGTCGGAGGGCAGCAGGCGGGTGTCGCCCTGCTCGAGCACGAGGACCCTGCGCAGCATCTGCCGCACGATGATCTCGATGTGCTTGTCGTGGATCGCCACGCCCTGGCTGCGGTACACCTGCTGGACCTCGTCCACCAGGTGCTCCTGCGCCT
>Ga0208537_1000115_pt1 | contig 12794 bp, 8 predicted proteins | sample MayberrySE_TuleA_FD_185672 | JGI IMG/M metagenome (GOLD analysis project Ga0208537, IMG submission 185672) | Natural and restored wetland microbial communities from the San Francisco Bay, California, USA, that impact long-term carbon... | ecosystem: Environmental > Terrestrial > Soil > Wetlands ...
TGAGCGCTGTCAACGCCCACGGTGCGTCGATGAAGGTGATGTGGCCGCGGGTGATGTCGACCTTCTGGCTGAGGTAGAACTGGATCCCGACCATCCAGTCGGTGAACAGGTCGTCCATCAGCTCCAGGCTCGGGTCGAGCCGCAGGACGTCGGGGGTCCAGAGCCGCCTCGCCCGCTCGACGGGCATCGCGCTGACGAACCAGTCCGCCCGCACGAGGCTCCGCTCGCCCTGTCGGTCGCGCATGCGCGCCGCCGTGACGCGACCGCGCCGAACCTCGAACGACTCGGCGCGCTGCCCCATGACGAAGCGCACGCCGAGCGACCTGAGGTGGCGGACCCAGGGTCGGATCCAGGCCTCGTTGGTGGGCAGGTCGAGCACACGGTCGACCGAGCCGTCGTTGCCGCGGCCCATGATGTTGTAGACGAAGGCCTCGCCCATGTGGCCGATCGTGCGGCTGCTCGCGACGGTCTCCTTCGCCGCCACGAGGTTGCGGGTGAGCCCCGCCGCCAGGACGGTCTTGTACTCCTCCGACTTGTCCTCGGCGGCGATGAAGTCCCACCAGCTGACGTGCTCCCACTGCCCGAACCGGCGCTCGTCGCTGCTGGTGAGGAAGACCAGCAGCCGGTCTACGAAGTAGGCGAGCTCGTGCGGCGGGATCCCCCGCATGTAGAGGCCGTCCATCAGGTAGCGGCGCAGACCGTCGGGGGTGAGCACCTGCTCGTAGTCGGGCCCCAGACCGAACGGCCCCGCGTCTGCACGGTCGCCGGCCCGCAGGAACTTGCTCCCCGTCGCGTCGACCAGGTTGTCCCAGACCCCGTTGGCGTTCTTGCCGTACGGCGTGCGGCGCATCGAGTCGGGGACGTGGTGGTAGAAGCCCGGGAAGAACCGGAACCCGTGCTCGCCCGGCAGGCCCCGTCGTCCTCCCTCGGCGGTTCCGGGGACCGGGATGCTGCGGGCCTTTCCTCCGAGCGCCTTCGGCTCGTAGACCGTGACCTCGAACCCTCGCTCGGCAAGCTCGTGGGCGACGGCGAGCCCGGCCATGCCGCCACCAAGGACGGCGACGTCGCGCCTGTGCGAACGCGCGAAGGCAGGTGCGGACAGCGGCTGGGACACGACGCCGGCGGCTCCCGCGACCCCCGCCGCTCCGGCTGCGCGCAGCAGCTGGCGTCGGCTCAGGTCGAGGTGGTGCGGTCGACGGACGTCGGCAGGGTGGGGCACAGGATCTCCAGGGCTCGGAGTGGTCCCTCCCCAAGCTCCCCGGTGCGGATGCCTGTCGGACCCTAGGGAGGTGGGAACCGTCGTGTCAACGGTCCGCTGCCGGGTACGCCGGAGTCAGAGCGTGCGCGACCGGAGCCGGGCCTTGTCCACCGCCACCACAGCGCTCGCCACGATCGCGACCAGGAGGATCCTCCACCAGGCGCCCAGGCTGATCGGCTCGGTCTGGAACAGCGTGTTCATCGCTGGCAGGTAGGTGATCGCCGCCTGTCCGATGAGCTGGACGGTGACGCCCACCAGCAACCACCGGTTGGTGAAGAGCCCGACGCGCCACACCGGTTCCACCAGGGACCGGCAGCTGAACAGGTAGAACATCTCCACCGCGACGAACACGTTGAGGGCGGCGGTCCGGCTGGCCTCGAGAGAGGCGCCGTGGGACAGCTCGTACTGGAAGAGCCACCACGACCCGGCGACCAGCAGGGCCGACACCAGGAGCGTCCGGAAGATCACGGGCCCGGTCAGCAGCGACTTGCGAGGGTCCCGGGGCGGGCGCTCCATGATGCCCGGTTCTTTCGGCTCCCAGGCGAGCATCAGCCCGAGGGCGACGGCGGTGGTCATGTTGATCCACAGGATCTGCGTCGGGAGGATCGGGAGGGCGGAGCCGAGCAGGATGGCCACCAGGATGACCATTCCCTCGCCCATGTTCGTGGGCAGCGTCCAGACGATGAACTTCGTCAGGTTGTCGAAGACTCCGCGGCCCTCCTCGACGGCCGCCTCGATGGTGGCGAAGTCGTCGTCGGTCAGCACCATGTCGCCGGCCTCCTTGGCGACCTCGGTCCCGCCCATACCCATGGCCACGCCGATGTCGGCCTGCTTGAGTGCGGGGGCGTCGTTCACCCCGTCGCCGGTCATCGCCACCACGTGGTGGCGCGCTTGGAGGGCCTCCACGAGCCGCAGCTTCTGCTCGGGGGTGACCCGGGCGAAGACGGTGGCGTGCTCGACCGCGGCCGGGAGGTCGGGATCGCCGATCCGGGCAAGCTCCTCACCGGTGAGCACCCTGGCGTCGTCACCGTCGTCGAGCAGGCCGATCTGGCGGGCGATCGCCTCGGCGGTGGCTGCGTGGTCCCCGGTGATCATCTTCACCGAGAGGCCGGCGGTCCGGCAGGTGCGCACCGCGTCGGCAGCCGTGGCGCGTGGCGGGTCGAGCATCGCCTGGAGCCCGGTGAACGTCAGCGGTTCCGGGCCGTCGGCGCCGAGCCCGTCGAGGCGGTCCCGGTCGGCGCCGAGGTCCACCGCGGTCGCCAGCACCCGCATGCCCTGCGCGGCCAGCCGGTGAGCGGCGTCCAGTGCGGCAGCGCGGTCCAGGGGGTCCCGGGAGCCGTCCGTGCCCATCTGCGTGTCGCAGAGATCGAGGACCCGCTCGAGAGCGCCCTTGGCCAGCAGGACGTGGCGGCCCGTGTCGGGGTCGGTGTGGAGCGTGGCCATGTACTGACGGGCCGAGCTGAAGGGGATGGTGTCCTCGCGCGGGAGCGCGTGGGTGCGGACGCCGAACCGGCGTGCGGCCGTGAGCATCGCCGCCTCGGTGGGGTCGCCGACGACGCCTCCGGACGGTGAGAGCTTCGCGTCGTTGCAGTTGGCGCCGGCCAGCAGGCACCAGCGCAGCGCCTCGTCCGTCGTACCCGCGCCTGCGCCGCCGGTGGAGGTGGGGGCTTCGTCCGGGGCGCCGGAGTCCCCGCGGTCGTCCGCGGGCTCGACGTGCACCTCGCCCGCAGGCGTCCACAGCGTGCGTACGGTCATCCGGTTCTCGGTGAGGGTGCCGGTCTTGTCGGAGCAGATGACCGTGGCGCCGCCCAAGGTCTCGACGGCGGGAAGGCGACGGATGACGGCTCGGCGGCGGGCCATGCGGGAGACGCCGATGGCGAGGGTGATTGTCACGGCGGCCGGGAGCCCCTCGGGAATGGCGCCGACCGCGAGCGCCACGGCGGCCGTGAACATGTCGGCGGCCGCCTCGCCCCGCGCGACGCCGAGGGCGAAGGTGAGTGCGGCGAGGGCGAGGATGACGACGGTCAGCAGCTTGCTGAAGCGCGCGAGCTTTCGGGTCAGGGGAGTGGCGAGCTGCTTGGCCGTGCCGACGAGTCGGTGGATCTCGCCGAGCTCGGTCCCGCCACCTGTCGCGACCACGATGCCGGTGCCCGCCCCGCCGGTGACGAGCGTGCCGGAGTAGGCCATGTTGCGCCGGTCGGCGACGGGGGTGCCCTCGGGGAGGACCACCTCGTCCTTGGCCACGGGCATCGACTCGCCGGTGAGGGCGGACTCGTCGACCTGGAGCTCGGACTGCCCGACCAGCCTGAGGTCCGCGGGCAGCTTGTCGCCGGCTTCGACGAGGACGAGGTCACCGGGCACGAGCTTCTCGGAGTGGACCCGTCGCTGGTGTCCGCCCCGGACGACCCGCGCCTCGGTGTGCACCATGGACCGCAGGGCGTCGAGCGCCGCCTCGGCCTTGGACTCCTGGATGAAGCCGATGACGGTGTTCACGACGACCACACCGAGGATCACCGCGGCATCGACGTACTCGGCCAGCGCCAGGGTCACCCCGCCGGCGACGAGAAGTACGTAGACCAGCGGGTTGTGCATCTGCCGCAGCAGCCGGACCAGTGGACTCACCGTCGCCACGTGGGGCAGCTCGTTGCGTCCGTACTCATCGAGCCGACGCGCCGCCTCCTCGTCACTGAGGCCGGCGTGGCGGTCGGTCTCGAGGAGCAGCAGCAGCTCGTGGACGGGGACGTCGTGATGCGTGCGTGCCTCGGCAGGGGATACGACAGCGCCCATGGTCCCAGTCCAACCGAGCGGGGGGCGGCCGACCAAGTGTCATTGGTCCCGGGGGCGCGGGCTTCCCGGCCCAGGCGTAACACCGCGGGCTAGAACGCGTTACACATCTCGTGACCCACGACATCAAGCTCACCCGGCGCGGGGCGATCCAAGGGATGGCCGCAGCCGGCGTCGCACTCTTCACGGGTGCCGGCCCCTCCGGCGCATCGGCCGTGGCGGTGCCCCTCTCCGCGGACCGGGCCGGGTTCCTCCGCCCCGCGGAGCTGAGGACGCTCGAGGCAGTCGTCGACCGCGTCGTGCCCGGCGTACCGGAGGACACCGTGCCCGGCGCGGTGGCGGCCGGCTGCCACGAGGCGATCGATGCGCTGCTCGGAGCCTTCACCGTCTCGCCGCCGCGGATCTACGCGGGCGGCCCATTCTCCGACCGCGGTGGGGCGCCGACCAACGACTTCGAGCGCTTCGTGCCGCTCGACAGTTACGAGACGAAGGCCTGGCGGCTGCGGATCGAGGGGTCGCGAGGCCGTAGGGCGCTCGAGCGGAACGGAGAGGTGGACGGGTACCAGCGCACGTATCGCGAGGGCCTCGCCGCACTCGAGGACTCCACGCCCGGAGGGTTCTCCGACCTGCCGGGCCCTGCCCGCGACGTGGTGCTGGAACGGAGCGAGGACCCGCGGGTTCGGGCGATGCTCGACCTGGCCGTGCCGCACACGCTCGAGTTCCTCTACGGCGCTCCGGAGTACGGCGGCAACCGGGGCCTCGTGGGATGGCGGACGACCGACTTCGAGGGTGACACACAACCTCGTGGATACACACGTGAGGAGGTCGTGGCGCCCGAGAGCTCGGGGCCCCTCGACGTGGTGGGCGACCTCGTCGGAGAGGACGTCGAGGCGGCTCTCGCGATGGGCTCGACCGAGCTGCTCCACGGCGTGCTCGCCCGGTCGGGCGGGTCGTTCAGCGCGGTCCGCGAGGAGGTGGGTCGTCTCGCGGCCCCCGCCCCCGAGGTGGCCGCGCAGCTGGCCCTGATGCGGTCGCTGGCCGATGTGCTCGTCCGCGATGTTCGTGCCGGGGGGCCTGTCGCCGGGCCAGGACAGGGGGAGGGCCGATGAGCAGGGAGGCCGTCGTCGTCGGCTCGGGTGCGGCAGGGAGTGTCGCTGCCTGGGAGCTCGCCCGTCAGGGGTGGGACGTCACGGTCCTCGAACGCGGGCGCAACCTCCGGCCCGGTCTCGGAGAGGCAACCAGCGGCGAGCTCGACACCCACTACGGCAGCGACGAGATCAAGGGGACGCGCCAGTTCGGCTTCCCCGACCCGCTGCTCGAGCCGTACACCACCCGCACGCGGGCCGAGGCCGCCCAGGGCGTCGCCCGCTCCGCGCAGGGCGCACTCGGCCAGCTCGGCGCCGCCGTGGGCGGGACGTCCCTGCACTACAACGCCAAGACACCGCGGTTCTGGAAGCAGGACTTCACCCAGCTCTCCGACCTCGGTCCGGTCGAGGGGGCTCAGGTGGCCGACTGGCCCATCGACTACGACGACCTCGCGCCGTTCTACGACCTGGTGGAGTACCGCCTCGGCGTCCAGGGCGACCGCCGGCGGATTCCCGCGCGGACCCTCGAGCAGTCACCCCGTCAGCGCCAGTTCGTGATGCCTCCCAACCCGACCGGCCACGCGGCGAGCCTGGTGGCCGAGGGCGCGAGCCGGCTCGGCTTCGAGGCCTACCCCTACCCGGCCGCGGTGAACTCGCAGCCCTTCGACGGCCGGCCGGCCTGCAACTCCTGCGGCATGTGCTCGGGGTTCGGGTGCTCGATCAACGCCCGGGGTGACGCGCTCGTGTCGTGGCTCAACCCCGCGCTGCGCACCGGCCGGGTCCGGGTCGTCGACCGGGCCTACGTGCACCGGATCGAGACCACCCGCAACGGGCGGCGGGCCCGTGCCGTGCACTGGACCGACGTACACGGTCGCAGCCACCGCCTGCCCGCCGGGACCGTCGTGCTCGCGGGAAGCCCGGTCAACACCGCACGGCTGCTCCTGCTCTCGGCGAGCGGCGCCCACCCAAGTGGTCTCGGCAACAGCTCGGACCAGGTCGGCCGCAACATGATGTTCCACAACTTCACCCTCGCGGCCGCGCTGTACCCCGACGACATCAAGCCGCTGCGTGCACAGAGCACCACGCTCCAGATCGACGACCTCGTCGGCCCCTTCACCGGGCCCGAGGTCAGTGCGCTGGGCGTCCCGTACGTCGCCGGCGGGATAATCCAGGTGGGCTCGGCCATCCCTCCGCTGGGCGCCGCGACGATGCTCGCGGGGATGGTCGGTTACGGCCACCGGCTCAAGCAGCTCATGAAGGCCGGTCTCCTCCACGCCCGCACGGCGGGCTCACAGCTGATCCACCAGGACCTGCCCCAGGCGGAGAACCGCGTCGACCTCGACCCGACGGTCCGCGACTTCCTCGGGTACCCCGCCGCGCGGATCACCTACAGCCCGCACCAGCACGAGAAGGCGGCGGCCGTGTACCTCGGGGCACGGATGCAGGCGATCCACGAGCTCGCCCCCGGCGCGGCCGCCGCGGTGACCCTTCCGATGCCGCTGCTCAACGACGGGATCACCTACACCGCCCACCTGGCCGGGACGGCGCGGATGGGCAGCGACCCGCGCACGTCCGTCTGCGCGCCCTCAGGTCGGCTCCACGACGTGGACAACGTGTACGTCGCCGACGCGTCGACCTTCCCGACCTTCCCTGGCTTCAACCCCACGCTCACGATCATGGCCAACGCGCTGCGCATCGCCCGAGGCATCGCAGGTGGCTCGAGGAGAGACCGATGACCACGTGCGACCACGACCACACCCTCTCGGCCACCCGGCGGTCGCTCCTCCGGGCCGGGCTGCTGGGCCTACCCGTCGCCGCAGCTCCCATCGTGAGCCCGGCGGGCGCCGTCGCGGCAGGTCGACGACGCAGGCAACGGGTGCTGGTCTACTCCCACACGGCGGGCTTCCGGCACGCATCGATCCCCGTGGGCATCGCGACGATCGATCAGCTCGGCGCCGAGAACGGGTTCAGTGTCGAGGCGAGTGAGGACCCGGGCGTCTTCACCGACCGGAACCTCCGCCGCTTCACCGCCGTGGTCTTCCTCAACACCACCGGGTCGGTGATGAGTGCCTCCGGCCGCAAGGCGCTGCGACGTTTCGTCCTCGGCGGCGGGGGATGGGTCGGCATCCACTCCGCCGCCGACACGGAGTACGACTGGCCCTTCTACGGGAGGCTTCTTGCCGGTGGGTACTTCCTGGCGCACCCGCTCGAGCAGCCAGGCGTCGTCGTACGCGAGTCCGCCCGCCACCTCTCCACGAGGCACCTGCCCGAGCGCTGGCAGATCCCGATCGAGGAGTTCTACTCCTTCAAGGCCAACCCTCGTCAGCGGGCCAAGGTGCTGCTGAGCATCGACGAGTCGACCTACCTGCAGGACCCGAACACCACGCACCTGCCCTCGCAGGAGTTCCCGGACGGCTACGAGCCGGTGTCGGGTGTGATGGGGGACCACCCGATGTGCTGGCAGCACCGTGTCGGTGACGGCCTGTCCTGGTACACCGCGCTCGGGCACGAGGTGAACATGTACCTCGACCCGGCGTACCGGCAGCACCTGCTCGGCGGCATCCTCACCGCCACGCGCCACGGTCGCCGGAACCTGCGCTGACCGGGTCGGGTCGCGGCGGCTCCGAGGTCGAGCTTGAGGCCTACCAGGAACAGCAGTGAGTTCCGGGCCCAGGGTCCGGATCCTCCAAGACAGGTGGTGGTGATCAGCCACATGGCCGAGCCGAGCTCCTCGCCGCGTGCTACCCCGGCGAGCCGGACCGGATCGCCAGCCGGCCCTCGGCGAGGCGATCCAGGTCGACGTCGTCGAGCGTCGTGACGACGAGGTCTGCTCCCGCCGCCGTCAACAGCTCGGCGTCGTCCGCCCGCGCCACGCCGAGCGCCGACATGCCTCCCGCCTTGGCGGCCTCGACTCCCGCGACGGCGTCCTCGACCACGAAGCACTCCCCGGGCGCGAGGCCGAGCGCCTCGCCGGCGGCCAGGAAGATCTCCGGGTCCGGCTTGCCGCGCGCGAAGTCCCGTCCCGAGAGGTCCGCCGCGAAGACGTCGCGCAGGCTACGGTCCGAGGCGTCGACACGGATCCGCTCGAGCATCAGCCCGGCGTTCTTGGACGACGACGCCGCCGCGAGTCGCAGCCCTAGGCCGGACACGGCGAGCACGAACCGCAGCGCGTCCTGGAAGGGCTCGAAGTCGCCCGCCCGGATGAGCTCGACCACCCGCTCCTGCTTGCGCTCGGCGTAGATCGCGGCCCTCGTGCCGGCGTCAGGCACGTCGAAGTGGTCGAGCACGGCCCGGGCCCCGCTCAGGCGCGGCTTGCCCGACACGACGTCCTGGTAGACGCGCGACGTGAACCGGGCCGGGGCGTACTCGGAGCTCGAGCGGATGTCGCTCCAGCGCGTCTCCATCAGCTCCCGCAGCGTGTCGCGCCAGGCTCGCTCGTGGGGCGAGTCGACGAGCACGCCGTCAACGTCGAAAATGGCCCCGCGGAACCCCGCCTGCTTGGTCCACACGCTACGCGCGGCCGACCCGTGACCCGAGGGTGAACGTGCACCGCTCGCCCGCGGTGAGCTCGCGGACGTCGTCCCCGACGCCGATCCTCACGGGTTGGCTGAACCCCTCCGTCAGGGCCTCGACGGTGAGCTTGCTCCCTTCGATCCCCACTCTGATCGGGGTCCCATGGAACTGCATCAGGAGCGAGAGGCCGTCGAGTCGCTCGCGCAGTCTCGGATCGAAGAAGACGACGCCCTCGCGGACCTCCGTGCCGAGGTAGATCCGCTGGACGAGGTCTAGCGTCCCGGCCATCACGCCCGTGTGGATGCCCTCTGGGGTCGTGCCGCCCTGGATGTCGCCGACGTCGCTGTGCAGCGCGACGAGGAACCGCTCCCACGAGCCCGCCCCGTCGATGCCCGCCAGAACGCCGGCATGGACGATGAGGCTCAGCGTCGAGCCGTGGGACGTCCGCCTGTCGTAGTACTCGACCGTCCTGCGAACGACCTCGGGTGAGAGCTCGTACCCGAGCTGGGCGAAAAGCCGCTTCAGCTCGACGTCGGGGAAGAGGTAGAAGAGCATGAGCGTGTCGGCCTGCTTGGCCGCCTTGTAGCGGTTGGGGTCGTCGCCCTCCGCCCGCAGGATCCGGTCGAGCCGCTGGATGTTGCGGTAGTGGCCCCGCAGACCGTCCCAGTCGAGCTCCTCGAGGTCCTCGTAGCCCTCGAACTGGCTGATGACCCCGTCCGCGTGGAACGGGACGAACATCTTGTGGCTCATCTCCTGCCACGTGTGGATCTCCTCGTCGGTCAAGCCGATACGCGTCCGCAGGGCCTGACGGCGGCTCGACGGCAGGAGCTCGAGGACCCGCTGTGCGGTCTCGGCGATCCAGGCCGCCATGACGTTCGTATAGGCGTTGTTGCGCAGGCCTCCCTCGGTGGCACCCGGGTACTTCTCGTGGAACTCGTCCGGGCCCATCACGCCGTGGATCTCCCAGCGGTCGCGCTCGGGGTTGTAGTGCGCGATCGAGGCCCAGAAGCGCGCGATCTCCAGCATCATCTCGGCGCCGCAGTCGCGCAGGAAGTCGAACTCTTCCGTCGCGAGGTGGTAGTGCCAGACGGTGTAGAAGATCGCCGCGCCGACGTGGCGCTGGTTGTGGCTGAGGTCCGGCTCCCACTTCCCCGACAGCGGGTTGAGGTGGATGGTCTGGGTCTCCTCCTGGCCGTCGCTGCCGCTCTGCCACGGGTACATCGCCCCCCGGTAGCCGCTCAGGCGCGCCGACTCCCGGGCCTCGCCGATCCGCCGGTAGCGGTACAGGAGCAGTCCGCGCGTGATCAGGGGCAGCCGGCAGTTGAGGAAGGGGTAGACGAACAGCTCGTCCCAGAAGACGTGTCCGCGATACGCCTCGCCGTTGAGGCCCCGGGCGGGGACGCCGGCGTCGTGGTGGGCGGTCTGTCGCGAGCACACCTGCAGCAGGTGAGAGGTGTGGAAGCGCAGCAGGAACTGGACGCGCTTCTCGCGCGGGAGCTCCACGTCGCAGACCTCCCAGAGCTCGTCCCAGGCGCCCGCCTGGCCGTCGAGCGCCTCGTCGAAAGTGGGATACCGGGCCGCGCTCTTGACCGCCGCCTCCAGCGGCTCGCTGATGCCGCGGTCGCGTGAGGTGTAGAACGCGACGTTCTTCTCCACCCGGACGGTCGCCCCCTCCTCGAGCTGGAGCGCCAGCACCTGCTGGACGTAGTCCTCCGTCTGGTAGGTGGTGCGCTCGACGTCGAGCTCCTCGTCGCCGCGGAAGACGCGCGTGCGCGCGGCCTCCGCGAGCTCGATGCGCGACTGGCGGGTGCGCGCCTTGAGCGCTATCACGTCGCTGCCCTCGATCCGTGGGCCCTGCGGGTCGAGGTGGCGGCCCTCGAGGTGGCGGTAGCGGGCGACGCCCTTGTTGACCACGCGCCCGTCAAGCGCCGAGACGACCTCGACCCTGCCGGACCAGTTCTGCGGAGTGAGGTCCCAGGCGATCGCCGCCTGGTGCATGCGGTGCATGCTCACGAAGCGGCGGCTGCGCAGGCTGGTCTCCCGGCCGGCCTCATCGCGGAAGGTCAGCTCGCGGATCACCATCGCGTTGCGGAAGTCATACGCGTGCCGGTAGGCGAGGAGCTCGACGTCGGCGAGGCGGAACGGCTCGTCTCCCTCGATCCGGAGCTTCAGCAAGAGCCAGTTCGGGAGGTTGACGAGGTCCTCGTTGGGCAGCGGATGGGTGCCCATGACGGTCGTCCGCCTGTTGTAGATCCCGTGCGCGTACGTGCCCGGGTAGTGCGTGCCGTCCGCGTCCTCCCACTCCGCGCAGCCCCGCGTGCAGAAGTAGCCGTTGCCGGTCGACGTGAGCGCCTCCCGCAGCCCTTCCTGGGCGGGCACGTACCCGTCGTACGCGAACTGGAAGTCGCTCGACGTCCCTCCCCGTGCCGGGCCCACGCCGCTGATGCTACCCCCGGGGAGGCGAGCCCGGGGTGATGCTCATCCTTGCCGCCTGGCCGTGACCAGCCACATCGCCGAGCCGAACTCCACGCCGCGCTGGGACTCGTGGGCCACCATGCGGGCGCGGAGGTCGTCGAGGGCACGGCTGCGTCCCGCGTCGTCGAGCCCTTCGAGCATCCAGTCGGTCAGGCCGGCGACGAACCTGTGCGCCTCGTCGGCGGTAGGGCCGAAGTGCATCGGTTCGCGAACGTCCTCGAACCGGGTCTCGGCGAAGCCGGCCGACTCGAGGAGCTCCCGGACCCGGGGCGGCTGGGACAGGGAGAACGGTCCGGGCGCCTCCGGGGGCGGGACGGGCAGGTCTCGGCCCGCCGCCATGGCCCCGCTGATCTCTCGGAACCACTCGTTCTCCGAGACCGGCTGCCAGGCGACCATGGCCAGCCGACCGCCTGGACGGAGCGCGCGGCCGATGTTGGTGAACGCAGTGACGGGGTCGCCGAAGAACATCGTCCCTGTGCGGCTTATCGCGATGTCGAACGAGGCGTCCGGGAAGGGGTGCACCTGCGCGTCGGCCTGCTCGAAGGCGACGTTGTGCAGGCCGTCGTGCTGGGCGAGCCGGCGTGCGATCTCCAGCATCTTGCCGGACAGGTCTACTCCCAGCGCGTGACCGGACGGGGCGCGTCGGCCCGCGTCTCTGGTCGTCTGCCCGCTGCCACAGCCGATGTCGAGGATCCGGCTGTTGCGCTCGACTCCGGCAGCCTCGAGGAGTCGGTCGTGGTACCCGGCCACGGCTTCGTCGAAGCGGTCGGGGTTGGCCGCCCAGTAGTCCCCCTCGTCACCGTCCCAGGCTCGCGCCTGCTCCACGTTGGACGGGTGCAGATGGAGTGTCGTGATGTCGCCCATGGTGGTGTCGCCTTCTCTCCGCTGCTATATCCTCCCAATGGGACTATCTCCGTGGTACGCCGGAAGGAGCTCCGTGTCAAGGGAAGCGAGGATGACGACGACGTCGTACGCCATCTTGAGCCTGCTCGCCGTTCGTTCGTGGAGCACCTACGAGCTCACGCAGCAGATGGACCGCAGCCTCGGCCGGATCTGGCCGCGCGCGCAGAGCAAGCTCTACGAGGAGCCGAAGAAGCTCGTGGCGAACGGCTACGCGCGGGCCAAGGAGGAGCGGGTGGGGGAGCGGCCCCGGACGGTCTACAGCATCACGCCGAAGGGCAGTCGCGCGCTCGCGGCCTGGCTGGCCGAGCCCGCCGCCGGGCCGGTGCTCGAGTCGGAGCAGCTGTTGAAGATCTTCTTCGCCGAGAACGGCACCAAGCAGGACGCGCTGGACACGCTGGCGGGTGCGCGGGCGTGGGCCGAGGAGCGAAACGCCGACAACCTCGCGGCCGCGCGGTCCTACCTTGCGGGCGTGGCGCCGTTCCAGGAGCGCGTGGCCCAGACGATGCTCGTGGGGCGGTTCATCACCGACTTCTACAAGCTCGTGGCCGACTGGTCGGAATGGGCGGGGGCACTGGTGGAGCAGTGGCCTGACGATCCCTCGGACGCGGGCGCCGATGTGGCGGCCCTCCAGGACACGGTGCGACGCGCCGAATGGAGCGAGCCCGAAAACAGGACGAAAGGAGAAGAGCGCCCCCGGCAGGATTCGAACCTGCGGCCATCAGATTAGAAGTCTGCCGCTCTATCCAGCTGAGCTACGGGGGCGGGGGGTCGGAACA
>Ga0208537_1000116_pt1 | contig 12781 bp, 11 predicted proteins | sample MayberrySE_TuleA_FD_185672 | JGI IMG/M metagenome (GOLD analysis project Ga0208537, IMG submission 185672) | Natural and restored wetland microbial communities from the San Francisco Bay, California, USA, that impact long-term carbon... | ecosystem: Environmental > Terrestrial > Soil > Wetlands ...
GGTCCCGTCGGAGTCGACCACCGTGACCTCGGCTCCGAGCTGCGCCGCCACCAGCGCCGACTCGTAACCACCAGGCCCACCACCGACGATCACTACCCGATTCACGGCGCCCATTGTTCCATCACCGCGATACGCTCCTGTGCCGTGCCCCTTTACGCCGCCTACGGGTCGAACCTCGATCCCTCCCGCATGAGTGAGCGCTGTCCGCACTCGCCGCTGCGCAGCACCGGCTGGCTCACCGGATGGCGACTGACGTTCGGGGGCGAGGAGCACGGCTGGGACGGCGCCCTGGTCACGATCGTCCAGGACCCCTTCGAGCAGGTCTTCGTCGCGCTCTACGACGTGACCGAGGAGGACATGTCCCTGCTCGACGAGCTCGAGAGCGCCGACTCCGGGCTGTACCGCAAGACCCGGGTCCGCGTCGCGACGATGGCCGGCAGTCACGTCGCCTGGGCCTACGTCCTCGACGCGTACGAGGGCGGCCTCCCCTCGGCGAGCACCGTCGGGATCCTCGCCGACGCGGCCGAGGCCGCCGGCGCTCCGGACGACTACGTCGCGGCACTTCGCGCACGTCCCTGCCGCTCCATCGGGCTCTGACCGTACGCCGGAGGGCGGACGGCGTTACGCTGCCGCGGTGACGACGACCAGCACCTCCCCCACGCCCCAGGCCCTCGCCGCAGAGGCCGCCACCCGCCTACGCGAGCTCACCGGCGTCGACCGCCACGACATCGCGCTCGTGATGGGCTCCGGCTGGCTCCCTGCCGTCGATGCGCTCGGGGAGGCCACCGCCGAGGTCAGCACGACCGACCTGCCTGGCTTCGCGCCCCCGGCGGTGGAGGGTCACGCCGGGAAGATCAGGTCGGTCCGTGCCGGCGACAAGAACCTCCTGGTGTTCCTCGGCAGGACCCACTTCTACGAAGGCCTCGGTGTGCGCTCCGTCGTACACGGGGTCCGGACCGCGGCCGCGGCGGGCTGCACCGTCGCCGTCCTCACCAACGGGTGCGGCGGCCTCAGGGAGACCTGGGAGCCGGGCACCGCGGTGCTGATCCGCGACCACATCAACCTGACCGCCACCTCGCCGATCGAGGGCGCGCACTTCGTCGACCTCACCGACCTCTACAGCTCGCGGCTGCGGTCGCTGTGCCGGGAGGTCGAGCCCGACCTCGACGAGGGGGTCTACGTGCAGTTCCCCGGCCCCCACTACGAGACGCCCGCCGAGATCGGCATGGTCCGGGCCATCGGCGGCGACCTCGTGGGCATGTCGACCACGCTCGAGGCGATCGCTGCCCGCGAGGCCGGCTTGGAGGTCCTCGGCATCTCGCTGGTGACCAACCTCGCCGCGGGCATCACCGGGGAGCCGCTCAACCACGAGGAGGTCCTCGAGGCGGGGAAGGCCGCGGCCTCCCGCATGGGCGACCTGCTCGGCGCGATCATCCCCAAGATCTGATGCGGGTCCTGGTCACGGGAGCCGCCGGGAGCATCGGCACCGTCGTCTGCGCGGGCCTGCTCGAGCGTGGCTACGACGTCGCGGGCCTCGACATGGCCTCGGAGCCAGAGGGGTTCACCGGGTCGTGGTTCACGGTGGACTGCGGCGATCCCGACGCAGTTTCGGCGGTCTTCGGCAAGCTCGATGAGTCCGGCCGGCTCGACGCCGTGGTGCACCTGGCGAGCATCCCCGACGAGGCTGCGCTGCCGGTGATCCTCGAGTCCCACGTGCACACCACGGCCGCGCTCCTCGACGCCATGGTCGAGCACGGGGTGAACCGGATCGTCTTCGCCAGCAGCAACCACGCCGTCGGCCGCACCCCGCGCACGGATCTTCTCCGTGCGGAGGTGCCCCCGCGGCCGGACACCTTCTACGGCGTGGGGAAGGTCGCCGCCGAGGCGCTCCTGCGGCTCTACGCCGACCGCTACGCGATCGACGCACTGGCCGCCCGGATCGGTAGCTTCCTGCCCGAGCCGGAGAGCCGGCGACACCTGTCGACCTGGCTCTCCCACGACGACGCGGTGCGGATGGTCCACGCCTGCCTGACCGCTCCCGATCCCGGGTTCGCGGTGCTCTACGGCATCTCCGCCAACACCAGGGCGTGGTGGGACCTGGAGCCCGGCAGGTCCCTCGGCTACGAGCCCGAGGACGACGCCGAGTCGTTCGCTGCCAGGGTCGAGCAGGCGCCGGAGACCGAGACCGACCGGGTCGAGGCGGCCCACGTGGGTGGCCCGTTCGTCACCGAGGCGTACTACCGACCGGCTCTCGAAGGTGCCTGAGCAGCCCTTCCCGACCTCCCCGCATCATCCAGGTGTGGTTCGCCACCAGCACCTGCCTCCCCACCGCTGACGCCGCCCTCATCGCCCGGCCGGGTGTCGTGACCTCCTGCTCGTAGTGCATGGCCGTCCGGGCACCGGACTGTGACAGCGTCCAGCGGGACCAGCCGTCGAGCTGCCCGGCGATCCGGGCCTCGAGCACACCGGACGCGCGGTCCTCGACGGCCCGCGTGAGCACCATGTCCAGCGAGTACGGCAACAGCGACCGGGCAACCACGTGGGCGGTGTCCTCGTCGACCCGTGCCACGGCGCGCACCTGGGGCCACCACGACGGGTAGCCGCCGACATCGGCCAGAAGCTCGAAGATCTCGTCTCTCGGCGCCGGCACGGACCAGTGGCTGTCGAAGCGGTAGCGGGGGCTCACGACCGGCAACGCTAGCCTTCGGGGCATGACCGCTTCGACCAACCCCGCCCCCCAGGACGGCCTTCTCGACCGCGCCCGGACCTGGGCGGCCGAGGATCCCGACGACCAGACCCGCGCAGAGCTCGAGGAGGTCCTCCGGAAGGTCGAGCAGAACCCCACCGGACCGGAGGCCGCGGACCTCGCCGACCGGTTCGACGGTCGCCTGGAGTTCGGTACGGCGGGGCTTCGGGGCGCTCTGGGCGCGGGCTCGAACCGGATGAACCGGGTCGTGGTCGTACGAGCGGCGGCCGGCCTCGCGGCGTACCTCCGGGACAACGGAGCCGCGGACGGGGACGCGGTCGTGATCGGCTACGACGCCCGCTACAACTCCGAGGTCTTCGCGAAGGACACCGCCGAGGTGATGGTGGGCGCGGGGCTGCGGGCACTGGTGCTGCCCAGGCCACTGCCCACGCCGGTGCTCGCCTACGCGATCCGCGAGCTCGGCTGCGTGGCCGGAGTGATGGTCACCGCCTCCCACAACCCGCCTCAGGACAACGGCTACAAGGTCTACCTCGGCGACGGGAGCCAGATCGTGCCGCCCGCGGACGCCGAGATCTCCGCTCGCATCGACGCGGTCGGCCCCCTCGACTCGGTGCCCCGCGGGGACGAGTGGCTGTGGCTCGACGACGACGTCGCCGACTCCTACGCGGCCCGGGTCGCCGCTCTCGCGGGCCCGAGCACCCCTCGCGAGCTGACCGCGGTCTACACGCCGCTGCACGGCGTCGGCGGGGAGGTCGTGGCCGACGTGCTCGAGCGCGCGGGCTTCGCGGCACCGCACGTCGCCGCAGAGCAGGCCGAGCCGGACCCGGACTTCCCCACCGTCGCGTTCCCGAACCCGGAGGAGCCAGGGGCCATGGACCTCGCGATGCGGCTCGCCGAGGAGGTCGACGCGGACGTGGTCCTGGCCAACGACCCCGACGCCGACCGGTGCGCCGTGGCCGTGCCGGGCCCCCAAGGCTGGCGGATGCTTCGGGGTGACGAGGTGGGCGCGCTGCTCGCCGACTTCCTGCTGCGCCTCGGCGTCCAGGGCGTCTACGCGACGACGATCGTCTCGTCCTCGTTGCTGGGCAAGATGGCCGCCGCCCACGGGCAGGAGTACCGCGAGACGCTCACCGGCTTCAAATGGCTGGGACGCATCGACGGGCTCGCCTTCGGTTACGAGGAGGCCCTCGGATACTGTGCCGCACCCGAGCTCGTGCGGGACAAGGACGGTGTCTCGGCGCTGCTCCGGGTCGCCGAGCTCGCCGCGATCCTGCGCAGCGAGGGGCGCACCCTCGACGACCAGCTCGACGACATCGCGCGCACCTACGGCCTCCACGCCACCGACCAGCTCTCGGTGCGGGTCACCGACCTCTCCCAGATCGCCGACGCGATGGCGCGGCTGCGTGCGGCTCCGCCGTCCGCGCTCGGCGGCCTCGCCGTCGAGCAGGTCGACGACCTCAGTCTCGGCAGCGCGGACCTCCTGCCGACCGAGGGGCTGCGGTACCGCCTCGCCGAGGGCGCACGCGTCGTCGTACGCCCGTCCGGGACCGAGCCGAAGCTCAAGTGCTACCTCGAGGTGGTCGTGCCCGTCGAGGAGGGCGAGCCGGGTGGGGTGGACGCCGCGCGGATCGCCGCCGCCGGGAGGCTCGACGCGATCCGGACAGACCTCTCCGCCGCCGGCGGCTTCTGACGCAAGGCCACGTCGTTCCCGTCCGCGTGGGCGGGAACGACGCGCTCACCCCGGGCCGGACCGCCGTTCGCATCCACTTGGACGGCAACGGCAGGCCCAAGATCGCGCACCTGCGCCGACCGCGCCCGGTCTGCTCGAGCCGGGTCTGCTCGGGGCACTCAGAGCAGAAGCGTCACCAGGAGGAGCGCACCTGTGAGGCAGAGCGCGATGATCTCGGGCCACGCCCAGACCTCGCGCGGCCGCTGGTCCTCGGCCGCCTCGTCGGAGCCGGAGCGGCGCCTCGCGTCCTCGACCAGGCCGACGATCCGGCGCTCCACGAAGTCGGGGTAGCTCGTCGCGATCTGGTCAGGGTCCGGTGGGGTGGACTCCTCGGTGTAGGCCTCGAGGCGGTCCCATCCGAGCAGCGAAGACGGCCCACGGGTCTTCGCCCTGACCATCGTCCGCAGGGGCGCGCCGATGCCGACGCACACGTACCGCTCCTTGCCGACCCATACGTTGAGCATCCGGCCGACCCGCACACCGTCGATGAGCACGAGCGGCAGGGTGGCGTCGCGGACGGAGTTCCGCAGGTGCAGCTCCTCCTCGTACGCCGTCGCGCGGGGGCGGAGCTGCGTGACCCAGACGAGCACCGCGAAGAAGACGAGACCGGCGCCGACGCGGAGACCGGTGACCGTCTGCATGGTGAGGGCCAGGTAGGCCAGGAGCGCCGCGATGACCCCGAGGCTCGCCATGCCCACGAACCTGCCGCTGGTGGCGTGGAACTGCTCGACGGGCTCTGCCCTTCCGGGCCGGGGCTGCGCTCCGGTCATGGCTCCGATTCTGCATCCCAGTCCACGATTCTCCACATCGCGGTCACCCGCCATATGCTGGGCCGGTGACTACCGTCGTAAGCCCAGGCAAGGGAGCCGGCAGCGGAGAACTGGCGGAGGCGACGTCGTCGAACTCGTCGCTGCGCCGGTTCCTCCACGGTCTGCCCGGTGTCGACCAGGTCGGCGCCGAGGCACGGGCCGCCATGTTGGGCACCCGCTCCATCAAGACCACGGCCAAGGAGTTCGCGATCGACCTCGCGATCCGGATGGTCGACCTCACCACGCTGGAGGGGCAGGACACCCCCGGCAAGGTCCGCGCCCTCTCGGCGAAGGCCATGCGCCCGGACCCTGCCGACCCGAGCTGCCCCCAGGTGGCCGCGGTGTGCGTCTATCCGGACATGGTGGCCGTGGCGAAGGAGACGCTGGGCACGAGTGGCGTCCACGTCGCGTCGGTTGCCACCGCGTTCCCGTCGGGCCGCGCCGCGATGGACATCAAGCTGGCCGACACCCGTGACGCCGTCGAGGCCGGTGCGGACGAGATCGACATGGTGATCGACCGGGGTGCCTTCCTCTCGGGGCGCTACCTGGAGGTGTACGACGAGATCGTCGCGGTGCGCGAGGCGTGCGCCCGCCCCGACGGGACCGCCGCACACCTGAAGGTGATCTTCGAGACCGGTGAGCTGCAGACCTACGACAACGTACGACGTGCCTCCTGGCTGGCGATGATGGCCGGAGCCGACTTCATCAAGACCTCCACCGGCAAGGTGCAGCCGGCAGCGACGCTGCCAGTGACCCTGGTCATGCTGGAGGCGGTGCGCGACTTCCGCGAGGCGACCGGCCAGATGGTCGGTGTGAAGCCGGCGGGCGGGATCCGCACGAGCAAGGACGCCATCAAGTACCTCGTGACGGTCAACGAGGTCGCCGGACCCGACTGGCTCGACCCCGAGTGGTTCCGTTTCGGAGCCTCCACGCTGCTCAACGACCTGCTGATGCAGCGGACGAAGATGAAGACCGGCCGCTACTCCGGCCCCGACTACTTCACCCTGGACTGATCGCTGATGACGGAGAAGAACGTCTCGACAGGCTCGACGGCCGAGGAGACTGGCACGCACCCGGTCGACCCGCGCGCCGCGTTCGAGTACGCCCCTGCGCCGGAGTCCCGGGCGGTGGTCGACATCAGGTCGTCCTACGGCCTGTTCATCAACGGCGAGTTCACCGACCCCGCCGGCGGCCGGTCCTTCAAGACGGTGAGCCCCGCCTCCGAGGAGGTCCTCGCAGAGGTCGCGGAGGCCTCGGCGGAGGACGTCGACCGTGCGGTGAAGGCCGCGCGCCGCGCCTACACCAAGGTGTGGTCGACCATGCCGGGCCGCGAGCGCGCCAAGTACCTCTTCCGCATCGCGCGGATCATCCAGGAGCGCTCGCGCGAGCTGGCGGTGCTGGAGTCCCTCGACAACGGCAAGCCGATCCGTGAGTCGCGCGACGTGGACGTCCCCCTGGTGGCGTCCTGGTTCTTCTACTACGCCGGGTGGGCCGACAAGCTCGAGTACGCCGGTCTCGGCCCCGAGCCGCGGCCGTTGGGCGTCGCGGCGCAGGTCATCCCGTGGAACTTCCCGCTGATGATGCTGGCGTGGAAGATCGCCCCCGCCCTCGCGGCAGGCAACACCGTCGTGCTCAAGCCGGCCGAGACCACGCCGCTGACCGCGCTGCTGTTCGCGGAGATCTGCCAGCAGGCCGACCTCCCCGAGGGCGTGGTGAACATCGTCACCGGAGCCGGTGAGACCGGTCGGGCGCTGGTCTCGCACGACGACGTGGACAAGGTCGCGTTCACCGGCTCCACCGACGTGGGTCGCCAGATCGCGAAGGCCGTGGCCGGCAGCGACAAGCGGGTCACGCTCGAGCTCGGCGGCAAGGCGGCCAACATCGTCTTCGACGACGCCCCGGTCGACCAGGCCGTCGAGGGCATCGTCAACGGCATCTTCTTCAACCAGGGCCACGTGTGCTGCGCAGGCTCCCGGCTGCTCGTGCAGGAGTCGGTGGCCGAGGAGGTGCTCCACAGTCTCAAGCGCCGCATGGCCACGCTCCGGGTGGGCGACCCGCTGGACAAGAACACCGACATCGGCGCCATCAACTCCCGCGAGCAGCTCGAGAAGATCCGCGAGCTCTCCGACGTCGGCGACGAGGAGGGCGCCTCCCGCTGGTCGCCGGCCTGTGAGCTGCCGGCCACCGGGTTCTGGTTCCCGCCCACGATCTTCACCGGCGTCACCCAGGCCCACCGGATCGCCCGCGAGGAGATCTTCGGCCCCGTCCTGTCGGTGCTGACCTTCCGCACGCCCGCCGAGGCCGTCGAGAAGGCCAACAACACTCCCTTCGGCCTCTCGGCAGGAGTGTGGACCGACAAGGGGTCGCGCATCCTCTGGATGGCCGACAAGCTCCGCGCCGGTGTGGTGTGGGCCAACACGTTCAACCGCTTCGACCCCGCGAGCCCCTTCGGCGGCTACAAGGAGTCCGGATACGGCCGCGAGGGCGGCCGCCACGGCTTGGAGGCATACGTCCGATGACCCCCACCCCCAGTGTCGGCAGCAGCGCTCGTCTCGACGTGCGCAAGACCTACAAGCTGTACGTCGGAGGCGCGTTCCCGCGCTCGGAGTCGGGCCGCTCCTACGAGGTGGCCGACCACAAGGGCCGCTTCCTGGCCAACGCCTCGCAGGCCTCACGCAAGGACGCGCGCGACGCGGTCGCCGCCGCCCGCAAGGCCTTCGGCGGCTGGTCCTCGCGCACGGCCTACAACCGCGGTCAGGTCCTCTACCGGATCGCCGAGGTCCTAGAGGGCCGCCGGGCCCAGTTCGTCGAGGAGGTCACGCTCTCCGAAGGAGTCTCCAAGAAGCAGGCCGAGGCCGCCGTGGCCGAGTCCGTCGACCGGCTCGTCTGGTACGCCGGCTGGGCCGACAAGGTCGCCCAGGTCGTGGGCGGCGCGAACCCCGTCGCCGGGCCCTACTTCAACTTCTCCATGCCCGACCCCACCGGCGTCATCGCGGTCGTCGCGCCGCAGGACTCGTCGCTGCTCGGGCTCGTGTCCGTGGTGGCACCGGTCATCGTCACCGGCAACACCACAGTCGTCGTCACGTCGTACGACCGACCGCTGCCAGCGATCACGCTCTCGGAGGTGCTCGCGACCTCCGACGTACCCGGGGGCGTGGTCAACGTGTTGACGGGCGACGCGGCCGAGGTCGGCCCCTGGCTCGCCTCGCACATGGACGTCAACGGCATCGACCTCACCGGCGTCGAGGACCGCGAGCTCGGCCGCACGCTCGAGGAGTCGGCCGCCGAGAACCTCAAGCGGGTGCTGCGCCCTGCCCCGGCGACGGACTGGTCGCTCGCGCCCGGCATCGAGCGGATGACCGCCTTCCTCGAGACCAAGACGGTCTGGCACCCGATCGGTATCTGACCGCCTCGGAGGGGGCCGGGCCTCAGGACCCGGTCTCCTCCGCGACGACGAGGCTGTCGTAGGCCGCCTCCATCTGCTCCTCCCACTTGCCCGCCTCGGCAATGAAGCGCACCACCGAGGCCTGGCCGCCCGGCATGTCGAGCATCACCTGGAGCTGCTCGACCTCGACCGTCTCGCCGTCGATCTCCAGGTCCTTCTCGAGCCGGAGGAAGGCCGCTGCCTCGGCGCCGGGGACGTCGGCCTCGCCCTCGTCGAGCAGCTCGTAGCCCGACGCGAACTCGGCCTGCTCCCTGGTGGCCCCGGGCAGAGACTCGAAGGAGACCCCCTTGCCTTCCATGCCCATGCTGAACTGGACGCCGGCCGGGAGCGGCCGGGTGTCCGCGGGGAGCCCGACGGCCCACTCGTAGCTCGTCTCGTCGGTCGAGTCCTGCTCAGGTCCGTAGTCGGTCCACCCCTCCGGCATCCGCATGGTGATCCCGTGCCCGACGACGTGCTCGGTGCCCTCGTGCTCGACGACCTGGAAGGGCTGCTCGGCGGACGATCGCAGCTCCGAGGTGACCTCGTCCCCACCGCTGCAGCCTCCGACGAGCCCCACCACCGCCAGCACGGTGACTGTCCGTACGACCTTCCGGGAGGTGCCGAGCCTGCGCGGCGTAGGTCGCATGATCTCTCCTCGGTCGTCCATCGGGGATGCGCTCGGCGAACTTGCGGGAAGGCTACCCCGGTGCCGGACGAGGAGGGGTGCAACGGCACAATGACGCGGTGCGCGCCCGGGTCATCGTTCTCGCCGGTCCCTCCGGATCGGGCAAGTCACGGCTCTCACGCCGGATCGGCCTGCCGGCGCTGAACCTCGACGACTTCTACAAGGACGGCTCGGACCCCTCGCTTCCCCGGATTGAGCTCGGCCACGACTCCATCGCCGACTGGGACGACCCCGCCTCCTGGCATCTCGACCAGGCGGTCGAGGCGATCGAGACGCTCTGCCGGGAGGGTCGCGCACTGGTCCCCGTCTACGACATCGCCCACGACGGCCGGACCGGTGAGAGGGTGCTCGACCTCGGCGACGCGCGCTATTTCGTCGCGGAGGGGATCTTCGCGCAGGAGGTCGTCGGTGAGTGCCGCAGCCGGGGCCTCCTCGCCGAGGCGGTGTGCGTCCGCAACCATCGCACCGTCACGTTCTGGCGACGGCTCACACGGGACCTCCGGGAGCGGCGCAAGCATCCGCTCGTGCTGCTCCACCGTGGGGTGATGCTCCTGCGCGCGGAGCCGCAGGTGATCGCCCACGCCGTGGACCTCGGGTGCACGCCGATGACGTCCGAGGAGGCGTACCGGCACATCAGCCGGCTCCTCGCCTCGCCGCACCGCCCCGGGGCGTCACCGGGGCACCCCCGCTGACGCCGGCGACGACCAGGGCGAGGCCGGAGGGCGCGACGACAGCCTCGAGCCTCCCCCCACAAGGCCGGTGGCCGACGTGCGCCACCAGCGCCCGACGGCCCCACCGGGGGCCACCGACCTGCGTCAGCGGGCGAGCATGGCGTCGATGAACACCTCGGCGATGTCCTCGGGGTTCCGGGCGACGTAGCTGCGCCCACCCGTGGCTGCGGCGATCCGCTGCAGAGCCTTCGCGTCGGCATCCGGACCCATCCCGATCGCGATGACCTGGATCGGCCGGGCGGGGTCGCGCTCCCGATCGATCGTGCCCACCAGCTCCTTGAGGCTCAGACTGCCCGGGTCGTCGTTCGCGCCGTCGGTCAGCAGGATCACGCTGTTGATCGCACGAGGGTCGTAGTCGTCCTGGAGGGTCCGGACCGCGGCGAGGGTCGTGTCGTAGAGGCCGGTGCCGCCGTTGGTCATCGAGGGGAGCTTCTCCAGCGCCTCGGCGAGGGCACCTCGCTGGCGGTCCCCGAGCGTCCGGATCGGCACGAGAGGGGTGTAGTCACGGTTGCCCTGACCGAGACGCTCGGAGAACGCCCACATCCCGATCTGCCCGTTGTCGGGGAAGAGCTGCAGCGCTCCCTGCGCCGCCGCGACCGCGAGCGCGATCCTCGGCTGTCCGCCGTCGGTGAAGTCCATGGAGCCCGAGACGTCGACGACGGCGAGGAGGCGGGAGGGGACGGTCAGGACCGCCCACTGCCTCAGGGAGTCGGTCACGGCCTTCGCGTCGGGTGAGGGGAGCACGTCGAGGTCGCCCTTGCCCAGGCCCTCACCCGAGGCCAGAGGTGTGTTCTGCGGGTCGCGGAAACCGTGGTCCGCCAGCAGCTCCGCGCCCTTGGAACCGTCCAGGTACTCCACCAGCCGGCGGCCCGCCTCGCGTTTGGTCTCCTCGGTCGTCAGCGCGGCCATGGGGTAGTCGAGCACCATGGTCCCTGACTCCGGCACCGCCGCAGTGAACCCGGACGCCTTCCCGGCGGCCTGCAGAGCCACGAGCTGCTGCTCGGTCATCACTGCCTGGGCGCCCTTCTCCGCCGCCTGCGCGACCTGGTCGACCGTCTTGGGCTTGTCGGGCTGGGCGCCGTACCTCTGCGCGAGCGGCACCATCATGGCGCCCATCTCGGTCTCGGTGGCGCCGGTGACCGCCATCTCCCCGAAAGCCGACAGCAGCGCCGCGGTGCTCGCCGAGCTGGTCAGGGGATCGAGGTAGGCGACGGTGTTCATGCCGACCTCCTGCCACGAGGCGGGCGGTTCGAGGTCCTGGCCGACGACCACGACGGGCGACCTGGCCAGCGACTCGGCCAGGGTCGCCGGCGTCGCGCCCTCCTGCGCCACCCGGGTGACCCATACCGAGAAGTCGGGAACCCACAGGTCGGGAGCGCTCTCGGGGTCGATGCCGAGGCCGTCGGCGACCTGCTCCGGCGCCTTCGCCTCGATCGTGTAGTCGACGCAGGCGCCCTCCACCTCGACCTTGTCCGCCTCGAGGTCACGGGCCGCCTTCTCGAGGACGGGAGCGGCCTCGGCGGCAGCCGCCAGCCGGACCGTCAGCGAGCCGTCGCAACCCGCCTCGCCGCCCACGGTCTTGTCGACCACGGCGAACGCGCCGACGCCGACGCCCATCGTCGCCGCCACCGCGAGCAGCACCGGCAGCAGCCGCGAACGCTTCCGTGCGCGCGACCTCGTCCTTGATCGAGTTCGCCCAGGCGCGCTGTGTCGTCCAGCCATGTCTAGGGCCCTCCCTCCCGCTTGGCCCTACTTGGCCATACTTTGCCCGGGGGACTGTACCCGACTAGACCATGGCCTCCAGCACCGCGTAGGCAGGCTTGATCTCCTGGTTGATGATCTCGAGCCTCTCGTCGAAGGGCAGGAACGCCGACTTCATCGCGTTGATGGTGAACCAGCGCAGGTCACCGAGGGTGTAGCCGAAAGCCTCGACGAGGCCGTACAGCTCGTCGGTCATCGACGTACCGCTCATCAGACGGTTGTCGGTGTTGACGGTCACGCGAAAGCCGAGATCCTTCAAGAGGCCGATCGGGTGCTCCTCGATCGAGGCTGCCGCACCGGTCTGCACGTTGGACCTCGGGCACATCTCCAGGGGGATCCGCTTGTCGCGCACGTAGGACGCCAGCCGACCCAGCACGAACCGGCCGTCCGGACCCTTGGTGATGTCGTCGATGATCCGCACACCGTGACCGAGCCGGTCGGCGCCGCACCACTGGATGGCCTCCCAGATGGACGGCAGCCCGAAGGCCTCGCCCGCGTGGATCGTGAAGTGGGCGTTCTCGCGCTGGAGGTACTCGAAGGCGTCGAGGTGGCGGGTGGGCGGGAACCCCGCCTCGGCCCCGGCGATGTCGAAGCCGAGGACGCCCTCGTCGCGGTACCTCACCACCAGCTCGGCGATCTCCCGCGACCGGGCCTGGTGACGCATCGCGGTGAGGAGCTGGCGTACGACGATGGGCTGGCCCTTCGACCGCGCCTGCTCCTCCCCCGCATCGAACCCCGCCTTGACGGCCTCCACGACCTGCTCGAGCGAGAGGCCGCCCTGGAGGTGCTGCTCAGGGGCGTAGCGCACCTCGGCGTACACCACGCCGTCCGTCGCGAGGTCCTCGACACACTCCTGGGCGACCCGGCGGAGGTTCTCCGCCGACTGCATCACCGCCACGGTGTGGTCGAAGGTCTCGAGGTAGCGCTCGAGCGAG
>Ga0208537_1000117_pt1 | contig 12613 bp, 14 predicted proteins | sample MayberrySE_TuleA_FD_185672 | JGI IMG/M metagenome (GOLD analysis project Ga0208537, IMG submission 185672) | Natural and restored wetland microbial communities from the San Francisco Bay, California, USA, that impact long-term carbon... | ecosystem: Environmental > Terrestrial > Soil > Wetlands ...
GTGCCACTCGTGCCACTCGTGCCACTCGTGCCACTCGTGCGCGAGCATCGCGTACTGGTAGCCGTCGACCCAGCCCAGCTCGGCATGCCAGGAGTCCTCGATTCCGTGCTGCTCACGCCGCATCCCAGCCTTTTCGAGCACCCGCGCCGAGGCGGGATTGTCGGCGTTGCAGCTTGCGGTGACACGCCGCAGCCCCAGATCGTCGAACGCTGCGACGAGCAGGCCGCGGGCGAGATCACTCGCCACGCCCTTCCCCGCGGAGTCCGGCTCGACGATGTACCCGATCACCCCATCGGTGAATTTCGGCATCCCAGGCTGGCCCATGCCATCTACGACCTCGAGGAAGCCCATCGCAACAACGTGTCCGTTCACCTCGGCAACGCAGGAGAAGTCGCTGGCACTGGTGGGCACAGCCAGCCATTCCCGACGGAAGCTCTCCGGGTCGACGCTCGTGCGGAGCATGAACCGGTTGACTTCGGGATCGTTGCGAAAGGACAGCAGCTGCTCGATGTCCCCCTCGCTGGCTTCCCGAAGAAGGAGACAGCCGACGCGCATCGGCCAGGGGCTACAGGGGCTACAAGCCATCCCGACATCCTCCAATCCGCCGGGGGCTCCGACAACCGGTTTAGCTTTCGCATCGAGGTCGGTCGAACCCGTCGGGAGCGTCGACTTCCCTCCGCAGCGGGTAGCCAGTTGATTGCTCAGCCTTCGACTGCCAGGGGCGTCACCAGACGGCTGCCACTCACCTTCAGCCCGACACCGACTGGCGCGGCCGGTCTCATGCCGACTGGTCGGGCCGCTCAGACCAACTCGCCGCGCTTCCTGCTCAGGTAGGCGCGCTCGGCGGAGTTCTGGGTGGCGGTGATCGCGGCGTCGTAGGCCTCCTTCGCCTCGGCGCTCCGGCCAAGCCTGCGGAGCAGGTCCGCACGGGCGGCGTGCCATGCGTGGTAGCCCGTGAGTGGCAGCCCATCGACCAGAGCGAGGGCGACCTTCGGCCCGTCCAGCTCCGCCACCGCGACCGCGCGGTTGAGTGCGACGATCGGCGACGGGTCGAGCCGGGTCAGCTGGTCATACAGTGCGACCACCTGCGACCAGTCCGTGTCCGACGCGGTGGGGGCGTCGGTGTGGACGGCGTTGATCGCCGCGAGTATTTGATAACGGCCGGGTCGGTTGATCGCGAGGCACTCGCGGACCAGGTCGTGGCCCTCGGCGATCAGCGCGCGGTCCCAGCCAGCACGGTCCTGCTCATCGAGCGGGACCAACTGTCCATTCCGCACGCGGGCCTCACGCCGGGCCTCGATGAGCACCAGCAGCCCGAGCAGACCGGCCACCTCCGGCTCCTCGGGGAGCAGCCGGCGGAGGATCCGCGTCAGCCGGATGGACTCGCCCGTGAGCTCGGCGCGAATCGGGTCACCGTCGCCAGTGGCGAGGTAGCCCTCGTTGAAGACGAGGAACAGTACCGCCAGCACGCCACCGAGGCGCTCGGGAAGGTCGGCGGCCTCGGGCACCCGGTAGGGAACCTTCGCCGCCGCGATCTTCTTCTTCGCCCGGGTGATCCGCTGCGCCATCGTGGTCTCGGGCACCAGAAACGCCCGCGCGATCTCAGCCATGGTCAACCCACCGAGGAGTCGGAGCGTCAGCGCAATCTGCGCCTCCGGTGCGAGCGCCGGATGGCAGCAGGTGAACAGCAGCCGCAAGCGGTCGTCCTCGACCGGTCCGGTGCGCTCGTGGGGCGTGTCGTCGTAGTACATGAAGGCCGCCTGGTGTTTCGCGTCGCGCTGCTTCTCGCGGCGGATCCGATCGATCGCCCGGTTCCCCGCGGTGGTGGTGAGCCAGCCGCCGGGGTTGGGAGGTACGCCGGACTCCGGCCACTTCTCCAACGCCGCCACGAGCGCCTCACCCGCCGCCTCCTCGGCGATGTCGATGTCACCGAAGCGGCGGACGAGCGAGGCGATCAGGCGGCCGTACTGCTCGCGGAAGACCCGCTCGACGGCCGCCGTTCCGCCCTGCATCGATCAGTCGTCCGTCGGACCGGGCTCAGGCGAGGCCCTCGAACGGCCGGACCTCGACCTTGCCCCGGCACGCCTTGGACCCCTCGGCCGCGAGCCTGAGCGCCACGTCGAGGTCGGGCGCGTCAATGACCCAGAAACCCCCGAGGACCTCCTTGGTCTCGAGGTAGGGGCCATCGGCCATCACCGGCGTCTCACCCTGGCCGTCGACGACGGTCGCCGTCGATGCCGGCTGAAGCCCACCGGCGAAGACCCAGTAGCCATCGGCGCGAAGCTTGTCATTGAAGGCGCCGGTCGCAGCGAACGCCTCCTCCATCTCCTCCTTGGAGCCGTAGTTGCCGAACTCGTCCATCTCGGCCGGGCCGTGCACGGTCAACAGGTAGTGCGTCATCCCGCTTCTCCTCAGTTCCGGACGGTCCCGATGACCGCCTTCCACCCACACCACGAACGGCATCCCGCCGATACGACAACCTGCCACAGAAACCTTGCGATCGGCATGGCTGCGAGTCGCGCAATTCGACCCTGCGTCATTCCGCGTGCAACCCCATACGACGCCGACGCCGCTAATTGCCTGGATGGACCTGAGAGCACCTGCTCGGCTGCGAGAGCGGCTTTCTCGGCGCGCGCCTAGTTCATGGCCGCGAACCCATCATGGCTCCGGTACCGGGCGGTGAAGTCGGGGCATGGCTCGTTCCTCACGCTCGCCACCGCGTCGAGGATCGGACTGGTGACCTCGCCGGCCACCAAGGCGCTCCATGTCTTCCCGGAAGCCTCGTGTGCCCGCTTGAAGCCGTCCCGGAGCAAGAATGGCAGGAACGCCATAATGCTGATGTCCGGGCGGGGGAAAGGCAGTTGCGGCATGGAGGCGGGAACGCCGGAATGCACTCATCCGGTCATCTTTGGAGTTCCTACGGACTCGCTTGCTGCGACTGCTGCAGGAGGTCACGTCGTTCGCGTGGTGCCAGGACACTAGGAAACCTGTCGCATAGGGGTCCATCATCGGACCATGGGCGGGAACGATCCGCTCGCCGCGGGGCGGTCGGCGCTGGCGAGAGGAGACTGGCTGGCGGCAAAGGAGGCCTTCCGGGCCGCCTGGGACGACCAGGAGTCCGCTGACGCGCTGGATGGCCTCGGCCGCAGCCTATGGTGGTTCGGCGATGCGCCGGGCGCGTTGGACGCGCGGTCTCGGGCCTTCGCGCTGTTTCGCCGCGAGGGACGCGACCGGGACGCGGCCATAGTGGGCATCTGGCTCGCCCGGGAGTACGCCGGCCTCTTCCACCGCACGGCGATGGCCGAGGGCTGGCTCGCTCGGACCCGTTCCATTGTGGCCGACCTGCCCGATCCAGGCAGCCTCGAAGGGTGGCTGGCCCTGGTGGATTCCGAGGCCGCCGAGCTGGATGTGGCGATGGTCGACGCCGAACGTGCGGTGGCTGCGGCGCGGAAGCACCATGATGTGGACCTTGAGATCGTCGGGCTCGCCCGGCTGGGTGCCTGCCGGGTCGGCACGGGGGCGGTCGTCGCGGGTCGATCCGAGCTGCAACAGGCGATGACCGCGGCCGTCTCGGGGGAGGGCCAGGACATCCAGTACGTCGGCGAGGCGCTGTGCACGCTGCTGGAGGTCTCGGGCTGGCTAGGCGACCAGGCGATGGTAGAGCCGTGGGCGCAGCAGCTGGCCGAGTTCCGGTCGGCGTACGCGTTCGGCCCGTTGCTCCCGTTGGAGACCACCTCCGGCGCGGACCTGATCTCCGCCTTCTGCACCAGCTGTTGCGGCGGCGTCTATCTCGTCACGGGACGCCTGGACGTGGCCGAGCGGGCGCTGGCTGACGCCGTGACCCAGCTGGCCACGACCGGGCTCAGGCCACGGTGCCTCCACCCGGTTGCAAGGCTGGCGGAGCTGCGCGTGCTCCAGGGCCGACTCGAGGAGGCCGAGGCACTGCTCATCGGCTTCGAGTCCGAGTGGGAGTGCGCCCTGGTGGCAGCGGCACTGGACATGGCGCGGGATCGTCCCCGCCGCGCGCTTGCCGGACTGGTCGCTGCGCTCGAGGCCTTCGAGGGCGGGGTGGTCGTGGCCGTGCCACTTCGGGCGCAGCTGGTCGACGCCGCGCTCGCGGCAGGCGACCGGACTCTCGCCGAGGCCACCTCAAGAGAGCTCGCAGAGGTCGCGGTCGCCACGGCCACGACGCTCCACCGGGCGCAGGCAGACTTCGCAGCCGGCAAGGTCCTGCTGGCCAAGGGGGACCCCGAGGCGCCGGTCCGGCTCCGGGCCGCAGCCCGGGCATTCGCGGAGAGCGGAGCGCCGTTGGCCGCATGCCGCACCCGACTGGCGCTGGCAAGGTCGTTGGCTGACCGTGATCGGGGCGTCGCAGTGACCGAGGCCAGGGGCGCACTTCAGGCGTTCGACCGGATGGGGGCGACGTCGGAGGCCGACCAGGCTGCTGCCTTTCTACGCGGGTTGGGGGTCAAGGGCCGTACGGGTCCCAGGGACGGGGCCGTGCTGAGCCGTCGGGAACAGGAGGTGCTGACCCTGGTCGCGGAGGGGCTCTCCAACGCCGAGATCGCCGGGCGGCTCTTCATCAGCGTCAAGACCGCCGGACACCACGTGAGCAACATCCTGACCAAGCTCGGTGTCCGCAGCCGCACCGAGGCGACGGCGTACGCGCTGCTCCACCCCGTCTCGCCCTGGCCCAGGGAAACCCGGGTGGCGAAATAGGGAGCGCTCCCCATGCTCGACCCGAGGTCCGAGGTGCAAGGTCGAGGCATACGCAACCTAGTCCCGAGGAGGATCTGATGGAGACAACCGAGAAGGAAGCCGTACGCCGCTTCTACGAGATCATCAACGACGGGTCGCCGGAACGGCTGGACGAGATCTGCTCGCCTCACCTGAAGGGGCACGCCGGTGCCGGCACCGACCTGACCGAGCTCAAGAACTCAGTGGCCAGCTTCCTCGCGCCCTTCCCCGACCTGGCCGCCCAGGTGCGGAACATGGTGCAGGAAGAGGACCTGGTGAGTGTGTGGATCACCTACACGGGGACCCAGCGGGGCGACTTCGCCGGCGTCCCGGCGAGTGGACGTAAGGTCAAGTTCGCAGCCTGGGACCTGATCCGGGTGCGCCACGGGGAGATTACGGAGATCACGCAGTACTGCGACCTGTTCACGATCATGTCCCAGATCGGCGCGCTGCCCACCGCGGCACCGGCGTGACGGGGGTGCAGACGATGATCGGCCCGACCAGGACCTTCGCGATCCAACTGACGGTCGCGGACGCCTCCCGCGAGCCGCGCAACAGGGCGGCGCGTCACGTCCTCGTAAGGAGGATGTTGCAGCCACCCCACGAGGGGGTGGTGACGAACAGGTCGTCGACAAGCTGCCGCGCCGCCCAAAGGCCCATGGGACCCGACTCGTCCGGGTAGCGGAAACCGGCCAGGGGATCGACCGCGCCCGCCCCGGAGTCTCGGACCTGGCAGGTCAGGCTCGTGACGTCGGCCCACAGCGCGACGCGGACCGGAGGCGCTCCGTGCACGACCCCGTTGGCAGCTACCTCGTTCACGGCAGTGATGAACTCGTCGACAGCGTTCAGGGACAGCGCGCTCGACTCACGAGCGATGGTCTTGAGGAAGTAGCGGGCCTGCACCAGGTCCTCGAGACCTGTCACGATCGTAACCAGGGACGGTGGTGCCTCCGGTGGTCCGGGGACACGCGCAAGGGGGTGGGCGAGGAACGTTGCCGGATCGACGTACTGGCCACTGGGACGGCTCGTCAGGTCCGTGTTAACGCTGGGGTGCGTGGCTAGGGCCGCCTCGATCACCGAAGCGGGGTTGGTTCGGGTGTCGTAGGTGCACAGCGCGCGGAACGCGTAGGCGCTCAAGGCCTCGTTCACCGCGGACTCGTACCGCGCCCAGGCTGCCGCCTCGGCCGCGTCGCGACCCAGCGGCACCGTCCCGGTGACCCAGAAGTCCAGCGGACCCGGCATCTCGGCCAGTCTCCGCTGGTACGCGAACAGGGTGCGAGTCGGCTCCTGGTAGAGCTCCTCGTCGAAGCCGTACTCGAGTCGCGGATGGTCGCCGAGCACCTCGCGGAGGAGACCCACCCGGCTCCTGGTGCCGTGGACGAGTACCTGCCCGCCGGATGCGAGACCCTGCTCCACGAACCCGCGGGTACCTGCCACTAGATCCTCGTCGTCTTCGTGGACCAGAACATCGTGGCGATAAGCGCTGTGGGGATCGCTCCTGGGGTGCTCGGTCGCCCGACCTCCACCTACGGTCGTGCGCGGTCGACGCCGATCGGCCGGAGTGCTTCGGTCGACATTGCCCTGTGCGGCCAGCAGCCGGACAAACCGCAGCCAGTCGCCCCTGAACGACTTCACACGAAGGACCCTACTGCCGGTGCGCTCGCGTGACTCCGAGCGTGACGAGTTGTCTTGACCACCACCTGGACGCAACCTCTGCGCCGGGTCGCCTGGTCCAAGCAGCAGCAAGAAGCCGGTGGCTCCAGCCATTACTAGGTGTGTCCCTATTGACCGCCGCGCGGGGCAGCGTCTATCGGAGACCTTCGGTGTCGTGGCGGATTTGCACAATCGCGGCGACGTTCAGGACGTTGTTCATCCGCCGGTTCTTGGCGCGGGAAAGCCGGTGATGGTTCTGCTCCCCGGATGAGGCGTCCAGGAGGGCGGTCCCCGCCCAAGACGCGAACCGGTCCCGGTCGGCGAACCGGGCCAATTCCTCGACCATGGTGGATCAGGACTGGAGCCGGCTGGCGTTGACGGTCCTGGCCGCTGAGCAGGGTTCAGCCCGTGACCCGTCGCGTGCCGCCGTCGGCGAGGGTCACGGTGTAGGTCCACGCTCCCATCACTTCGAGGTTCTCGCTGCTGGGTTGGTCCGATGGCCACCAGGCGGCAAAGCGCCCGTTGGCGACGGACGCCTCGACGTCGGTGCCTATGGGGGTGTGCACGGTGACACCGGAGACGTCACTGCCCACATAGCCATCGACATAGCTGACCCACTCCTCGTCGTCACCGAAGTGCCACAGACCATTGGTGGGCACGCTGCCAGCCCCGCCGTACCCGGTGATGCGGCCACGGGCCGGGGTCGGGGCCTCGCGGGGATCCGAGTCGTAGTGCCCCATGAATCCTTCCGTCCTGTGCGCCGCGGGGTCCTGCTGGTCCACGAGGCCTTCGGGCATTAGGCAGGCCCCCTCCGAGTTGGGGCCGGCGATGAGCACGTAGGTCCATCCGCCACGTCGCTCTGCGATCACGACCCGCTCTCCCTGGTCGGGCACCTGGAGGACGGCGCGGCACGTGGTGGCGGCCTTGGCCGCGCCCACGCCCGTGAGGGGCTCGGGCGTCGGCGTCCACGACGCGAAAGCTGAGCCGGTGCCCAGCAGCAGTGCGGGGACGGTGGCACCGGCGGCGCCGACCAGACCCAACTGCGCGAGCAGTCGGCTCCGACGCCGACGCGGCCGACTGGGCTCTTCCGGGACCTGGTCATGGCTGGGGGTGGCCAGGATGCGGGCGAACGTCGCGTCAGCGCGTTCGAGCTCGGCATCGGTCAGGACCCTCGTCGGTGCGGGGTCGAGGTCGCGCAGAGCCGCGGTGGTCATGGTGTCGAAGGTGTGCTTGTTCATCGAGCGCTCCTCTCGGAAGCAAGGTGACCGTCCACGCGGTCACCGGCGGTCGTGGAGTCGACGTGGCGCCGCAGGGTGCGCCGGGCACGGGACAACCGAAGGCGAAAGGCGGTGGGCGAGATGCCCAGCATCGCGGCCGCCTCGGGCGCGGTGAGCCCGTCAAGGACGGAGAGTGCGATCGCCTCCTGGTGCAACGCGCTCAGCAGCGGCCAGGCTGCGGCGATGTCGACCCGGTGGGCGACCAGGTCAGGGTGCTGGCCGGCGTCGGCGGGGCCGTGACGGACTTCGGCGAGACGGACCGCGACGGCATCGTGCCGGTTATCACGGCGCCGGGTGTTCAGGAGGGTCTTGCGTGCCACGCCGAAGAGCCATGCGCGCGCCGCCGAAAGGTCGGCGGGGACCTCGTCGAGGCGGCGCCACGCGACGAGCATGACATCACCGACAACGTCCTCGGCGTGGGTTGGATGAACGCGCCTGCGTACGAAACCAAGCAGGTCGACGTACGCCGCGTCGTAGATCTCCCGGAAGCGCTGTTCGCGCTCCTGCCGCGACGAAGTGGTGGAGTCCATACCTGTTCCTGTCCAAGTCCGCACAAGTGTGTCGCGGTGAATCGCCAGTTCCCGTGCGGGTGTGCTCTGCCTGGCGTGTCTGTCGGTGAATCATCGCTCAGAAGCCGCTCTGCCCCGGCCAAGACCGCGTCGTTCGCGGTCAACGTCCGCGAAGGCGACCGAGCCCCGAACGCCTAGGGAACGTCGGCATCTGCCGCGTTCCGCGTTGTTCGCGAGCGCGGTCAGGCTGCTAGCGCGACTGGTCGCCGGCGAGTTCGTTCCCGTGAGAGATGTCGCAGCGTCGTCGCGATGCAGGCGACCTGCAGCCACCCGGTCGCCGAGGTGGTGGTGTGTTCTCGAACCCCCAGGTGGGTGTCGACGACGACCATGGAGGGCGTCTCCTCGGTCCTCCCGTCATCGATGCGTGCAGCCGCGTGCAGCCGCGTGCAGCCGCGTGCAGCACCGTCAGGGCCTGCGCCCAGGTGCCGTTGCGCGACCAGCGGCGAAACTGCGACCAGACCCGCGTCCACGGCCCGAACGACGCCGGGAGATAGCGCCACTGACACCCGGTCTGGGCTATGTAGAGCATGGCGTCCACCACGGTTCGCAGGTCACCGGCATGCTTGCGGCCGCGCTTGCCCGGCGCCTTGAACACCGGCTCGAGCAGGGCCCACTGGGTCACTTGGGTACGGCGTGCCTGGCACGGTGCCCAAGCTCTCGGCCCGTGCAATAGGACACACCCAGTTAGACGGGCAGGCTCTCCAGAAGCGTCTTCGGAGGGCGAGTCAGAGATCCAGATCGTCTCCGCCCGGCAACCCGACGCCGCCCGCGCGCACATCGGCAGGTGCAAACGTGCGCGGCGGCAACGCGGCGGGTGACGCGCCTTGGTGTCCAGCCGCAGCCGTCGGGCTGCCCCGGGCGTCGTTCAAGCTGGACCAGGATCAAGGGAGGTCGGGATCTGGATGGTCGGTGGCGAACTGATGTGCGGCGCTGTCGTCGATGAGTCCTCGGTCGAGTAGCCATTCCACGGCCCGGCGCTGGGCTCGAACCTCACGCATGGCATGCCACGCCGAGATCAGTTCGGGGTGGCCTTGGTAGAGCTGGTTCTTGAATCGTCTGAAGGCTCCCCGCCCGTGCAGAGACTGCGTCAGGCGTCGACCGGCTGAGCCGTCGCTGATGCCGTCTGCGAAGTCGGCCATGTCCTGAAACCACACGCGGGAGGGGAGCGGATCGATGGAGATGAGATCCAGTTCGTCAATCTCGACGGGGTTCTCCCCGTCGATGCCCGTGTCGCTGGTCCAGAACGCCACCTGGCCCGTTCGTGGGTCGATGAGCCATCGGTGCTCGTAATCGGTCTGATCCGCAAGCGCGGTGGCGATCTCCTCAACGTCGATTCCGGCGAGGTCGAGCATCCGCTCAGCGTAGAACTTCGCCCAGACTCCGGAAAGGACCGTCTGCACGGAACCGCGGCTGCCGACCAGCTCGCGGCGGAAGGAGGCGACTCAACTCACGCCTTGTGTTCGGGCAAGGTGGGCAGATCCTGGTTCTATTTGGGGAGCGCATGGCGCCCGGCTGGTTAAGGGCGACCCGGGGTTCAGGTGCTGCCCTCACTGGGCCTTGGTCGTCTCCCTTGAGGGGAACGCGTCTACGTCTTGATCAGGAGCTCCTCGGCATGCCGGAGCGAACCGCCGGTCATGACGCGGCTGGCGAACACGTTGCTCTCCTGTCTGGGAGGATGTGCGACGTGGCCGAACGGGTGTGGTTCTCCAGCACGAGCGGGCCCCGTCTGGCTGGTCTGATCGACCTCCCCGAGGGCCCGGTCCGCGGCTGGGGAGTGTTCTCCCATGGCTTCACACTGAGCAAGGACAGCCCCGCTGCGAGCAGGATCTGCAAGCAGTTGTCCAGCGAGGGCGTCGGAATGCTCCGCTTCGACAACCTCGGACTCGGTGACTCCGAGGGCGATTGGGGCGACGGTTCGTTCTCCCACAAGGTTGCCGACACCGTGCAGGCGGTGCGGTTCATGAACGAGTCCGGCCGCCAGGTGCGGCTCCTGGTGGGGCACTCCTTCGGCGGGGCGGCAGTGATCGCGGCGGCCCATCAGGTCGAGTCAGTGCGCGCGGTGGCGAGCATCGGTGCGCCGTACGAACCCGGGCACGTGGAGCGAAACTATGACGCGCTCGTGGAGCGCATCCTCGCCGACGGAGAGGCGACCTTCCTGATCGGTGGCAAGGCGCTCACCCTGCGGCGGCACTTCATCGAGGATGTGCGGGCGGTGGACCTGTACGAACAGATCCGCACGATGCACCGGGCGCTGCTGGTGATGCACTCGCCGACCGACAATACGGTGGGCATCGCAAACGCAAGTGAGATCTTTCGGGCGGCGCGGCATCCGCGAAGCTTTGTGTCGCTCGAGGGCGCCGAGCACCTGCTCACCGGTCGGAACCAGGCCCAGCGGGCCGCCCGCATCATCAGCGCCTGGGCCGATCCCTATCTTGCCGAGCGGTGACACCACGCGGTGACGCCCACCTCCGGTACGGTGCCCGGCTCGCAAGGCGATCCAAGCGAGACGCGGCCAGCGGACGGCCGCGCCAGCGGCGCAGGATGTGCACGGCAGTACGACTCTCCGGTGGGCATGTCCGCCAAACTCATCAGCGACGGCTCGCGGAAGACGCATGCACCTGGCGTACTCGCTCGCTGAGGGCGCTTGTTCGGGTGCGTGCTCTCGAGTGGTCCAGCAGGGACGATGTTGCCGAAGTTCGGCCCCATTCATGTAGCACTACAGCAGGGCGACCTTCGGTGTCTTCGTATCCCATACCAGTCCTCATCCCTCTCACTGCGATTAGCCTTCGGGGATGGCACAGACCCTTGACGAGGTCATTGAGGCGGCACTTGCGTTGGCGCGCGCTGAGCGGGAGGTCCTGGCGGGGCGGCTGAGGTCCAGCCTGGACGAGCCTGACGTCCCTGGCGGCATCGTCGTTCGCCCCCAGGACCTCGTGGAGTATGGCGCCATGTACGCCTTCCCCGGCAACGGCCGCCACCGACGGGACACGGTGACACTGGCGGCCACGCCGGGCCCCACCTTGTCGACGAGGTTTGGCCTCATCGCCATCGCCGACCCGTGGTTCCCGGAGGCTTCGCCAACGTCAGGCGCAATCGGTCTCGGCGCGGGCGAGTACCCCACGGCCCTCACCACGATCACGCGCACCCGTGCCGACACTGGCGCCAGCGAATCCATGCCGGTCGCGGCCAGCATCGGTGCTGTTGCAGACGTCGCCCTGTGGCACCCGCTCGCACAGGACGGACGGCAGTTTCATCTCGACTCCGACTCCTCGCTCGGCGCGTTCTACGAGATCACCGATGCCGCCGCCCTCCAGCCGGTCTTCGAGGACTCGCTGCTCATGCAAGGCATCTTCAATCGGGCTCTTGAGGAGTTGATCGTTCCGCTGGAGGTCGATGGGCGGACGTTGGCGGCGGCGTTCCTGTGTGGCAAGGATCTCCACCCGGCGTGGGCGGGGTACGACGCGAACGGCGTCGGGGTCGCCGTACTTCTTGACTTGGGGGTTCTCGCACTGGCCCAAGGTCGCGCCAACGAGTGACTGTCATCTGTGGTGGGCTGGCATTGACAAGAGTCCCAGGAATCCTTAGGAGAGGATCCGAACAGATGACCGCGGTGCGTGTGGTGCCGGCGACTGCTGACAGGTGGCCACAACTCGGGCGGGTCTTCGGACCCCGGGAGAAGGACCCCACATCGTGCTGGTGTCAACGGTTTCGTCGACACGAGGAGCCCGATAACCGGGGCGCGCTGCAACGTGAAGTCCACGACGCAGATCTCCCGGTCGGTCTGTTGGCCTATCTCGAGGACGACCTGGTCGGCTGGACGCGGGTGGTGCCGCGCTCGACGCTGCCGGGCATCACCGAGAACCGGGCACTTGCCCGCATCCTTGATGAAGATCCTGACGCGTGGTGGGCGTCCTGCTTCGTGGTGCGCCGCGAACACCGTGGGTGCGGCATCGGAGTCGCGCTGCTCGAGGCCGCTGTGGACTGGGCGGCGCAGCACGGCGCCTCGGTACTCGACGGCCACCCAGTTGATACCGACGGGCTCGCCGGCACCCCGTCACCATCTGCCATCTTCACTGGAACTCTGGTCATGTTTCAGCGGGCCGGGTTCGCCGAGATCGCACGCAGCTACCCAACCCGACCCGTAATGAGGCGCGAGCTCCTGCACCGTTAGCGGGTCGTCGTCTTCAGCGCCGCGTCGAGGAAGACGAACGCCATACGGGATCGGCCCAGTTTCAGTACGGGCCCGCGCGTTGCTCCAGCCGGTGGATCACCGTGCGTCCCCTCCAGGCGACATGCGTTCCACGGCGAGCCGCGTAACGAAGTCCTCGGCGTCTTCGCGCTCGAGGCGCTGCTCAGCCAACGCAATCGACGCTCCGC
>Ga0208537_1000118_pt1 | contig 12612 bp, 13 predicted proteins | sample MayberrySE_TuleA_FD_185672 | JGI IMG/M metagenome (GOLD analysis project Ga0208537, IMG submission 185672) | Natural and restored wetland microbial communities from the San Francisco Bay, California, USA, that impact long-term carbon... | ecosystem: Environmental > Terrestrial > Soil > Wetlands ...
GTCGAGGGGAACCTGGGTCTCGTCGTCGATGTCGATGTCACGGCCGTCGACCCGCTTGATCTCGTCGAGGGCGTGGGCCATCGCCGACTGCATCCGGATGCCGAGCACGTCGAGCTTGAGCAGGCCGAGGTCCTCGACGTCGTCCTTGTCGAACTGGCTCATCGGGAAGCCGGCATAGCTCGCCTCGACGGGGGTCCGGTCGAGCAGGGTCGCGTCGGAGAGGAGCACGCCGCAGGGATGGACGGCGATGTGCCGGGGCAGGCCGTCGAGCCTCTCGACCAGCCGGAACATCAGGTCGAGCCTCCCCTCGGCGAGGCCGGAGGCACGCAGCTCGGGCAGCTCCCTCAGCGCCGTCCGGGCGTCGCGGGCGCGGATGTGCGGGAACGCCTTGGCGATCGCGTCGACCTCCCCGGCCGGCATGCCCAGCGCCGCGCCCACGTCGCGAACGGCGTGCCGGACGCGGTAGGTGTCCATCATCGACACCGCCACACAGCGCTCGCCGCCGTAGCGGTCGAGGATCTTCTCGTAGACCTCGAGCCGACGGGCGGACTCCACGTCGATGTCGATGTCGGGCAGCGCCTGGCGCAGCGGCGAGAGGAAGCGCTCCATCAGCAGGCCGTGGCGGAGCGGGTCGACCCCGGAGATCCCGAGCAGGTAGTTGACCAGGCTGCCCGCTCCCGAGCCCCTGGCCGCGGACCGGACGCCCATCTCCTTGATGAGGTCGGTGACGTCGGCGACGGTGAGGAAGTACGAGGCGTAGCCGAGCTGCTCGATGGTCTCCAGCTCGTCGGCGAGCCGCTTCCAGATCCGCTGCCGAGGAGCGTTTCCGTAGCGGCGGGCGATGCCTGCCTCGCAACGTGCCTGCAGCATCGTCTGCGCCTCCTCCCCCGACGAGCCGAACTCCGGGAAGTGCACCTCACCGAGACCGAGGTCGGCACGTGGGTCGACCGCACATCTGTCCGCCACCGTCCGGGTCCGGGCCAGGAGCTCACGGCCGGCGCGTCTGCTGTCGCCGACCCCCGAGAAGCGGCAGATCTCCTCGGCCACCTCGGCCATCTCCTTGCCGGACTTCATGAAGCCCTCGGCGTTGGCCCGGTCGACGTGGCGCAGGTCGAGGGGGACGAGGCGGCGTGCGGCGTCGAGCACGTCGACGGTGGGGGCGTCGGCGCGGTCGGCGTAGCGGACCGCGTTGGTGAGCACAGCACCGAGACGTTCGGCACGCGAGATCCCGAGCATCCGCGCAGCATGGGGTGAGGAGCCGGGGCCGTGACCGGGCAGCCGGTGTGAGACCACCTCGACGAGCAGCGAGGACCGGTCGACCACCTCGAGCCAGGGGCGTAGCGCCGCTCGGGCGTGGTCGTCGCGACGCAGGGCCGCCGCCCGGCCGAGCTCGGAGCCGGGCCCGAGGAGGACGAGCACGTCGGAGCCGTCCCCGAGGTGTTCGGCCACCAGCTCCAACGAGGTGACCGGGGTGCCGCGCTCCCCTGCCAGATGGGTGGCCGAGACCAGCCGGCACAGTGCGGCCCACCCCCGCTTGCTGCCGGCCAGGAACGTGGCGCGAGGCAGTCGAGGGTCGCGGAAGCTGCCGCCCCGCGCCGGCGTGCGCGGAGCAGCTGCCCGCCCACGCGGAGCGGTGTCGACGCTCGGCGGGGGCAGAGCGCCGGTGGGGGCCACCGCGAGGTCGACCCCGAGCACCGGCCGCACCCCGGCCTGCATGCAGGCCTTGGCGAACCGCACCGCGCCGTAGACGCCGTCCCGGTCGGTCAGCGCCAGCGTGTCCATCTCGTGCTCGACGGCACGTTCGACGAGCACGTGGGGATGCGAGGCGCCGTACTGGAGGGAGTACCCGGAGGCGACATGGAGGTGGACGAACGGGTCAGGCGACACAGCTCGGCCCCACGGAGGGGAGGTTCTCCTCGAAGGGAACGTGGCGGTCGAGGCCGAGCGACTGCTCGACGAGGCCGAGGAACCGGTCGGCGTCGCGGACCAGGTCGTCGGCCTCGCGCTCGGAGACGGCCCGGGACGAGCCTGCCTCCGCGGCAGCACGTTTCGCGGCACCCGAGGCGAAGAAGGTGGCCCACTCGCTGAACTCGGGAGCCACCTCGGCCAGCAGCACCCAGGCGTTCTTCTGGGCGCCGCGTCCACGTCGGGGACCGGCGGGGAGCGCCCGCGCCGCCAGCAGGGCTGCGGTCGCACGCAGGGCTGCGACGTGGGCGTGGGCGTAGCGCTGGGTCACCTCGGTGGAGGTGATCGCCTCCCGCAACGAGTGGGCTGCCCGCTCGAGGTAGGAGTGGGTCGCCGCAGGCAGGTCGAAGGGGTGGGGAACGAAGGAACCGGTCGTCATCTCTGCCCTCCCCTCAGTCCACGCAGCGGGCCAGGCGCCAGCTGCCCTCTGCCCAGTCGAAGAGCAGGTCGAAGACTCCGCCGCCGCCGTTCTCGGCGCTGAGTCGACCTCGGGAGGCCTCGACCCGCCACACCTCCCGCTCAGCGGTCAGGTCGGGCAGCACGGTCAGCGTGCTCCCCTGTGACTCGTGTCCGGGATCGCGGGAGTCGGTGCCGAGGACCGCTCGTGCCCCCGGGGACTCCCACCACGCTCCGGTCTCCACCCAGTGGGCGACCACGGCGTTGACCTTCCACAACCGCCCCCGCCACAAGAACTGCTCGGGCCCCTCGGACCCGTCCACCATCCCCCTGCGCACATCCACGGGATCGTCGTACCGCCGCATTGCTCCACCCTCCGACCAGAGTCACCGAACTACTGCTGACTCGACCCCTGTCCGACCCCTCGAACGCTGCCACCCCCCACCCCCAGAAACGGTGGTGGTGCCGGCGGAGGTGGGGGTCGAGGTCACCCCCGCCGGCAGGTTGTTCGAACATTTGTTCGAACAGAAGCAACGGTACACCTCCCCTCCGACAGGGCGTCAACCGATTCGCCGATCTGGGGACGGCATACTCGGGGCCATGAAGAAAGCGGTGCCCCTCGTCCTCGGTGGACTGATGCTCGTGACCGGTCTGGTGTGGACTCTCCAGGGACTCGGCTACCTCTCGGGCAGTCCGATGACCGGGGTCGCCTTCTGGGCCCTCCTCGGCCCGATCGTCGCCGGCTTCGGCCTGGCGCTCATGATCGTGGGCTACCGCGGCCCCCGCTGACCGGTGCCGGACCGCGACGCTCGTGGCCACGGTGCGTGTCGAAGAACCCGACGGTGGTCTGTACCTGCGGCGCTCGAAGCCTGCCGTCCACCCCCGCTGGGTAGACGGGTGCATATGCGGTCCGAGAGTTCCCCTGCCCCGCGAGAGCCGGGCGCCACGGTCGGTGAGGTCACCGAGCGGCTGACCGAGCACACCCGGGAGATCCTCCACGAGGTCAAGCCGAGGCTGCGCGGGTGGCTTCACGCCGCAGGCGCTCCGGTGACGCTCGTCGCAGGAGCGGTCCTGGTCCTCTCGTCGCCGAGCCACTCGGTCCGGCTGGGAATCATGGGCTTCGTGGCCTCGGCCGTGGTGCTGTTCAGCGTTTCCGCGCTGTACCACCGCCGCACGTGGTCGCCTCGGACGAAAGCCCGGCTGCGCCGGCTCGACCACGCGAACATCTTCGTGCACATCGCCGGCACCTACACCGCGTTCTCCGTGCTGCTCCTGGAGCCGGACCGTGCCGCCACCCTGCTGACGCTGGTGTGGCTGGCGGCGGCGTTCGGCGTGGTCTTCCGGGTCTGCTGGGTGGACGCGCCACGGTGGCTGCACACGCCCGCCTACGCAGTGGTGGCGTCGGCGGCGCTGCTGTTCTCCGCCGACTTCGCCGAGCACCTCGGCCACCCTGCTCTGACCTTGATGGTCATCGGCGCCGGTCTCTACGGGCTCGGCGCCCTGGTCTACGGCGTACAGCGGCCCAACCCTTTTCCTTCCTGGTTCGGCTTCCACGAGGTGTTCCACGCGTTCACGGTCATCGCCTTCGGCGTGCACTTCGCCGGGATCTCACTCGCCACCCAGTCGCTGACGTGAGCCGGGCAGGGCTTCACTACAGTCGGCTCCCATGAGCCCCGAGAACGCCGAGCACCCCTCGATCAGCCGGTTCCGTGACGAGCTGGAGCGCCGTGGCGGCACCGGCCGCGTCGTCGTACTCCCCGACTCCGTGCACACGGCCGCGCTCGCAGCGGAGGCGCTCGGCTGCGAGGTCGGCGCGATCGCCAACAGCCTGCTCTTCGACGCCGACGGCTCCCCCGTGCTGATCCTGACCTCCGGGGCCCACCGGGTGGACACCAAGAAGGTTGCCGCCGAGCTCGGGGTCGCGAAGCTGGGCCGTGCGACGCCGGAGTTCGTCCGCGAGCACACCGGCCAGGTCATCGGCGGCGTCTCCCCCATCGCACACCCGGCGCCGGTCCCGACCTACATCGACCCGTGGCTGGAGCGGTACGACGAGGTCTGGGCCGCCGCCGGCCACCCCTCCGCGGTCTTCAGCACGTCGTACGACGAGCTGCTGCAGCTCACCGGCGCCACCCCGATCCACGTCGCGTGAGGGCCGCCTGATGGAGATCTGGGTCAACCCTGCCTGCTCGAAGTGCCGCGCGGCGACCGCCTACCTCGACGAGGCGGGCGTCGACTACACGGTCCGCCGCTACCTCGACGAGCCACCGACCGTCGAAGAGCTGACCCACGTGCTCGACCGGCTCGCCCTCGAGCCCTGGGACGTCGCGCGCACGGGCGAGGCCGTGGCGAAGGACATCGGACTGACCGAGCTGCCGCGCGACGCGGCGAGCCGTGAGCGCTGGGTGGCGGCCATGGTCGAGCACCCGATCCTGATCCAGCGGCCCATCCTCACCGCCGACGACGGCACCACCGTCGTGGGCCGTGAACCCGACGCGCTGCGCCGGGTGGTCGACGCGCAGACCTGAGCGGGTCCGCGGCAGGGAACGCCTGCCCGCAGGCTCAGACGAGGAGCAGCGCGACCACCACGACCGCGACGTTCGCGACGATCTCCCCGATGCCCACCTGCTTCGGGGAGAGGCCGCGCCCCGGGAGCACGGCCGCCCGCAGCGCGAGGACGGCGAACAGCCCGGCCAGCCACCACGACACCCACGCGACCGCCGCCGCCGCGGCGACGTGGTAGCCCACGGACAGCCAGTAGTGCGGCCGGCTGTCCCGCTCGCGGATCATCGTCTTGACGTAGAAGAGCGTGCCGACGAAGTAGCCCGCGAGCACGGCGGTCAGCGTCCAGGCCTGCGGCCACTCCGTGCCGTCGCCGGCGTCGTAGGCGACCATCGTCATGAGGCAGGCGGCCAGGATGGTCGCCAGGCCGCTCGGCAGCGACCGGTCCTGCCGGTGAGCGGCGAACCACAGCCCGGCCAGCAGGAGCGGCGCGAACAGCGGGGCCCACACGACCAGGTCGGGACGCAGGACGAGCACCACGATCCCGAGCGGGACCGCAGCCAGACCGTAGGCGCGCACGGGCGGCAGGTAGCGGTCGCGTCGCCCGGACTTGAGCCAGAGCCCGGCGGCGAAGAACGCGAAGTAGCCCACGAACCAGAGCAGGAGCAGCGGCACGTGCACCCAACGGGGTGACGCCGCCACGACTCCGACGAGGAACGGGCTCGCGAGCATGCCCCACGCCCCGTGCTGGTTCGGCACCCACCCCGGCCCGCGACGAGACCGCGTGCGGGTGGTTCGGTTGCGGGTGTCCGGTGCAGCCACGAGGCCACCATATCCACGCCGGCGGACGGCTACGGGCAGGTCAGTAGGCTCTCCGACCATGGCACGAGTGGTGGTGGTCGGCGGTGGCCTCGGTGGCTCGGCGAGCGCCGCCCGACTGGCGAAGCAGGGCCACCACGTCACCCTCCTGGAGCGGCTCGAACACGTGGGCGGGGCGCTCGGGTACGTCGAGCAGGACGGCTTCCGCTGGGACTCAGGACCGAGCAGCACGGCGCTGCCGGCCGTGCTGCGCGACCTCTTCCGCAAGTCCGGCCGCCCCCTGGAGCGCGAGCTCGAGCTCGTCCCGCTGGACCCCATGCGGGAGCACCGGTTCGAGGACGGCACGGTGCTGCCGCTGCCCTCCGGAAGCCGGGCCGCGCAGTACGAGGCGATCGCAAGGGCCCTGGGGGGCGACCTCGGAGATCGCTGGCTGGACTACACGCACGGCTTCGCGGACACCTGGAACCGCCTGCGCCGCGACTACCTCGAACGGCTCTGGTCCCCCGAGCACACCGGCAAGGAGACCCGGGCGGTGCTCTCCTCCCGCACGACCCTGCACAAGCTGGTGACCAGGACGTTCAAGGACGAACGGCTCAGAGCACTGGCCTGGCACGGGGCGGTAATCGAGGGGCACGACCCGCGCAACGTCCCCGCATGGGTGGGGATGCTGGCGTACGTCGAGCAGAACTTCGGGGTGTGGACCGTCCCCGGCGGGATGGGCGCGTTCGCGGCCGCGCTGACCAAGCGGCTGGGCGAGCGCCGGGTCGACGTGCGCGTGGGTACGACGGCCAGGGACGTCGTGTTGCGGAACGGCCTCGCCGTCGGGGTGGAGACCGACGAGGGCGTGGTCGACGCCGACGTCGTGGTGTGCGCGATCGACCCGAGGCGGCTGCCCTCGCTCGAGCCGATGGTCCGCCGCACGATGCCCGCGATCCCTCCCGTCGTGTGCCACCTCGGCCTGCGCGGCGACGTGCCCGACCTGCCGCACGAGGTCGTCCTCCACGGCGATCCGCTGATCGTCGTACGCACGAACGGCCAGGCACCTGCGGGCGGGGCCGCGTGGACGTTGCTCGGACGCGGGCGCCTGGCCGAGGACATCGTCACCGCCCTGGCACGCCGCGGCATCGACGTCCGCGACGCCGTGGAGGTACGGGTCGACCGGTCGCCGCGGGAGCTGGTCGAGGCATGGGGCGGGTCGCCGTACGGCGTGCTCTGGCAGGGACGGGCCACCGTCGAGCGCCGGGCCCAGACGACCACCCCGTGGCCCAACGTGTTCTGCGCCGGTGCTCACGCCACACCCGGGGCAGGGGTGCCCTTCGTGGGTCTCGGCGCGGCGCTCGTCGCCCAGGCGATCGGCAAGGCCTGAATCGTGGCTACGAATTACCAGGGGATGCAGGAGATCTGTCTCCTCCCATGGTGATCTTGCCGTGGGAAGAACTCATTCGCCTGCATCCCCTGGTAATTGATCCGCCTCAGCCGGCGACCGGGCTGCGCAGGTTCGCGTAGATCTCGCGGGTCGCCTTGGAGCGGTTGAGGGTGTAGAAGTGCAGGCCCGGCGCCCCGCCCGCGAGCAGGGTGTCGCACAGCTCGGTCGCGAGCAGGATGCCCTCGCTGCGCACCGCGGCCGGGTCGTCGCCGTGGCGGGAGACCCGCTCGACGACCTCTGCCGGCAGGGCGGCTCCCGAGAGCTCGGCCATCCGGCGGATCTGGGCGAGGTTCGTGATCGGCATGATCCCCGGGATGATCGGGATGTCCACGCCGAGCGCGGAGACCCGGTCGGCGAGCCGGAAGTAGTCGTCGGCGCGGAAGAACAGCTGGGTGATGGCGAAGTCCGCCCCTGCGCGCGCCTTCTCGGCGAGCACCCGCGCGTCGGCGTCGAGGGACTCGGCCGAGGGGTGCCCCTCGGGGAACGCCGCGACCCCGACACAGAAGTCCCCGAGCGACTTGAGCATCTCGACGAGCTCCAAGGCGTAGTGCAGCCCCTCCGGATGGGGGACGTACGGCGCAGTGGGCCCGTCGGACGGGTCGCCCCGCAGGGCGAGCACGTTGCGCACCCCCGCGTCGGCGTACGACCCGATCACCGAGCGAAGCGTGTCCCGCGAATGACCGACGCAGGTCAGATGCGCCAGCGGCGTCATGGAGGTGTCGGCGGCGATCTGGTGGGTGACCCGGACGGTCCGGTCGCGGGTCGAGCCGCCCGCACCGTAGGTCACCGACACGAACGTGGGGTGCAACGCCTCGAGCTCGCGGAGCGCGGTCCACAGCTGGCGCTCCCCCGCCTCGTCCTTGGGCGGGAAGAACTCGAAGGAGAAGGACTTCTCACCCGCGTCGATGAGGTCGCGGACGGTCTGGGCACCGCCGGGCATGCGCGAGGGAAGTCCAAGAGCCATGCGGCCCAGGATAGGTGGGTGGCGGGGACCGGTCGGGAACTGTCCAAAGTAGGCTCACGGACCGTGACCACCCCTGCTCACTCACCGTCCTCGCCCTGGGAGGCCGCGCCGCTCCGCGCGGCCGTCCAGACGACGCTCGACGAGTTCGTCGACGTCCAGGCCGCCCGGCTCGCCGACCTCGGCGCCGACGCCGACCGGCTGGTCGCGGCCGCACGCGAGGCGATCACCGGCGGCAAGCGCTTCCGCGCGGCCTTCTGCTACTGGGGCTTCCGCGCGGTCCAGGACGAGGGGTACGACGAGCGGCATCTCGTCCGCGCGGCGGCAGCTCTCGAGCTCCTCCACGCCAGCGCCCTGGTCCACGACGACTACATGGACGCCTCCGACGTACGCCGCGGTCGGCCCGCCACCCACCGCGCCTTCGAGACGCAGCACCGGGAGCACGGCTGGGGCGGCGACCCCGAGCAGTACGGCGCCGCCGCGGCGATCCTCCTCGGAGATCTGCTGCTGTCGTGGGCCGACGAGCTGCTGCGCACCAGTGGCTTCGCCCCGGACCGGATCTTCGACGCGCTGGGCTACTTCGACACGACCCGCGGCGAGGTGATCGCGGGCCAGTTCCTCGACGTCTCCGTCCAGGCCAGGCGTTCCTCCGACGTGGACGCGGCGATGACGGTCCTGAGGTACAAGTCCGCCAAGTACTCCGTCGAGCGGCCGCTCCACATCGGCGCCGCGCTCGCGGGAGCCGGGCCGCAGATGTTCGACGCGCTCAGCGCCTTCGGGCTGCCACTCGGCGAGGCGTTCCAGCTGCGCGACGACCTGCTCGGGGTCTTCGGGGACCCGGCCGTGACAGGGAAGCCCGCCGGCGACGACCTCGTGGAGGGCAAGCGCACCGTGCTGGTCGCGCTCGCCCTGGAACGCGCGCCGGCCGCTGACGCCCGCCGCCTCGACGAGAGCCTCGGCACGGCCCTCGACACGGCGGAGGTCGACGCGCTGCGGCAGGTCATCGAGTCGTCCGGGGCACACGCCCGCGTGGAGGCGATGATCGATGACCTCACGGCCGGCTGCCTCAGCGCACTGGACGCGGCGCCGGTCACCGACGCGGCGAGCGCGGTCCTGCGTCAGCTCGCGATGGCCGCCACCCAGCGCGTCGTCTGACCCTCACCACGACCTGCCGGCACAGCTGTGCTGCGAGAAGCACCGCCAATCCGCAGCGAGAGGTGCCTTCCGCAGCACAGCGCGCCGGGAGGCCAGAACCCCGCCCGGCAGCCCGCGCGCGTGGGACGGCCCCCGGAGAAACAGGAACGGCCCGCTCAGTGCGGGCCGTCGGGGAGCTCCGGGACGTCGATGGAGGGGCCCTCACCCCGCAGGAGAACTGCGCACTTGTCGCAGGTCGTGTCGTGGGACCGGCCGCCGAGGGCGCCCAGCGCCGCGCGGAACGCCTCCTCGTCGGCGCGCGCCAGCGGGCTCCATCCGTCCCACAGCACGACCATGCCCTGGTGTCCCTGGGCGTCCACGTCGTGCAGGCGGTCCCGCAGCGCGCCGAAGTCCTGCCCGTCGTAGTCCTGCAGCTCCAACGCGGCGCCCACGGCCTTCAGGAAGCTCTCCTGGTCCTCGATCGTCCAACCGTCGAGGTACACGAAACGCCAGTCGGCCTTCTCCGCCGCATGCGCCACGTCGTCGACGCGGGCGGCGTTGTGCCACTGGTAGACATCGGGGTCGGTGTGACCGGCAAGGAGTGCTGCGAGACCGCTCATCTCTGGATCCTCTCGAGGACTACGGGTCACCGGCGACCGAGCTTGCCGCCGGTCCTGCACGTGACCGACTCTAACCAGCCGGAGGCTCGAGTGGCAGGGGTCCAAAGCCCCATGTCGGACGAGGCCCGAAGGCTCAGAAGGCCATCGCCTGCGCGCGGCGCTTGACCTCGGAGCCCCGGTTCTCGCGAAGGGCGTCGATCGGTCGCCCCGGAACGGTGTCGTCGGCGGTGAAGAGCCAGGTCAGGGCCTCCCGGTCGTCGTACCCGCCGTCGTGCAGGACGGTCAGGACACCGGGGACGCCCTTGACGATCTGGCCGTCCATGATGAGCGCGGCCGGCACCTTCTGGCCGGCGCCCGGGGAGGGGACGACGGCGGCGAGCTGGTGCTCGCGGATGAGCTGGCGGACCTTGCTCACGCTCACCCCGAGGAGATCACTGGCCTGACCCCAGTCCAGCCACTCCCCGACGAGGGTCCCGAGGTCGGTTTCTTGCGAGGTCGATGTGTGCTCCACGCGCCCAACTCTGCCACCGCCGAGCCGGGGTCGGCGAATCGGAGGGAGCCGTTCGTAGGATGTCGATGCCCTGACCTCGACCTGCATGGGAGCAACGAGTGCCGAGCAGCCCGAGGCGGTCCGTGGCCACGGTGCTCGCCGCGACCGTCGTCGCGACCACGGTCGCGTTCGGCTCCCCGGTCAGCGCGAGCGGCTCCCCCGACGCCGGTACGACGACCGCTCCAGCCACCGGTACGACGACCGCTCCCGACGTCGTGCCGGAGGCCGCCCCCTCGCCGCAGGGGGCCTCCACCCCCGCTCTCACCTCCCACGGCGTGTCGAGCGACGCCCTGACCAGAGGCCTCCCCGGTGACCGTCCCAACATCGTCGTGATCATGACCGACGACATGCGCGAGGACGAGCTCATGTGGATGCCGAACGTGCGGCGGCTGGTCGAGGACCGGGGGGTGCGGTTCGTCAACGCGTTCTCGCAGCACCCTCTGTGCTGCCCGGCGCGGGCGTCGTTCATCACCGGGCAGTACACCCACAACCACGGGGTGTGGACGAACGGCCCTGACTACGGCATCACCGCCCTCGACGACTCCTCCACCGTCGCCACGGACCTCGCCGCCGCGGGCTACCAGACCGCCTTCCTCGGTAAGTACCTCAACGGCTACGGCATGAACCGTGCGCCGAACCGTTCCGGGGACCCGCTGCGGTACGTGCCCCCGGGCTGGCACGACTGGCGCGGCTCGGTCACCTCGCTCCACGCGCCGGGGACACCCGAGGAAGGGGGCACGTACAACTACTTCAACACCACGCTCAACGTGAACGGGGCCCTGGACGGGAACACCGGTCGCTACCAGACGCGGGTGTTCGGGGAGGAGACCGCGGACCTGGTCCAGGGGCTGGCCCGCTCGCCGCGCCCCTTCTTCCTCTGGTCCTCCTACGTCGCGCCGCACGCAGGCGGGCCGCGCGAGCCCGACGACCCCGAGCCGGTCGTCAGGGAGGACGGCCAGGAGGAGCGGATCACCACGCCGGGACGGCCGAAGGACGTCCGGGGGCTGTTCGACGAGGAGATCACGGAGCCGCTGGGGGCGGTCCCCGACGAGGACCCCGGCGACAAGCCGAGCTTCCTGCGCGAAGCTCCGACCTTGAACCGGGCCGAGATCGAGGCCCTGACCGTGGTGACCCGGCAGCGCGCGGAGTCCCTGCACGTCGTCGACGAGGAGGTCGCGCGCACCGTCGAGGTGCTGGAACAGACCGGGGAGCTGGAGAACACTCTCGTGGTGTTCCTCTCCGACAACGGCTACCTGCTCGGAGAGCACGGCGTGCTGCAGAAGAAGAACATGCTCTACGAGTCCGCGCTGCGGGTGCCTCTCCTGGTCGCCGGCCCGGGCATCCCGGCCGGAGAGGAACGGCGCGACCCGTTCCTGATGACGGACTTCGCCCCCACGTTCCTCGAGCTCGCAGGCGCCCGGACCGACCGTGCGATGGACGGCGCGAGCATGCTGGACGTCCTGCGCGAGGGCGACCGTGGCTGGACCCGACCGGTCCTGGCCGAGACGGGGCCGCGCAGCCCGAGAGGCGGCGACGAGCCTGCGCTGGACGTGCGCCCGGGCGGCCCGTCCTCCCTCCGCTTCAGCCAGGGACTCCGCACTGCGGACTACCTCTACGCCGAGCACGCCACCCGCGAACGCGAGCTCTACGACCTGCGCGCGGACCCCGAGGAGCTCACGAACCTCGCCGACAGGCGCCAGATGTCACGGGTCGTCGCCCGTCTCGCCCGGGTGCTCGACCGGATGCGGATGTGCCGCGCAGCGTCCTGCACCGACCCGCTCCCCCGCTCGCTGCAGCAGCGCTGAGTCACATCTGTCCCATGAATCCCTTGAGCCCCGCGTTTAACTCGTGTAACGGTGGGTAGGCGGGCCGAGCACGCCTGCCCGGGTGACCGCACGACGACCGGGTGCGGTCATCTCCCCGACGAAGGGACCGCTCATGGACCCCCACGCCTCGCTGCGCACGCCCCTCGACCGCGCTCGCGGCAGCCTGCGTCGACTCACCGCATCGGTCACCACGGGCGGGATGATGCTGGTGGGCCTGCCGCTGGCGGTCGACTACATCGTCCGACCCGGTGACACGCTCTCCGAGATCGCGGCACAGCACGACACCTCGGTAGACCGGATCGTCTCCCGCAACGACCTCCACAGCTCCGGGGACCGGATCACCGCGGGTGAGTCGCTGGAGATCCCGGCCGCACACGCCAGGTCGTCGTCGGCAGGGCGTACGTCGGGAAACGAGA
>Ga0208537_1000119_pt1 | contig 12565 bp, 13 predicted proteins | sample MayberrySE_TuleA_FD_185672 | JGI IMG/M metagenome (GOLD analysis project Ga0208537, IMG submission 185672) | Natural and restored wetland microbial communities from the San Francisco Bay, California, USA, that impact long-term carbon... | ecosystem: Environmental > Terrestrial > Soil > Wetlands ...
CGTGACGATCGCGCTTCTCGCCGGCGCCGTCGCCTGGCGGCGCACCCGGTCGACACCGCCCTCCGACGTACCAGAAGAACGAGAGGAGACCGTCTCTTCATGACCGACGGCCGCACCCGTACCGTCCGACTGATCACCACCGCTGCCGTTGCCACCCTGGCCTCCCCGCTGCTGCTCCAGAGCGCCGGCAACGCCGAGCCCGAGATCGAACAGGTGCAGGCCCGGGTCGACCGGCTGTACCACGAGGCCGAGATCGCCTCGGAGCGCTACAACGACGTCCGCCTGGAGCGCGACGAGTCGCGCAGGCAGCTGTCCGGCCTCCGCCGGGACCTCAGGCGGCAGCGCAGGACGGCGTCGGCCGTACGGGAGCAGGTGGCCGCAGCCGTGGTCTCGCGCTACCAGGGGCAGGCGTTCTCCTCGACCACCCAGGTGCTGCTCGCCCGGGACCCCGACGCCTTCCTCGAGAAGCTCTCGACGGTGGCCGCCTATGACGAGCAGCAGGCAGAGCAGATGCGCGCCTACGAGGCCGAGGCCGAGCGCCTCGCGCTGCGCCGGCAGGCGGTGACCCGCGAGCTGTCGGAGATCCGCGAGGACGAGGATCGGCTGGCGGCTGAGAAGCAGCGGATCGAGGCCAGGGCCGCCGAGGCCGACGAGCTGCTCGCGACGCTGGAGGACGAGCAGCGGGCGGCCATGGCCGACGCGGAGCGCCCCGAGCCGGCGAAGGTCTCGGGCGATGCCGCGGCCGTGGTGGACTTCGCCCTCGACCAGGTCGGCAAGGCGTACGTGTGGGCCTCGGCCGGACCGGGGTCCTACGACTGCTCGGGGCTCACGATGATGGCCTGGGCCCAGGCCGGAGTGAGCCTGCCGCACTCCTCGAGCGCCCAGATGAGTGCCGGCACCCCCGTGTCGCAGTCGGAGCTCCAGCCAGGCGACCTGGTCTTCTACTACAGCCCCGTCAGCCATGTCGGGATCTACATCGGCAACGGCCAGATCGTCGACGCGGCGAACCCGAGCACCGGCGTTCGGGTCGCGAGCGTGGGCTCCATGCCCTTCTCCGGAGCGGTGCGTCCGGGCTGACATGATGGCGCCGTGGTCTCAGCGGTGCAGACAGCGGTACGTCGGACGCTCCGCGCCTACCGCGCGACAGGTGCCGACCTCCCTTTCGGAGACCCGCTGCCCGCGCACGGCGTCGCCATGGAGGGGTACTTCTGGCGCTTCACCGACCCCGCCTCGGGCCGCGCCGTCATCGCGCTGAACGGGGTCAACCGCGACGGCACCGGCTCGCACTGGTCGACGCTCGGCCTCGCGGCACACCCGAACGGCTTCCTGAGGACCGTCGAGCACTCCACCGGCCACGCGTCGGCCACCGCCCTGGGCGCCTCGGCCGGGGACGCCTTCGACGGGGCGGCCGACCGCCTGACCGTCGACCTCGGGCACGATGCGCGGCTCGAGGTGCGTGTCGAGCAGGCGGTCAGATGGCCGCGGCGCAGCGTCGGCGGCTCGAGCGTCTTCCAGACCGTGCCGGCGCTGAACCAGTACTGGCACCCCTGGCTGCTCGGCGGGGTCGCCCGCGGGACCGCGGTGGTGGGCGGTGACGAGTGGGACCTCGACGGCTGGGTGGTCTACGGGGAGAAGAACTGGGGCAGAGGTGGCTTCCCCGAGTCGTGGTGGTGGGGTCAGGCGCACGGGTTCGACGAGCCCTCGGCGTGCGTGGCGTTCGCCGGCGGGGACGTCACGGCCGGCCCTCTGCGCACGACGGTCACCGGACTCGTCGTACTCCTCCCGGAGGGGCGCCTGCTCCGCCTCGGCGACCCGCTCGTCTCCCCGGTCCACGCGGAGGTGAGCGACGAGCGGTGGCTTCTGCGTGGGCGGAGCGCGCAGTGGCGGGTCGACGTCGAGGGCCACGCGCCGCTCGACGCCGCTCACGTGCTGCCCGTCCCGCTCCCCGCGGAGCGGCGCAACGTGGCCGGCGCGATCGAGCACCTGGGCGCGACGATGCGGGTGAGCGTGCGCCGACGAGGTCGACTCGTGTGGCAGGGCGAGTCCCGCGTTGCGGCCCTCGAGCACGGCGGCATCGACCGGGCGCGCGCGGAGGTGGCGCGTCGCGGTGGCCGGCCGGGCGCGACCGACTGCCCTCCCCTGAGCCCGTGATCGGCCGCGCGGATATCCTGCGCTGATGACAGGCTTCGCCGGGATCCCCGTTGCTGCCCTGGACTTCTACGACGACCTCGAGCTCGACAACACGAAGTCGTTCTGGGCAGCCCACAAGGAGACCTACGAGTCCGCGGTCCGTGGTCCGATGACCGCGCTGGCCCAGGCTCTGGAGGAGGAGTTCGGGACGGCGAAGGTGTTCCGTCCTTACCGCGACGTCCGGTTCGCCAAGGACAAGACGCCGTACAAGACGCACCAAGGCGTGTTCGTGCCGCGAGGTCCGGCGACCGGGTTCTACGTCCAGGTCGGCGCCCCCGGCGTACGCGTGGGCGTCGGCTACTACGAGGCGTCCGGTCCGCGGCTGGCCCGCATCCGGTCGGCCATCGCCGAGGAACGGCGCGGGACCGAGCTGGAGGGGATCCTCCGGACACTCCAGGACTCCGGCTGGGAGCTCGCCGGCGACCGCCTCAAGACCACCCCCAGGGGGTACGACGCGGACCACCCTCGCATCGAGCTGCTGCGCCACAAGTCGATGACCCTGGGCAAGTCCTACGGCTACGAGCCGTTCATCCACACCCCGGAGCTGCTCGACCGGGTCCGCGAGGACTGGCGCGAGGCGAGCCCGTTCGTCGACTGGGTCTCGGACAACGCAGGCGGGGACTGAGCCCCGGTCAGGCGCCGGCCGCGAGCTCCGGCCCGAGGACCTCCTCGACGGCCTTCCGGGCGTCGAGACCGGCCTGCCGCATCTCGTCCACCTTGGCCACCAGGGTCTGCGCCAGGTCGCGCAGCTTGATGTTGGCGTTCTGCGACCCGCGCTTGAGGATCACGAACGCCTGGTCCGCACTGACGCCGAGTGTTGCCATCAGGATGCCCTTGGCCTGCTCGATGGTCCCGCGGGACTCCGCCGAACGGCGCACCGCCTCGTCGATGTCACGAGCGGTCTGCCCTCGCTTCGAGCCGGTCACGTCGACCATGTAGCCGCGGACCTCCACCAGCGTCCCGGAACCGTCGCGGATCCCGTCACCCACCGAGACGACGGTGCGGGTCCGGCGACGGGCGTCGATGATCCGGTGCCAGAGGGCGAACGGCTCGCCGCTCGTGAACGCGTTGAGGATGATCGCGGTCGCGACGGCGGCATCGTCGGGGTGCTTGTGGGCGACCAGCAGGTCGGTCGTGGGGACGATGTCACCCGGCTCGAAGCCGAGGATGCGGTAGAGGTCGTCGGACCACCACCATGAGCTTTCGGCCACGTTGTAGACGAACGGCCCGTAGGGACCCGTGATGACCGTCGTCATGGCAAGTCGAAGGAGCGCATCGTCCACCCCATGCTGAGGACGGCGCCGGATCGTGCGGATGCTCCCCCCGACGACCCCGGCCGTCGGCCTGGTCGGGCTGCCTTGTTCAACCCAGGAGAGATTGAAACACGCCCGGGCCCGAACTCTGTAACGGGTCCAGTCTTTTTTTGGCGGCTCAGGCTCGCGTCGCGGTCGACATGGCGCGGTCGAGCTCCCAGTGCGCCCGGATCGAGGTGATCAGGCCGTCCTCGTCGACGCGATAGACGAAGACCCCCTCGGTGTCGACGCGGGTGCCGTCCTCGAGGGTGGTGCTGATCGTGCCGACGTTGGCACAGGAGTCCCCGTTCGCGAACGAGTCGGTGATCGTGAAGTGGAACTCCTGCACCCCTGCGATCGCGAGGTCCCAGAACCTCCCGATGCCGTCGTGACCGCGGTGCCCCTTGCCTTCAGGATCGAAGACCGACGGACCGACGGGGTCCTCCACGACCGCGTCGGGGGCGAACAGCGCGAGCCAGTCCTCCTTGGCGCCCCGCGCGACGGTCGCCGCCGAGCGCTGGGAGGCCCGGCGAGCGGGGTGTTCGCTGTCGGGCGCGGTCCAGGTGACGGCATCGGTCTCGATCACGACGGAAACTGTAACGTGTTCCAGCTTCGTCGGCCCGGCCTCCTCCACGGTCGAAGCCGGAGTGAGTCGCCCGGTCTGACAGACTTGGCCGGGTGCGAGTCTCCGCGAAGTCCGACTATGCGCTCCGGGCGCTGATCGAGATCGTGGCGAACGCCGACGCGGCGGCGGTGACCGCCGAGGAGCTCGGGCGACGGCAGGACATTCCTCGCGGGTTTCTCCAAGCCATCCTCGCCGACCTTCGGCGCGCGGACATCGTGATGAGCCAGCGCGGCCAAGCCGGAGGGTGGCGTATGGCTCGGGACCCTGACTCGGTCACGGTGGCCGACGTGATCCGGGCGGTGGACGGCCCCCTGGTCAGCGTCTACGGCCTCCGCCCCGAGGCGGTCACCTACAACGACTCCGCCCAAATCCTCCAGCATGTCTGGATCGCAGCGCGGAGCAGCCTTCGCGAGGTGTTCGAGCGGGTGACGATCAAGTCGCTCGCGGACCGGCACCTGCCGGACCAGGTCGCCGCGCTCACCGAGGACGAGGAGGCTTGGCGACCTCACTGAGACTCGCCAAGCCATCACTCCGGTCAGGCCGCGGCCGGGTCGAGCTCCTCGTCCGACACCCGCGCCCGCGAAGCCCGCTCCTGCCGGACCGCCCACACGATCAGCCAGACCCACACGAAGGCGATCGCCGACGCGGCCAACGCGACCGTGGCCCCGGAGACGCCGAGCGACTCGAGCACGGTCTTGCTGTTGGTCAGCAGGATGAGCCCGCCGGCGGCGACCCCGAGGACTCGCGCGGGGAGGTGCTTGACGAGCCAGGCCGCGAGCGGTGCCGCGAAGACACCTCCGGCCAGCAGGGCCCCGACGAAGCCGACGTTGATCCCCGCGCTGCCGAGCGCGAGGAGGAACCCGAGCGAGCCGCCGACGGCGACCACGAACTCGGAGGCGGAGACGGAGCCGACGACCTTGCGCGGCGAGAGCCTGCCCGACGAGAGCAGCGAGGTCGTGCCCACCGGCCCCCAGCCGCCACCGCCGACGGCATCCAGCGATCCGCCGACGAGGCCCATCGGCACTAGAAAGCCGGCGGACACCCTGCCCCTGAAGTGGGGACGTCGCCCGCCGAGCGCCAGGAACCGCCAGATCACGTAGAGCCCAAGGCAGAACAGCAGACCGGCCACCCAGGGCTTGGCCACCTCGGCCGGAAGGCTGACGAGGAAGTGCGCCCCGAAGAACGCGCCCACGCCGCCGGGAAGAGCCAGGATCCCGACCGTGCGCCAGTCGACATTGCCGAGCTTGTGGTGGGAGAACCCGGAGATGAGCGTGGTCCCCACCTCAGCGAGGTGGATGGAGGCGGAGGCGGTGGCGGGGGCGATGCCCGCGGCGATGAGCAGCGTCGAGGAGGTGACGCCGAAGCCCATCCCCAGGGAGCCGTCGACGAGCTGGGCGATCAGGCCCACGACTCCGAGCACGATCAGGTTGCGCATGCGGGAAGCCCTTTCGAGGGGTGCAGGGGACAGCAACCGCTTGTCATGTATTCCAACTTATTCACTAGACTAAGGCGAGTCAACTCACTTAGGACAGATTCATGCCATGGGAAATGCCGACCGCGACGCGGCCGCCGGCGGAGGAGGGTCAGCCGCGCTGCTGCGGGCGGTGCCCGTTGATGCCCATGTCGGCGTCCCGCATCAGCTTCGAGACCAGCTCGTGACCGACCTGGAGGGTCTCGTCGAGAGTCTTCAGGCCCGACTCGGTGCGGCCGGACTCGATGGCCCACTTCGCGGCCGCCATGCCCTGGACCAGGGTGTCGTTGACCTCGGTGGCGTCGCGGTGCCGCTGCGCGGCCGCCTCGAGAGCCCGTCGCCTTGCGTCGGCCACGGCCAGCCGGTCGGAGGCGTCACCGAGCAGGCCGCCGAGGAGCAGGAGCGGCACCACGCGTGACGCCCAGCCGACGACCGACAGCTCCACATCATCGATCAGCGCCCAGACGGCCACCAGGAGGACCGCGAGGAGTCCGGCGCCGATCCCCGCCGTCCGGCCGAACGCCAGCGCAACGAGGGCCACGGGAAGGGCGTAGAGCATGTTGATGGCGTCGTCGGGTCCCCCGCCGCTCAGCCGGAGGAGGAACACCGCCGCGAACAGGGCGGCCGCGACGCCGACCACCCAGGCCGGACGGCCCCGGAACCAGGGCGTCTCCCCGCCCCCGTCCCACCGAGAGGTCTCTGTCGTTGCCATCCGACAACTGTGCATCAGGTTCCGCGCCGAGTCAGTGAGGCGAAAGTCCCTATTTGAGGAACTCGAGCACCTCCGCGGCGAAGCTCTCGGGAGCCGTGAGGTGGGCCATGTGCATCTGGCCGTCCAGGACGTTGATCCTCGCGTCGGGGAGCGCCGCGGCGACGATGTCGGGGTCGGCCTTGCCGGACGCCGGGCTCTCGCCTCCCACCAGGAGCAGAACCGGAACCGAGATCGACGCTGCCCACCCCGGGTCGAAGGCCTGCGCTCCGAAGGCGGCGAGCTCCCTGGGCACGGTGGGCGCCGCGGCCACCCGCGCCGGCCAGGTCGGGCCCGCCTTGAGCGCGCCGATCTCCTCCTCGGACATCTTGACGATGTCCCTGTAGAGGATCTCCAGCATCTCCTCTGCACGCCCCTGTGCCAGCAGGCTCTCCAGGCGGTCCATCACCTCGGGCGGGGTGGTCCGGTGCGCGATGTCGGGGACGGGCCAGCCCTCGTAGAGCACCATCCTGCGGATGTTCGAGGTGAGGCGGGCTGCCCCGAACGCGACGTTGCCGCCGTAGGAGTGGCCGATGAGGTCCACCGGACCCCCTGCGGCGGCGGCTGCCGCATCCACGACGGCGGCCATGTCGGCGTACTCCAGGTCGAGGGAGTACTCGGTGCGGTCCCCGCTGCGGCGCCGGCCGCGCCGGTCCACGGCGTGGAAGGCGACGTGGGGCTCGAGGTAGGGCAGCACGAGACGCCAGGTCAGGTGGTCGGACGTCGTCCCGTGCACGGCGACGAGCGGACGCCCCTCGCCGGAGACGTGGACGGCGATCTCGGTGCCGTCGGGGGAGGTCACGTGGGTCAGCGTGGCTTGGGCTGTGGTCGCCATCGGATGCTCCTTCCGTCGAGGAGTCCAGGATCGTCCGACGCGTTCGTGCCACGCATCGGCAGAACTACCTACTCGTCCCCGCCAGGTGGTGCTCGACGGCGAACATAGTGGCGGCTGCGCGAGTGGAGACGCCGATCTTGGCGTAGATGTGCTGCACGTGGTGCTCGGCGGTCCGACGGGAGATCACCAGCCGGGACGCGATGTCGGCATTGCTCGACCCCTGCGCCAGCAGCCCGAGCACCTCGCACTCACGGTCGGACAGGCCCATGGGCAGCAGGCGGGGCGGGACCCTGGCGACGTGCCCGGCGGCCGCGAGCACCGCTGCCACCGCATCCGCGTCCAGGAGACCCCGTCGCGCCTGGTCGGCCAGATGCCGCCTCGCCTGCTCGGGGTCGCGTGCAGGACGGTGCGGCCGCGGCTCGGTCGCGGTCCGGTAGCAGTCCGCGGCAGCGAGGACGCGAGCCGGAAGCGAGAGGTCCTCCGCCGTGCAGCCGCGGTGGTAACCGCTGCCGTCCAGCCGCTCGTGGTGACGGCCGACGAGTGGCGCCAGCCTGACCAGCTCCTCCGACCCCGCCAGGATCCGCTCCGAGTGGTAGGGGTGCAGCCGCACGTGCTCCCAGTCGTCGGCGTCCAGCCGGCCGGGCTTGTCCCACACCACGTTCGAGACGGCCACCCGGCCGACGTCGTGCAGCAGCCCGGCGACCTCGAGCTCCCACCTGGTCGCGTCGGAGAGGCCGAGGCGCACCCCGGCGTCCGCGGCAAGGGCGGAGACACCGCGGGAGTGTCCGAGCAGGTAGGGGCTCTTGAGGTCTGCGAGGTCCCCGAAGATCCGGGCGACCTCCCGGGTGTCGGTCACGGTCACGTGCGGCTTCGGCTCCTCGTGGAGCAGGCTGAGTCGAGGGTCCGTGGCGGCCAGGTCGGCCAGCCACGCTGTCGCGTGGTCCGAGAAGCGAGCCACGAGGCTCGGGTCGAGCATGCCGCCTGCGCGCTGTCGTACCGCCTGGACCGCGAGCTGCGTCCCTCCGAGCTGGTCGAAGAGGACGGCGAGGCCGGCCAGACGTGCGACACGGGCGCCGACGGGGATGTCGTCCCCGTGCAGCTCGCCGGGCCGGTTCTTGCCGTGCCACATGTCGTAGACGTGGAACAGGCTCGACTGCACGGCATCGGGGAGCCGGAGCCGTCGCGCGGAGTCGCGGCCGACCTCGCAGGCGGTCGTCGTGAACTCGTCGCCCCACCTGTTCCCTCTCGCGAGGGCGGTGAGGACCAGCCGGGCTCGCTCCAGAGGGGGACGGCCGCGGGTGAGCGCGGGCAGGAAGGTCGCGAACAGGTCCTGGACGGAGGTGGCGTCCGTGCGCGCCGCGGCCTCGTTGGCCACCAGCTCGTCGCCGAGCAGCCGCGCTGTCTCGTGGGCATATCCGACACAGCCGACGTGGTGCAGCAGCGACGTGTAGTAGGCGGCTCGCACCTCGTCCTCCGTGAGGTCGACCGAGCGAGCCAGACGGGTCGCCAGGACACAGGAGCGCAGCGCCGTACCCATCTGGAGCCCGAAGCCCAGGTCGGCGAGCCGCGACAAGCCTGCAAGCAGGTCAGCCAGCCTCACGGCGACCACCGCTTCAGTCTAGGGACACGCCCGGCCGGGGGTGGTATCTTCTCGCTCGCTCATGGGCCCCTCGGGTCCGACCTACCTAGTCTCCTGGGGGACAACTTGAAGGCCCGTCGCACCGTCCTTGCCGCGCTCACCGCCGCGGCCGCCACACTGTCCACCGTCGGCTCCGGAGCCGTGGTCGCGCCGACCGCCGAGGCTGCCGAGCTCGACTGCCGTGCGGCGGTCATCGGCATCAACCCCGCGAACAAGCTCGTCACGCGGAACGTGCAGGACAACAAGGTCGTCCTGCAGAAGAGGACGTCGAGCCCGCTTCCCTACAAGGTGATCCAGCTCGGCTTCCTGGGGGGCGCACCGATCGAGGGCGGCTGGAAGAACACCTTCGCCGCCATCGCGAAGGACGGACGCCCCCGCGCCCTGACCATCACGGACCGCGAGGGCTCGAACGCCCTCAAGCACTCGTCGACGCGGATGCTCAACAAGAACTTCACGCCTCGGCTGTTCACGACCTCGGGAGGGTTCCAGGTCTTCGCGCTGGACAACCGGAACAGGCTGCAGCGCCTCACGACCTACCGCAACGACTCCGGACGCCTCTTCTTCGACGACGGCCGGGTTGCACTGAAGCGCATGGGCGGCCTCAAGACGCTCTCGTTCTACAAGCGGCAGAAGATCGACGGGGTGAAGACCGACATCCTCTACGCCACGACCAAGGCCGGAGCACTCAAGCAGATCCGAGTGCCGGTACGCCGTCCCGGCAACGCCCGGGTCCTGACCGTCAAGCGCAGCGGGTTCGCCCACTACACCGGGCTCTCGCTCGGCCGTTGCGACAGCAACTTCTCGAAGGTCCTGGTCATCGGCATCAGCAAGCCCCGCAACGTGGCGCGGTCCTACGTCCTGACCCGCGCACTGCGTCCACGGGCGGCCAACCTGACCGACCTGGGTCGCGTGGACAAGCGCTTCGACTGGAAGTTGCACGCCACGCTCTGACGCACACGACACCGACTGCCCCCAGGGCGGTGACGCGGCTCACCGTAGCCACGGCACCACCTGGGGGTTGTCTTTATTACTCACCGGTACGATAATTAAGTTACTGACGAGTACGCCCCGGGCCCACGCTCGGGGCTTATCCGGACCGGACCGCGAGTGCGCCGGTACCCCGATTCCGAAGGTGGAGCTGTGAGCCACTACAAGAGCAACATCCGCGACATCGAGTTCAACCTCTTCGAGGTCTTCGGTCGCGACGAGATCCTCGGAAACGGCCTCTTCGAGGAGGTCGACGTGGACACCGCGAAGTCGATCCTGTCCGAGGTGGACCGCCTCGCCCGCGAGGAGATCGCGGCCTCGTTCGAGGACGGCGACCGCAACCCGCCGGTCTTCGACCCCGAGACGAAGACCGTGAAGATGAACGAGAACTTCGCCAAGAGCTACCAGGCGTTCATGGACGCCGAGTGGTACCGCCTCCAGCTCCCGGCCGAGCTCGGTGGCCAGCCCGCCCCGGCCTCGCTGATCTGGTCGATGGCCGAGCTCGTCCTCGGCGCCAACCCGCCGGTGTGGATGTACGCCGCGGGCCCGAACTTCGGCAGCGTCGTGTACCGCAACGGCAACGACCGGGACAAGAAGATCGCCCACCACATGGTGGAGCGCAAGTGGGGCGCCACCATGGTCCTCACCGAGCCCGACGCCGGCTCCGACGTGGGTGCGGGCCGCACGAAGGCCACGCTCAACGACGACGGCTCCTGGAACCTCGAGGGCGTGAAGCGCTTCATCACCTCCGGTGAGCACGACATGAGCGAGAACATCATCCACCTCGTCCTCGCGCGTCCCCAGGGCGTCGATGGCGCCGGCGGCCCCGGCACCAAGGGTCTCTCCCTCTTCATCGTGCCGAAGTACCACTTCGACTTCGAGACCGGTGAGCTCACCGGCGAGCGCAACGGCGCCTACGTCACCGGCGTCGAGAAGAAGATGGGCATCAAGGTCTCCACGACCTGCGAGGTCACCTTCGGCGAGAAGGAGCCCGCCAAGGGCTGGCTGCTCGGCGAGGTGCACGACGGCATCGCGCAGATGTTCCAGGTCATCGAGAACGCCCGGATGCTCGTCGGCACCAAGGCCATCGCCACGCTGTCGACCGGCTACCTCAACGCGCTCGACTACGCCAAGAGCCGCGTCCAGGGCGCCGACCTGACCCGGGCCGCGGACAAGACCGCGCCGCGCGTCACGATCACGCACCACCCTGACGTCCGCCGCTCGCTGATGACCCAGAAGTCGTACGCCGAGGCGCTGCGTGCCCTGGTCATCTACACCGCGACCTGGCAGGACAAGGTCCAGATGGCGGAGTTCAGCGGGGAGCGTGACGAGCTCGCCGAGCGCGTCAACGACCTGCTCCTCCCGATCGTCAAGGGCTACGGCTCCGAGCGTTCCTGGGTGCTGCTCGGCACCGAGTCCCTCCAGACCTTCGGCGGTTCGGGCTTCCTTCAGGAGTACCCGATCGAGCAGTACGTCCGCGACGCCAAGATCGACACCCTCTACGAGGGCACGACCGCGATCCAGGGCCAGGACCTGTTCTTCCGCAAGATCGTGAAGGACCAGGCACAGGCACTCGGCCACATCGCAGGTGAGGTCGAGAAGTTCGTCACCAGCGAGGCCGGGAACGGCCGCCTCAAGATCGAGCGCGAGCTCCTCGCCAAGGGCCTCGAGGACGGCCAGGCGATCGTCGGCGCGCTGATCAACCAGCTGATGGCGTCCGACCCGACCGCCGAGGGCGGCGAGCTCCGCAACATCTACAAGGTCGGCCTGAACACCAGCCGCCTGCTGATGGTTCTCGGCGACATCGTCTGCTCGTGGCTGCTGCTGCGCCAGGCGGAGGTCGCGCTCGAGAAGCTGGGCGGCGACGTGACCGAGAAGGACCGTTCCTTCTACGAGGGCAAGGTCGCCGCGGCCCAGTTCTTCGCTCGCAACGTGCTGCCGAAGATCACGGCGGAGCGCAACATCGCCGAGGCCACCGACCTGTCGCTGATGGAGCTCTCCGAGGACGCCTTCTGACGCACTGGTCCCGCCAGGATCAGCGGCCGCGAGGGGGTTCGCGTCCCCTTTTGCCCTGGAGTGTCGATTGAGCAAGCGCACGCCGGGGTACCTGTCGGTAACGAAACGGCGCGTCCCCCTGGGCACGCGCCGCCGAGGCAGCAGATGTTGCCGCTGACGAAGAGGAGTGAAAATGGGCATCGGTTTGGGCGTCGTACTCCTGGTACTCGGCCTGATCCTGGTTCTGCGAGTGGTGCAGTTCGACATCGGGTTCGTCGACGACGTCGCGCTCGGGTGGATCTTCCTGATCGCGGGCGTCCTGGCGATCGTCCTCGCGCTCGTGATGAACAAGCAGCGCTCGGAGACCAGGCACGTGGAGGAGCGTCGCATCGACGGTCCGCCGCGCTGACCGGGTAATCCCTGACGAGGCCTGTGGGACAGAGATCTCTTCCTGTCCCACAGGCTTTTTGCTGTCCGCTCCGTAGGGTGAGGACCAAGAACTCCCGACCCTGGGCCAGGAGGCTCCCTTGCTTGCGTTCCTCCTCGCGCACTTCGTGGCCGGAGCCGCTGCCCCGCTCCTGGTCCGCGTGCTCGGTCGGCGCGCATTCCTGGCCCTGGCAGTCGTCCCTCTCGTCACCTTCGCCTGGACGGTCGCCCGGACCCGGGAGATCCAGGAAGGTGGTGTCCTGACCCAGACCCTCGACTGGGTCCCGGTACTCGGCCTCGACGTGGCCCTGGCGATGGGCACGCTGCAGTGGGTCATGGCCCTTGTGGTCACAGGCA
>Ga0208537_1000120_pt1 | contig 12560 bp, 10 predicted proteins | sample MayberrySE_TuleA_FD_185672 | JGI IMG/M metagenome (GOLD analysis project Ga0208537, IMG submission 185672) | Natural and restored wetland microbial communities from the San Francisco Bay, California, USA, that impact long-term carbon... | ecosystem: Environmental > Terrestrial > Soil > Wetlands ...
TGAGGTCGGCCGAGAGGTAGAGATCGAACGGTGCGCCGTTCTCGATCTGCTGCAGGAAGGTGCCTGAGGACCCGTACACCGGGCTCACCTCGATCTCGGGGTGCTCCGTTGCCACGAGGTCGGCTACCTCGTCCAGGGCGAACTTCAGATCAGCGGCGGCGGCGACCCGCACGGTCACGGGCGTGGATGCCTCGCCCTCCCCCGACGACCCACCGTCGACGCTGCACGCCCCCAGCACGCCCAGGGCGATCAGCGCGACCACGGCACCAGGAGCCCGCTCTCGGCGGGTTGTCATGACCTCGCCCTCGCCGGCTCCACCGGCTCGACGATCACCGTCGTGGACTTCACCACCGCCGCGGCCAGCGAACCGGCCTCGAGGCCGAGCTCGTCTGCCGCCTCGCGCGTCATCAGCGAGACCAGCCGGAACGGCCCGGCCTGGATCTCCACCTGCGCGACGAGGCCGTCACGGCGTACATCGGTGACGATGCCGGTCATCCGGTTACGCGCAGAGGTCTGTGTCCGGGTCGGGTCGTCGTCCCGTCGCTCCCTGACGAACGCAGCGAGCTCCTGTCCGGCGATCATCATCGGCCCGCCCGCGTGGCTTTCGGCGGCGAGACGGCCCTGGTCGACCCATCGTCGGACGGTGTCGTCACTCACCCGCAGGAGCGCAGCAGCCTCGCTGATCCTCAGTTGCGTCACGATCAGGCAGCCTACACCGCATTCACCGGCGTTGCGCCCTGATCACTCCGCGTCTGCGAGAGGCTCCTCCCATGCCGCTGGGGTGAAGGCCACGTTCGAGAACCTCAGGCTCGAAGGCGGGCACGACACGAACGGCCGGCCACGGGGGCCGGCCGTTCGCTGACTGCCTCGTCAGTCGTCGATCTTCATGAGCGCGCCGGGTCCGAACAGCGGACCGACGATGTAGATGTCTCCGTCCGAGGCGACGTCGACGCCGCCGGGCATCCGCAGCTGGTTCGGGACGAGCTCGCGGATCGAGGTTCGGAAGCCGTACCCGTCGCGGTGGTCTGCGTGACGGTAGTCGCCGCGCTCGCGGTGACGATCCCGTTCGTCGTACCAGTTGCCGTCACGGTGGCGGTCTCGGTACCCGTCGTCTCCGCGGTGGCGGTCGCCGTTCCAGTCGTCACCGTCGTAGCAGTGGTGCTTCCAGGGACCGCCGCGCCGGTTCTCACGCGGATCGCCGCTGCTGGCGTTCCGGACTCCCGGGGAGCCGTTCTCGACGTTGTCGTCCTCGCCCTTCCAGTTGTCACGGGGACCGTAGCCGGGCTCGTGGTCACGGCAGTCGCGATCGCGGCGTCCGTCGTCGTGCCAGGAGTCGCCGAACCTCGGGTCGTACCGCCGGTCCCGGTGGCCGCGCCAGTCGTCGTCGCGGTCATAGGCGTTCCGGTCGTGGAAACGGCCGTCATGGTGACGGTAGTCCCCGTCGTCGTGCCGCTTGATCTCGAACAGTCCGCCGACCTGAGCGCCGGGTGCCCGCATCTCCATGCGGAGCCAGCTCTGCTTGGAGAGGCTCAGCGCGTAGATGCTGCCATCGTCGTCAGCACCGAGATCCACGATGGAGGTGAGCCCGTCGGCGTACCGGGCGCAGCTGCGGTTGTACGGGGCAGCCGGATCACAGGTCGCGCCGACCGAGCCCGGCTTTATGCGCCAGACCTGCGAGGTTCCCGGGTTCGCCGGCCAGCCACGAAGCTCGCCGACGTACCAGTAACCGTCGTCCCCGACCGTCACGGAGGTCGTGACGGCCTCGGACTTCACCTTCGTGCCCGCGCGCGGCAGCCGCCTTCCCTCGGGGTCCCTGGTCCCCAGGCCTGAGGGGACCGTCACGGAGCGAGGCTTGAACCTGGCCACTGTCTCGATGTAGCCGCGGTAGTCGACGCGAAGCAGGTCGTTGCCGGCAGCGTCGGCGACGAGCACGGTGCCGTCGTCGAGCGCGGCGACCCCGAACGGGTTGCTCTCCTTGGAGTCACCTTCGACGTTGTAGGGGTCGCGGTCCCTGCGCTGGTAGCGGGCGATGTCGGCCAGCACCTTGAGCTTGCTCCAGCCCGGCTTCCAGGTGTAGAGCGTGGCGGCGCCCCTCGTACCCGGCTCGGCTGCCCCGGTCAGGATGTAGACCTGCCCGTGAGGACCCGTGTCGATCGCCGGCGCGAACTCCGTCGGCACCCGCCCGAGCTTGATGACCCGCGGCCGGTGGTGTCGCCGCTCCACCACCATGCTGAAGGTGCCGTCGGTCTCGGTGACGAGCGTCCTGCCCTGGCCGAGCGCATCCACCCCCCGAGGGCCGTCGAGTCCCCGAACGACCGTGCGAAGATCTTCGCCGTCGTCCCGTTCGTGGTAGTCCGAGAACGCCGGGGCGGCCGGCGTACTCATGAGAAGCGCCGCGACGGCGCCGGTGGCGATACTGGTCCTTGCCCGAGCCGATCTGGTCACGAGAACCCCCTCGAAGGATGATCTGGCGGCATCGATGCGCGCCTCTTCCACGAAACGTCTGGGAGCGCGAATCCCTCAATGACGTACCTGAGCCAATACCGCCGCCGTGTCCGGATACGTCGATGGCGAGGGTGGGCCATCGGGGGGTCATCCATGTCCGACATAACCCGTGACAGCCGGACGTCACGTCGTCGACGGTCGTGGGTTGAAGGGTCCACTCCCGGCCCGACCGGTCCGAGAGGCACGGGCCCAGTGCTCAAGGGCGTGCACGCCGTGTCGCCGAGACCGAACCCTGGCATGATCGGCGCATGGCACCCCTGGGCGACAGCCGCGACCCCAAGACGTGGCGAACGGACGTCGCTCACCTCGACGGTCTCAACACAGCCGCCGTCGCTGCGGACGCGACGGGGCAGCTGGTGTACTGCAACGCCGCCGGCGAGAACCTGCTCTCGGCCAGGCGCGAACAGCTGATCAATCGACCGGTCATCGACGTGCTGCTGCCCGAGGACCATCGTGGCGGGGGCCGGGAAGTTCTCACGCACGCGCTCGGCGGCGCGTCGTGGAACGGCCGACTGCCCTTCTCCGATCCCTCGGGGACCGTGCGCACGCTCGACGTCTCCGCCACGCCGCTCCGCCGCAAGGGGAAGGTCGTCGGCGTGCTGTTCGTCCTCGAGGACGCGACCCAGGCCGAGCCCACCCGAGGACGTCAGCAACGCGTCGCCGCCCGTCTGGCCCGTCTGGCGCGGGTCACGGCCGAGCTCGTGTCGGCCGAGGACATGGACGCAGTCTCCAAGATCGTCACGTCCCAGGCCGCCGACGCCGCAGGGGCGACCGTCGCCACCTTGATGAGGCTGGAGGAGGAGACGCTCGTCATGGCGGCCGTTCGCGCCGACGACACGACGATCGCTGCGCGATGGGAGAGATTCCCGCTGGCCGCTCACACGCCCGCGGGTGACGCCATCCGTCTGCGGGAGCCGATCTTTCTCACAGGACGCTCGGAGATCCGGGGGCGCTACCCGGATCTGGAGTCTGCTGCACCGGGTGAGCGCACCCTGGTCGTGCTGCCGTTGCTGACGGTCGGCCGCCCGATCGGAGCGATCAGTCTGTCCTTCCCGGGCCGTCGTACGTTCGACAGCGCGGAGGGCGAGTTCCTGCGCCTGCTCGCCGACACCTGCGCTCAGGCGATGGATCGTATCCAGGCCCGGCGCGACGCCGCCGAACGCGCCTACAAGCTCAAGTTCCTCACCGAGGCATCGGAGGAGCTCTCGAGCAGCCTCGACTACCACACGACGCTGCGCAACGTCGCCTGGCTCGGTGTCCCGGAGTTCGCCGACTGGTGCTCGGTCCAGCTCCTCGAGGACGGTGGCCTTCGCGCCCTCGCGGTTGCCCACGTGGACCCGGAAAAGGTGGCGTTCGCCGAGGAGCTGCAGCGTCGCTACCCACCCGATCCGGACGCCCCGACCGGAGCCTGGAACGTCATCCGCACGGGGCAGAGCGAGCTGATCCCCGAGATCACCGACGAGATCCTCGTCGCCGCCGCTCAGGACGAGGAGCAGCTCCGCCTCGCGCGGGAGCTCAACCTCCGTAGCGCTGTGTCGGTGCCGCTGATCGCCCACGGCAAGGTCCTCGGGGTGATGAGCTGGGTCTCCGCCAGCGAGGGCCGGTCGTTCAACGTTGCCGACCTGACCTTCGTCGAGGACGTCGCCCAGCGGGCCGCGGTCGCGATCGACAACGCCCAGCTCCACAGCCAGACCCGCGAGGCGGCCGTACGCCTGCAGCGGGCCGTGCTCCCCGAGAGCCTCCCCGAGGTCGGCGGTTGGCAGTTCGCCTCCTACTACAGCCCGTCGGGCCGCACCGAGGTCGGCGGCGACTTCTACGACGTACTGCCGGTCGACGACGGAGTGGTGCTCTTCGTCGGCGACGTGATGGGCCGCGGGGTCAACGCCGCGGCGGCCATGGCGCAGATGCGGGCCGCGATCCGGTCCTACGTCGCGCTCGACCCCGCCCCCGAGATCGTCGTGCGCCGGCTCGACAGGATGTTCGAGACCTACGACTACACCCAGCTCGTCACACTCGTCTACGTGCTCGCCGACCCTGCCACCGACCAGCTGCACGTCGTCAACGCCGGCCACCCACCACCGGTGGTGCTGCGCGCGGACGGCCCCCTCGAGACGGTGTCCGAGCCGGTCACGGCGCCGCTCGGTCTCGGGCTCGGCAGGCAGGAGCGACGCGCTTTCACCATCCCGTTCCACGAGACGGACACGCTCCTGCTCTACACCGACGGGCTGATCGAGCGTCGCGACGAGGACATCGACGTCGGGCAGGACCGCCTCGCCACCCACTGCGGCGCTCTGGCCCACGACGACCCCACGAGCTGCCTGCAGCTGCTGGTGGAGGGCGTTCGTGACCACACCCGCGAGGACGACGTGGCGGCGTTGGTCGCCCGCAGGATCCCGCCTGTCTGACCGCGTACGAGCTCGACCTCAGGCGCGCTGCTCCACGCACACCTTGGGCAGGTCGAACCAGCGCAGGTGCTCGAAGTCCTCCGAGAGCGTCTCCGGCAGCAAGGACAGGTCGGCCGGCGCCGCACCGGCGAGGAGGGCCTCGCCCTCCTCGAGGTACTTCGCCAGCGCGGACTCCGGAGCGGTGTCGTCGTGGCGGGGATACTGCATCTCGCCGTCGGGGCCGTAGCTGATCTGGTCGAGCCGTAGCGGAGGCTCGACGTTCCCGCTCCGGTGCACCCAGATGCCGCGCGCCACGTCGAAGCGGTACTCCCCCAGCATCCGCCACCCGTCGCGTGCCACGAGACGGACCGCCTCGACGACATAGTCGAAGACGGCCTCGGAGATGAAGTAGTTGAAGTTGATGCGCACCCAGCCGGGTTTGATCCCCTCGCACCCGTGGGTGATCTCGCGCTCGAACTCGTGCGAGCGGTCGATGTCGATGCCGAGCAGCCGATGACCGTAGGGCCCGGCACACGAGCAGCCACCACGGGACTGGATCCCGAACATGTCGTTGAGGAGGGCGACGACGAAGTTGTGGTGGAGATACTTCCCACTCGGCGCACGCACGACGAAGGAGACGATCGACAGCCGCTCGGCACCGGCGTTTCCGAGGATCTCGATGCTCGGCTCGTCCTGCCAGCGAGCGAGCGCCCGGCGAAGGTAGCTCTCCTCGTGCTGACGGATCACGTCGATCCCGACCGCCTCCTTGAGCTGGAAGACCAGCCCCGCCCGGATCGACTCGACGATCGCCGGCGTGCCGCCTTCCTCACGCTGGGCCGGATCGGTGAGGTAGCGGTGGTCGTCGGAGTTGACGTAGGCGACGGTTCCACCGCCCGGGACGTCGGGCACCCGGTTGGTGAGAAGCTCCCGGCGTACGACGAGGACGCCGGGTGTGCTGGGGCCGCCGATGAACTTGTGGGGGCTCAGGAAGACCGCGTCCTTGTAGGCGAGCGGGTCTTCTCCCTCCCCGGCGTACATCTCGATGTCGAGATAGGGCCCGGCTGCCGCAAAGTCCCAGAACGACAGGGCGCCGTGCCGGTGCAGCAGCGCGGCGATCCCGCGGGTGTCGCTGAGGATCCCGGTGACGTTGCTCGCCGCCGAGAAGGTCCCGATCTTCAGAGGACGCGCGGCGTGCCGGACCAGCTCCGCCTCGAGGCGCTCGAGGTCGATGTGGCCGTCGGCGTCGGCCGGGATCGGCACGACGTCTGCGATCGACTCCCGCCACGGCAGCTCGTTGGAGTGGTGCTCGTAGGGACCGATGAACACGACAGGACGTCGCTCGGGCGGCACCGCGTCGCTGAGGTGGTACTCGTCCTCGAGCGCGCACGGGATGCGGAGACCAAGGATGCCGATGAGCTTGTCGATCGCCCCCGTGCACCCCGACCCTGCGAAGATCACCACCGTGTCGTCGTCCCCGCCGACCGCGTCCCGGATGATTGCACGGGCGTCCTCGCGCAGGCGGGTGGTCTGGAGACCGGTGCCGCTGGACTCGGTGTGGGTGTTGGCGTAGCGCGGCAGCACCTCACAGCGGATGAAGTCCTCGAGAAACGCCAGCGCCCTGCCCGACGCGGTGTAGTCGGCGTAGGTGACGCGCCTGGGTCCGAACGGCCCCACCATCACCTGGTCGTCGCCGATCACGGCATCGCGGATCCGGCGCAGAAGCGGGGTCTCGACGGGCTCGGGCACGTTCATGAGCCGAGCATAGTCGGGCCGTACCCCGGGCCCGCATGGGACGAAAGGCCCTTACGACGGCTCCTCCGGTGCCGGACCCTGAAGGTAGCCAGAGCCCTCGAAGGAGTCATCATGGACACCGACGTGACGTCGTCTGCCCGGGCCGAGCACGAGTTCTCCGACGAGCTACCCGACTGGCAGAGGCTGCTCGTGGTGGTCGCCCATCCCGACGACGAGTCGTTCGGTCTCGGTGCAGTGCTCGACGTCTTCGCCGCGCGCGGCTGCGAGGTCACTGTTCTGTGCCTGACCGAGGGCGAGGCCGCCACCGTCGGCACGGGCATCAACCTGGGCAAGATGCGGCGCGACGAGCTCGCCGCGGCGTCGCTCGAGCTCGGTGTCCGCGGCACGGTCATGCACCACCACCCCGACGGTGCCCTCAGGTCGGTCTGCCGCCACGTGCTCGCAGGCGAGGTGATCGACGAGATCGGTGCCGCCCGTGCGGACGGGTTGCTGGTCTTCGACGCCAGCGGGGTCACGGGCCATCCCGACCATGCGGCCGCCACCGCTGCTGCGCTGCAGGCGGCGGAGGTGCTGGACCTTCCCGTGCTCGCCTGGACCCTGCCCGCCGAGGTCGCCGGCGAGCTCAACGCCGAGCTCGGCAACGCCGCGTTCACGGGCTGCAGGCCGGATCAGATCGACGTGCGGATCACCGTCGACCGCACGCACCAGATCGCGGCGAGCCGGGCCCACCACACCCAGGCGGTGCCGTCGAGCCCGCTGTGGCGGCGGCTGGAGCTGCTCGGTGACTCGGAGTACCTGCGCTGGCTCCGCCGGCCGGCCGTCTGATCAGTCCTCGTCGACCGTCGCGTCCTCGTCGTGGGTGCCCGGCCTCGGCGCCCACGGCAGCTCCTCCGCAGGGCGTACGACGATCAGCTTGTCGCCGCGGGCGAGCTGGGTGACCACCGGGTCGAAGTAGCGGTGGACCCGGCCGTCGCGAATGACCGCGATGACCTGGTCGGGCAGCTGCTGGGGCTGCTTGCCGACCTCGGGGACCAGCAGGTCTCTCTCGGCGACCTCCAGGCCCTGGCCGTAGGTGAGCAGGTCCTCCATCACCGAGCCGAGGTTGGGGCTGAGCGTGGACAGGCCCAGGAGTCGACCGACCGCGTCGGAGGAGGTGATCACCGAGTTGGCCCCCGACTGGCGGACGAGCTGGACGTTGTTCTGCTCTCGCACGGCCGCGACGACGTAGGTGTCGGGGTTGAGCTGGCGCACGTTGAGCGCGCACAGGACGGTCGAGTCGTCGCGGTTCGTCGTGATGATCACCTGCTCGGCTCGCTGCACGCCTGCTCGCCGCAGCACCTCGCGCCTGGTGGCGTCGCCGGTCACGACCGCCAGGCCGTCGGCGTGGGCGTCCCCGAGCGCCGCCTGGCTCGGGTCGACGATGACGATCGCCTCCCTCGGCACGCCGTTGTTGATCAGGGTGTCGACCGCGCTCCGGCCCTTGGTGCCGTAGCCGATCACGACGACGTGCTCGTCCATGTGTCTCCTAAAACGGGCGGCTCGGAACATCTCGCGGCCCTGGCTGGCCAGCACCTCGATGGTGGTGCCGATCAGCAGCACCAGGAACGCCACGCGAAGCGGTGTGATGACGAAGGTGTTCACCATGCGTGCCTGGGTGCTGTACGGCGAGATGTCGCCGTAGCCGGTCGTGCTGAGCGTGACGGTCGTGTAGTACATCGCGTCGAGGAAGTCGACCTTGCCGTCGGCCGCGTCGTTGTAGCCGTCCCGGTCGAGGTAGACGATCAGGACTGTGGCGGCAAGCACGCCGAACGCCATCAGCAGCCGTCTGCCGAGCTCCCACCACGGCGAGCGCACGACCGCCGGGAGGCGCACACGCGGAAAGGCCGACTCCGGCTCGATGGCATCAGGCACGGTCAGAATGTACGGGAAGCCCGGGTCGGACTCGTGGACCTACCTCACGACATCGCCGTAGATCACCGTGAACGGACCGTCCTCGTCGTCCTTTCCCGGGGGCGGTTGGTCGGCGACGACCGAGACGAAGCGGAACTCGTCACCGGGTTCGGGGAGGCCCTCGTCACCCACGCTGCGGCGCCAGGTCCCGCACAGCAGGCCCTCCTCGGTCGCACCCGCCTGGTCGGTGACCGACTCCCCGCTGAGGCAGAGCCTTCCAGTCCGCTCGTCGTAGCTGTCCACGACCGCGGTCGTCCGACCCGGCGTGTCGGGTCCGGCGACCACGCCGAGCAGGTAGCCGCCGAGGATGCAGAACGCCCCGCCGGCCAGTGCGACCGGGGTGGGCAGGGTGACGTTTCCCATCTGGTCCGAATCGGTCCCTTCAGTGCGCTTGGAACTCATCCCCGCGAGGTCAAGCATTCCACGCAAAGCGGCGGGAGAACCACGAGGGTCGGTCGACGAGGAGGCGTCGAGCAGGTCACGGCCTGGTGACGAGCACGATTCCCAGGCACATCTCGTCCGTGGTGCCCTCACCCCACACGACGTACCGCTCGGGCCGGCCCTCGAAGGCCGGCAGCACGTCGCGCAGCCCCTGGTCGTGCGTGCAGGTGACCCTGAGCTCGTCGCCGGCACGGATCTGCACCGGGGTCCGGAGTGCCCGGGTGCCCTGGTCATCGAAGTCCCAGACCGGGATGTCCAGGAGGGTTCGCGCCCCCGGCCCGCCAGGGTTGAGCTCGACCCTGATCTCCCTGCCGAGAAGGTGCATGTGGCCCGCGACGGCACGCACCGTGGCGTCCTCGTCGACCCTGCGGGTGCAGCTCTGGCTCGACCCCGGGCGCGGCCCCGCGCCGTTGCCGCACAGGAGCTGGAGGCCGGTGACCATCTGGCCCGCGCGGGGGCCGAACCGTTCCATCACGTCGAGCACGGCCGCCTCCCGGTCGCACAGCGGCCCACTCGCCGAGGGGCGGCAGGGCAGCTCGACGGGCGCGGGCAGCAGGGTGGTCTCCAGGGGCTCGAGGTCGCGCGATCGGTCGGCGATGCGGAGTCGAGCACTGCTCCGGTCCGGCGCGGCGCCGGCCAGCAGGTTGTAGTGCACCTGCATGACGATCCGCGACCCGGCCTCGAGCGGGATCCCGATGTCTCCGTCGAGCACCCGCTCACCGCCTCCCGGCGCCCAGGCACCGAGCCAGGGGGCGTTCTCGAGGCTGCCTCCCATGGTCTCGAGCCCCGAGCCGCCGAAGCAGGTCCAGCCCTGCCCCTCCGCCCGCGCGTCCACGTTCTCCGCCGCGGCGACCTGGTCCGGAGGCACCCGGAAGAGGATGACGTGGTGGACGACTTCGTCGTCACCGGGCGCGACGTCCACACCGGTCACGAACGAGTCGGCGGCGACCTCGGGGTCCAGAAGGAAGCAGCGGTAGTCGTCGGTGCCCTTGCCCGGGGCCGAGGGGGTGTACGCCGCGGGCATCCTCACGTCGACGATCCGTTCGCCGGCTCGCAGCGGGGTCCGCTCGGGCAGACGCTTTCCCGAACCGTGCCCGTGCGCCGGTGAGGACACCTCGTCGGGGGTCCTGACAGCCGCAGGGCTCGACCCGACCCGTTCTTCGGACCGGTCCTCGGCGGGCGATCCGGTCGAGCAGGCTGCCAGCAGGGCCGCCGCGGCGATCCCGGCGGTCCAAGCCGACGTGGTCCTCATCCGGGAAGTCTAGGTCGGCCCACCGGCCGCGGCAGGGTGGTCGCGGAGGCCGACGGCGTCGTGCTCCCAGAACACGTCGGGGTAGACCAGGGCGCCGGTCATCCACGCCTGGTACGACGGGAGGGCGACGAACTGGAAGGCGGCCTCGGGGATCCGGATGGACGGAGGGGCGAACCCGCTCGGGACTCCGGGGCGGAAGCCGAGGCGGCCGTAGTAGGCCGGCGCCCCCTCGAGGAAGACCAGCGGCTCGGGCCGGTTCTCGAGCAGCTCCAGCGTCCGACGTACCAGGTGCGACCCGACGCCGGCGTGCTGGGCCTCTGGGGCGACCGACAGCGGGCTCAGCACCAGAACCTCGACCAGGCGCCGAGCGGCGTCCAGCCATCCCCGTGTGTACGAGACGTGCCCCACGACGCGGCCGTCCTGCTCGGCGACGTACGACAGCCCGCGCCAGGCGCTGGACGCCCGCAGCGCGTCGAGGAGCTCCGCGACCGGCTCGTCACCGAAGGCAGCAGCGACCACCGCGCGAGTCGTGTCCACGTCCCGTGCGGTCTCCGCGCGGACGTTGAGCCCGTCGTCCATCGAGCTCACTCACCGCCCTGTCGTGCTGCTCGGCGGGCTCGCGCGCGTGCGGCCCGGAGCCGGGCCTCCGAGCGCTTGCCGGTCTGTCCGGCCTCGCGTTGCAGCTCGAGCCAGCTCTCGTAGCGCCGGACGGCCAGGTCCCCGCTCTCGAGGGACGCGCGGACCGCGCAGCCGGGCTCGCTCCTGTGACTGCAGTCACCGAAGCGGCACCTGGCGACCAACGCCTCCACGTCGGCGAACGTGCTCGCCAGACCATCGCTCGCGCCTGTCATGCCGACGCCCCGGAGACCTGGGGTGTCGATCACGGCCCCTCCGCCTGGCAGGAGCACGAGCTCCCTGCGCACCGTGGTGTGGCGTCCGCGCCCGTCCTGCCGAATCCCCCGGGTGCCGAGCACCTCAGCGCCCACCAGGACGTTCACGAGAGAGGACTTGCCATGTCCCGAGGCGCCCAGTAGCGCCAGGGTGCGGCTGCCGCCCACCAGCTCCCTCAACCGCGCGGTCCCGGCGCCCGTGACGGTGCTGGTGCACACCACCTCCACGTCGGGGGCTGCCGCCCGCACGTCGTCCCGCACGAACTCCGCGTCCGCGACTAGATCGGCCTTGGTGAGCACGACGAGCGGGGTGGCTCCGCTCTGCCACGCGAGCGAGAGCAGCCGCTCCACGCGCGCGATGACCGGATCCGGGTGCAGCCCCACCACGACGGCGACGTAGTCGGCGTTCGCGCAGAGCACCTGCCCGTGGGACTGCCTCCCGGCCGTGGCCCGCACCACCGCGCTGCTCCGCGGCAGTACGCGCTCGAGGGTCTGCCGATGGTCGGGCCAGCCCCGGACGACGACCCAGTCCCCCGTGCACGGCGCAGCCACGGGATCCTGGGCGACCTCGCAGAGAAGGTCACCCGCGTAGCCGGCGCGAACCAGGCCGCCCTCGGTGAGCACCTCCGCGAGCCCCCGGTGCACGCGCACGACACGACCGACCTCGGCGTCCGCTGCTGCGGCCCACCGGGCCATCCGCGGTTCGTAGCCGATGGTCTCGAGCACCCCCGGAATGTACGTCGGACACCGGGGCTCCGCATCCGAATAACCGGCGGTCCGGGGACACCACGCTCACTCGCTCCGGACCCGGTCCTCCTCGTCGTCGTCCGGTCCGTCCGGGGTGTTCCGGATCTTCGGCAGCATCGAGGTCAGCCGCAGGCGGCGAACCAGCTCCATCCGCGCCCGCGCTGTCTCGGACTCCGGCCACACCCGGTCGAACGCGGCGTTGACGGCCGCACCGATGAGCACCGCGATGGAGAGCAGGTAGAGCCACAGCAAGACTGCGATGGGGGCCGCGAGGGGGCCGTAGATCGAGGTCGACTCCCCCGCGGTCGCGGTGAGCACCCAACGAAGCAGGAACGACCCAAAGACCCAGAAGAACAGCGTCAGCGTGGCACCGGGGAGGTTGTATCGCCACGATGTCCGCACCGGCACCGACGCGTGGTACAGCGTCGCCAGGAAGCAGATGGAGAGCACGACGACCGAGGGCCAGTAGAGGCCGTTGACGAAGTCGAACCGCTCCGGCACCAGGCTCTCGACCAGGGTCGGTCCCGCCACGACGAGCGGGATGGTCACCACGCCGGTGACCAGACCGAGCACGTAGAGCACGAACGAGAGCACACGGGTCTTGACCAGGCCCCGCTGGCCGCCGAGACCGTACATGAT
>Ga0208537_1000121_pt1 | contig 12544 bp, 13 predicted proteins | sample MayberrySE_TuleA_FD_185672 | JGI IMG/M metagenome (GOLD analysis project Ga0208537, IMG submission 185672) | Natural and restored wetland microbial communities from the San Francisco Bay, California, USA, that impact long-term carbon... | ecosystem: Environmental > Terrestrial > Soil > Wetlands ...
CGGAAATGTGGTTGTGGGGGTAGGAGGGCCGTCGTACCTTTGAGGGACACGAGGAAGGAGGTGGTCCAGAAGTGAATTCTTTACGGACTCGTGAGGTGGCTGCTCGCTAGCAGCGCACCGGCCAGCACGACTGTGCCCTCGGCACCAGACCGGTGGGCAGCTGGCAATACCAAGCAGTCACCCGACCCGCAGGTGCTCCGGGACGTCCGTCCGGAGAGCGACCACCATCCTCGATGGCGGAGCCGCACACGCCTGCGGGTCGTCTGCTGTCAGGGGGCGAGCCGCTCGGTGAGCCAGGCGGCGCCACCTCCCCCGTCGGTCGAGCCCGTCGCGACCCGGCGGTACCTCAGCCGGTCGTGCATCCGGCCCAGGCGCCCCTGCCAGAACTCGACGGTCTGCGGCTCCACGCAGTAGCCGCCCCAGTGCTCCGGACGCGGGACGTCGCGCTCCCCGAAGCTCGTCGCGAGCTCCGCGTAGCGGGCATCGAGCGAGGAACGGTCCTCGATCACGTCGGACTGCGGCGACGCCCAGGCACCGATCTGGGCTGCCCGGGGGCGGCTGGCGAAGTAGGCGTCGTTCTCCGCGGCGCTCAGCGGCGTGGCCGTCCCCTCGACACGGACCTGCCGCTCGAGCGAGTGCCACGGGAACAGCAGGGAGCAGCGCGGGTTGGACTCCAGGTCCCGCCCCTTGCGCGAGGCGTAGTTGGTGAAGAAGACGAACCCCCGCTCGTCGAGGCCCTTGAGCAGGACGATCCGCGAGGACGGCGTACCGTCCGGGCTCGCCGTCGCCAGCACCAGCGCGTTCGGTTCGTAGATCCCCGCCCGCACCGCATGGTGCATCCAGCGACGGAACATGCTGATCGGGTCGGCCTCGAGGTCGGCCTCGTCGAGGCCTCCCGCGGCGTACTCACGACGCAGGTCACTGAGCTCTCGCGCATCCACGCAGACGAATGTAGTGCCATCCGCACGCGCCCGACGTGACTCTCCGACTCCCGGCGGGGCAGAATGCCCTGTTGGCCATACGCGGACGAAGGAGAGACATGAGCGAGGTTCAGCACGGCCTTGAAGGCGTCGTAGCGTTCGAGACCGAGATCGCCGAGCCCGACAAGGAAGGTTCCGCCCTCCGGTACCGCGGTGTCGACATCGAGGATCTGGTCGGCCGCGTGCCGTTCGAGAAGGTCTGGGGCCTGCTCATCGACGGCGCCTACGAGCCGGGCCTGCCTCCGGCCGAGCCCTACAACATCCCGATCCACACGGGCGACATCCGGGTCGACGTCCAGGCGGCCGTCGCGATGCTCGCCCCCGCGTTCGGGATGCGCCAGACCTACGACATCTCCGACGAGCAGGCACGTGAGGACCTCAGCCGCGTCGCGGTCATGGTCCTGTCGTACGCCGCACAGGCGGCCCGCGGGCTCGACAAGCCGGTCGTCTCCCAGCGCGAGGTGGACAAGGGCAGGACGCTCGCCGAGAGGTTCATGATCCGCTGGAAGGGCGAGGCCGACCCCAAGCACGTCAAGGCGATCGACGCCTACTGGAGCTCGGCCGCCGAGCACGGCATGAACGCCTCGACCTTCACCGCCCGCGTCATCACCTCCACCGGCGCCGACGTCGCCGCTGCGTTCTCCGGCGCCATCGGCGCGATGAGCGGCCCGCTCCACGGCGGGGCCCCGTCCCGCGTCCTGGGCATGATCGAGGAGGTCGAGCGGCGTGGAGAGGCTCGCAGCTACGTCAAGGAGCTGCTCGACAACAAGGAGCGCCTGATGGGCTTCGGGCACCGGGTGTACCGGGCCGAGGACCCCCGCGCTCGTGTCCTGCGACGCACCGCGCAGGAGCTGTCCGCACCCCGCTACGAAGTTGCCGAGGAGCTCGAGAAGGCAGCCCTTGCCGAGCTGCGCGAGCGCCGCCCCGACCGCGTGCTCGAGACGAACGTGGAGTTCTGGGCGGCCATCGTCCTCGACTTCGCCGAGGTCCCGCCGCACATGTTCACCTCGATGTTCACGTGCGCCCGCACCGGAGGCTGGTCCGCGCACATCCTGGAGCAGAAGCGCACCGGCCGCCTGATCCGGCCCTCCGCGAAGTACGTCGGCCCCGGCGAGCGCAAGGCCGAGGACGTCGAGGGCTGGAACCCGCACTGGGCATGAGCGACCACCTCGACCGGACCCGAGCGACGTGGGACCGCGAGGCCACGGCCTACGACGACGAGCCCGACCACGGGCTGCGTGATCCCTCCGTGCGCGCGGCCTGGCGCGAGCTCCTGCTGGAGCACCTGCCTCCCGCGCCGGCCCGGGTGGCCGACCTCGGGTGCGGCAGCGGCAGTCTCTCCGTCCTGCTCGCCGAGGAGGGGTACGACGTCAGCGGGCTCGACCTCTCCGGTCGGATGCTCGAGCTCGCCCGGGCGAAGGCGGAGCGCGCAGAGGTCGCCGTGTCGTTCGCGCAGGGCGATGCCGCCGAGCCGGGTCTGGAGGCAGGTGCCTTCGACGTGGTGATGTGCCGCCACGTCCTCTGGGCGATGCCGGACCCGTCCGCGGCGCTCGAGCGGTGGGTCGGCCTTCTGCGTCCCGGCGGCCGGCTCCTCCTGGTGGAGGGCAGGTGGCACACCGGCGCCGGGCTGCCCGCGCGCCGTACCGAGGAGCTCGTCCGCGAGCACCGCGCCGAGGTGACCCTGCGGCTGCTGCCCGAGCCGGTCTACTGGGGCGGGCCCATCGAGGACGAGCGCTACCTGGTGCTGAGTCCCGCCTGAGCGGGAGGCCGCTCCCGCTAGAGGGTGCGGTGACGCGGGAGGTCGCGCTTCGTGCTCGTGCCGAAGGCCTGGTCGAGCTCACGGTCCCAGGCGGCCGCCTGCAGGTGCCGGTGGACTCCGGTGGCGGCCAGCGCCACGAGCACGAGCGCAGCCGCGAGCAGCAACAGTTCCATTTTCTCTTCGACCCTCGTCCTACGTGCCGGGCTGGTCATGAGGGAGCCCGGCCGTCCCCCCACACGCTCGACGTTACGTCCGGCCGTCCGATTTGGCAGCGTTATCCACGGATGTGATCTGTATCTCCTACTTGTCGGTGGTCAGGGCTAGTTTGGTTCGAACAGATGTTCGATCCGAAGGAGTCTCGATGACGCCGACCGACGACCGACCCCTCTCCGGTTCTGCTGCACCAGCGACGGGTCCGGCGGTGCCTGAGGTGTCCGACATGGCCACCGACCGGGCTCTCCTGGACCAGATGACCGTCTGGCGGGTGTCGCAGAACCGAGCCCACGCGGCCAGACTCGAGGCGATCGCCGACTTCCACGACCGCAGGGTCGCGGAGGCGGCCGGGTCGAGGCCAGAGCCCGGTGCCGGCTTCTTCCATCTCACACCGCTGCGTGAGACCCAGGCCGAGGTTGCGCCGCTGCTCGGCACGAGCGAGCAGACCGTGGCCTACGAGATCGACACCGCCGCGGACCTCAAGAAGTGGTTTCCCCGGCTGTGGGAGCGGTTCCGGTCCGGTCGGCTCGACCTGCCCAAGCTGACGGCCTGCCTCGACCAGCTCGTCCACCTCGCTTCCGACGAGGACAGGGCGAAGTACGCCACGGCGGTCCAGGACTGGTTCGACAAGCACGACCCGCCCGGCCGGACCGACCACGGCCTGTGCACCATCACCCGGGAGCGGATCCAGCGAGCGACCCGCTACCAGCGGCTCAAGCTGCCCCAGCGCAGCAACACGGAGACCTTCGCACAGGCGTTCAGCAAACGGAGGGTCTCGCTTCGTCTGGACGAGGAGTCCGGCATGGCGTGGTTGTCCAGCACGCTCGCCGCGCACGACGCGATCACCGCCGACCATCGGCTGACGATGATCGCCAAGAAGCGTGCCCAGACCCCCGGTGAGACGCGCACCCTGGCACAGCTCCGGGTCGACAGCCTCCTGGAGCTCATCCAGGGCACCCTGGTCGTCCCGGTCACCACCGGCGACCTCGAGCACCATGAGCACTGCGACCGGATGTGCCGGGTCACCGGGGGCAGCGAGGAGCCCGATTCCGAGACCGTCCACGGAGTCGGCACGGAGGAGGCGGAGGCACGGACCGAGCAGCCGGTCTGTCCGCTACACCCTCTCGTCCTCACGAGCGACAGTGGCGGCCCCATCGGAGGCTACGCCCGCCCGGTGATCAACGTGACGGTCCCGATGAGCACGCTCCTCGGCACCACCGACCTGCCCGGTGTCCTGTCCGGAGGGGACCCGGTCTCCGCCGACTACGTCCGACACATCGCCCTCCAGCCGGGCTCGACCTGGTATCGGATGCTGACCGACGACGCGGGTGAGTTCGTCGAGCTGTCCACGACGGGCTACCAGCCGACCGACCCGATCGTCCGGACCACGGTCGCGCGCGACCACACCTGCGTGTGGCCCGGTTGCCGGCGGCCGGCGGTCGTGGCCCACACCGACCACCGCATTCCGTACCCGAAGGGAGAGACCTCGACCGAGAACCTCCAGCCGCTCTGCGAGCGTCATCACCCGGTCAAGCACGCCGAGGGCTACAGCGTCGTCCGAAACTCCGACGGCTCGTACACCTGGACCACCCGGCACGGATCCACCTTCACCACTCCGGCCAGCGAACAGCCTGTCGACGGGCCGCCGAGTGCCGTGGACCAAGCAGAGGTCGATGAGGTGTTCGCCGCGATCACCAGCCCGATGGAGCGAGAACTCGCACGCCTGCTGACCGTAAGGGGCCAGGGCTGACCGGCACGCCTCGCGGTCAGAGGGGTTTGCCGTAGTAGCGCGACTTCGATGACCACTTGTAGTGGCCGAAGCCCTCGACCGGGCCGTAGCCGGAGGAGAGGTACAACGCGATGGCCTCGGGCTGCTCGATGCCGGTCTCGAGCACCATGACGGCGGCTCCCGCCTCACGAGCGGTGGTCTCGAGGTGCGCGAGGACCTGGCGCGCGAGGCCGCTTCGACGTGCCCGCGGTGCGACGTACATCCGCTTGATCTCGGTGACCGCCGACTGGCCGAACGCCGTCACATCGGCCCGGAAGCGCCAGCCGCCCATGGCCACCGGGAGGTCGCGGACGTAGCCGACGAAGAACGCGCCCTGCGGCGCGTCGAACATCGTCGGGTCGAGCGGGGTCTCGTCCGGGCCGCCGTAGCGGAGCGTGTACTCCGCCTGGACCTCCTCGACCAGGGAAAGCGCGTCGGGATGGGTGAACGCGACGAGACGGACCTCCACCGGCTGCCTCAGGCCCTGCTCGGTGTGAGGTGGCTCATGTGTCGTCCCCGTCTGCTCGGTGGTGCCTGCCGAGGTGACACAATAAGGCAGCAGCCCGCTGCTCCCCTTCAGGAACCTCTGACAACGATGTCAGGTCACCACCACTCGAAGCACGAGGTACTCCGTGACCGACGCGATCACCATCCCTGACTCCATCAAGCCCGTCGACGGGCGCTTCGGCGCCGGCCCGTCGAAGGTCCGCACCGAGGCCGTCGACGCCCTCGCCGCGACCGGGACCTCCCTCATCGGCACCTCCCACCGCCAGGCGCCGGTGAAGAACCTGGTCGGCCGCGTCCGCGAGGGCGTCCGCGAGCTGTTCTCGCTCCCGGAGGGTCACGAGGTGGTCCTCGGCAACGGCGGCGCGACGGCGTTCTGGGACATCGCCACCTTCGGCCTGATCCGTGAGAAGAGCCAGCACCTGTCGTTCGGAGAGTTCTCCTCGAAGTTCGCGAAGGCTGCCAAGCAGGCGCCGTTCCTCGCCGAGCCCACCGTGATCGAGTCGCCCACGGGCAGCCGACCCGATCCCCGTGCCGAGGCGGGCGTCGACGTGTACGCGTGGGCGCACAACGAGACCTCCACCGCAGTGATGGCTCCGGTCAAGCGCGTCGAGGGCGCGGACGCCGACGCACTCGTCCTCGTCGACGCCACCTCCGGCGCCGGGGGCCTGCCCGTCGACATCACCGAAGTGGACGCCTACTACTTCGCCCCGCAGAAGTGCTTCGCCTCAGACGGCGGCCTCTGGGTCGCGGTCATGTCGCCGGCCGCCCTGGAGCGCGCGGCCCGGATCGGGGCGTCGGACCGCTGGGTGCCCGCGTTCTTCGACCTGCCCACCGCGATCGACAACTCCCTGAAGAACCAGACCTACAACACCCCGGCCATCGCCACGCTCTTCCTCATGGCCGAGCAGCTCGACTGGTTCAACAGCCAGGGCGGCCTCGACTTCGCGGTGAGCCGGACGACCGACAGCTCCGGCCGCCTCTACGGGTGGGCGGAGAAGACCGGCTACACCACGCCGTACGTCGAGAACCCGGAGCACCGCTCCCTCGTGATCGGCACCGTCGACTTCGACGAGTCGATCGACGCCGCGGCCGTTGCCAAGACGCTGCGCGCCAACGGGATCGTCGACGTCGAGCCCTACCGCAAGCTCGGCCGCAACCAGCTGCGGGTCGCGATGTACCCCGCGATCGACCCGGCCGACGTGGAGGCGCTCACCGCCTGCGTCGACTACGTCGCCGAGAAGCTCTGACCGCCCACCCCACGACGACCGAGCCGAGCAGCGCGGCCAGCACGTAGCCGCGCGGCCGGCCCAGCCCGGTCCTGTCCTCGGCCTCCTCCCCACCGGCGTCCTCGTCGGCGGGCGCGGCGCCGGGGGCAGGACCGGACTCGTCCTCGGACATAGGCGGCAGGTCCATGACGAGAACATCGGACAGCTCGCCCTCCGAGCTGAGGTACATCCGCCCGTCCTCGCCGACCGCCACACCCTCGCCCTGGTCCTGGACGGGCAGCTCGAACTCCGCCACCCGGTCGAACTCCGGGTAGGTGTAGACGGCAGCGCCGCCCGAGGTGCGCAACAGCACGTGCCGGCCGTCGGGGAGGAACGTGCCGTCGGTGACCATCCCCGACACGGTGGCGAGCGGCTGGAGCCGGTGCAGCTCGCCGGCCCGGAGCTCTCGGGGGGCCCGGTAGACCACGCCCCCGACGATCGGCCGCTTGCTCACCACGAGGAGCTGCCCGGTGCGCGGGTGGACCAGCAGGGTCTCGGCGTCGTGCGGCCCGTCGGGGTAGGCCAGGTCGAACTTCTCGGACTCGACCGTCCCGCCTCCGGCGGGCGGGACGAAGCGGTGCACCCTGACCGAGCCCCGAGCTCGCCGGTTGTCCCCGGTGTCCCCGACCCAGAGGCTGCGCCCTCGTCCGGGGGCGATCGCCTCGAGGTCCTCCGGGTCCTCCTCGTCGAAGGTGGTCACCCCGACCGTCTCCCCGGTCCGGCGGTCCACGGCGTACACGAAGGGCCCGTCGCCCGAGTCGTTGATCGTGAAGGCCAGGTCGCCTCGCAGCACGAGCCCGCTCGACTCGGCGATCGCCTCGTCCTGGAAGGTGAAGGCGACCTCGGCGGACAGGCCGGCGTCCCCTTCGGAGGCGAACGGCGACAGGGCGGCCACGAAGCCGATCGCCGTGGCCGCGAGGAGGCCCACTGCTGCGACGTACTTACTGCGCCGGCTCATGGAGCCGGGAGTCCAGTCGCTCCGCCAGGAGCTCGGCCAGCCGCGGGTGCACGTTCCAGGTGCGTACGAGGTCCTCGTACTCCTCACGCACGGAGGCGGAGGGGTCCGCACCCGTGCGGGTGGCACGCAGCAGCGTGTTGCGTGGCGTGTGCTGGCTCTCCACGAACTCGATCACGTCGACACGGTAGCCAAGCAGCCGGAGCACGCCCGCGCGCAACGCGTCCGCCAGCGTGTCGGCGAAGCGCTCGCGCAGGATGCCGTGCCGGGTGAGCAGTGAGTACGGCGCCGGGGTCGGCGTCCTGCGCAGCTGGGCCGCGACGTCGTGGTGGCAGCAGGGCGCGGCCAGGACGAGCCCGGCGTCCCAGAGCACGGCCCGGGCGAGGGCGTCGTCGGTGGCGGTGTCGCAGGCATGGAGGGCGAGTACGACGTCGGGGGCCTCGTCGAGCGTGACCGAACCGATGTCGCCCTGGCGGAAGCTCATCGACTCCGAGATCCCGAGCCGCTCGGCCACCTCGGTGTTGTGGCGGTAGGACTGCTCCTTCACGTCCACGCCCACCATGCGCACCGGCAGCCCTCTCACGCGGGTGAGGTAGCTGTGCGCGGCGAAGGTGAGGTAGGCGTTGCCGCAGCCGAGGTCGACCACGCGCAGGGGGTCCTCGGGAGTCGGGGTGCGCAGCCGGCCTGCCGAGAGCGCGTCGTCGAGGGCGGGCCCGAGGCTGCGCAGGAACTCCTCGACCTGGCGGAACTTCGCCTGCCGGCTCCGCCTGACGTGCCCCTTGTCGTCGGAGATGCCCACGGCCACGAGGGCTGGGTCGTCCTCGGGCAGCAGCCGCGGCTTGGGGCGGTCGTGGCTGCGCTGGGGCTCGGCCGGCGCACCGCTCGCCTCCGCCTGTCGCGCGCTGGTGTGCACCAGGGCCTCGAGCTTCTTGGTGACCCTCACCTGGTGGGTCTCGGTGACGGTGTCGACGTGCCAGTTGCCGAACGGCTCGTCGAGCAGGTCGTCGACAGCGTTCTTCGCGGCCTCCCCGACCGCATGGTTCGACGTGTGGGCCTGGGTCTCGTCGTACGCGGTGACCTGCAGGTGACGGCCGGCCTTGAGGTCGACGTACCGCAGCTCGACGCGGCGCCACTTCGGCGTCTGGCCACGCTGACGTCCGGAGGCGACGGCTCGCACCAGGGTCTGGTCGTCGAGGACCAGCGCACGCATCCGGGTGAGGACCCGGAGAAGGGGCTCTGCCACCTCAGCCCCGCACCATCGCGGTGACCACCACGAGGAGGATCAGCGCCACCAGGGCACCGGGGATCACCATGCGGCGGTAACGGGGGTTCATGGTGCCCGAGTTTATCCAAGGCGTCCTTGGCCCCTTCGGGCTATGGAGCCTGGCGCGCAGCAGGAATAGCGTCGCGCCGAGAACACAGACCACTTCACGGGAAGCGGCCTGCACGCGACTAGGGAGGCCAGACGTGTTCATACAGATCATCCAGGGCAAGTGCACCCGCCAGGACGAGGTCCGCGCCCTCACCGACAAGTGGCTTCGCGAGCTCGCTCCGGGCTCGATCGGGTGGATCGGGGGGACCTACGGCTTCACCGACGACGACATGTTCGTCGGCGTCGTCCGCTTCGAGTCGAAGGAGGCGGCGATGGAGAACTCAAAGCGTCCGGAGCAGTCGGCCTGGTGGAGCGAGATGGAGCAGTGCTTCGACGGCCCGGTGGAGTTCCACGACGCCGAGAAGGTCATGATGATGATGGGTGGCGGGTCCGACGACGCCCGCTTCGTCCAGGTGATCAGGGGCAAGGTCGACGACCCGGCCCGGCTCGAGGCGGATGTCAACCGGATGACGGCGGTGCTGCACGACGCCCGCCCCGACATCATCGGCGCGACGATCGCGGTCGAGCCGGACGGCACCTTCACCGAGACTGTGGCGTTCACGAACGAGGCCGAGGCGCGCGAGGGCGAGAGCAAGGAGATGCCGTTCCAGGGCGAGGCCGCCGAGCTGATGCGGGAGTTCGACCAGATCACCCACGACGTCAGCTACCTCGACCTGCACCAGCCCTGGTTCGCATCGCCAGGAGCCTCGGCCGGTCGTTGACCTCGGGGTCGAGCAAGCCCTGGGACCGGCTGAACACGGCGACTGCAACGAGCGTGCCGAGCATCGTCGCGGCACCACCGCCGATCAGCGTCCAGCGCGCGCCGAAGGTCTCCCCGATCCATCCGACGATCGGAGACCCGAGCGGCGTGCCGCCCATGAAGATCATCATGTAGAGGGCCATGACGCGCCCGCGCAGCTCGGGTGCCACGCTCAGCTGGATGGTGGTGTTCGCGGCGGTGATCATGGTCAGCGCCGTGATGCCGAGGACCGGCGTCCAAAGGGCGAAGGCGAGGTAGGACGGGAGCGTCCCCGCGACGATCTCGGCGAGGCCGAAGGCCAGCGCCGCGAGGATCACCAGCCGGTGCCGCACGACGCCACGCCGCGCCGCGAGCAGCGCGCCGGACAAGGAGCCCACCGCCATCGTCGTGCCGAGGATGCCGTACTCCGAGGCCCCCTTGCCGAACACCTCGGTGGCCATCAGCGCGGAGGTCATCTGGAAGTTGAGGCCGAAGGTGCCGGCGAAGAACACGATCGCCAGCACCATCATCAGGTCGGGACGGCTGCGGATGTAGCGCAGGCCGTCGCGGATCATGCCCTTCTCGCGCCCCTGCGGGACAGGGGTGTCGAGCTCCCCCGCGCGCATCCGCTGGAGCGCAAGGACGACCGCGCTGTAGGAGAGCGCGTTGATCGCGATCACCCAGCCGGTCGCCTCCGCTCCGCCACCGAGCCAGGCGATCATGAAGCCCGCGAGAGCGGGACCGACGATCCGGGCGGCGTTGAACGACGCGGAGTTGAGCCCCACGGCGTTGGTGAGGTCGTCCTTGCTCACCATCTCGCTGACGAAGGACTGCCTCGCCGGGGCGTCGAAGGCGGTGCCGACCCCGAAGGTGAAGGCGAGCGCGTAGACGTGCCAGGTCTCCACGACGCCGGTGATCGCGAGGACACCGAGCAGCAGTGCGGGCACTGCCATCATCAGCTGGGTGACCTGGAGCAGGCGGCGCTTGGGGAAGCGGTCCGCCACGAGGCCGGCGTACGGCGAGAGCAGCAGGATGGGCAGGAACTGCAGCCCCGTGGTGATGCCCAGAGCCGTGCCGGAGTTTCCGGTCAGCTGGAGGACGAGCCAGTCCTGGGCCACACGCTGCATCCACGTCCCGGTGTTCGACACGACACCACCGGCTGCGTAGAGCCGGTAGTTGTGGTTCGAGAGCGCGCGGAACGTGGGGCTCAAGCGTGTGCCAGCCTCTCCAGGATCGGGGCTGCCTGTCGCAGCACGGAACGTTCTTCGGGCGTGAGCTCGCGCAGTCGCTGCGCCAGCCAGGCGTCACGGCGCCTGCGGTCGGCCTCGAGGGTGGCGGTGCCCTTGTCGGCGAGCTCGATCACGACCTGGCGTCGGTCGGTCTCGTGCGGTCCCCGCAGTACGTAGCCCGCCTCCTCGAGGCAGTTGACGGTCCGGGTCATCGACGGAGGCTGCACGCGCTCGTGGGCGGCGAGCTCACCGATCGAGCAGGCGCCGTTGCGGTACAGCGCGCCGAGCACCGAGAGCTGTCCGATGCTCAGCTCGTTCCGAGGGTCGCGCTCGCTGCGCAGCCGCCGGGTCAGCCGCGCCACCGAGATGCGCAACGCCGCCGCGAGCCCGGCGTCGGTGCGTGCCATCTTCTCGATCGTCGGTGCCATGTACTTAGCATAACTCATTACTCTTGCTAAGTATTTCGGTTTCAACCTTCCGTGGCGGACCTCACGAGGCGTCTCAGGCGTTGATGTCGCGGCGGCTGAAACCGAGCCACCCGGCGACGAGGACCACGGCGGTCAGCCCCAGCAGTACGACGACCGGGGTGGTCGTCATGCTCTCGGCCGGGACCGACGCCACGTGTGTGAAGGGTGAGAGGTCGAGGACCCAGTCGGGCAGCTCGAGGAGGCTGCCGAGGTACCCGATCACGAACGAGATCACGACGAGAGCCCAGGCCGCCCCCGAAGCACGGGGCGCCCACCCGACCAGCAGAACCGCGACCGCAGCCAGCAGGAGCACGGGGGGAAGGTAGGCCAGGGAGTACCCGGTCATCCGCCAGATGTCCGATCCGCCGCCGCGCATCGCGGCGTACGTGAGGCCGACACCGACCCCGCCTGCAGCCACCACGACCACGCTCCCGACGAGCGTGACGAGCAGCGAGCCAGCGAGCCAGCGACGACGAGAGACCGCCGTGGCGAGCACGGACTCGAGACGGTCGGCGGTCTCCTCGTGCCGTGTGCGCAAGGCGGAGGAGACCGCGAACCCGGCCGCGACGATCGCCATGAGCAGCATCGTGGTCGCGAAGAACGAGTCGACTATCGAGGTGCCGGTCTGCTCGAAGTACTGGGCCAGCGTCGGGTTCTCGGCCACCATGTTCTCGATCTCCTCGCTGAAGGAGCCGAACATGAGGCCCATCGTGAACATGCCCACCACCCACCCGATGACGGTGCCGCGCTGAAGCCGCCACGACATGCCGATCACGCCCGAGAGCAGCGCACCCCCCTCGGCCGGTCCCGGACGTGCCGGGATGACGCCGGAGCCGAGGTCCCGCCGGCTCTCGAAGACCACGGTGGCCAAGAGCAGTACGGCGGTCAGTCCCAGCGACAGGGCCAGGGGCCACCAGCGGTTCTGGTCGTAGACGCTGACCTGCTGGGACCAGGCCATCGGCGACAGCCACGACAGCCAGTTCTCCGCGACGTCCCCGACGGCACGGATCCCGAAGGTGACACCGAGGAAGGCCAGGGACACACCCACTGCGCTTCGCGCATGGCTCATCACCTGTGACGCGCAGGCGGTGACGCCGGCGAACACGAGCCCGAACGCTGCGACCGAGGCGCCGTAGAGGACCGACTCCTGCGTCGGCTGCCGCTCGGCCAGGAACGAGGCTGTCACGCCGAGGCCGACGAGAAGGCTCGCCCCCGCGGCCACCAGGAAAGCGGCGGTGATGACCGCGTGCGGCGAGACCACGGTCGACCCGAGCAGCTCCACACGCCCCG
>Ga0208537_1000122_pt1 | contig 12523 bp, 9 predicted proteins | sample MayberrySE_TuleA_FD_185672 | JGI IMG/M metagenome (GOLD analysis project Ga0208537, IMG submission 185672) | Natural and restored wetland microbial communities from the San Francisco Bay, California, USA, that impact long-term carbon... | ecosystem: Environmental > Terrestrial > Soil > Wetlands ...
GTGTTCGACCTCGGCGTGATGGTCCCGCCGCAGAAGATCCTCGACAAGGTCAAGGAGGTCGGCGCCGACATCGTCGGGCTCTCGGGCCTCATCACGCCCTCGCTCGACGAGATGGTCAACTTTGCCTCCGAGATGGAGCGTCAGGGTTTCGAGATGCCGCTCCTGGTCGGCGGCGCGACCACCTCCCGTGCGCACACCGCAGTGAAGGTCTCCCCGAAGTACCACGGTCCGGTCGTGTGGGTGAAGGACGCGTCGCGCTCGGTGCCTGTCGCGGCCGCCCTGCTTTCGGACGAGCAGCGGCCGCAGCTGCTCGCAGACGTCGCTGCCGACTACGACTCGATCCGCCGCCGGCACGCGCAGAAGCGCAACGACCGGCCGATGCTCTCGCTGGAGAGGGCACGGCAGAACCGCACCCCCGTGGAGTGGGAGGGCTACGAGCCACCGCGCCCTGCCGCCATGGACGGCGAGCAGCCGTTCGTGCGCGTCTTCGAGGGCTACCCCCTCGCCGAGCTGCGCGACTACATCGACTGGCAGCCCTTCTTCAACGCGTGGGAGATGAAGGGCAGCTTCCCCGACATCCTGAACAACCCTTCGTCGGGGGAGGCCGCACGCAAGCTCTTCGAGGACGCCCAGCACATGCTCGACCTGGTGGTCGAGGAGGGATGGCTGACGGCCAACGCCGTCGTGGGGCTCTTCCCCGCGAACGCGGTCGACCACGACAGCATCGAGGTCTACGCCGACGAGACCCGGAGCGAGGTCCGCACCCGGCTCGAGCACCTGCGCCAGCAGGGCGAGCACCGCGAGAACGTCCCGAACCGCTCCCTGGCCGACTACGTCGCCCCCAAGGAGACCGGTCTGCGCGACTACGTGGGTGGGTTCGCGGTCACCGCGGGTCTGGGGTCGGCCGCCAAGGTCGCGGAGTTCAAGGAGCGGCTCGACGACTACAGCGCGATCCTGCTGGAGTCCCTCGCGGACCGGCTGGCCGAGGCCTTCGCCGAGCGGCTGCACGAGCGCGTCCGCCGTGAGTTCTGGGGATACGCCTCCGAGGAGGACCTCGACAACGACGCGTTGATCAAGGAGCGCTACCAGGGGATCCGGCCCGCCCCCGGATATCCGGCCTGCCCCGACCACACCGAGAAGGCGGTCCTGTGGGACCTGCTCGACGTGGAGGCAAGGACCGGCATCGAGCTCACGGAGTCCATGGCCATGTGGCCGGGTGCCGCCGTGAGCGGGTGGTACTTCTCCCATCCGCGGTCGCAGTACTTCGTCGTCGGACGGATCTCCCGCGACCAGGTCGAGGACTACGCCCGACGGAAGGGGTGGACGCTCGCCGAGGCCGAGCGGTGGCTCTCGCCGAACCTGGCCTACGAGCCCGAGGACTGAGCGTGGGGGAGCAGGCCGAGGCCGTCCTGTGGGACATGGACGGCACCCTCGTGGACACCGAGCCCTACTGGATCGAGTCCGAGTTCGAGCTCGTCGACAAGTACGGCGGCAAATGGAGCACCGAGCACGCGCTGAACCTCGTGGGCAACGACCTCATCGAGTCGGGCCGCTACATCCGCGAGCATGCCGGGATCGACCGCGAGCCGGCGGACATCGTCGAGGAGCTGCTCGACCTCGTCGTCGCTCACGTCGAGCGGAAGGTGCCATGGCGACCGGGCGCCGTCGAGCTCCTCGCCGACCTGCGTGCGAACGACGTGCGGTGTGCCCTCGTGACGATGTCGTACCGGCGCTTCGTGGTCCCGATCCTGGCCGGGCTTCCGGAGGGGACCTTCGAGGTCGTCGTGACCGGCGACGCCGTGGCCCGAGGCAAGCCGCACCCGGAGCCGTACGCGAAGGCGGCCGCGATCCTCGGCGTCGACCCCGCGCGCACCGTCGCCATCGAGGACTCCAACACGGGCGCCCGTTCGGCGGAGGCGGCCGGCTGCACGGTAGTCGTCGTCCCCAACCACGTTCCGGTCCTACCGGGCGAGCGCCGGATCTTTCGCCCATCTCTGGATGGACTGACGCACTCCTCGCTTCCCGGGCCGCTTCGCGACTGATTGTTGCGAGATTGCGACCTATTCGACGGCGTTTCCCGGTGGCAGCGGTTTAGACCGGCGAGTAGTGTCCACGAGGTTCCGCTCCGGACATCGGTGTCGGGGGCACGTATTCGTGAGGTGAAAGTTGAACCGCAGACGAGGACTACTGGCCTTGGCCAGCGCGGGCGTCATGATCGCGTCACTGGCGGCATGTGGAGGCGACGAAGAGGGGAACGGCGGTGGGGGCGCGAGCGCTTCCGGTGAGCCCTGGATCCTCGGCACCACCGAGACCGTCACGTCCCTGGACCCGGCAGGGTCCTACGACTTCGGCTCGTGGAACCTGCAGCAGAACATCTACGAGCAGCTGCTCGTCATCCCCGGTGGCGAGACCGAGCCGGTGGGCGATGCCGCCGAGTCGTGTGAGTACACCGACCCGCAGACGGTGGAGTGCACCCTGCGCGAGGGCCTGACCTTCTCCAACGGCAACGAGCTCACCTCCTCGGACGTGCAGTTCTCCATGGAGCGCAACCTGGCCATCGCCGACCCGAACGGCTCCTCGGTGCTGCTGGGCCAGCTCAAGGACCCGAAGGCCGACGCGCTCGCCGAGGGCGCCATCGAGACCCCCGACGACCAGACGGTGGTCTTCCACCTGAACGCGCCGGACACCACGTTCCTCCAGCTCCTGACGACGGCGACGACGTCGATCGTCGACGAGGAGACGTTCCCGGCGGACCAGCTCCTGGGCGACGCCGACGTGGTCGGCTCGGGTCCCTACAAGCTGAGCCAGTGGAAGCCGGGGGAGCAGGCGGTCCTCGAGGCCAACGAGAACTACGAAGGCGAGCGGGCTGCCAAGGCCCCGCAGGTCTTCGTCCAGTACTACAGTGACCCGGTGCCGCTGAAGCAGGCGATCCAGAACGGCGACGTCGACATCGCCTGGCGCACGCTGAGCCCGACGGACCTCAACGACCTCGAGGGCGCTGACGGCGTCAACGTGGTCAAGGGCGAGGGCTCCGAGTTCCGCTACTGGGTCTTCCAGTTCGCGAACAAGACGGTCCAGGACAAGGCGGTCCGCCAGGCGGTGGCCCAGGTCATCGACCGCGAGACGATCGCTCAGGACGCCTACGACGGCACCGTCGAGCCGTCGTACTCCATCGTTCCTCCGGGCTTCGCCGGGCAGAAGAACTCCTTCGAGGAGAAGTACGGCCAGCCCGACCCCGAGGCCGCGAAGCAGCTGCTCGACGACGCCGGGGTCAAGACGCCGGTCAACCTCACCCTCGGCTACACGCCAACCCGCTACGGCCCGAACCTGGTGGACGAGGCGAACGAGCTCGCCGAGCAGCTCAAGGCCAGCGGCCTCTTCAACGTGAAGATCGAGGACGCCGAGTGGGAGGAGTACCAGAACCTCTACAAGGAGGGCGCCTACGACCTGTTCGCGCTCGGCTGGTACCCCGACATCCTGGACGCCGACAACTACCTCACCCCGTTCCTTCGTGACGGCGGCTTCTACGCGAACAACTACTCGAGCGACGAGGTCAACAACCTGCTCGACGAGGAGCTCGCGGAGACCGACGAGGCTGCGCGTGAGGAGATCATCGGCGAGCTGCAGGACATCGTGGCAGAGGACGTCCCGCTGGTCCCGTCCTGGAACGGCCAGAACGTGGCCGTTGCCCGCGACGGTGTGCAGGGTGTCGAGGAGACGCTCGACCCGACCTACATCTTCCGCTTCTGGGAGATCAGCAAGGAGTAGAGGTACCTCGGGGGAGGACGCGCACACCGCGTCCTCCCCCTTTTCTCTGTCAGGAAGGAAGTAGATGAGCGCGCGTTCGGGCTCACTCCCACGCTATGTCGTGCAGCGCCTGCTGCTGGTCATCCCGACGATCTGGTTGATCGTGACCATGGTCTTCATCCTGCTCCGGGTGGCGCCGGGCGACCCGGTCTCGGCCGCGGTCGGCGGGAAGCTCGACGAGGCAGCACTCGACGCACGTCGGGCCGCCCTCGGCCTGGACCGGCCGTTGATCGTGCAGTACCTCGAGTACCTCGGCGACGTCGCGACCCTCAACTTCGGTCAGACGATCTCCGACAACCGGCAGCTCATCGACATCGTCGTCGAGAACGGCGGCGCGACCCTGACCCTGACGCTGGGTGCGTTCATCTTCGCGCTGCTGGTCGGCATCCCGTTGGGCCTGGTGGCCGGTCGCTACCGCGACTCCGCCGGCGACGTGGTGATCCGCATCTTCGGTGTGGTCACCTACGCCGCGCCGGTCTTCTTCGTCGGCCTGCTGATGCAGCTGTGGGTGGCCTCTCCGCTGGGGTGGCCGACCTCCGACATCGCCTCGCCGATCACGAAGTTCGAGGTGGAGCCGGTGACCCACATCCTGCTCCTGGATGCCGTCATCGGCGGCAACTGGGATGCGGCCTGGGACGTCTTCCAGCACCACGTTCTTCCCTGCGTCACGCTCGGTCTGCTCCTGTGCGGAGTCTTCATCCGACTGGTGAGGGTCAACGTGCTCCAGACACTCAAGGGTGACTACGTCGAGGCGGCTCGCGCCCGCGGGATCGCGGAGAAGCACGTCATCCGTCGTCACGCCTTCCGCAACGCCCTGGTCCCGGTGGTCACCGTGGTCGGGCTCATGGTCGCACTCACCCTGTCGGGCGCGGTCCTGACCGAGCGGACCTTCAACTGGCCAGGTCTCGGCACCCAGCTCTACCAGTACCTCATCGCACGTGACTACGCGGCAGTGCAGGGTCTGGTCACCTTCTTCGCCGTGGTGGTGGTCCTCGTGAGCCTGCTGATCGACATCGTCAACGCGCTGATCGACCCGCGAGTGAGGTACTGATGTTCCGATCACTCCTTTCGCCCTTCCGGCAGACCACCGGCATCGCCCGGTGGCTCCTCCTGACGGGCGTGTTCATCACCGCGGTGTTCGTGGTCTGTGCGTTGTTCGCCCCCTGGGTGGCGCCCCTGGACTTCAACCAGAGGTACGTCGACGGCGTCAAGCTGCCCAAGCAGGACCCCCCGAGCGGGGAGTTCTGGTTCGGCACGAACGACCAGTTCTTCGACGTCTTCTCCCGCGTGGTCTGGGGCGCCCGCACCGCCCTCGTGGTGGTCGGGCTGTCGGTCCTCTTCTCCGTCGTGATCGGCGTCGTCCTCGGCCTGATCTCGGGCTTCATCGGCGGCTGGCTCGACCGGCTCCTGGTCTTCCTGATGGACACGCTCTACGCATTCCCGTCCCTGCTCCTCGCGATCGTCTTCTCGTTCCTGCTGCGCGACCTGCTCGGTGGCAGCGTCGTCGCCGTCGCCTTCGCCCTCACCGTGATCTACATCCCGCAGTACTTCCGGGTGGTCCGCAACACCACGGTGAGCGCCCGCGAGGCGACCTACGTCGAGGCGGCGCGCGCCATCGGGGCCAGGAACCACACCATCATCGGCCGCTACCTGTTCGGCAACGTCATCCAGTCGGTGCCCGTCATCGGCACGCTCAACGCAGCGGACGCGATCGCGACCCTGGCCGGTCTGGGCTTCCTCGGCCTGGGTATCCAGCCCAACGAGGCCGCGGAGTGGGGGTACGACGTCAGCCGAGCGCTCGACGACATGGGGGCAGGGATCTGGTGGACCGCGTTCTTCCCCGGTATGGCGATCGTCCTGCTGGTGGCCGGCCTGACGCTCGTCGGCGAGGGACTGAACGAGACTGTGAACCCGGTGCTGCGCAAGCGTCGCCTGATGCCCGTGGACATGCCGGCCAACGAGCCCTCCAGCTACCTCGCCGAGGGCGACGCCGCAGCACTGGGTGCGGGTGCACCCGACCCGCGGTTCCGAGAGGACGAGCCGCTTCGCCCCGAGCACGAGCACCGTCGCAGAGAGGACGAGTCACGATGACGGAGCTGTACGACGGTCCGGACGCCATGCGTCCCGGGAGCGACCTGGTGATCGATGCGCAGGACCTTCGGGTCTGGTACGGCAGCGAGCGCGGACCGGTGAAGGCGGTCGACCGCGTCAGCTTCGAGCTGCGCAAGGGCGAGATCCTCGGCCTGGTCGGGGAGTCCGGGTGTGGCAAGTCGACGCTCGGCCGCGGTCTGCTCGGACTGCTCCCCGAGGGCGCGAAGATGGACGGGCACCTGAGGTTCAAGGGGGAGGACCTGCTCGCCCTGCCGAAGAAGGAGATGTTCGCCAAGCGCGGCACGGAGCTCGGGATGATCTTCCAGGAGCCCCTGACCCGGTTGAACCCGTTGATGCGTATCTCGGAGCACTTCGAGGAGACACTCAAGACGCACGAGCGGGGGATCAGCAAGGCGGAGGTCGAGCGCCGGTCGCTCGAGGTGCTGCGCGTCATGGGCATCCCACCTACGCGGTACCGCTCCTACCCGCACGAGTTCTCGGGCGGCATGCGACAGCGTCTGATGATCGCGCTGGCGCTCGTCCTTCGCCCGGCCTTCGTCGTCGCCGACGAGCCGACCACCGCCCTCGACGTCCTGGTCGAGGCGCAGATCATCCGGATCCTGCACGACCTGCGTCGGGAGTTCGACACCTCGCTCCTGCTGATCACGCACAACCTCGGGATCATCGCCGAGGCCTGCGACCGGGTGGCCGTGATGTACGCGGGGGAGATCGTCGAGATCGGCGATGCCAGGGACGTCTTCTCCGCCCCGCAGCACCCCTACACCAGGGAGCTGCTCCGGTCGACGATCTCGCTGTCGACGACCGGGTTGAACTTCATCCCCGGTGCGCCACCGAACCTGGTGGCCCCGCCGAGCGGCTGCCACTTCCACCCGAGGTGCCCTGACGCGATGAACGTCTGCGCGGCACGGCACCCGGTCGAGCGCACGCACCCGAACGGAACTCGCGCCCAGTGCTGGGCCGCAGACCTGCGGGACGGAATGGCCAGCGACCTGACCAGCGAGGAAACCGCATCCCTTCCCCGAGAGGAGATCTCCGTTGCCGACGAAGCATGAGGTGACCGCAGCGGGCGCCGGCACCGGGATCGTCGCTGTCTCCGACCTCGAGGTGCACTACGGCCTGCGCGGTGGGGGCCTGGCTCGGCTCTTCGGTCGGGACTCCGGCACGGTGAAGGCCGTCGACGGCGTGAACTTCGTGCTGCACAGGGGCGAGGTGCTCGGTCTGGTCGGCGAGTCCGGCAGTGGGAAGACGACGCTCGGTCGCGCCCTTCTCGGCCTGGCGCCCGCCACGCAGGGGTCGATCACCTACCACGAGCCCGGCGACGGCGGCTCAGCGTACGAGCGTGTCGTCTCCGAGATGTCCGGTGCCGAGCTGCGCAAGCTCCGGACCGACCTCCAGATGGTCTTCCAGGACCCGCACGCTGCGCTGAACCCGTCGATGACCATCGAGACCGCCGTCGGTCACCCGCTGAGGATCCACGGGATAGCCAAGGGTGAGGAGCTGCGGAAGCGTGTCGCGAGCGCTCTGGAGCGGGTGGGCCTGGCGCCCGCCGAGCAGTTCATGGCGAAGTACCCCTCCGACCTCTCCGGAGGTCAGAAGCAGCGCGCCGTGATCGCACGCGCCATCATCATGGACCCCGAGGTCCTGGTGGCCGACGAACCGGTCTCGATGCTGGACATGAGCGTGCGGGCCAAGATCCTCCAGCTGATGCTGGACCTCAAGAACGACCTCGGGCTCACCTACGTCTACATCACCCACGACCTGGCGAGCGCGAAGTTCTTCTGCGACCGGATCGCGATCATGTACCTCGGGCGGATCGTCGAGATCGGACCCACGGAGGAGATCTTCGCCGACCCGAAGCATCCCTACACCAAGGCCCTGCTGAAGGCGATCCCCGAGCCCGACCCGCAGAAGATGGTCCCACGGGACCTGCCTCGCGGCGAGATCCCCGACGCCGCGCGGCCCCCGCTGGGCTGCTCGTTCCACCCACGCTGTCCGGTTGCCGTGGCCGAGTGCGGGTGGGAGTCGCGAGACCTCCGGGCCCTGCTCGAGGAGCACTGGATCCGTCAGGAGCCCTCGGTCTACGAAGCCGAGCGGGAGCTCGTCGGAGACCTCGACAAGCTCGACGAGGCCGCGAAGACCGTCACCGTCGGCACCGTGGCGAACGCCGCGAAGCTGCGGGCGATGCTGGAGGGGATCCGGTCCGAGAACCCCACGGAGCCGCTCTGGACTGGGGTCGACTCGCTCGAGGAGACCGCCGAGGGCCTCGAGATCCGGTTCCACCAGGGCTTCGACCCGTTGCTGCGGCCCTCCGGGGGAGTCGAGGTGGCCTGCGTGCTGTACCCGACGCCGGTGACAACGGAGCCGGCCCTGCCTGAGTGATCCTGCGAGGCGGCCCCTGTCCTAGGAGACGGGGGTCGCCTCGATCTGCAGCACGGGGAGCTCGGGCGGCGTGCCGCCGAACTCCGGGCACAGCGCCTGGTGGGCACACCACCCGCACAGTGCGCTGCGCCGCGGGCGCCAGTCTCCGCTGCTCTGCGCCAGCGAGATCGCCTTCCACAGCGCCTCGACCTTGCGCTCGGTGGCCCGCAGGTCGGCCTCGTCCGGGGAGTAGCGCAGAAGCTCCCCGCTGCCGAGGTAGATCAGCTGGAGCATCGCGGGCACGACGCCGCGGGTGCGCCAGATCACGAGGGCGTAGAACTTCATCTGGAACAGCGCCTTCGCCTCGAAGGCGGGGTGCGGAGCCTTGCCGGTCTTGTAGTCGACCACGCGAATCTCGCCGGTGGGCGCCACGTCGACGCGGTCGACGAAGCCCCTGAGCAGCAGCTTGGACTCGAGCAGGGTCTCGACGTAGAGCTCGCGCTCGGCCGGCTCGAGCCGGGTGGGGTCCTCGAGCGCGAAGTACCGCTCCAGGGAGTTGCGGCACGAGGCCAGCCAGGCGCCGACCTCAGGTCCCTCCGCGCCGAACATCTCGGCGATCTCCGGGTCTGCCTCGAGCACCGACTCCCAGGCGGGCTGGAGCAGCTCGGCGGCCCGGCCGGGGGTGCGATCGGGGGCAGGGAGGTCGAAGAGGTCCTCGAGCACCTTGTGCACGACCGTCCCGCGCACGGCGTCGGGCGAGGAAGGCTCCGGCAGCCGGTCCACGGTGCGGAAGCGGTAGAGCAACGGACAGGTCATGAAGTCGCTGGCCCGGCTCGGTGACAGGGAGCCGAGAACCTCGACGCCGTCGACGGAGGTCCGGCCTTCCACGTCCTGGGTCATGGCGAGAACCCTAGGGGAGAGGGCCGACACTTTTCGGACAGGGCGCGAGATAGCGTGGTGCTGTGGAGCAGACGACAGGACGACCGGGCGGTGCGCCCGCGAAGCGCCCGCCCGGCACGTGGCGGATCGGGCAGATCGGCGGGGTCGACGTACTCGTCGGCTCGTCGTGGCTGCTCGTGGCCGCACTCATTGCCGTGATGCTCTCGCCCCGGGTGGAGGAGGTCCGCCCGGGTCTCGGGGGCTGGAAGTACCTCGCCGGCCTGGCCTTCGCCGTGCTCCTCTACCTGTCGGTGCTCCTGCACGAGCTGTCGCACGCCCTCATGGCCAAGCGCTACGGGCTGCCGGTCCGCTCGATCACCCTCCACTTCCTCGGCGGGGTCACCGAGATCGAGGGGGAGCCCGACACCCCCAGCCGGGAGTTCGGCGTGTCCGTGGTGGGCCCGCTGACCTCGATCGCCGTGGGCGTCGTGTGCCTGGGCCTCTGGTTCCTGACACCCGGGAACCTCCTGGGCCTCGCGGTCGGGGGACTGGCCTTCGCCAACCTCGTCATCGGTGTCCTGAACCTCATCCCCGGGCTGCCTCTCGACGGTGGGCGGGTCCTCCGCGCCGCGGTCTGGAAGGCCACGGGCAACCCCTTCCGCGGGACGATCGTGGCGGGCTGGGGTGGCCGGATCACGGCGCTGCTCGCGCTGCTGTGGCCGATGTTCCAGCCGCTCGTGCTCAACCGTCCTCCGGACATCGTCGACTACGTCCTCGCCTTCGTCATCGCCACGTTCCTGTGGGGAGGGGCGTCGGCGGCGATGGTCTCGGCGCGCATGCGCCAGAGGCTCCCGGCCATCCAGGCACGGGCCCTGGCACGGCGTACCCTCGCGGTGCCCCACGACCTGCCGCTCTCCGAGGCCGTCCGGCGGGCCCAGGAGCAGCAGGCCGGAGGCATCGTCGTGCTCGACCAGCACGGCCGCCCCAGCGGGATCGTGAACGAGTCCGCCGTCCTCGCCACCCCCGAGGACCGGCGGCCGTGGCTGTCGGTCGAGGCCGTCTCCCGCACCATCGAGCCGGGGCTGACCCTCTCGGCGGACATCGGCGGCGAGCCGCTCATCCGCGCGATGCAGCGCACCCCCGCCACGGAGTACGTCCTCGTCGAGGCCGACGGCAGCATCTACGGCGTCCTCGTCGCCGACGACGTCGACCGCGCCTTCGCGGCGACCGCGTAGCGACGGTTATCCTCCTGCGCATGCCCTCCGACGACTCCGCCCCGGTCACGCCTGCCCCGAGCCCGGACCCGGCTTCTGCCGACACGGCAGGGGACGTCGCGCCCGAGACCTGGGCCGGGGTCCACAGGGGGCCGCTGCGGCCGGGGGAGTGGGTGCGGCTGACCGACACCAAGGGACGCCGCCACAACATCTGCCTCGAGGCCGGCAGGAAGTTCTTCACCAACCGTGGCTCGATCGACCATGACGCCCTGATCGGCCGGCCCGAGGGGATCAGCGTGACCTCGTCGGCGGGAGGGGAGTACCTCGTCTTCCGCCCCCTGCTCAGCGAGTTCGTCGTCTCGATGCCGCGCGGCGCCGCCGTGGTCTACCCGAAGGACGCCGCCCAGATTGTCGCGATGGCCGACATCTTCCCCGGCGCCCGGGTCGTCGAGGCCGGCGTGGGCTCCGGGGCGCTGACCTGCTCCCTGCTGCGGGCCGTCGGCCCCCACGGCCTCGTGTCGTCCTACGAGCGCCGTGAGGAGTTCGCCGAGGTCGCCCGCAAGAACGTCACCCAGTTCTTCGGCGGCGTGCACCCGGCCTGGAAGCTCACCGTGGGCGACCTCGTCGAGGCCCTGCCGACGGGCGACAGGCCGGGGTCGGTCGACCGGGTGATCCTGGACATGCTGGCCCCGTGGGAGTGCGTCGACGCCGTGGCCGAGGCCCTCACCCCCGGCGGCATCGTGTGCGTGTACGTCGCCACGACGACCCAGCTCGGCCGCACGGTGGAGACGCTGAGGGCCCACGGGGGCTTCACCGAGCCCCAGCCGTGGGAGACGCTCGTGCGCGACTGGCACGTCGAGGGGCTCGCCATCCGCCCCGGACACAAGATGATCGGGCACACCGGCTTCCTCGTCACCGCGCGGCGCATGGCTCCTGGGGAGAAGGCGCCTGCGAAGAAGCGTCGGCCGGCACCGGGCGCCTACGGCAGCGACTACCAGGGGCCGCGGCCCTCCGGACTGCCCCCGACGACGGCCGAGGAGCCGTACGACGCCTGACGCCCGGGGCTGCTCGGCACTCGTTGTGCATCTGCAACCGACACACGAGTACCAACCGCTTCACAAACTTGCCGTCGCGAGTAGGGTCGAGATCCAGAGGCCATGCTGCGGAGGTGATGGGCTTGTCAGCATCAGAGAATGGTCCGGGCCGGTCGGGATCACGATCCCCGGAAGAGCTGAGAGCGCAGCTGGGCTTCCTCGAGGACGAGGTCGCCGACCTGCGTCGCCGGCTCGCCGAGACGCCGGGGCACTCTCGGGCTCTCGAGCAGCGGCTGGTGGACACCCAGCGTTCTCTGGCTGCCGTGACGGCGCAGAACGAGCGGCTCGCGCAGACCCTGCGGGAGGCTCGCGACCAGATCATGACGCTCAAGGAGGAGGTCGACCGGCTCGCCCAGCCGCCTGCCGGCTTCGGGACCTTCCTCAACCGCAACGAGGACGAGACCATCGACGTCTTCACCGGCGGCCGCAAGCTGCGCGTGAACGTCAGCCCGTCCGTGGACCCCGACGACCTGCGGCGGGGCCAGGAGGTCATGCTCAACGAGGCCCTCAACGTCGTCGCCGCACTCGAGTACGAGGAGGTCGGCGAGGTGGTGATGCTCAAGGAGATCCTCGCCGACGGAGACCGGGTCCTCGTCATCGCCAACGCCGACGAGGAACGCGTCGTCCGGCTCGCGGAGCCGCTGCGCGGCCTCACCCTGCGCGCTGGTGACTCGCTGCTGCTCGACGCGCGGTCCGGCTACGTCTACGAGAAGGTCCCGAAGTCCGAGGTCGAGGAGCTCGTCCTCGAAGAGGTCCCCGACATCGACTACGACAACATCGGCGGCCTGATGAGGCAGATCGACGCGATCCGCGACGCGATCGAGCTGCCCTACCTCTATCCGGACATGTTCAAGGAGCACCAGCTCAAGCCGCCGAAGGGCGTGCTCCTATACGGTCCGCCCGGCTGTGGCAAGACCCTCATCGCCAAGGCCGTCGCGAACTCGCTGGCGAAGAAGGTGGCGGCCAAGACCGGCCAGGAGGGGAAGAGCTTCTTCCTCAACATCAAGGGCCCCGAGCTGCTGAACAAGTACGTCGGCGAGACCGAGCGCCACATCCGGC
>Ga0208537_1000123_pt1 | contig 12455 bp, 12 predicted proteins | sample MayberrySE_TuleA_FD_185672 | JGI IMG/M metagenome (GOLD analysis project Ga0208537, IMG submission 185672) | Natural and restored wetland microbial communities from the San Francisco Bay, California, USA, that impact long-term carbon... | ecosystem: Environmental > Terrestrial > Soil > Wetlands ...
CCTAGGGTCCCGGCCCAGACCCGCTATTCGACAAAGCGAGGGGTCTTGTCAGGTACGTATACATTCGCTACCTTCTTGTAAACCGCGGGCGCGGCGCCTGCGGAGCGAAGGAGCGACGAGATGGCAGTGCAGTCCGTGCCGGCCACCCGGGTGGAGTGGCGTGACGGCAAGCGTTACCTGTGGATCATGGGCGCGGTCATGCCCCTGGTCCCGTTCGCCGCGTGGGCGCTGGTCGCGGCCACCGGCCTCGACCTGTTCTGGTGGTTCGGGCCCGTGTTCGTCTTCGGGATCATCCCGCTGGTCGACCTCCTCACCGGGCTGGACCGCAACAACCCGCCCGATGAGGTGATCGAGAGCCTGGAGAACGACCGGTACTACCGCTGGGTGACCTACGCCTTCATCCCGATGCAGTACGTCTCGCTCGTCTGGGGCGCCTGGATGCTCAGCAGCGGCGGGCTCGACGTGCTCGACAAGATCGGCCTCTCCCTGGGCATCGGCATGGTCGCCGGCATCGCGATCAACACGGCCCACGAGCTCGGCCACAAGAAGGAGCAGCATGAGCGCTGGTTCGCCCGGATCGCGCTCGCCCAGCCTTTCTACGGCCACTTCTTCATCGAGCACAACCGCGGCCACCACGTCCGCGTCGCGACCCCCGAGGACCCCGCCAGCTCGCGGGTCGGCGAGACCGTCTGGGGCTTCCTGCCGCGCACCGTCCGGGGAAGCCTCGAGAGCGCCTGGGGGCTGGAGAAGCGGCGGCTCGAGCGTCGCGGGCAGTCGCCGTGGACCCTGCACAACGACGTCCTCAACGCCTGGGCGATGTCGGTCATGCTCTGGGGTGGGCTCATGCTCGCCTTCGGCTGGGAGATCTTCCCCTACCTGGTGGTCCAGGCCCTCGTCGGCATCTGGCTCCTGGAGTCGGTGAACTACCTCGAGCACTACGGCATGCTGCGGCAGAGGACCGAGTCCGGCCGCTACGAGCGGGTCAACCCGAGCCACAGCTGGAACTCCAACAACATCGGCACCAACGTGCTGCTCTACCACCTGCAGCGGCACAGCGACCACCACGCCAACCCCACGCGTCGGTACCAGGCCCTGCGCGACTTCAAGGAGTCGCCGGTGCTTCCCACCGGGTACGCCGGGATGATCGTGCTGACCTGGGTGCCCGCGATCTGGCGCAGGGTCATGGACAAGCGCGTGCTCGCCCACTTCGACGGCGACATCACACGCGCCAACCTCCACCCGCGCAAGCGCGACAAGATCATCGCCAGGTACGGCGCCCGAGCAGGCGGAGCGCACGCCGCATGAGCCGTTTCATCTGTCCGAGCTGCGAGTACGTCTACGACGAGGAGCTCGGCGACCCCCGCGAGGGCTGGCCGCCGGGCACCCGCTTCGACCAGATCGACCCCGACTGGTGCTGCCCCGACTGCGGGGTCCGCGAGCAGCAGGACTTCGAACCGCTCGACGGCGACAGCGACCACAGCAGAGTAGGAGAGGCCCGATGAAGGTTTGGCGCTGTGAGCAGTGCGGTTTCGAGTACGACGAGGCCAAGGGCTGGGAGGAGGAGGGTTTCCCGCCCGGCACGCGCTGGGAGGACATCCCGGACGACTGGAGCTGCCCGGACTGCGGTGCGGCCAAGGCCGACTTCACCATGGTCGAAGTCACCCCCGCCTGACCGTGGAGGACGGGAGGAAGGTCGTGGTCGTGGGCGCCGGCATCGCCGGTGTCAGCGCCGCGGCCGGGATGAGGGCAGCCGGCTTCGACGGCGAGATCGTCATGGTCGGCGACGAGGCCGGGCTGCCCTACCGCCGCCCTCCGGTCTCCAAGGAGATCCTGCGCGGCGACAAGACGCTGGACCAGGTCCGCATCAAGCCCCAGACCTGGTACGACGGCCAGCGGATCGCGCTGCTGACCGGGACCCGTGCGAGCCGGATCGAGCCGGAGGCCCGGGAGGTCCACCTCGACGACGGCGGACTCCTGCGCTACGACCGGCTCGTGATCGCCACGGGAGGACGCGCCCGTGGCATCGGGCCCTCCTCGTCGAGGGTCCGCACGCTTCGGGGTGCGGCCGACGTCCCGGTTCTGCGCCACGCCCTCGAGCAGGCAGGCCACGTATTGGTGGTCGGCGCGGGCCTCGTCGGCTCGGAGATCGCCGCCAGCGCGCGGGCCATGGGCTGCTCGGTCACCCTCCTGGAGTCTGCGTCGCTCCCGCTGCCACGGCTCCTGCCCCCACTGCTCGGCGAGATGTACGTCGAGCTGCACAAGGAGCACGGCACCGAGCTGTGCACGGACGTGAGTGTGGTCGGCATCGAGGAGCGGGGAGCGGAGGCCGTGGTCACTGCAGCCGACGGGCGGACGTGGGCCGCGCCGGTGGTGGTCGTGGCCGTCGGCATGGAGCCCAGGACCGAGCTCGCGGCGTCCGCCGGAGTCCACGTGGACGACGGGATCGTGGTGGACGCGTCGGGGGAGACCTCGGTCCCCGGCGTCTACGCAGCCGGAGACGTGGCCAACCGACCCGACCCGGTGCTCGGCGGGCGTTGCCGCGTCGAGCACTGGCAGGGTGCGCAGAGCCACGGCACCGCCGTGGGGCGTGCGGTCGCGGGGGAAGCGGTGGAGTTCGCGGAGGTGCCGTGGTGCTGGTCCGACCAGTACTCCCACAACCTCCAGGTCACCGGGTGGCCCGACGCCTCGGACACCGTCGTGGTCCGGGGCAGCCTCGACGCGAGGAACTTCACCGCGTTCTTCGTGCGTGGGGGCCGGCTCGTCGGCGCCGTGTCGATCGGCCGCCCCTCCGACGTACGCGCAGCACGCACCCTCATCGGCGCTCGGGCCCGCGTCCGTCTCGTCGGCTTGGCGGACGAGACCGTCGACGTCGCGGATAGCCTGGTGCCATGACCGTCGACGCGCCCTCGACCTTCCGCGACTCCGTCCGCAGCCTGCTGCGCGACCGGCTGCTCGACGCCGCCGCGAACATCACCGCCGCGGAGGGCTGGGGTGCGGTGACCATGGCCAAGCTGGCCGAGGAGGTCGGGGTCAGCCGCCAGACGGTCTACAACGAGCTCGGGTCCAAGCCCCGGATCGCCGAGGAGCTCGTCATGCGCGAGCTCGACCGCTTCCTCGACATCGTGCGCGGCCGGATGAGCGGTGAGACCGAGATCGTCGAGGCCCTGCGCAGCGCCTGCGAGGGCGCGCTGGAAGCGGCCGCGACGAACCCGCTGCTCAAGGCGATCCTGGAGTCCGCGCACACCGGGGGCAGCGACCTGCTCCCACTGCTCACCACCGAGTCCCAGGGGCTCATCGAGAACGCGAGCGCCGTCGTGATCGAGGCTCTCCGCTTGGAAGGGCTCGACACCGGTCTGGACGAGGCCGACGAGCGCACGGCCGTCGACGCGATCATCCGGCTGGTGCTCAGCCACGTCATGCAGCCCGCGAAGACACCGGCCGACGCTGCCGCAGACATCGCCTGGGTCGCCGGGCACGTGCTCCACGACGTCGCGCGCTCAGACGACTGACCGCTCCGGTCGCGGGGTCGGCCCGCGCTCTGGCGCGCACTGGCCCCCGCGACCGTCTCACGGCCGGCGGGCTCTCGATTCGGTTCGGTGTTGCCCTGGGTGGGAGACTTGGCTGGTCATGCCTGAAGAACCCACCAAGACCCTGCCCCTCGTGTTCGACGAGCCGCGCGGCCGCAAGAAGCCGCCGCGACACCTCGCCGACCTCTCCGCCGCGGAGCGCAAGGAGCTCGTGACCTCGCTGGGACTGCCCGGCTTCCGGGCCAAGCAGCTCTCCACGCACTACTTCTCTCGGCTCGTCGACGACCCGGAACAGATGACCGACCTGCCCGCGGCCGACCGGGCGGCGATGGTCTCCTCGCTGTTGCCCGAGCTGATGACCCCGCTTCGGACGATGGAGGCCGACAAGGGCACCACCCGCAAGACGCTGTGGAAGCTCTTCGACGGCGCCCTCGTCGAGTCGGTGCTCATGCGCTACCCGGACCGGGCCACCATGTGCGTCTCCTCACAGGCGGGCTGCGGCATGGCGTGTCCGTTCTGCGCCACCGGTCAGGGCGGGCTCCAGCGCAACATGTCGGCCGCCGAGATCGTCGAGCAGGTCATCGCCGGGGCACGCGCCCTCGCCCGGGGCGAGGTGCCGGGCGGCCCGGGGCGGGTCTCGAACGTCGTCTTCATGGGCATGGGCGAGCCGCTGGCCAACTACAAGGCGGTCATCGGGGCAGTGCGACGGCTCACCGACCCCGCGCCCGACGGCCTCGGTATGTCCGCGCGGGGGGTCACGGTCTCCACCGTGGGTCTCGTGCCGCGGATGCGCCAGCTCGCCGAGGAGGGCATCCCGGTGACGCTGGCCCTGTCGCTCCACGCCCCGGACGACGAGCTGCGCAACGAGCTGGTCCCGATCAACACCCGCTGGACGGTGCACGAGGCCGTCGACGCGGCCTGGAACTACGCGAGGACCACCAAGCGCCGGGTCTCGATCGAGTACGCCATGATGCGCGACATCAACGACCAGGGCTGGCGAGCAGACCTCCTCGGCGACGTCCTCAACTCCTACGGCGACTGGGGCTGGGTGCACGTGAACCTGATCCCCCTCAACCCGACTCCCGGCTCGAAGTGGACGGCGTCGGACCCCGCCGTCGAGCGCGAGTTCGTGCGCCGCCTCGAGACCAAGGGAATCCCCACCACCGTGCGGGACACCCGGGGCCAGGAGATCGACGGCGCCTGCGGCCAGCTCGCCGCGACCGAGGTCTGAGCCGGACGGCTACTCCTCCGGGTGCTCCGGCTCCGCGCGCAGCTTCTCGAGGCGGGTCCGCAGCAACGCCTCTCTGTGCGCGTTCCCGTGCAGCTCCAGGTAGCGGGTCCCGTAGATCGCCAGCAACGCGTCGTCGAGACGGCGGACTGCACCCGGGGGATACCGGTAGCCCATCCGGTCGTTGAGCGCGCTGCTGTCCACGGAGGTGAGGACGCCTCCGAGCTCGTCCAGGGACGTGACGCCGAGCTCGAGAAGGAGTCCCGAGATCCACGAGTAGTGGTCCGGCCGGGACCAGCCCGCGTCGGCGTACCGGCCCGCCAGGAAGCTGGCGAGGTCCTGGGCGCCGATCCGCGGGTCGCTCACGTCGGAGTCCGGGCGCTGGTCCGACACCGTGGCCTGCAGCCGCTCGGAGATCAAGGAGAACTCGCGGTCGGCGAGCTCCAGCAACCCCGCCGCAAGGGTGAACCTGCGGTCGAGGTCCGGCACGTGCTCCTCGGGGATCGTCCCCTTGTAGCGGGTGGCGTGCTCGAACTCGGCCCACGCGTGCTGGAGCACGGTCCGGATCTGGACCTGGGCGCGCCTGCCACGCAGCGCCTCGTACGCCGGAGGTGCGCTCCGTGCCGGGTCGAGCGCAACGAGCAGGTGCCTGCTCGCGTAGCCGAACCGACCCTCGCTCGCCGTCTCCTGACCCATGTCGCGGTCGTCGAGGACCGCGAGCTGGTCGTCGAGCAGGTCCGCGACCGCCGTGACGTCGCTGCGCAGGTAGGTGATCACCCGCACGCCGATCTGGTCGGTGATCTCCTCGAGCGCGTCGGTGTAGAGCAGCCTGCCGTCGACCCTCCGGCCGGCCTTGGCGGCGAACGAGGCCACGCTCTTGGCCCGTCCGGTGACGCTGAGGTAGTTGATGCCCGCGTCGTCGAGGAGGGTGGTGACCAGGGCGACGAACCCGTCGGTCGCGTCGCGCAGCTCGGGCTGCGTCTCGGCATAGGTCTGCACCGCCCGGCGGACCGGGTCCTGGCCGGACGCCGTCTGGTCGCGATGCGGGTCCACCCTCGGTGTGCGGGGTGAGGGACGGTGCCCGTCGGGCAGCGCAGGCGTGACGATGTAGCCGTTCTCGAAGTCGCCGTAGGTGGTGGTCAGGGCGGGCCTGCGTTCGGCGAACAGGGCGACGTAGGCACACACCACCGCGTCGACCTGGTCCTCGGCCCTTCGCAGGTCGCTCTTGCGTGACGCGGACTCGACCTCGACCACGAGCGCCTTCCACGCCTCGTCGTCGCCGAGACGCAGGGGAACCGGCGAGTCACCGAGCCCTTCGAGGAGCCGGACGAGACGCAGAAGCTCTGCGCGCAGCTGCGAGAGGGGCCGACCGGTCTTGTGCTTGTACTTCAGCGTCCGGCCGAGCCGGAAGAGAGCGATCGTCGCCGGGTGCGGGTAGACCTCGATCGCGCGCCGGCGCGACGCGGACGTCGGGTCCATGTCGAGTCCCAGGGCGTCCGCCAGCAGCGCCCCGCGAGGGACCGTCGCCAGCTCGCGTCTTGACGTGTTGGCGGGGTGGGCGCCGGCGTCGAAGCCTGCGAAGTCGCGGTTCAGCGCTGCCTCGCACGGCCGGTTGCCGGTCGCGTTCCTCACGACCAGGGGTGCGTCGATCGCCACGAGGCACTCGCCCTCGACGTAGGGCCGCAGTGCCGACACGATGGCCTCGTCGGTCCCCTGCGAGGACACGTGGAGCAGGTGGCCCGCGGCGTCCAGGACCGCGAGACCGCTGGGCCGCTCCTGACCCCACGCGAGGTCGACGCCGACGAAGTGCATGGGATCACCCTGCCCTCTCCGGGTCGCCGATGCACGCCGCCGGACCGGGCGTCACGGAACGCTTCGAGGCAGGCGACCGGCGGCTGCCACCGAGTGGAGGCGGTCGGCTCCTATGCTCAGGCGGTGTGAACCCCGAACGCACCGCCTACTACGACGCCGAGGCGGCCGTGTACGACGACACACGCGGCGGGGTGGACCGGGCGCGGGCGGCGGCGGACGCGATCGTGGCGCTGGTGCCCCCGAGAGGCGTCGCGCTCGACGTCGCGGGCGGCACGGGCATCGTGGCCGAGCAGCTCGCGGGGCGTGGGTACGACGTCATCGTCGCGGACCTGTCCCGAGGCATGCTCTCGCTCGCGGCGGACCGGCTGCCGGGGCGGGCGCTCGTGGCAGACGCCGACCGACTTCCCGTGCGCGACGGGTCGGTCGACCTCGTGGCGATGGTCTGGCTGCTGCACCTCCTGACGGTCCCGGTCGCCGACCTTGCGATCGCGGAGGCCGCCCGGGTCCTGCGCCCCGGGGGCCACCTCGTGACGACGGTCGACAAGGACCTCGCGCACGGGCGCTTCCGCCGTACGGGCGCTGACACCGCGGACCGCGTGGCCTCCGTCGCGGCAAGGCACGGCCTCCACCTGGTGGGACAGGAGTCCTTCACGGGGCGGAGCACCTGGGGCTCGCCGGGCGCCGGTGACCCGGTGTTCCCCCTCGCGGCGTACCGCAGGGACTGAGCGCAGCCCGACGCGGTCGGCCCTCATCGGCTTACCATCGGACGAGGGAGCGAGCGATGCATACCGAGAGCGTGATCGAGGTCGGCCGGAGTGCCTTCCAGCGCGGGGACTGGGGGGCGGCCGACGCCGCGCTGAGTGCGGCGGACGACGATGCCGGTCTCCCCATCGAGGACCTCGAACGGCTGGCCACCACGGCGTACCTGGTGGGCGACGAGGATCGCTTCGTCGAGCTGATGTCGCGGGTCCACCGGGAGGCGATGCTGGCGGACGACCCGGTGGCGGCGGCCCACGCTGCGTTCTGGGTGGCTTTCAGCCTGTTCGACCGGGGGCAGGCGGCGCAGGCGAGCGGTTGGCTCAGCCGGGGCGAGGCCGCGCTGGGCTCGAGCCCCGGGCGCAGCTCCGCCCAGGGTTACCTCCTCGGGCTACGGGCGGCCCAGCAGATCGCCGAAGGTGAGCCGCAGGCCGCCCTCGAGATGTTCACCGAGGTCCACGGGTACGGCCGACGGTTCGCAGACCCGGACCTGCTCGCGTTCGGGCGGCTGGGACAGGGCCAGGCCCTCGTCATGCTGGGAGAGGTCGAGCGGGGTGTCTCCTACCTCGACGAGGTGATGGTTGCCGTGACCGCCGAGGAGGTCTCGGCCATGGTCTCGGGGCTCGTCTACTGCGGGGTCATCGAGACCTGCCACAGCACGTTCGACGTCGGCCGGGCCCGGGAGTGGACCGGTGCCCTGACACGCTGGTGCGACAAGCAGCCCGACCTCGTGCCCTACCGGGGTGACTGTCTCGTCCACCGGGCCCAGATCCTGCAGCTGAACGGGCACTGGGCGCTGGCGATGACGGAGGCCGACCGCGCCCGCGCGCTGCTGGCGCCCCTCCACGGAAACCCCCTCCAGGGTGCCGCCCTTTACGAGAAGGCCGAGGTGCACCGCCTCCGGGGCGAGCTGAGCCAGGCCGAGGGGTGCTACCGGGAGGCAGGCGAGCGGGGACACGACACCCAGCCCGGTCTGGCCCTGCTGCGGCTCGCGCAAGGCCGCGCGGACATCGGACTGGCCGGGATCCGCCGGGCACTCGACGAGGCGAAGCCCGCGGTCAACCGGCCGCGGCTGCTCGCAGCGTACGTCGAGCTCGCACTCGCCGCGGGGGACGTCGAAGCCGCCCGCCATGCGACAGACGAGCTCGACCACGTCGCTCAGGGAGTCGGTGCCCCCTTCCTCGAAGCGCTGGCCTGCCGCTCGAGGGCGGCGGTGCTGCTCGCCGAGGGCGAACCCCGGGCTGCCCTGACCTCGGCGCGGCACGCGTGGGAGCTCTGGCGGCAGCTCGACGTGCCGTTCGAAGCGGCCCGGAGCCGCGTCCTGGTCGGTCTGGCCAGCCGTCGGCTGGGTGACTCCGACACGGCGCTGGTGGAGATCGCTGCCGCTCGCACGGTCCTCGAGCAGCTGGGGGCCGCGACCGAGCTCCGCTCCCTCGCCCAGCATGACCTCGCGGCCAGAAAGGGGGACAGCGTCCTGACACCCCGTGAGCTCGAGGTGCTCCGCCTCGTCGCCGCGGGCAAGAGCAACCGTGTGATCGCGGAGGATCTCGTCCTCAGCGACAAGACGGTGGCTCGCCACGTCGCCAACATCTTCGTCAAGCTCGGCCTTTCCTCCAGGGCCGCCGCCACGGCCTACGCCTACCAGCACGACCTCGTGTGACCAGGCCGACTACACAATTCCAACCACGGAGCCCTCACGTGAAGATGCATGGTTGGCCCGACGTAACGCGCGAGTGCCGCACCTAGCGTCGAAGGCATGGACCTTCCCGTTGCCGCAGGTGTCGTCTCCACCGTGATCTTCGTCGTCAGCATGGTGCCGATGCTGGTCAAGGCCGCACGCACCAAGGAGCTGCAGAGCTACAGCCTGGGCAACATGCTGCTGAGCAACGCCGGGAACCTGGTCCACTCCGTCTACGTGTTCAGCCTGCCGCCCGGACCCATCTGGGCGATGCACTCGTTCTACCTGGTGACGACCGCGACGATGCTGGTCTGGTACCTGCGCTACACGAGGACCTCCAGGTCGGAGGGGTCAGTCCGGGCGCAGGAGGCGGACGGGCCCGACGTGCTCGTGGCCGTCGCGGCGTAGGGCTCGGCCCCGGCAGGGCCTCGCGCGCACCCGGGTCGCGTCTCTACCGGCTGAGGAGCGGGGGCACCTCGTCCACGGTGTCGACGAGATGGAGCAGCGGCTCCATGTCGCGGCCGCGGGCCAGGTCCTGGAGCAGTGGCCAGACCCGCAGCGTCTCGGTCCAGTAGGTCCGGCCCACCAGCACCATCGGGGCGACCGACGACGCGTCGGCGTAGTAGTTCTCGCAGGCGTCCTGGAAGATCTCCTGCACGGTGCCGGCTGCCCCGGGCAGGAAGACGATGCCGCCCGCCGCGAGATGGAGCAGGATGTCCTCGCGGATGGCGTTCTTGAAGTACTTCGCGATGTCGGTCGCGAAAGCGTTCGGCGGCTCGTGGCCGTAGTGCCAGGTGGGGATCCCGAGGGAGCGGGTGCCCTCGGGCCACCTCTCGAGCACGTCGAAGGCCGTGCCGGCCCAGTCCTGCACCGACGGCCGGAAGCCCGGGACGGGGGCGAGGATGCCCAGCGCCTTCTCGAGGTCGTCGACGGAGCGCGTGGCCAGGTAGGCCCCGAGGTTGGCCGCCTCCATGGCGCCCGGGCCACCGCCCGTCGCGACGGTGAAGCCCAGGGCCGCGAGCTGCTGCCCCAGGCGGGCGGCCGCAGAGTAGTCCGCGCCGCCTCGGGGGAGCGAGTGCCCGCCCATCACACCGACCAGCTCGCGGCCCCGGACCATCCCGCGGAGGGCATCGTCCACGGCATGGTCGTGAAGTGCCTGCGCGAGGCTGACGTCGAGGGTCGGCTCCTGCTGGGACCACGCGTAGACCCGGGCGTCCAGGGTCTGCGCGTAGGAGTCCGCGAGGCCGTCGTACAGCTCCTGCGGCGTGTAGAGACCGGCCCGGTAGGCGTCGAAGGGAACGTGCGGGACAACCGGGAACACCAGCGCACCGCGCGCGCGCAGGCTCTGCTCGTCGGCCGGGTCGAGCGCGCAGCCCAGCAGAAGCGCCCCGCAGGGATCGAGCGTGCGGAGGGCGGCCCCGCGTTCGCGCAGGTCGACGGCCTGCAGGTGCCAGCCGTCCATCGCCTTCGCCCCGGCCGCCAACCGGGCGTCGAACTCCTCGAGGCTCTCGACCTCGACCGTGCGGCCACGTTCCTCTCTCACCTGCTCGAACCTAGCCGACGTCTCACTTCGCGCCGAGGTGTGAGACCCCACGGGGCGGGAACCGGGACGATGTGGGCATGGACAGCTCGAGCCGCGACAGACGCGAGCCCCGCTTCGTCGTCCAGCGCCACCGTGCCACGAGCCCCCACTACGACCTGCGGTTCGAGGTCGACGGGGCCCTGGTCAGCTGGGCGGTCCCCAAAGGGCCCACGCTCGACCCCAACGTGCGACGAAGTGCCTTCCGGGTCGACGACCACCCGATGGAGTACCTCCACTTCGAAGGGGTGATCCCCTCCGGGCAGTACGGCGGGGGCGACGTCACCGTCTGGGACACCGGCACCTGGACCCCGCACGGCACCGACGACCCCCGCGCCGCCATCGAGGCCGGCGAGCTGCACGTCGATGTCCACGGACACAAGCTGCGGGGGCGCCTTGCGCTCGTCCGGCGAGGCGGCGAGGGCAGCCGTGAACAGTGGCTTCTCGTGCACAAGCACGACGACTACGCGGTCTCGGGCTGGGACCCCGACGACCACCCACGCTCGGTGCTCAGCGGTCGCACCAACGACGAGGTGCGTGACGCTCCCGAGCGGATCTGGAGGTCGGACCTGCCAGCGGCGGAGGCCGTGGTGGAGCTGCTCCCCGTGTTCGACGCGGTCGGCGAGGATGCACTGGCCTCTCTGGACGAGATCGAAGGCGAGGGGACCTGGGAGGTCTTCGGCAGGCAGCTGCGTGTGACGAACCTCGACAAGGTGCTGTTCCCTGCCAGAGAGGGAGAGGACCCGGTGACCAAACGCGAGCTGTTGGCCTACACGGCCCGGATCGCGCCCACGGCGGTGCCCTACCTCGCCGGTCGCGCGCTCAACCTGCGCCGGCATCCCGACGGTGCGCAGAGCGAGGGCTTCTGGCACAAGGAACGGCCGGACCACGCCCCGGAGTGGGTCACCGCGTGGGATAACCCCGACGCCGACCGGGGGGAGACGAGGACCTACTCCGTGATCGACGAGCCCGCGGCCCTTGTGTGGGCGGCGCAGATGGGCGGGCTCGAGTGGCACGCCTGGACCTCCCGGACCGATGCGCCGCACCTTCCGACGTACGCTCTCTTCGACCTCGACCCGGGGTCCGGCACCACCTGGGACGACGTGCTCGTCCTGGCCCGTCTCCACAGGACGGCCTTCGAGCACCTCGGCGTGCGGGCCTTCCCCAAGGTGACCGGGGGACGAGGCATCCAGGTGTGGGTTCCCGTCGAGCGCGGACCGGGCTTCGACGAGACCCGGGCCTGGGTCGAGCAGCTGTCCCGGACCGTCGGAGCGGTCGTCCCGGAGCTGCTCAGCTGGAAGTGGGAGGTCCGCTCGCGTGGTGGCAAGGCGCGCCTGGACTACACCCAGAACGCGGTCAACAAGACCCTCGTCGCGCCGTACAGCCCGCGCGCCGCGCCCGGTGCTCCGGTGTCGGCACCGATCAGCTGGGACGAGCTCGACGACCCGGGCCTGCGTCCGGACGGCTTCACCATCCGCGACGTGCTGGACCGGGTCGCCGAGCGCGGCGACCTGTTCCGGGGTGCTCTGCTCGTTCGGCAGACGCTCCCGCCCCTTGCCTGAGGAGCCCGCGAGACCTCAGAACGCCGCCGCCAGCAGCTCTGCGAAGAGTGCGTGCTCGTCGACCTCGAGGCCCCGGGCCCCGAACCAGGTGCAGATGTTGTGGCAGTCGCGCATCAGGAAGTCCATCCCGGACGGGTTGCCGACGATGTCCACCGCCTGAGGCAGATCGATGATGACCAGCCGCTCGCCGGCGGCGAGGATGTTGTACGGCGACAGGTCGCCGTGGGCGATGCCGTCCGCGGCCAGGACCGCCATCGCGTCGCGGAGCTGGTCGAGGTAGGAGACGAGAAGATCGCGCTTCGGCCTGACCTGC
>Ga0208537_1000124_pt1 | contig 12452 bp, 11 predicted proteins | sample MayberrySE_TuleA_FD_185672 | JGI IMG/M metagenome (GOLD analysis project Ga0208537, IMG submission 185672) | Natural and restored wetland microbial communities from the San Francisco Bay, California, USA, that impact long-term carbon... | ecosystem: Environmental > Terrestrial > Soil > Wetlands ...
CGGGTTGCGGCTCTCGAACAGGGTGGGGACGAGCGAGAGGCGCGACGGGATGTAGTGCAGCCGCGGGCTCGACCGCATGCCCACACCGACGAAGGAGGTCTCGAGGTGCACGCCCTCCCGGTCCGGAACGCCGGGCTGGGCGTTCAGCATCCACAGCCGGTACGTCGGAAGCAGCCGGTCGACCTCGCCGAGCAGGTGCCACGGGGTCGCGAAGTTGCCTGCCGCCACCACCCGTGGCTGCTCAGGAAGACCGGACAGGGCTCGACGAAGGCTCTCCATGCCTCGGATGCTGTCAGAAGACGGAGGTCAGAACCGCGGGGCTCGCGGTGCTCGCGCTCTCCGCCCGAGGAATGATGCAGATCTCCCCGGGCTCGTCCCGGCCGGCTCGGACCTGAACCCACCCTCGAGCCGCCGTGGCCCCTCCTGGGTCACGCGAGACCGAGTGCGTGGGCCTCCTCCCAAAGCTCCTCGCGGACGTCGGGGTGCGCAGCGTGCTCGATGAGGTTTCGCGCCTGTGCCTGCTGGTCGTGGCCGAAGACTCCGGCCACACCTTGCTCGGTCACCACCGCGGTCATCTGGAACGAGGTCACGGGCTCGTCCAGGAGCGGCACGATCGTCGAGCGGTGCGCGCGCGGATGCCACGATCTGAGCGCGATCAGCGCCTGGCCGTCCCGGCTGTGGAGAGCTCCTACGATGAAGTCGGTCTGGCCACCGAAGCCGGAGTAGATCCGGGCGTGGATGCGTGAAGCGTTCGCCTGGCCGAGAAGGTCCACCTGCAGGGCTGTGTTGATGCTGGTCATCGCATGGTTGCGGGCAATGAGGCCGGGGTCGTTGGTGGTCTCGGTGCGGGCCATCTGGACCCGGGGGTTGCGGTCCACCCACTTGTAGAGCTCCGGCGACCCGAAGAGGAACGACGACGTTATCGGCCGCTCGTGGTCGAGTGCTCCGGCTCGCTCGAGCGCGAGCACACTGTCGGTGAACATCTCCGTCCAGATTCGCAGCCCCTTCCTTCCTCGGAGGCCGGACATGGTGGCTTCCGGTACCGCGCCGATGCCCACCTGGAGAGTCGCCCCGTCGGGCACCCGTCCCGCCACGAGCTCGCCGATGGTCACGGACGCATCGTCGAGACGTATCCCGGGCGGCGAGGCGAGTGGGGTGTCGACCTCGATGAGCGCGTCGATGTCGTCGAGGCTGACCACCGCGTCTCCGAAGGTGTAGGGCATCTGCCGGTTCGCCTGGGCAAGGACGACCCCGCCCCTCCGCCGTGCCACCTCGATCGCCGCCGGCAGCACGGCCACGTCGGTGCCCAGCGACACCGTGCCGTCCCGCGGGGTCGAGGTGTGCAGAAGAACGGCATCTGGCGGGTTCGCGATCTGGAACAGCCTCGGCACGAGCGAGAGCCTGGAGGGGATGTAGTGCAGTCGTGGCCGTGACCGCATAGCGGCACCGACGAAGGATGTCTCGAGTTCCACGCCCTCCCGGTCCGGGAGATCGACCTGGGCGTTCAGGATCCAGAGCCGGTACGTCGGAAGCAGCCGGTCGACCTCCGCGAGCAGCTGCGTCGGCGTGGCGAAGCTCCCCGACGCCACCACACGCGGCTGCTCCGGCAGACCCGACACGGCGCGACGGAGACTCTCCATCCCTGGATGCTGTCAGATCAAAGACCAGGAATCAGGTCAACCGCTCGAGCTTGTAGTGAACACGGACCAGCCAGCGGCTTGGACGTGAGCCGCCAGGCGTGCTGTCCGCCCAGGTCGACCTGGCGTCCCGTCGTGTCAGAACCGCGCGGGCTCGCGGTACTCCCCCCACTCCTCGCGGAGCACGTCGCAGATCTCGCCGAGCGTGGCCTCGACCCGGCACGCCTCGAGCATCGCCGGGATCATGTTCTGGTCGGTGCGAGCGACCTCCACCATGTGGTCAAGCGCCGCCTGGACCGCCGCGTTGTCACGCTGCCCCTTGCGCTCGCTGAGCTCACGCACCTGGTCCACCTCGACCTCGTGGGAGACCCGGAGGATCTCGAGGCTGTGGGTCACCGACTCCTCGTGGCAGTTCACGCCGACGATCTTCTTGTCGCCCTTCTCCAGCGCCGTCTGGTACTGGAAGGCGGCGTCGGCGATCTCGGACATGAACCAGCCCTCCTCGATGCCGCGGAGGACGCCCTGGGTGACCGGCCAGGTGCCGCTCTTCGGGTCGCCGGTGCTGGCGCGGACGGTCTCGGCGAGCGCCTCGGTGTCCTTGCTCGTGAGCGTCGATCCGCCCATCGCCAGGACCTTGTCGAAGATCGCCTCGGCCTCGGCCTCGATCCTGTCGGTCAGCGCCTCGACGTACCAGGAGCCGCCGAGCGGGTCGGCGACGTTGACCACGCCGGTCTCCTCCATGATCACCTGCTGCGTGCGCAGTGCGATCTCGGCGGCCTGCTCGCTCGGCAGTGCCAGCGTCTCGTCGAGGGCGTTGGTGTGCAGGGAGTTCGTGCCACCCAGAACCGCGGCGAGGGCCTCGATGCCGGTGCGGACGACGTTGTTGTAGGGCTGCTGCGCGGTGAGCGACACCCCGGCCGTCTGGGTGTGGAAGCGCAGCCACTGCGCCTTCTCGGTCTTCGCGCCGTAGACGTCGCGGAGCCACTTCGCCCAGATCCGCCGGGCGGCCCGGAACTTCGCGATCTCCTCGAAGAAGTCCACGTGGCTGTCGAAGAAGAACGACAGACCCGGTGCGAAGACGTCGACGTCGAGGCCACGGGACAGGCCGAGCTCGACGTAGCCGAACCCGTCGGCGAGCGTGTAGGCGAGCTCCTGGGCAGCCGTCGAACCGGCCTCGCGGATGTGGTAGCCGGAGACGGAGAGCGGCTTGTAGTCCGGGATCTTCTCCGCGCAGTACTCCATCAGGTCGCCGATGAGGCGCAGGTGCGGCTCGGGGGCGAACAGCCACTCCTTCTGCGCGATGTACTCCTTGAAGATGTCGGTCTGCAGCGTGCCGTTGAGCACGCCGGTGTCCACCCCCTGCCGCTCGGCGGCCACGAGGTACATGCAGAAGACCGGCACCGCCGGGCCGGAGATCGTCATCGACGTGGTGACGTCGCCGAGCGGGATCTGGTCGAAGAGGATGTCCATATCGACAGCACTGTCGACCGCGACGCCGCAGTGGCCGACCTCGCCGAGGCTCTTCGGGTCGTCGGAGTCACGGCCCATGAGCGTCGGCATGTCGAAGGCCACCGAGAGCCCGCCGCCACCGCGCCCCAGGATCATCTTGTAGCGCTCGTTGGTCTGCGTGGCATTGCCGAAGCCCGCGAACTGCCGGATCGTCCAGGTGCGCCCGCGGTAGCCGGTCGGGTAGAGCCCGCGCGTGAACGGGAACTCCCCGGGCCAGCCGATGTTCTCGAAGTTGGGGTAGGCCTCCTCGGCCGCCTGGTCGGCGGGCCCGTAGGCCGGGTCGACCTCCACGCCGGACAGCGTGGTGAAGTCGGCCTCCCGGACCCGGGACCTCTCGTAGCGCGCCTGCCAGCGCCGGCGGGCGGACTCGGCTCCCGATGCGGGCGTGGGCGAGGTCGGTGACGTGTCCTGGGTCATAACCAAAATAGTAGGACGTCCAACTAACTCTGTCGACCCGCCGACCAATTACCAGGGGATGCAGGAGATCTGTCCCTTCCCATGGTGATCTTGCCGTGGGAAGCAACAGTTTCCCTGCATACCCTGGTGATTTGTCAGCAGCTCAGAAGTCGCCCGCGGCCTGCCTGACCGGCCGGAGCACGGCGGAGATCTGCCGCAGCTGGTCCTGGTCCAGGACGCCGAGCGCGAAGTCGGCCGCCACCAGGTCCGCGGTCGCCGCCTCGACGACGGCGCGACCTTCCTCGGTGATCTCGGCGAGCACGGCCCGGCCGTCCTCGGGATGCCGACGGCGTACGACGAGGCCTGCCGACTCGAGCCGGTCGATGATCGAGGTGATCGACGTGGGGTGCACCTGGAGCCGCTCCCCCATCTTGCCCAGGGGCAGGGAGCCGGCCCGCGAGAACGTCAGCAGCACCAGCGCCTCGTAGCGGGCGAAGGTCAGGCCGTGGGGCCGGAGGATCTCGTCGAGCTGGGCAAGCACGAGCTGCTGGACCCGCATCAGCGAGGTCACCGCGTGCATCTGCTCCACCGCACCCCAGCGCAGCCCCCACTGCCGGGCCGCCTCGTCGATCGGGTCGAAGTCGAGCTTCTTCGTCGTCCTCCCCTGCTTCGCCATGAGGCCAGACCCTAGTCGACGCTAGTGCACACGCGGGCCACGAAGACCGGCGCGCGCGATGACCCGCTGGATGGTGAGGTCACGCTGGTCGGGACGTCCGACGAACTTGATGTCGCGCAGCCCTTGTTCCTGCGCCGCGCTCTCGAAGACGAAGTGGCCGTAGCCGAGGACTCGGCCGGTCATCGGCTTGTCGACGGTGATGTCGAGGATTCGTCCCAACGGCATGGTCGCCATCCGCTGGGCGAGCACTCCCCGCACCCGGAACACCCTCATGCTGGTGATCACGAACCTGTCCATGTGGGACGTCAGCGCTCGCCATCCCGCGTGGCACGCGAGAGCGATCGCCACGAGCCACGGCAGCCAGGCGATGTCGACACGGGTGAACAGCCCGACCACGACGAGGCCGAGGGCGACCAGGCCCTCCAGGAAGGGCTTGATGTAGACCACCCAGTGCTTGTGCACCTCGTCGACGATGACCTCGCCCTCGTCGCGCAGGAGGTGACGGCCGATCCTCGGATCGGTGAAGGTCCTCCGCAGCCAGCCAGCCACGACCCCGGCCCTAGCGGAGCAACGCGTTGAGGAAGTCGATGATCGCCTCGAACAGCGTGCTGACCATCCTCCACAGCGCCACGCCGGCGTTCTCGGAGAACGCGGCGAGCTCAGCCGGGTCACGCAGCAGGTAGAAGCCCAAGAACAGCACGAGGATGATGACCGCCGGCTTCTTCATCGTGCTCACTTTCTGTCCCGAGTTCGTTTGCACGCGGCAGGCAAGCCTGCCGAGTCGCATTGATACCAAGGCATCCCCCACACGTGTGGGAGGCGCGCGGTCAGCTGGTCGCCTGGTCTAGCTCTGTGAACGAGTCGAGGAGCGCGTCGGCGGCCCGGTAGGGGTCGCTCTTGCCTGCCGCCACCTGCTCGGCGAGCTCGTCGAGCTCGGTGCGACCGTGCACGTCCCCCCACCGTGCGCGCAGCGCGGTGACGGCGATCGCCTCGATCTCGTCGCGGGCCCGGCGGACTCGACACCGCTCGAGCTCGCCCGAGGACTCCATCCAGGCACGGTGCTCGTCGATCGCCTGAACCACCTCGTCGACACCCTGGCCGGTCTGGGCCACGGTGAGCACGATCGGCGGCTTCCAGCTGCCCTCGGGTCGCTCGGCGAGCGAGATCATCGTCCTGAGCTCACGGCGGACCTGCTCGGCACCGTCCCGGTCGGCCTTGTTCACGACGTACACGTCGCCGATCTCGAGGATGCCTGCCTTCGCCGCCTGGACACCGTCGCCCATGCCGGGCGCCAGGAGGACCAGCGTGGTGTCGGCGAGCCCGGCTATCTCGACCTCGCTCTGCCCCACACCGACCGTCTCGACGAGCACCACGTCGCAGCCTGCCGCGTCGAGCACCCGCAGCGCCTGCGGGGTCGTCCACGAGAGGCCACCGAGGTGGCCACGCGAGGCCATCGAGCGGATGTAGACGTCCTTGTCGAGGGCGTGGTCCTGCATCCGGATCCGGTCGCCGAGGAGCGCGCCGCCGGAGAAGGGCGAGGACGGGTCGACCGCGAGCACGCCGACCCGTTTGCCCGCCTTGCGCAGCTCGGTCACCAGCGCGGAGGTCGACGTGGACTTGCCCACGCCCGGCGAGCCGGTGACACCCACGATCTGGGCGTTGCCGGTGTACGGCGCGAGCCCCGCCATCACCTCCCGAAGGAGCGGCGAGGCGTCCTCGACGAGGGAGATGAGGCGGGCTACGGCCCGGGCGTCACCGGACCGCGCCCTCTCGACGAGCTCAGGGACCGATACGGCCGAGCGCCTCATGCAGAGGGGACTCGGACGATCAGCGCGTCACCCTGGCCGCCGCCGCCGCACAGAGCGGCCGCCCCCACGCCGCCGCCGCGGCGCTTGAGCTCCAGGGCGAGGTGCAGCGCGATGCGGGCGCCGGACATGCCGACCGGGTGGCCGACCGCGATCGCACCGCCGTTGACGTTGACCTTGTCCTCGGAGAGGCCGAGCTCGCGGGCCGAGGCGATGCCGACCGCGGCGAAGGCCTCGTTGATCTCGACCAGGTCGAGGTCACCGGGCTTGATGCCCTCCTTCTCGCACGCCTTGGCGATCGCCGCGGCGGGCTGGAGCTGGAGCGTGGAGTCGGGGCCGGCGACCTGGCCGGACGCGCCGATCTCGGCGAGCCACTCGAGCCCGAGCTCCTCGGCCTTGGCCTTGCTCATCACGACCACGGCGCAGGCGCCGTCGGAGATCTGCGACGCGGAGCCCGCGGTGATGGTGCCGTCCTTGGAGAACGCCGGGCGGAGCTTGGAGAGCGACTCGGCCGTGGTCTCGCCGCGGATACCTTCGTCCTGGGCGACCACGACGGGCTCGCCACGGCGCTGCGGGATCTCGACCGGCACGACCTCCTCGTCGAAGACGCCGTTCTTCCAGGCCTCGGCGGCCCGCTGGTGCGACCGGGCGGAGAACGCGTCCTGCTCCTCGCGGGTCAGCTGCTGGGCCGCGACGTTGCAGCTCTCGGTGAGGCCGCCCATGGGCTGGTCGGTGAACTGGTCGAACAGGGCGTCGTAGGCCATCGAGTCGACGAGCTTGGTGTCGCCGTACTTGAAGCCCTCGCGGGACTTGGGAAGCAGGTGCGGGGCCTGGGTCATCGACTCCATGCCGCCCGCGACGACGATGTCGTGCTCCCCCGCGCGAATCAGCTGGTCCGCGAGCGCGATCGCGTTGATGCCCGAGAGGCACACCTTGTTGATCGTGATCGAGGGGATGCTCATCGGGATACCGCCCTTGACCGCGGCCTGACGCGCGGTGATCTGGCCGGTACCGGCCTGGATGACGTGTCCCATGATCACGTACTCGACCTGGTCACCGCTCACTCCGGCCTTCTCCAGGGCACCCTTGATCGCGACACCACCGAGGTCGGCGGCGGACTGGTCCTTGAGTCCCCCCAACAGGCGACCGATCGGGGTGCGAGCACCTGCAACGATGACGGATCCGGACATGGGGGCCTCCTGGAGAACGAACAAGTCCTGTTTCCAGGGACGATACCCACGAACGCCTGAGGAGAGGGAGGGGGCCGCCGCCGGTTCGTCATGTCGGTCTGGTCACAGTCCCTCGCGGCCCCGGCCCCCGCCGTACGACCATGTCGGGCATGACGCACGCAGCCAGCAACCCCGACCTGCCCGAGCACCTGTTCCTCGCCATCGACCACGTCGGCGTGGCAGTGCCCGACCTGGACGAGGCGATCGCCTTCTACCGCGACGCGTTCGGCATGCGGGTCACCCACGAGGAGACCAACGAGGAGCAGGGGGTTCGCGAGGCGATGGTCGCCGTGGGCGGCTCCGGCTCGTCCATCCAGCTGCTCGCGCCCTTGAACGAGCAGTCCACGATCGCGAAGTTCCTCGACCGCTCCGGGCCGGGCCTGCAGCAGCTCGCCTACCGGGTAGCGGACATCGAGGAGGTCTCGGCGGTCCTGCGCGAGCGCGGCCTGCGGCTGCTGTACGACGCACCGCGCAGGGGCACCTCGAACTCGAAGGTGAACTTCATCCACCCCAAGGACGCCGGCGGTGTCCTCGTGGAGCTCGTCGAGCCGGCCGCGGAGGGCGCAGAGCACTGACCTTCGGCCCTGCCGGGCACGCGGCGGGGCGCCGTACTCTCGCGCTGTCTAGAGAAGTAGGTCACAGGGTGCTGACACCTTTGGTTACCCGTCGGTAGATTCGCCCTCATCCCCATGCTCGCCCGGAACCCCCAGGAGCTCCCGTGAAGCAGATTCTCGACGCCATCCTCGCCGGCGACACGTCCTCGGAGGACTTCGCCGCCCTCGAGATCCCCGACCACTACAAGGCCGTGACCGTCCACAAGGACGAGGTCGACATGTTCGACGGGCTCGAGACCCGCGACAAGGACCCGCGCAAGTCCCTGCACGTCGAGGACGTGGCGCTGCCCGAGCTCGGCCCGGGCGAGGCGCTCGTCGCGGTGATGGCCAGCGCGATCAACTACAACACGGTCTGGACCTCGATCTTCGAGCCGATGTCGACGTTCGGCTTCCTGGAGCGCTACGGCAAGACCTCTCCGCTGGGCAAGCGCCACGACCTGCCCTACCACATCGTCGGCTCCGACCTCGCCGGCGTGGTCCTCAAGGCCGGCCTGGGCGTGCACGCCTGGAAGCCGGGCGACGAAGTAGTCGCGCACTGCCTCTCGGTCGAGCTGGAGAGCCCCGACGGCCACAACGACACGATGCTCGACCCGGAGCAGCGGATCTGGGGTTTCGAGACCAACTTCGGCGGCCTGGCGCACATCGCCCTGGTCAAGTCCAACCAGCTCATGCCCAAGCCCGCCCACCTCACCTGGGAGGAAGCAGCGAGCCCCGGCCTGGTGAACTCCACCGCCTACCGGCAGCTGGTCAGCAAGAACGGCGCCGGAATGAAGCAGGGTGACAACGTGCTGATCTGGGGCGCCAGCGGCGGCCTCGGCGGCTACGCCACGCAGTTCGCCCTCAACGGCGGCGCGACCCCGGTCTGCGTCGTCTCCTCGGAGGAGAAGGCCGAGATCGCGCGGAAGATGGGCGCCGAGCTCATCATCAACCGCAACGAGGAGGGCTACAGGTTCTGGAAGGACGAGAACACCCAGGACCCGAAGGAGTGGCGCCGCTTCGGCAAGCGCATCCGTGAGCTCACCGGCGGCGAGGACATCGACATCGTCTTCGAGCACCCGGGCCGGGAGACTTTCGGCGCCTCGGTGTTCGTGACACGCAAGGGGGGCACGATCACCACCTGCGCCTCCACCAGCGGCTACATGCACGAGTACGACAACCGCTACCTCTGGATGAACCTCAAGCGCATCGTCGGCTCGCACTTCGCGAACTACCGTGAGGCCTGGGAGGCCAACCGGCTCATCGCCAAGGGGCAGGTCCACCCGACCCTGTCCAAGAGCTACAGCATCGACGACGTCGGCCAGGCGACCTACGACGTCCACCGGAACCTGCACCAGGGCAAGGTCGGTGTGCTCTGCCTGGCTCCCGAGGAGGGGCTGGGCGTGCGCAACCCGGAGATGCGGAGCAAGCACATCGAGGCGATCAGCCGCTTCCGGGGCGTGTGAGCCGTAGCCGACGGCACCCAAATCCTTCCGACCGTCGTACTCGGCTCTCGCCCGGGTACGGCGGTCGGTCTGTGAGGTGTGTCCAAACCGCCTGTCGGGTTTACCGTGAATGACCGGACACCCGTAGTCTTCTGACATCGCCAACGAGGTAGGGAAAAGCGAATGAACGACCGATCCGGGCTGTCAATTTTCGACGACGACTCCAACAACGGCGCTGACGACGCCACCCAGGTCTTCTCGGCGGTCGAGGAGACCGGCCCCACCGCCGCGGGGTCCACCGCCGCGGCGAGCAGCTTCCCCGTCGTGCGGCGCGGTTACGACCCCTCTGCGGTCGACCGCCAGCTCCACACGCTGGCCGGCGAGAAGGCCGGCCTGAATGCCGGCCTGAAGGAGGCTCGCGCGAAGGCCGCCAAGCTGGAGAAGCAGGTCTCCGACCTCCGCCGGGAGCTCTCCGAGAAGGAGGCCCCGTCGTACGCCGGACTGGGCGGGCGGGCCAGCGAGATGCTCCGCCTCGCCGAGGAGCAGGCCGACGAGGTGCTCGCCCAGGCGCAGGCCCAGGTCGACGAGATCCGCAAGCGCGCCACCAAGGACGCCGAGGCACTGAAGGCCGCGGCCTCTCGGGACGCCGAGGACATGCGCATCGTGCAGCTCAAGGAGCTCGACGAGACACGCAGCCGCATGCTCGCGGAGGCCGAACAGCAGCGCAACATGGCTCAGGCCGAGGCCGACGACCTGATCGCCTCCGCCCGCCGCGAGGCCGAGCAGATCCGCCTGGCCGCGGAGCAGGAGAGCAACGCCCTGCGCACCAGCGCCCGCCGCGAGGCCGAGCAGGCCCGCGCGGCCGCCGACCGTGAGGTGCAGGAGGCGCGCCGCACGCTCGCGGTCGAGAAGGAGCGCCTGACCCGCGAGGCCGCCGAGCACCACGACACGGCCACGGCCGAGACCGCCCGGCTGGTCCGGGAGGCGGAGGAGCGCGCCAAGGCCGCCGAGCAGCGGGCCCGCGAGGCCACCGCGCAGGCCACGGCACATCGCGACCAGGCCAACAAGGAGGCCGAGCGCGTGGTGGTGAAGGCCCGGCGGGAGGCCGAGCAGATCGTCCACGCCGCAGAGACCCAGGCCGCCAACTCGGTGGCTGCCGGTCAGGCCGACGCCGAGCGCGAGCTGGTCTCCATCAAGGCAGAGGTCGACCGCCTGCAGAAGCGCCGCGACGGGATCGTCGCCCAGCTCGGCGCCCTGCGCGACGTGGTCGCCAGCTTCGCCGACCCGGCCAGCGACGCTCCTGCACAGGAGAAGGCGACAGGCTCCAAGGAGTCGTGAGCACGACCGAGGGAGACGTGAGCCGTCTTCACGCCGAGGCCGAGGACGTCGTCGACGAGGCCCAGGAGACGGTGGAGGAGGCCGAGGAGGCCCGTGAGAGCGCGGAGGAGGCTCGCGAGGGCGCCGAGGAGGCCCGCGAGGTCGCCACCGAGTCCGCCGCGCGGGCCCACCGCTCCGCGGGGGAGGCACGGCACCACGAGCTGAGCACGGAGGAGGGCTCAGAGGAGTTCCTCCGCGACCGGCTCCCCGACCGGGAGGCCGAGCACGCGTACGGCGAGCCGGGCCGCCCCATGAAGCGGCAGCACTCCCCCTTCTACTGGGGCTTCATCGGGGCGGTCGGTGCCCTGCTCGCGTTCTGGCTCGGCCAGCAGATCCTCTCGATCTCCTCGGTCCTCGTCCTGATCCTGGTGGCGATGTTCCTCGCGGTCGGGCTGAACCCCGGTGTGGAGTTCTTCCTGCGCAAGGGACTGGCGCGTCCCTGGGCGGTGCTGGTCGTCAGCCTGGGCGTGGTCGCCGCGATCTTCCTCTTCGTCGTCGCGATCGTGCCGTTGATCACCGCACAGGTCACGACCATCACCAAGGAGGCGCCGAACTGGTTCGCCCAGTTCCGCAGCAACGACACGTTCCAGAGCCTCGACGACCGCTACGGCATCGTCGACCGGGTCAAGGGGTTCCTCCAGGACGGCGAGTGGACCAGCACCGTCTTCGGCGGTGTCCTCGACGCAGGCCTCGCGGTGCTCGGCGCCATCGCGAACGCGTTCATCGTGATCGTCCTGATGCTGTACTTCCTCGCGTCGCTGCCGTCCATCAAGCGGTTCTTCTACCGCTTCGCCCCGGCCAGCCGGCGTGAGCGGGTCACCGTCCTCGGCGACCAGATCCTCGCCAACGTCGGCGCCTACGTGTCCGGCGCTTTCATCGTGGCCACGGTCGCGGGAGTCAGCTCCTTGATCTTCCTGTTCGCCGTGGGGCTCGGTGAGTTCGCCGTGGCGCTGGCGGCCGTGGTGGCGATCCTCGACGTCATCCCCATGATCGGTGCGACGCTGGGTGCGCTGATCGTCACCGCGATCGGCTTCGCCACGGACCCGAAGATCGGGCTCGCCTGCCTGGTCTTCTACGTCATCTACCAGCAGTTCGAGAACTACGTCGTCTACCCCAAGGTGATGGGCCGCGCCGTGGACATCCCCGGCTCTCTGATCGTGATCGCCGCCCTCGTCGGCGCCGCTCTCCTCGGCGTGGTGGGCGCGCTTCTCGCGGTCCCCACCGCGGCGGCGCTGCAGCTGATCACCAAGGAGGTCTTCCTGCCTCGGCAGGAGGCCCGCTAGCTCAGTCGCGCAGTGGCTTGGGCACCGGGACGTCCTTGAACGCCCCGCGGTTCCTCTCGTTGTAGGCGCTGGTGTCGGCGGTCTCCATCTCGCCCTCCCACTCCCGCGGCAGAGGTACGTCGACCGTGGGGGCGACGCGCCGGACGATCTCGTCGAGGACCGTCTCGGCGTCGCCCACCCACAGGTGCTTGGCGCCCTCGACGCCCACGACCTCGGCCTGCGGCACGATCGCGAAGCGCTCCTCGGCCTCCGGCGGCTGCAGGTAGTCGTCGTGCTCGGGCACCAGCGCGGTCAGCGGCTTGCCCGACTCCGCCCAGGCCTCGAGGTGCTCGATGTCGGAGAAGCGCAGCGGCGGCGAGAGCAGGACCGCGCCCTTCACGGTGGGGTCGTTGGCGTGCATCAGGGTGAGGTCGGTCCCGAAGGACCAGCCCACGACCCAGATGTCGGGCAGGTCGTGGAACTCGGCGTACTCGATGGCCGCCGCGACGTCGTACCGCTCCCCCTG
>Ga0208537_1000125_pt1 | contig 12406 bp, 12 predicted proteins | sample MayberrySE_TuleA_FD_185672 | JGI IMG/M metagenome (GOLD analysis project Ga0208537, IMG submission 185672) | Natural and restored wetland microbial communities from the San Francisco Bay, California, USA, that impact long-term carbon... | ecosystem: Environmental > Terrestrial > Soil > Wetlands ...
GTGCGCCGCGATCGCCCAGAGCTTCTCGTCCTCAGGACGCATTGGCGCCTGCTGGTAGTAGCCGCCCGGAGGCGGTGCCTGCTGGTAGCCAGCCGGCGGCGGTGCCTGCTGGTAGTCGGCCGGCGGCGGTGCCTGCTGGTAGCCGGCCGGTGGGGCCTGCTGTGCCTCCGGAGTGCCGGCTGGCGGCGCGGTGGGAGGCTGCTGGCCGGCGGGCTCGCCGGAGGGCTGGCCGGGCGGCTCCGTGGGCGTCCCGCCTGAGGTCCCACCGGACGGCTGCTCGGGCTCGGACGGCTGCTCGGGAGGGCGAGGGCCTGTGCTCATGCCTCCAGTGAACCACTCGGAGGGCCCGTCCGCGCCTGCTTCAGTCGATGGTCACGAAGTCGATCAGCTCCTCGACCCGGCCGAGCAGGGCCGGCTCGAGGTCTGCGTAGGAGCCGACCTTGGAGAGGATGTGCTTCCAGGCGCGTGCGATGTCGGCCTGGTCCCGATGCGGCCAGCCCAGGCTCTGGCAGACGCCGCGCTTCCACTCGACGTTGCGAGGGATGACCGGCCACTTCTCCATGCCGAGGCGGTCCGGCTTCACGGCCTGCCAGATGTCGACGAACGGATGGCCGACGATCAACACGTGCCTGCCCACAGGGCTCTTCGCGACGGACTGCGCGATCCGGCTCTCCTTCGACCCGGCGACGAGGTGGTCGACGAGGACGCCGACCTTCCGTTCGGGGCCGGGACGGAAGTCGCGCAGCTGCTCGGCGAGGTCGTCGACGCCCTCGATGTACTCGACCACCACGCCCTCGATGCGCAGGTCGTCGCCCCACACCTTCTCGACCAGCTCGGCGTCGTGGCGGCCCTCGACGAAGATCCGGCTGGCCCGGGCGACGCGTGCCTTCGTACCGGGGACCGCGATGGAGCCGGAGGCGGTGTGGGTCTTCTTCGCCGGTCCCTTGCGGGCCGGGGGCTTGAGGATCACCGGCACGCCCTCGAGCAGGAAGCCGGGGCCGAGCGGGAAGGTGCGCCGCTTGTGGCGGCGGTCCTCGAGCGTCACGGTCATCAGGTCCCGGTCGACCTCGACGATCTCGCCGCACCAGTCGGTGGTGACCTCCTCGACGACGAGCCCCTTGTCGGCCTCGATCTCGACCGAGCGGCCTCGCTTGGGCGCACGCCAGTCGGTGTTGAGCACGTCGGAGCCGTAGCGGTCGAATGACATGGTCCCCAACGCTAGGCGGGCAGGCGCGGGACCAGGGGACGACGCGCCGTCGGCGAGGTGCCGGGTGGGTCGCACCCGCCGGTGGTGGGCTCTCGAGAAAGGCAGGACCATGACGAATCGACCGATCTGGGACATGATCGGGCGATGGACGAGAACACGATGCCCTCGGACCTCGCTGACCGCCCGCGCTCCCAGGAGGGCGGTGTCCCGGTGCCTTTCGCCTGCGAGCACGAGGACGGCGGGTTCGACCTCCGTGAGGTCAGCAAGCGTCGAGCGATCCGTTGTGCGCTCAGCCGGATCTGCGGCCTCTGCGGGATCTCGCTCGGCTGGCCGGTCGCCTTCCTCGGCTCCGAGCAGGAGGCCGACGAGAACGCCCTTCACTTCCCACCACTGCACGAGGCGTGTGCCGAGGCCGCGCTGAGCCTCTACCACGCCCTCGGGGCGGGCGTCCTGGGCATCGACGGGCCGACCGAGGCGTGGGTACTGCTGACCACCGGGGGCTTCGAGCTGGAACGACCCGCGGATCGCCAGGGCGACCAGCGGGTAGTGTTCCACCCCAACTCGGTGGCCGAGCGTCGTACCTCGGAACGCCGTTGAGCGACTAGGCCGACGCGCGACCCTGCCAGATCCCCGTCTCGATGCGACGAGGTGGCCTCTCGGCGTCGGAGCGCCGTCCACGGAACCGGCTCGGCGGCGGGGGAGGCGTGTCGTTGCTGGTCCAGGAGTTGGGAACCGAGAGCTTCCAGATGGTGCGCAGCGCCTGGCCGTACTGCCGGTGAAGGGGCCCGGTGGTGTAGGGGATGCCGTAGTCGTCGCACAGCTTGCGCACCCGCAACGAGATCTCGCGGTAGCGGTTGCTGGGCAGGTCCGGGAACAGGTGGTGCTCGATCTGGTAGCCGAGGTTCCCGCTCATCACGTGCAGCAGCGGCCCGCCCTCGAAGTTGGCGGCGCCGAGCACCTGGCGCAGGTACCACTCCGGACGGGTCTCGTCCTCGATCTCTTCCTCGGTGAAGTGCATGGCACCGTCGGGGAAGTGGCCGCAGAAGATGATCATGTAGGACCAGACGTTGCGGATCAGGTTGGCCGCGGCGTTGGCCTTGAGGGTCGAGAGGAACGCCGGCCCGCTCAGCAGCGGGTAGAGCACGTAGTCCTTGCCGACCTGTCGGCGTACCTTCTTGGCGATCTGCTTGAGCTGCCGCTTCATCTCCTTGGGGTCCTTCTTGCCCTTGCGGATCGACTCGATGTCGAGGTCGTGCAGGGCGACCCCCCACTGGAAGAGGAGCGCGAGCAGGGTGTTGTAGACCGGCTGGCCGAGGTTGACCGGGTGCCACTTCTGCTCGCGGGCCATGCGGAGGACGCCGTAGCCGATGTCGTTGTCGTAGCCGAGGACGTTGGTGAACTGGTGGTGCACGTAGTTGTGGGAGTGCTTCCACTGCTCGGCGGGCTGGGCGGTGTCCCACTCCCAGGTGCTCGAGTGGATCTCGGGGTCGTTCATCCAGTCCCACTGTCCGTGCATGACGTTGTGCCCGATCTCCATGTTCTCGAGGATCTTGGCGATCCCGAGCATGAGGGTCCCGGCGACCCAGGCCGGTGGGTACTTGCTGGCGAAGAGCGTCACGCGCCCGGCTGCGGCGAGCGTGCGCTGGATGGTGATCAGACGGTTGATGTACGCCGCGTCGGCGGCCCCGCGCGAGGCCTCGATGTCCGCGCGGATCTGGTCGAGCTCGCGTCCGAGAGCCTCGATCTCCTCCTCGCTGAGGTGGGTGTACTCCTTGACGTCGGAGATGGCCATGGCTCGCTCCCTAGATGTCGAGGGTGCAGTCACCGGCGGCGACCGTCACGCATGTCTGGATGGACTCGTTGGGTTCGAAGTGCTCCTCCCCGCTGCGAAGGTCGCGGATCCGGCCGGAGGCCATCGTGAGCGTGCACGTGTGGCAGATCCCCATCCGGCAGCCGTAGGGCATGCCGACGCCGACCTGCTCCCCGGCCTCGAGCAGAGTGGTCGCCCCGTCGACCTCGACCTTCTTGCCCGAGTTGCGGAAGGTGATGGTGCCGCCCTCGGCGCCCTCGCCGTCGATCTTGAGCGAGAAGCGTTCGAGGTGCAGCCGGTCGGAGAGGCCGGCCTCCTCCCAGAACTCCTCGGCGGCGTCGAGCATCGGGCCGGGGCCGCAGGCCCAGGTCTCCCGCTCGCGCCAGTCGGGGCAGATCCGGTCCAGCGCATCGACGGTGAGCATGCCCTGGGTCTGCGTGTGCTGCTCGTGCAGCCGCAGCCGTTGGTGACGCTCCGCGAGCTGGAGCAGCTCGGTGCGGAAGATCATCCGGTCCGGGGTCGGCGAGGAGTAGGCCAGGACGACGTCGGGCACCGTGCCTCGCCTGTCGAGCGTGCGGAGCATCGACATGACGGGGGTGATGCCGCTGCCGCCCACGAGGAAGAACATCTTCGGGGGTGGTGGGTTCGGCAGGACGAACTCGCCGGCCGGCGCCGCCAGACGCACGATCGTCCCCGGGGCGAGCCCCCGCACGAGGTGCTCGGACAAGAAGCCCTCGGGCATCGCCCGCACGGTGATCGTGAACAGCCGACCGTTCATGGTCGGCGGCGAGCTCAGGGAGTACGACCGCCAGTGGTACCGCCCGTCGACCTCGACCCCGATGCCGATGTACTGCCCGGGCTTGTAGTCGAACTTCGCCCCCCAACCGGGCTTGATCACCAGGGTCGCTGCGTCCTCGGTCTCGGGGACGACCCGCTCGATGCGTCCCCGGAGCTCGCGCGCCGACCACAACGGGTTGATCAGCGACAGGTAGTCGTCGGGGTGCAGCGGTGTGGTGAGCAGCTTGGCGGCGCGTCCGCGGACCCGGTGCCAGTCACGGTCCTTCACGATCGACAAGAGGCCCCCGCCTCACTTCGTCACTCGTCCTCGCGGCCCGCCCTCGGCCGAGGGGTGGCCCTGGTCACATGCGGAAACTACGTGCCCCTTTCTGTGCCCACAACACCTCGATTCCGGCATTCGAGACGAAAGACCCAGGAGGTGCCCGGTCGGGCTGTCTGGACGACGGTTCGAAAGTCCTTGGGACGCGACTGTCACCGATATATCGTCAACGTATCGCCGATGGGTCACGGAACGACGGTCCGGCATCGGCGGGCGGAGGGAGAGGCGATGAGCGGCAACAAGTGGGGTCAGCCCTGGCAGGGCAGCGGCTGGGGACCCGGTCCGTGGGGCGCGGGCCCGCCGCCCTGGATCGCGGGCCTGTTCGGCATGGCGGGGCAGCAGCAGCCACGAGGACCCCGGGTCCGGCGAGGGGACGTCCGTGCGGCCATCCTCGACGTGCTGAGCTCCCAGCCGATGAACGGCTACCAGATCATCCAGCAGATCGCCGACCGGAGCGGCGGCGCCTGGAAGCCCAGCCCGGGCTCGGTCTACCCGACGCTCCAGCAGCTCGAGGACGAGGGCCTGGTCGAGGGCGCCGAGGTCGAGGGCCGGCGGCTCCTCCAGCTGACCTCCGACGGTCGGCACTACGTCGCGGACCACCCCGAGGAGATGGCGGCGACCTGGCGCGCCTTCGACACGAACGGCGAGGAGACCCACGAGCTCAAGCCCGTGATCGGACAGGTGATGGCGGCTGTCTGGCAGGTGGTGATGTCGGGCAACCGGCAGCAGCAGGCCGAGGCCGCGGAGATCCTCGCGGACGCCCGCCGCAAGCTGTACGGCCTCCTCGCCGAGGGGGACCCGGAATGAACCAGCGGGAGCTGAGGATCGGTGACCACGAGCGCGATGCGGCGGTCACCGCGCTCAGCGAGCACTACGTCGCAGGCAGGCTCACGAAGGACGAGTACGACGAGCGGAGCGCGGTCGCCTGGCGGGCCAGGACGAACTCTGACCTCGCGCCGCTGTTCGTCGACCTGCCGGCCCTGCAGGCGCCGGAGCGGGTGACGAGGTCGTCGTCGCACGGCGGCTCGTCGCGGGGCCACTCCCGGCGGTCCGGACCTCCGGTTCTGCCCATCCTGCTGCTCGTCGTCGTCGTGGCAGGCGTCTCGGGCATGGAGATCTGGCCGTTCCTGCTCCTCTTCGGCGTCTACCTGTGGCTGCGGGCCTGGATGGGGATCGCCGGCATGCGCAGATGGGTCCAGCGTGCCGACCGCGGGACCGCGGTCGAGCCGTGGCGCCGGAACGGCGGGCCCCGGCGCTGACTACAGCAGAGGCAGCGACCTCGACCCCCGTGGCAGCTGGGCGAAGCCGCGGGTGAAGGCGTGGGTGAGCTCCTCGACCGGGAAGGGCCAGTCGGCCGCCTCCGCCATCTGGTCCGGCCGAACGCCCCGGCCGGCGAGGTCCCGGATGGTCTCCGCCACCATCGCGAGGTCCGCACGCTGCTCCATGACGAAGTCCCGGCCCACGGGCAGGCCGTGGCCCGGCACCACGACGGAGCCCTCTCCGAGCATGCTCGTCACCAGGTCGAGGGTCGCGGGCCACTCCAACGGGTGGCAGTCCGCGCCGAGGCCCGGCACCGCGTCGCGCTCGCTCGACTCCTCCACGAGGTCGCCGGCGTAGAGCACGTCCGCGTCCGCGATCCTCACCACGGCGTCGCCACCGGTGTGCCCGCGGCCGGGATGGACGACCTCGACGATCCTGTCGCCGAGGTCGATGACGCGGGCGGAGGAGAACGTCTGGTCGGGCACGGCGACGGCGGTGTCCCTGACGTCGGTCTCCCGCGCAGCGGCCGCGAGGATCTCCGGTCCTTCCCGCAGCAGCGTCGCGGCCGCCTCCTCGTGCGCGACGATCGGCGGGCCGTCGTACGCCTCGGTGAACGTCTCGTTGCCGAGCACGTGGTCCCAGTGGGCGTGGGTGTTGACCACGGCGACCACGTCGCCGGCGCCGAGCGCGCGCACCTGCTCGACGAGAGCGCGAGCCGTGGCGGCGGAGGCGTGGGTGTCGACCACGAGGAGGCCGCGACTGCCTCCGACGAGACCGACGTTGACGTCCGCGAGCCGGTGGCGGGCCACCCAGCAGCGGTCGGCGACCTCGACGAAGCCGGTGTCGTGGGGGATGGCGGGGCCCCGTCCGGGCTCGCGTGCGCTCATGGCCGAAACCCTACGTCCGTGGATTCTGCCGACGGTGGCGCGGCTAGTAGCATTGGCACTCGAAACGCGTGAGTGCCAACCGATGCCGACTCCTGTCGGCCGAGCCCGGGAAAAGGAGGCGAGACATGGTCGAGGACCGCAAGCTCGCCGTCCTCCGGGCGATCGTCGAGGACTACGTGTCGACCCAGGAGCCGGTGGGCTCCAAGGCACTGGTCGAGAGGCACGGTCTCGGGGTCTCCCCGGCGACCGTGCGCAACGACATGGCCGCGCTCGAGGACGAGGGCTTCATCACCCAGCCGCACACCAGTGCCGGCCGGATCCCCACGGACAAGGGCTACCGCCTCTTCGTCGATCGCCTCAGCCAGGTCAAGCCGCTCTCGGCCGCGGAGAAGCGTGCGATCACCACCCTGTTCGAGGGAGCCATCGACCTCGACGACGTCGTGCAGCGCAGCGTCCGCCTGCTCGCCCAGCTGACCCGCCAGGTGGCGATCGTGCAGTACCCCACCCTCTCGCGCTCCACGGTCCGTCACGTCGAGCTGGTCACTCTGGCCAGCACTCGGCTGCTCCTGGTACTGATCCTCAGCACCGGTCGTGTCGAGCAGCGAGTGGTCGAGCTGCCCGAGCCGCTCGACGACGAGACCGTCGCCGGCATCCGCACCGCTCTCAACCGGGCAACCCTGGGCGAGAAGCTGAGCGACGCTGCCGAGCGTCTCGCGGAGGTCCCGGCGCAGTACGACCCCGCGGACCGTGCCCCGGTCGCCGTCGTGGTCGCCGCACTGGTCGAGGCGATGTCCGACCACCGCTCGGACGAGCGGGTCATGGTCGGCGGCACCGCGAACCTCGCGCGTTTCGGCGACGGCTTCGACGCGTCGATCAAGCCGATGCTGGAGGCGCTCGAGGAGCATGTCGTGCTCCTGAAGCTGCTCGGTGAGGCGACCTCGCCGTCGACGCTGACGGTCAGGATCGGCCACGAGGTGCCCTACCAGGAGCTGTCAACGACCTCTGTGGTCGCCACCGGCTACGGCCCCGGCGACGAGGCGCTGGCCACGCTTGGCATCGTGGGCCCGACCCGCATGGACTACCCGAGCACGATGGCGACCGTTCGTGCGGTCGCCAGGTACGTGTCGAAGATTCTCGACGAAGGATGAGCTGAGAACCACTGTGAGCCAGGACCTCTACGAGACCCTCGGCGTCCCGCGCGACGCCGACGCCGACGCGATCAAGAAGGCCTACCGCCGCCTCGCGCGTCAGCTGCACCCCGACGTGAACCCCGATCCCGAGACCCAGGATCGGTTCAAGGAGGTCACGCGGGCCTACGAGGTGCTCTCCGACCCCGAGAAGCGCCGCATGTACGACCTCGGCGGCGACCCGTTCGGCGGCGCCGGCGGCTTCGCGTCCGGTGCGGGATTCTCGTTCACCGACATCATGGACGCCTTCTTCGGTGGCGCGGGGGGAGGCGCCGCGGGTGGCGGACGGGGTCCGCGTCCGCGCGTCCGGCGTGGTCAGGACGCGCTCATCCGGCTGGAGGTCGACCTCGCCGAGGCCGCTTTCGGCACCACCCGTGAGCTCAAGGTCGACACGGCCGTGCTCTGCACGGTCTGCCAGGGCGACGGTGCGGCACCGGGCTCGTCGCCCGTCCCTTGTGAGACCTGCCACGGCCGCGGCGAGGTGCACCAGGTGCAGCGGTCCTTCCTCGGCGAGATCCGCACCATGCGCCCCTGTGCGGCCTGCCGGGGCTACGGAACGATCATCCCCGAGCCCTGCCGGGAGTGCTCCGGCGACGGCCGGGTGCGCTCGCGCCGCACGCTGAACGTGAAGATCCCCGCGGGCGTCGACACCGGCACCCGGGTCCAGCTCTCCGAACAGGGCGAGGTCGGTCCCGGTGGCGGGCCCGCCGGTGACCTGTACGTCGAGGTCCACGTCGCCGAGCACAAGTTCTTCACCCGGCACAACAGTGACCTGCTGTGCACGGTCACCGTCCCGATGACGGCGGCTGCGCTGGGCACGACGATCGAGCTGCCCACCCTCGAGGCGGACCTCGTCGACGGCGAGGCACAGACCGAGGTCGAGACGAGCATCGAGCTCGACATCCGCCCCGGGACCCAGTCCGGCTCGGAGATCGTCCTCAACGGCCGCGGCGTCCCGGCTCTGCGCGGTGTCGGCCGCGGCGACCTGGTGGTCCGCGTGGTCGTGGAGACCCCGACCCGGCTCGACGAGCGTCAGGAGGAGCTGCTGCGCGAGCTGGCCGCCCTCCGCGACGAGGAGTCGCCCGAGGGGCACGTGCAGGCCACCCACCGCTCGGTGTTCGACAAGCTGCGGAGCGCCTTCAACCCCCGATGAGCCTGCCCGTCTTCCACCTCCCGGACCTCGGAGGGGCACGTGTCGGAGGCACGGTGGAGCTGGTCGGCGACGAGGCCCGGCACGCCACCGTGGTCCGTCGCATCCGGGTCGGCGAGCAGGTCGCGTTGACCGACGGTGCCGGCACCACGGTCGTGGGCACGGTCAGCGCGAGCAGCAAGACCTCGCTCGCCGCGACGGTCTCCGAGGTCGTCGAGGCTCCTCGTGAGACCCCGCGGCTGGTGGTCGTGCAGGCCTTGCCCAAGGGAGACCGCGGCGAGCTCGCCGTGGAGATGCTCACCGAGGTCGGCGTCGACGTCATCGTGCCGTGGGCGGCGTCGCGCTCGGTCGCGGTGTGGCGGGGGGAGCGGGCGGCGAAGTCGCTGGCCAAGTGGCGCAGCACCGCCCGCGAGGCCGCGAAGCAGTCGCGCCGGGCCTGGTTCCCCTCCGTGACGGAGATGGTGGGTACGTCGGAGGTGGCGGACCTGCTCCGCGACGCCGCGCTGGCCGTCGTACTGCACGAGGCGGGGGTGAAACCGCTCGCCTCGCTCGAGGTGCCCGCCGACGGCGACGTGGTGGTCGTGGTGGGACCCGAGGGCGGGATCAGCGAGGAGGAGCTCTCGGTCTTCGCCTCGGTCGGTGCCGAGCCGCTGCGCCTGGGAAGCTCGGTGCTGCGTACGTCCACCGCCGGCGTGGCCGCCTCCGCCGCGCTGCTGTCGCGCACCTCCCGCTGGGAGCACGACCGGTCCCGGGAGTCCTGACCGCACGACCCGCAGGGCCTCGTGGGGCGAGCCCGAGCCGCTTCGCGAGCGCGTCGGTCGCCCGGCCGGCGCAGTAGTCCACGATCAGGAGCCCGTCTCTTGTCGCGAGCAAGGCACTGAGGCAGGGTGGACGAGAATCGGACTTTCCGTCACATCTCGATCGGGGGATTGGTGGTCGTGGAAGCGATCGAACCGGCCTATAGCGCCGCCACCTTGCTGGTCATCGCAGCGGCCGCGGTCGCCGTGCTGCTGTTCCTGATCATGAAGGTCAAGCTGCACGCCTTCGTGGCGCTGGTGCTCGTGAGCGTGCTGACGGCGGTCGCCGCCGGGATCCCGCTGGGTGACGTCCCGGACGCGCTCCTGTACGGCTTCGCGGACACGATCGGCTCGGTGGCGCTGCTGGTCGGCTTCGGGGTCATGCTCGGCCGGTTGCTCGAGGTGACCGGTGGCGCCCAGGTCCTCGCCGACACCCTCATCAACCGGTTCGGCGCCAACCGGGCGCCTCTTGCGCTCGGGATCGCGGCACTGCTGTTCGGCTTCCCCATCTTCTTCGACGCCGGCCTGGTCGTTTTCCTGCCGATCATCTTGACGGTCGCGCGCCGATTCGGCGGGTCGTTGCTCCTCTACGCCCTGCCCGCGGCCGGCGCCTTCGCCGCCATGCACGCGCTGGTGCCTCCGCACCCGGGGCCGGTCGCGGCCGCCGAGGCCCTTGACGCGGAGATCGGCCTCACCCTGCTCGTCGGCGTCCCCGTGGCCGTCGCCTCCTGGTACGTCGGCGTGCTGCTGGTGTCTCGCTTCCTCGGTCACCGGATCCACGTCGACGTCCCGGAGACGTTGTTCGGCCCCATGAACGGCGGACGCGACGAGCAGTCCGTGGGTGGTGAGCGCCGCATCGGCCCGGGCGACGCCGGAGAGGCAGGTCGTGAAGATGGGGGGAGCACCCTGACGCGCACGGCTCCGGCGTTCAGCACGGTGCTGGGGCTGCTCCTGCTGCCGATGGTGCTGATCTCCTTCGACACGGTGCTCGCCACGCTCATGACCGGTGGCTGGGTCGAGGAGGGTGCACCCTGGGCCGAGTTCCTCATGTTGCTCGGCAACACGACCGTCGCCCTGCTCATCACGGTCCTCGTCGCCATCGTCGTGCTCGGCCGCCGGCAGGGTTCGATGGCCGACGTCTCGACGATCCTCGACCAGGCGCTCGGTCCGGTCTGCTCGATCATCCTGATCACCGGTGCCGGGGGGATGTTCGGCGGCGTGCTCGAGCTGAGCGGTATCGGCGAGGCACTGAGCAGCTCCCTGTCCGGTCTCGGGATGTCGCTGATCCTGCAGGCATTCGTGGTCGCCACGCTGCTGCGGGTGGCACAGGGCTCGGCCACGGTGGCACTGACCACGGCGGCAGGCCTTCTCTCCCCGGCAGCGGCCGCGGCGGACCTGGGCGACTTCCAGCTCACGCTGCTGGTGCTCGCGATCGCCGCCGGTGCGACCGTGCTCTCGCACGTGAACGACTCGGGCTTCTGGCTGGTGAGCCGGTTCTTCGGCATGGACGAGAAGACCACCCTCAAGACGTGGACCGTGATGGAGACGACCCTCGGACTGTCGGTCTTCGTCATCTGCGCTGCGCTGTGGGTCGTGGTCTGAGCGTGACCGAACCACGTCCGCGCTCCACCGGTCACGTCGTGGTCATGGGCGTGACCGGGACCGGGAAGTCGACCGTGGCGCAATGGCTCGCAGCGGAGCTGGACCTCGAGCTGGCCGAGGGCGACGACTTCCACCCCGAGTCGAACGTCGCGAAGATGTCGTCGGGGCGACCGCTCACCGACGCGGACCGCCGGCCGTGGCTCGAGGCTCTCGCGGAGTGGACCGCGCGACAGGACGAGATGGGCCGCGCCACGGTGGTCACCTGCTCGGCCCTGAAGAGGGTCTACCGCGACATCCTGCGCCGCCCCGACCCGCATACGTTCTTCGTCCACCTGCACGGCGACGAGGGCCTGCTGCGCGAGAGGATGGAGTCGCGTGAGCACTTCATGCCGATGGCCCTCCTGCGGTCCCAGCTCGACACGCTCGAGCCGCTCGAGCCCGACGAGGCCGGGATCGCATTGGACGTGGCTGCTCCCGTCGACGAGATCGGCCGGCAGGCGGTGGCGGCCTTCCTGGCCGCGCAGCCACCGGGTCGCGATCGCGGCTAGCCTGAGCCGGCGCCCCTCACCGCCTCAGGAACGTCTCCAGCGCGGCGACCTCGGCGTCGAGCTCTGCGCGCTCGGCCTTGGTGACACCACGGAAGAGCTCCACCTCGACCCGGTCGTCCACCTGTCGCCACAGCCCTTCGAGCATCCCGTCGACGAACACGGTGTTGCCCGTGCCGCCGTTGCGGCCCATCCACCGTCTCCGCTTCTCCGGCTCGGACACCCGGGTCCGGTCGGCGTGGGAGAGCCAGAGGTTGTCGTACTTGCCGAGCAGACGAACAGGAGCCGGCTGCTCCGGGTCGGCGACCGGCAGGCCGGGCAGGTCGAGCAGCGTGCGACCCGCCTCGTCGGTGTGGGTCACCAGCTCCTCCCGCATCCCGTCGAGCACGGGCCGGAGCGCGGTCAGCCCCGACCACGCGGTGATGTCGGCAACGGTCGCGGGACCGAACGCGCGCAGGTAGCGGCGGACCACGCCGGCGGTGTCCGGTGCCGCGAGAGGTGCGCCGTGCCAGTCCTCGGCGTGGACGTACGCCGGTGATCCGCCGCGCTTCCACAGACCGCGTGGGGGCGTCTGCACCAGGGGCAGCAGGATGCGGGCGGTGTTGGCGAGATGTCCTGGCCGATGGCCGGGGAAGCTCCCGGCGAGGGCGGCGCCGAGCGTCCGCGCGCTGACGGGCTCGTGGTCGAGCGCCTCCCGGATCGCGGCGACGAGCGCGTCGCGAGGGATGTCGGAGCAGTGCCCGAAGAACTCCGTGCCGCGCATCTGCCGCTCGAGCATGTCCTGGAGCACCGGCCGGAGTCCGAGGCAGTCGGCGGGAGTCACCAGGTGGATCGCCCCGCGCAT
>Ga0208537_1000126_pt1 | contig 12263 bp, 15 predicted proteins | sample MayberrySE_TuleA_FD_185672 | JGI IMG/M metagenome (GOLD analysis project Ga0208537, IMG submission 185672) | Natural and restored wetland microbial communities from the San Francisco Bay, California, USA, that impact long-term carbon... | ecosystem: Environmental > Terrestrial > Soil > Wetlands ...
CCGCCCACGTGCAGGTCGAAGACCGGGTCACCTGCGCGAGGGTTCTCCGGCTGGGGCAGTGCTGCGGGTGCAACCATTGAGCTGACCTTCGTGTCTGGGGAAACGTGCAGGCAGTTCGACGCTCGCTGCGGTGGGCGGCGGAACTACGTGAATCAGCGGGGGTCTCCCTGGGTCACAGTCTGGCACAGAGGCAGCTGCGGTCTAGCCCCAATGTGGCGGACGTGACAGACCTCGCAGGAGCGGCCAAAGCCGGACGAGCACCCTGGCGACGACGGCCTCGTCGGGGATCGTCCCGACCGACCAGGAGTCGGCACCCTCGCGAGGGTTGTCTCGCTCGACCCACCAGCCCTCGGCCTCACGCCGGGTCGCCCGCTTGACTGCCACCACCCCGTCCGGGAGGCGTACGACGGCCAGTCCCCCCGTCCGGGGCGGGACGCCGTGGAGGACGAGCAGCCGGTCGCCGTCGTACAAGGTCGGCTGCATCGAACGGCCGCGCACGACGGCGATTCCGAGCCTCCTGGGGGCGCCCGACGGCCTCGACGTACTGCCTCTCACCGCTCACCGCCCTGCTGTTGCCGCCACGCCGACCGGGAGTAGTGTCGCAGGTGGCTTCACCGAGAACGACTCCTCGAGATCGTCGACAGAAAGGACACAACAGGATGCTTTCGCGACTGTTCGCACCCACCCTCGAAGTCCGGGCGCACTGCGACCTGCCCTGCGGTGTGTACGACCCCGCCCAGGCCCGGATCGAGGCCGAGTCCATCAAGATGATCATCGGCAAGGTCGCCGAGAACGACGACCCCGACTTCCGCACTCGCGCGATCATCATCAAGGAGCAGCGGGCAGAGCTGGTCAAGCACCACCTGTGGGTGCTGTGGACGGACTACTTCAAGCCGCCGCACTTCGAGAAGTACCCCCAGCTCCACCAGCTCTTCAACGAGGCCACCAAGCTGGCCGGCGCCTCGGGCGCGAAGGGCGCGATGGACGCCCAGGTCGCCGAGGACCTGCTGGCGAAGATCGACGAGATCGCGAAGATCTTCTGGGAGACCAAGAACGCTTGAGCACGAAGGCCGACCCACCCGCCCGGGTGGGTCGGTCCACGAACGGGGTCGGGCACACTGGTGTCCGGCCCCGTCCAGGCTCTGGGGCGGAGCCGCGGCCGACTAGCTGCGGCCTGACCCCGGAGCAGCCGAAGAAATCGCCCACAGCCACCCTGCGAAGAGGTAATCCGTGGCAGACAACCGACCCGATGTCGAGCTGAGGATCCCCGCGGACGGCGCGTTCCTCTCGGTCCTGCGCACCGCCACCGCTGGTCTCGCGGCGCGCCTCGACTTCACCCTCGACGACATCGAGGACCTGCGCATCGCCGTGGACGAGGCGTGCGCCGTCGTGCTCCCCCAGGCCCGCCCGGAGTCCGACCTGCAGTGCACCTTCTTCCTGGAGCCGCAGACGCTGAAGGTCCAGGTGTCGGCGCACTGCGACTCGCCGCGGCCACCGCACAAGGACGGGTTCGCGTGGACCGTGCTCAAGGCGCTCACCACGTCACTGGACGCCGACGTCGACGGCGACATACTCACCGTCACGTTGTCTCGGACGAGCGGGGAGACGGGTTGACCATGGTGGACGAGTCCGGCGCCACGGACATCACCGCGATCCGGGCGAGGAGTGCGGAGCTCTTCGTGGTCCTGCGCGGCCCCGGGTCGACCGAGGGCGAGCAGTCGCAGGCACGCGAGGACCTGGTCCGTCTGCACCTCCCGCTCGTCGAGCACCTCACGCGGCGCTTCCTCAACCGGGGCGAGCACTACGACGACCTGCTCCAGGTCGGCACCATCGGCCTGATCAAGGCCATCGACCGTTTCGACTCCGACCGCGGGGTGGAGTTCTCCACCTACGCCACGCCCACCATCGTGGGTGAGATCAAGCGACACTTCCGCGACAAGAGCTGGGCGATCCGGGTTCCTCGGCGCCTCCAGGAGCTCCGCGCGTCCATCTCCGCCGCCACCGCCGAGCTGACCCAGGACCTCGGCCGGTCCCCGACCGTGGCCGAGATCGCCACCAAGGTCGGCGTGACGGACGAGGAGGTGATCGAGGGCCTCGAGTCCGCGAACGCCTACACGACGCTCTCGCTCGACGCGAGCGACTCCGCCGAGGACAGCGCCCTGAGCATGCTCGACACCATCGGCGAGGACGACGAGGCGCTCGAGCACGTCGAGAACCGCGAGTCCCTGAAGCCGCTGCTCGAAGCGCTCGACCCGCGGGAGAAGCACATCCTGACCCTGCGGTTCTTCCGCGGCATGACGCAGTCGCAGATCGCGGCGGAGATCGGGGTGTCGCAGATGCACGTCTCGCGCCTGCTCAACAAGACGCTCGCGCACCTCCGGGACCGCCTCACCGAGGACCCCTCCCTCGACGGCGGCAGCCCGCTGCGCGGCTGAGGCCGGGGCCGGCTCAGCCCTCCTCGGCCAGTGCGTCGATCGACTGCGGGTGCAGGATGCCGGCCAGCACGATGCCTGCGACCACCGCGAGGGCGACCGCCACCCAGGTCGTGGCGCCGCCGCGGAAGCTCCAGGCCACGAGGAGCTGGATCACCTGGGCGACCACGATCGGCGCCCGGGCCCAGGACCTGAGCCTGTAGACCGCCCAGGCGCAGAACGCGAGCGCGACCCCGTAGCCGACGAAGAAGATCGCCGTGGTCGCTCCCATGACCGCTTTGTCGGACGAGAACGCAGCGAGCTCCGCCACGGCGAGGATCACGAAGGCGAGCGCCTCGACGACGACCAGGGACGCCGCCACCGACAGCGGGGCCGGCGGTCGGGCTGGTGGTTGGCTGTGGGGGGTCGCGGTCACGGCGTCAGAGCCTACTCGGAAGTAGGAGTGGTTTCGGCGCGGCGTCGGCGGGGCAAGGTGGGGGGACAATAAAATCGACTGTTGTGACCAAAGTGACCTCGCCAAGGGGTTGCCTGCACCGAGTTCTCTTGCAACGATCGACGACGTCACCGGGCAAAGGTGGGTTTAGCCCTGCCCGAGACTGGGGATCCGGTGACCGTCACTTTCGACCTCGACTCACCCCCTGGTGAGCGCGTGTCGGGAGCTCGTTCATGTGCTCACAAACAGTGACACCTGTACGACGCACGATAGGACCGGCTCGCACACCCCGCGAGCGGCCAACCGCACAAGCTAAGGAGTCGTCGCCGTGGACTGGCGCCACCGCTCTGCATGCCTCGACGAGGACCCAGAGCTGTTCTTCCCGATCGGCAACACCGGGCCGGCCATCCTCCAGATCGAGGAGGCCAAGCAGGTGTGCCGTCGCTGCGATGTGCGCGAGCAGTGCCTTGCCTGGGCGCTCGAGGCGGGTCAGGACCACGGAGTGTGGGGAGGCATGAGCGAGGACGAGCGTCGCGCTCTCAAGCGCCGCAACGCCCGCGCGAAGGTCCGCACCGCCTGAGACTCACCGGGAGCCGGCAGGGGGATCAGTGGTCCGGGATGTCGACGGCGACCCGCGTCCCCCCTCCGGGGCGGGGCCCCATCTCGAGGATCCCTTCGAGCTCTGACTCGACCAGCGTCCGCACGATCGACAGCCCCAGGCTCGTGGAGGCGTCGGGGTCGAACCCCTCCGGCAGCCCTCGCCCGTTGTCCTCGACGGCCACGTGGAGGCGGCCCACCAGGCGCTGAGCGGTCAAGATGATCCGCCGCTCCTCCGGCTCGGACTCGGGCGCGACCGTCGCCCCCGTCCGCTCGCCGAACGCGTGCTCCAGGGCGTTCTGGAGCAGCTCGGTGAGCACCATCGCCAGGGGGGTCGCCGTCTCGGCCGGGAGTGTCCCGAAGCTTCCCTCTCGCGAGGTGACCACCTCCGGCCCGTGGGAGCTCACCTCGGCCACCATCAGCCGCAGCCGGTCCGCGACCTCGTCGAAGCGCACCGACTCGTCGAAGGTCTGGCTCAAGGTCTCGTGCACGATCGCGATCGACCCCACCCGGCGTACTGCCTCCTCCAGCGCCGCACGGCCCTCCGGGACCTTGATCCTCCGCGCCTGGAGCCTCAGCAGCGCCGCCACGGTCTGGAGGTTGTTCTTGACCCGGTGGTGGATCTCGCGGATCGTCGCGTCCTTGGTCACGAGCTCCCGGTCGCGTCGGCGCAGGTCGGTGACGTCGCGCAGCAGCACCAGCGCCCCGAGGTGGTCACCGGTGGGGCGCAGCGGGATCGCCCGCACGATCAGCGTGGCCTCCTCGTTGCCGACCTCGGTGTCCAGGGGTCGCTTCCCCGCGAGCACCGCGCTCAGCGTCTCCTCGTCGGGGCGGTGCCGTGGCGGGACCAGCGCTCGGGTGATCTCGGCGAGGTCGAGGCCCGTGAGGTCGCCGGTCAGGCCGAGCTTGCGGTAGACCGACAGCGCGTTCGGGCTCGCGTACGTGACCCGCCCCGCCGCGTCGATCCGGACGAAGCCGTCTCCCACCCGCGGTGAGTCCACGTGGTCCGACCGCTGCCCCGGGTAGGGGAAGTACCCGTTGCTGATCATCTGGGTGAGGTCGGTGGCCGTCTGGAGGTACGACAGCTCCAGGCGGCTCGGCGTCCGCACACCCAGAAGGTTGGTGTTGCGGGCCACCACCGCGATGATCTGACCGGCGTGCCGCACCGGGATCGCCTCCACCCGCACCGGGATGTCGTCGCGCCACTCGGGGTCGCCCTCACGTGCCACGCGCTGCTGCTCGTAGGCGGAGTCGAGCAGGGGCCGCCGTCCTCGCGGGACGAAAGCACCGACGAGATCGTCCACGTAGGCGGTCGGACCTGTGGTCGGCCGCATCTGCGCTCCCGCCCAGTAGCCTCTCCCCTCGCGGTCGGGGAGCCACAGCACGAGGTCGGCGAAGGACAAGTCCGCGATGATCTGCCAGTCCGCCATCAGCAGGTTGAGCCAGGCCACGTCCTCGTCGGAAAGGTCGGTGTGGGCCTTGACCAGGTCGTTCAAGGAGGGCACGCGCCCAGCCTATGGGAGGCACTGAACCCGTTCGTCGCGCGACCGGACGCAGTGGCAGGATGGAGCCCATGTCGTCGACGTTCTGGGAGCAGGTGAAGGCCAACGGCCTCAAGGTCCCCGTCGACCGCCCTCTCACGGAGCTGACGACAGAGCTGACCGCCATGCTCGGCGACCCCGACCCTGCGGTCCGCGACGGGATCGCCTACCCCACCCTCGCCGCGTGGATCGGCGACGGGGTCTACGACGAGCTCCTCGAGGGCCTCGGGGACGGCATGGCCGTTGGGCTCACCGTCGGCCTCGGGCAGGAGGGCGCCGACACGGTCTTCCGGCGGAGCTTCTCCGTGCTCGCGCTCGCCGAGTGCATCGAGCGCGACAACCACGCGCACCTGGTGCCTCCGGGGACCATGGTCCGCTGGGGCGACCGGGTCGCGGGCTGGTTCGTCCGTGAGCGCGACCTGCGCGGCTTCGTCCCCGGCAAGGGCTGGGCCCACGCCGTGGCGCACGGAGCCGACGCGATCGCCGCGCTCGCCGCCTCGGAGGCGATGGGACGGCTCGAGCTCACGGTCCTCCTCGACGTCCTCGCCGACCGCCTGCTGCTCCCGACCGAGCACTTCCTCGTCCACGGCGAGACCGACCGCCTGGCCCGCGCGACGATGCGCGTCCTGCGTCGCGACCTGGTCGGTCTGGAGGTCCTCGAGCCCTGGCTCGCCCGGCTCAGCCAGAACGCCCGGGCGCGCGGGCTCGGCGACGCCGATCCCTTCCTCGTGACCTGGAACGTCCAGAGCTACCTCCGCTCGTTGCACCTCCAGCTCGCGCTCGCCCCGAACCCGCCTGTGAACCGCTCCGACATGCTGCTCGCCGTCCTCGAGCGGCTGCGCGAGGCCAACCCGGACTACCTCTCCCCCGGCGCCCGGGAGTGACACACACAGGGCCCCTGGGACGCGGGCGTACCGCCGGGTAACATGCCCGACATGACCGACGTCACACAGTCCCCGCAGGCCGGCCAGAGCGAGCAGGACGAGAACCTCGACAAGGCCACCGCCGGCCTCACCGACGGCCATGGTGGCGAGCACGCCGTCGCCGTCGCGGCGGCCCATGGCGTCGAGACGATGTTCACGCTGTCCGGTGCCCACGTCTTCCCGATGTACGACGGCGCGGTCAACGCGGAGCCGCAGATGCGACTGCTCGATGTCCGCCACGAGCAGACCGCGGTCTTCGCCGCAGAGGCCCTCGGCAAGCTGACCCGGACACCCGGGCTCGCCGTCCTCACCGCCGGGCCCGGCGTCACCAACGGCGTCAGCGCTATCACCCAGGCCTCGTTCAGCGGCTCACCGCTGGTGGTCGTCGGCGGCCGCGCCCCTGCGAACCGGTGGGGCATGGGGAGTCTCCAGGAGTTCGACCACCCGGCCGTGCTGAGCCCGGTGACCAAGTCGTCTCGCACCGTGCACCAGGTCGCCGACATCCCCTCCTCGGTCGACGAGGCGTTCGCCCTCGCCGGGTCGTCGCACCGTGGCCCCACCTTCCTCGACATCCCGATGGACGAGTTCTTCAACCGCGCTGCCGTCGAGCGTCCAACCCCTGCGCCGCGGAGGCGGGTCGAGCCCGACCCCGACGCGCTGTCGGAGATCGGCGCCCTGCTCGGCCAGGCCCAGCGCCCGGTGATCGTGCTCGGCACAGACGTGTGGGCCGACGGGGCCGAGGAGGCCGCCCTGCGCCTCGTCGAGCAGGCGGGGATCCCGGCGATCACCAACGGCATGGGCCGTGGCGTCGTACCCGGCGGGCACCCGCTGCTGATGACCAAGGCCCGCAGCGCCGCCCTCGGCACCTGCGACCTCGTCGTCGTCGTCGGGACGCCACTGGACTTCCGGCTCGGCTACGGCGTCTTCGGGGGCAAGGACGGCGCCCCGCAGGCGAAGGTGGTTCACGTCGCGGACTCCGAGGGCCAGGTCTCGCAGCACGCCGACCTCGCGGCGTCGGCCGCGGGTGATCTCACCCTCGCACTCGAAGGCATCCAGGCCGCTCTCGAGCAGCAGCTGCGCAAGCCGGACTGGGCCTCGTGGGTCGGCGAGCTCCAGGCCGCGGTCGGGGCCGCCACCGAGCGTGACATCGCCCTGCTGCGCGCGGAGGCCGACCCGATCCACCCTGCCCGGATCTACGGCGAGCTGCTCCCCCGCCTGGCCGAGGACGCCGTCGTGATCGGCGACGGTGGCGACTTCGTCTCCTTCGCCGGCAAGTACGTCGAGCCGAAGCGACCCGGCGGATGGCTCGACCCGGGCCCCTACGGCTGCCTCGGCGCGGGGCTCGGCGCGGCGATCGCCGCCCGCATCGCGCGACCCGCCTCCCAGGTCGTGCTGCTCCTCGGCGACGGCGCGGCCGGCATGTCGTTGATGGACGTGGACACCCTCGTGCGCCACAAGCTCCCCGTCGTCATGGTGGTCGGCAACAACTCCGCGTGGGGCCTGGAGAAGCAGCCCATGCAGATGCTCTACGGCTACGACGTGGTCGCCGACCTCGCCCCACAGACCCGCTACGACGAGGTCGTCCGGGCGCTCGGCGGAGGCGGCGAGACGGTCACCGACCCGCGCCAGATCGGGGCGGCCCTCGACCGTGCCTTCACTGCGGACGTGCCGTACCTGGTGAACGTGATCACCGACGTGGACGCCCCCTACCCCCGCAACACCTTCGGCGTCTGATGACGCTGGTGATCCGCCCCGCGCACGACGAGGAGCTCGGGGCCGTCGGGGCGCTGACGCTCGACGCCTACGCCGCGGACGGGTTCGTCGCCGCCGTCGGCGACTACGCCGAGGAGCTGCGCGACGCGGCGACCCGGGCCAGGGAGGCGGAGCTGTACGTCGCGGTCGCCGAGGACGGCAGCCTGCTCGGGACGGTGACCTACTGCCCCGCAGGCTCCCCGTACCAGGAGGTGGCGGGCCCCCGCGAAGGCGAGTTCCGCATGCTGGCGGTGGCGCCCGAGGCTCGTGGGCGGGGGGTTGCCGAGGCGCTCGTGCGCATGTGCGTCGAGCGGTCCGAGGAGCTCGGGTACGACGCTCTGGTGCTCAGCAGCATGCCGACCCAGGAGCAGGCCCATCGCATCTACGTGCGGATCGGCTTCCGGCGTACCCCGGACCTGGACTGGAAGCCGACGCCCGAGGTGGACCTGCTGGCGTTCCGACTGGAGCTCACCCGGCCTGGGGACCGCTGACTCTCGACAGGAAACGCTCACGGTCCACGACGACACGGGTGACCTCGCCGGTGCCGACCACCTTGCCGTCCGAGACGTGGCTCGCGGCAACCGAGAAACGCACCAGCCGCCCGTCCACGTACGCGACGGAGGCCTGCACCTCGACCCGCTCGCCGACCGGGCTCGCGGCGAGGTGCTCCAGCGAGACCCGGGTGCCGACGCTGGTGCGTGAGGGCTGGAGGGTCTCGGCGATCGCGGCGCAGGTGGCCGCCTCGCACCAGGCGAGCAGCCTCGGCGTGCCGAGCACGGGGAGGTCGCCCGACCCCACGGCGGCCGCCGTGTCGGCCTCGGTGACCTCGAACTGCAACGTCGCTGCCTGACCAGTCTCCATGTGCCCATCCTGCCGATCCACCGGGGCCGATTGGCAGCGGGGCCCAAACCTTTGCGACAATGGCCGACGACCCGCGGCCGACCTGGCTGTGGGTCCCGCGTTGAGGAGGACACCATGGGTAAGACCGGCCGCAAGCGCCGCGCCCGCAAGAAGAAGGGCGCCAACCACGGTAAGCGCCCCAACGCCTGACTCCCAGGCGTTCTTGCGCGTGACGCGCACACACGAGAAAGACCCCGGCCGGAGCGGCGCGGGGTCTTTGTCGTTTCCGAGCAGGTGCGAAAGGCGCGGGCGAGGCCGGTCAGGCGGGGTCGATGTGGATGTCGACCTGCACCTGGCGGATCCGCAGCAGCACCCGGTCGCGCAGGGTCTCGGGGGCGTGCTCGGCGCAGGAGCGCTGCACGAGCGCCTTCACGGTCCGCTCGAGGTTGTACTTCTCGAGGCAGGGGCCGCAGTCGTGGAGGTGCTGCTCGATCTCCGCACAGTCGGCCCGGTCGAGCTCGTTGTCGATGAAGAAGAACATCCGCTGCAGGATCTCGGAGCAGTGTTGGTCGTAGGGCTCGTCGAAGGGGTTCACGACGCACCCCCCTTGCCGTCCTGGCCGGCCGGCAGCAGGCCGCGGTCGCGCACGTAGTCCTCGAGGAGCTCGCGCAGCTGCCGTCGTCCGCGGTGCAGCCGCGACATGACGGTGCCGATGGGAGTCCCCATGATCTCGGCGATCTCCTTGTAGGGGAACCCCTCCACATCGGCGAGGTAGACCGCCAGGCGGAAGTCGTCGGGCAGCTGCTGGAGAGCGTTCTTCACGTCGCTGTCCGGCAGACGCTCGAGAGCCTCCATCTCTGCCGACTTCAGGCCCGAGGAGGTGTGCGACTCCGCACGGTGGAGCTGCCAGTCCTCGATGTCCTCGCTCATCGACTGGAGCGGCTCACGCTGCTTCTTGCGGTAGGAGTTGATGAACGTGTTCGTGAGGATGCGGTACAGCCACGCCTTGAGGTTCGTGCCGTGCTTGTACTGGTGGAACGCGGCGTAGGCCTTCGCGAAGGTCTCCTGGACCAGGTCCTCGGCGTCCTGCGGGTTGCGCGTCATGCGCATCGCGGCGGAGTACAGCTGGTCGAGGTAGGGCATCGCGTCGCGCTCGAAGCGCGCGGACCGCTGCTCGTCGGTCTCCGGCAGGTCCGGATCCGGCTGGGTAGTTGAGTCGTTCATCGTCTCCCAGCCTACCGGCAGGCGGCGACACCACTCGGTGACGCCGGAGCCGGAGGCAGAGGGAAGCGTTGCCTGCACGCGGGCTCCCTTCACGAGTCGAGACGGGGGCGGGATCTGGGGAGAGAACACCTCACCCGACGATTCATTCCCGACCACCTCGCGGACCACCCACTCGAGCGTCGCCTCGACGATGATGCCGAGCGCATCCTCCTGGGTCACCTCCCCGCGGCGGGGCACGCGGAAAGAGTGGTCGGCGAGGGGTACGACGGTCAGGTCCACGTCCGGGGGAAACTCCTCGGGCTTGCCGAACGGGTCCCGCTCCCCCTGGATCACCAGTGTCGCGACCCCTGCGCCGTCGAGCTCGTCGACGCGGGACCGCTCCGGCTTGCCGGGCGGATGGAGCGGGAAGGCCAGCGCGAGGTAGCCGTCGGCGTGGAGCGCCTGGGCGCAGCGGGCCGACGCGCGCGCCCCCGCGCTCCGTCCTCCGACCACACGTGGGGTCCGCGGGCGCAGTGTCTCCGCCACCGCCATCAGGCACTCGTCGAGGACCGCCGGCCGAGGAGCGAGCTTCTTGCCCGCGACGCGCCAGGGCATCTCGAGCAGCTCCACGGTGATCCCGAGGCGGGGGAGGTCGGCAGCGAGCGCCTGGAGGTCGGGCGCCTCGATCCCTCCGCCTGCGCCGTGGGTGAGCAGCAGGGTCGCCATCGGCTCGGAGGACCGATGGACCTCCAAGCGGGCGTCGCCGTGAGGTGTCGCGATGGTGCGCGTCGTACTCATCGCTCGATCATGCCGGGAGCTGAGGCTCGGGAGCGAGAGGCTCCACGAGCTCGGGCCCGTTGTTCTTGACGTTGTTGACCAGCGTGGACACCGGGTAGGCCTCGAGCCGCCCCGGCGCCGCGGGCACCAGGAGGCCGCCGAGCAGGTCGGGGTCCGACACCGTGGGGTCGAGCCAGGCGGCGTACTTGTCGCGCTCGACCAGGAGCGGGGCGCGGTCGTGGATGCGACCGAGGTCGTCCTGGGCGTCGGTCGTCAGGATCGTGCACGTCCACCGGAACCGTTCAGGGTCGTCGTCGGCCTTGGCCGGGTCGCGCCAGATCTCGTACAGCCCCGCCATGGCAAGGACCGAACCGTCCGGGTGGTGGATGAAGAAGGGCTGCTTGCGGGGGCGCTTCTTCTTGCCGGACCCGGTCTGCTCCGGGGAGTCCTCGGCCTCTTCGGCCTCGGGGGTGTACCACTCGTAGAAGCCGTCCGCCGGGATCAGGCAGCGGCGGGAGGTGAACGCCCTGCGAAAGGCCGGCTTCTCCGACACGGTCTCCACCCGGGCGTTGATGAGCCGGTTGCCGATGGACGGGTCCTTGGCCCAGAACGGCACGAGGCCCCAGGTCACCACCCTGAGCTGGCGCTCGGCGGGACGTTCCTTCTCCTTCGAGGGCGGCCGCGCGAGGACGGCGTACACGTCCTTGGTCGGGGCCACGTTGTAGTCCGGGGCGAGGGTCTCGCGCACCTCGGACTGCTCGATCTCGAACTCCTCGACGAGGTCCTCGGGGCGGCGGCTCGACGCGTAACGACCACACATGGTGGCCAGGCTAGTTCGTCGTGGACGCGCGACCGGTCAGCGCGAGAGCTCGTCGAGGAGGTACGTCGCCGACTCGGGGAACGCGGGCAGCCCCTCGATCCAGATCCTGAGGTCGGTGGAGCCCAGGTCGAGGTCGTCGAGGAGGTCCTTGAGCATGGCGACGGAGCCGCCTAGCTGAGGGAGCCGTCGCACGACGACCGCGACCCGGTCCGGACTCAGCCGGGCGATGGTCTCGCCCCCCGCAAAGACCGCCCGCATCATCCGGGTGACCTGCACCAGGTGCAGGGCACGCGTGAACTGGTGCTCGGCACGGCGCCGAAGGTCGACCGCAGCCATCTCCACGACCACGAGCGCGTGGCCGGCAGCCACCGTCTCGCCGGTCTGGTCGGCCTCGCGGTAGAGCTCGCCGAGCCTGGTCCGTAGGTGCGCGAGACTCGCCAGCCCCGTGAGCGGGTCCTCGCACGAGAGCCCGTGGAGAAACTCCAACGTGGCCTCGCCCCACGCGACACTCAACGCCTCGACAGAGGCGAAGTCCGGGTCCATGCCCAGCACCAGTTGGAAGGTCGTACGCAGCCCGTCCAGTGCCTCACCCAGGGCGGCACCGTCACGGGCTACGTCACGACCGACCACGGCGCAGGCAGGTCGCGTATCCGCGGCGACCATCAGGGCCTCCCCCACAGCCTCGAAGCGTGGCGGCAGTGCCTGCCGCACGTCCTCGGGCAGCTCCCGCCCTGAGGCCTCACCCGCGGGTGTCGACCTGCGGCGACCGAACGACGTGAAGATCGCCATCGATCGCCTCCCCTTTTCGCGCCGTTGCCGGCCCCCCACTTCCGGCGTGTGCACCCTTGAGACGACCGAGGACCGCGTCCATGACGCGATGCGCAGAGGTTTTTTCGCGTCGGCCCGCCCTGCCCGGGGGCAAAAGGAAGATATCGGACAAGGCCC
>Ga0208537_1000127_pt1 | contig 12235 bp, 14 predicted proteins | sample MayberrySE_TuleA_FD_185672 | JGI IMG/M metagenome (GOLD analysis project Ga0208537, IMG submission 185672) | Natural and restored wetland microbial communities from the San Francisco Bay, California, USA, that impact long-term carbon... | ecosystem: Environmental > Terrestrial > Soil > Wetlands ...
CCTCGGCGCGGGTGCTCGAAAAGGCTGGGATGCGGCGTGAGCAGCACGGAATCGAGGACTCCTGGCATGCCGAGCTGGGCTGGGTCGACGGCTACCAGTACGCGATGCTCGCGCACGAGTGGCACGCCATGCACAGCCCGGAGCGTGCCCTGATCTGAGGTTGCCCAATGCGTGTCGAGGTCCTGCCGTGCCGCCGTCCACGTCCGAGAGCGGCGCGCGCGCTCGACTGAAACGGCAAGGTCAGGGTGTGCCGCGTTGAGGGAGTCAGGAGCAGAGGAGAGGTGCGTCAGACGGCCGCGTCCGTGGCGGTTGCTCGAACGCGTGCATCAGCCCTGGGGCCGGGTATGGTCACGCCTCATGAGAGCACCGCACCCCACGTACCAGCAGCTCGAGGGGTTGCCGGCGTACGTCCAGCAGCCGGTCCCAGTCGCTTTCGAGGACGTGAACGGCCACCTCAACGTCCGCCACTACACCGGCATCGCAAGCGAGGGGCTCGACGAGGCGTTGGTCGAGCTGGGGATACCGCAGAACTGGCCGGTTAGTGGGCACGCGTGCTTCTCCGCCGAACACCACCTGACCTATCTCGCCGAGCTGCGCACCGGAGACAGGATGTCGGCGCGGGTGCGGCTGCTTGGGCGTGCCGAGCGGGCCGCGCACGTCCTGGTCTACCTGCTCGACGATTCACACCAGCGGCTGAGTTTCGTGATGGAGGAGATCTTCCTCCACATCGACATGGAGACCCGCCGCACGGCCCCGTGGCCCGACGACGTCGCGGCCGCCCTCGATCAACGCATCGCCGCGGATGCCGAGCTGCCTTGGGAGCCGGACGCATCCGGCTCGATGGGCCTGCGCTGAAGCTTCAACGCCCTGGAACGTGCCGACCATAATCCGGCGGGTGCGTGCCGCCAGTCGGGCGGCCGGGCCTCCCACGCCCATGTCGATCACGAGCGTTGCCTGAACCGGCTGGAGAGGCAGGCCGCCTGAGCAGCGCTCGTGAGAAGGCAAGGCTCTCAGGACAGCCGTTCAGCTCGACCACGGTGTCAGGCACCCGCCGAGTGTTCGCCAAACCTTGCTCGCGATCGCCAACGGGATGACACTCGATCCAAAGGCGAAAGGGGATCGTGATGGGGAATCTCTCGAGGTCCGAACGGCTCCGCAAGGCGCTGTGCGGGTCCTGCCTGATCGCCGCGCCCGCCCTGTTGCTCGTCGGCGGCTTTCTGCATCCAACGGAGACCACTGATCCGATGCGCCAGTACGAGATCGTCTCAAGTAGCGCGGACCGGTGGGAACTCGCGCACTGGTTCATCACGGCGTCGATGCTGTTGATGGTCGGTGCGGTGCTCGGCCTGTCGCACCAGCTGCACGAGCAGCGTCCAGCCGAGGGCATCCTCGGTGGAGCCGTCGCTCTGGGCGGCGTCCTGGCGCTGTTCGCCGTCGCCGCGGCAGAGACAGTTGTCGTCACCGAGCTCGGACGCTCGCGCGAGCCCGGCGCCGCAGCGCTGTACGAGCGCATCTTCGAATTCGGCTCGACCCGCTGGACCGTGCTGCTGGTGATGGTGCTCTTGCTACCGGTCGGGCTGGTCGCGATGAGCTACGGCCTGTATCGCGCGCGACTGGCGCCGACGTGGACAGCCGGCGCCCTCGGTTTCGGTGCGCTGTTGTTCGCGGTGTCCTTGCCGACCGGCTCGGCTGTGATGTTCGCGGTCGGACTAGCGGCCATGGTCGTCGGGATGGCTCCTATCGGCTGGAAGATGCTCAGCGAGACCGACGAGCAGTGGGAGCACCCATCACGACTGAGCACCAGCCCCGCGACCTGACCCGGCCAGGACTACCCGTCGGCGCGGACGACGTCGGAATGGCGGAACGACACGATTCCCGCACGCGATCGCCCTCAACTTGGTGGCCGCCGACGCCGCGGCTTTCCCGATCAGGACTGATAGTCACCGGCACGTGCCACCGTCTGCCCGACGGGGTACGTCATTGCGCCCAGAATGACGCTCGGCACTCGGCTGGGCCGTCTCGGAACTGGACCACTTGCTTGCCCACCGTCTTCTGGAAAGTCCACCCAGCAACGCGTCGGTGAAATCGGCTCGAGCGTCACATTCGATAAGTTGGCTGAGCCATCCGTAACAAGGAGGACTCGTGCGCGTCATCACTTGGAACACGGGCGGGATCACTTTCAAGAGCGCATCCAAGCGCGCCTGGGGACAATTACTGGCGTGGAGTCCCGACGTCGCCTTGGTCCAGGAGGCATACCCCCCTGAACTCGTACCGGCTGAACTTTGGCACTTCACTCCCTACGACGGGATCCCGGACAGAGGCACGCTCATCTATAGCCGACACGGCCTGACCAAGGTGGAACACACCGGGCGCTTCCACGACGCCATCCGGGGCCAAGTCACCCTGGGCGAATCGCGATCGACAACGAAGCCGTCCTCTTTGCCAGCGTCCACGCGATTGCTGACCCAGTAAAGGGTGACCTGGTGGAAGGCATCGACGTGTCCGGCGTCTCGTCCTGGAGCGGAACGCAATTGCGCCCCCTCGACCTCATCCTGAGCGACCTCAGCCCCATGACGTCGGGCAGACGCTTCGTCATCGGCGGCGACTTCAACGCCAGCGTCCGATTCGACGACTACTACCGCGCGGGTTCGCGAGGATCCGCGTTCACGAAATGGTTCCTCAAGGCCAAGGATGCCAAGTGGCGGGCCGCTCACCCGAAGTTCCACGCGGGCGAACAGAGGACCCTCTTCCGGCCAGGGAGAGACGAGCCCTATCAGCTCGATCACTTCTTCACCGACGACCAGACCTGGGATTCTCTAACCGGCTGTGACGTGATCGCGGTCCCCTACCTCAACGAGTTCACCGATCACGCCCCCCTCGCTATGGAGTGGTGAGCACGGTGACGGGGCTGTCGGTGGTCGCATTCACACTGAGTGCGTGGACGAAGAGATGCGTGAATACATCGGCCAGGTCCGGTGGCAGTTCGCGAAGACAATGCCGGACTGGCCCCATGAGTACACCGTGAAGGCCTGGTGCCCGACCTGACGGACACCTTCGTCGCCTTTTGCCGGCTCATCGCAATTGAGGGCGTTATCGAGCCTTGGCCACCCCCGCCGGATGCCGCGATCTACCACAACAGCTACCTCGTCCTCGACGGACACAAGTACTGGGCCATGGGCCCCAATGGCGACCTCGATCCGCCCGAGGAGATGACCGTCATCAACAGGGCCACCCATCCATGAGATGCCGCGGAAGCGATGTCGCGGTTGCCCAGTCCACGTCGGCGTTCCTCGGATCCGCTCTGGCGGGCAATGAGGTCAGCCCGGATTCTGAGCCACCTCGGACACTCAACCCACGTGACGGATGCTCGTGCCATGACGCTGGTTGGACCAACAAGTCCCGTGGACGGACACGCCGGACGTGGTCCTCCCTCGCGCGGCCTGGCCAGCCGGACGCAACACGCCTACAAACCGTCCGTTCGCCAACGAGACGTTCACGTACATCATGCTGACGGTCCACATGCTCGACCGCACGGAGATAACTCAGCGTGGCCTCGAGGCCGTGTGCGTCTGCGGTCTACGCGTGGTCTTCCCGGACAGCATCGATGTGACTGTGGGCGATGTCAGGCGCGGGCTCTGCCTGGCAACCGGCCATCTCCACCCGGACACCGGAACGGCGGAGACCATAACCCTTCTCGCGGACTTCCGGGTCGACGACCAGCTCTACGACATTCGCTACTACGTGCGCTGCCTGATCTGTGGATGGTCCACCAGATCGCTTCCGTTTGAGCTTGCAAGCGATGCCAGACGCCGGCACCGATGCAGCGCATGAGGGAACAAGCGGAGCCCCTTGCCCAGGCCAGGAGAATAATCGTTTCCGCGCGCAGAAGATCGCTCAGCCCGTTGCGTCTTTCGCCGCCTTGGCGAGGCGCCGAACCGCGCGCCGTACCCGTGCTCGAGGGTGATGCGCGCGCGAAGGTCCGCGTCCAGATGCGGGATGTGCTCGGGATGAAGCGGCAGCCGGTGCTCGTTCTCCTTCGCCGACGAGCCGAGGACACCAAGCCGTAGGAGCGTCACTTCTTCTTCGTCGGGTGGATCTTGTCGGAGAAGGTCTCTTCGGAGCTCTTGCTGCGCTTCTCGGCGCGTTTCTCCTTGATGGACTTACCGGATTTCTTGGACATGCTCTGTCGCGGCGACTTGTCGCTCATGGGATATCTCTCTGAGAGGGAGCCTGAACGGCTCCGTGGGCCGATGGTACGCCCTCGCGCGGGGCTGGCTCCGTGAGGTGAGCGAGGAGCTGCCGCAGCCCATCGCCCTGCTTGTCCGCCCTGCGACTGCGACATTTCCGCCGCCTGCCGGCCGCGGCCTTGGGACGGACCGTCGGTGCGCGGCGTGCCGTGCCGGTAGACCTCCTCCAACGTCATCGTGTCGGGTCCGCCCCTGCGGTGAGGAGATCCGGGCACCTCGGTCGTTCGACCAAGAACCGGGGTGCCACTCGTTCGATCGTGCCCGGTCAGGACGGTGACTGTGTCGGATCGGTAGGAGGCGAAAGTCGTTCCTGCAGCGCCCGCGCCAGGTATCCGTACGCCCCGTCGAGCAGGTCGGGTACGCGTCGCCGCACCTCCTCGGTGGCCCCGCACGCGTCGAGGGCGTGCAGGATTGCGTTGCGCTCCTCGTCATACGGCACCCGCGCGTACGCGGCAACCAGGGCGGGAACCCACGCGGAGTCGGGCACCTGCGAGAGCAAGCGCGTTGCTGCCAGCACCGCCGAGACGTCACCGTGGCGCAGTTGAGCGGCGGCGATCGCGGGAGCGCGCGGATCGCCGACCTGGGCGAGGTACCAGTAGGCCCCGACGGCGGCGAGGTGGTCGAGGGCCTCGGGCGTCCCGATCCGCGCCAGCGCCGCGTGGACATACTGCTGCTGCCACGACTCGAGCTGCAGCGCAGTGAGCACCGCCACGACCTCTCGGCCGCCGATGCGCGCCAGAGCGCGCGTCACGGCGTGTGGCGCGACGCCCCGACGTGCCGCATCGACCAGGAGTTTGATGGCTTCCGGCGACCGTACCCGCGCCAGCCGCTGTACCGCCGACTGGTCGCCGGACTCCGCACCGGCCACAAGCAGCAACGCCTCGGTCTCGTCCACATCCACGCCGAGGTGCTCCTCCACGGTGTCGTGCAGGTATGCACGAAACGAGGACCAGCGGGTGGTGCCCTCCTTGTGGTGTTCCCACACCTCCCACTCCTCGCCGGGACCGAGCCCGCCGACCGGGACCAGCAGCGAGCAGTTGGCGTCGAAGCCACGCGCGATGGCAAGCGCGTCCTGCATCGGCCGGTGATCGCGCACCTCGTCGCCCTCGAACACAGGCGTCAGATCGACACCGCCGCCGTCCGCCGCGTCGATCTCGTCTTGCAGCTCCAGCCAGATCTCGACGGCGTGAGAATCGACCTCGACGTACGGTCGGACTCCAGCGACGGGAAGGAAGCCCCACTCCTCGTCCGAGTCATCGGCTTGAGACCCGCCTGCCGTCAGTGCGCCCATCGTGTCGCCGTACGCGCCGTCGGAGAGCAGCAGGAACTGCCGGTACGACGGCGGAAGATGCACGCCCAACCTACGTTCAGCGGCGGCCACACCGGACTCGGTAGCAGGCGGGCGGAGGAGGCTGCCGGTGCGCGCGGCCGCCGCTACGGGGCGCTCCAGGGCCCCGAGGCGCGCCAAACAGGCGGCACTCCACTGGCGCAACAACCCGTCAAGGTCGTCGGCCGGCCACTCTTTCAGTCGGATCACCCCAGAACCCTAGAGCCGGGTGCGCCTCCGCACAGCCGATCGGCCGCACCACAAAGCGCTGCAAATGCACCCCACGTGGCCTGTCGGTCGCTCCGACAGCGGCCCGGCGATGCGGCTTCACCAAACGACAGCCGAGCCTCACTCAGTCCTCGTTACATAGCCTTGGCGCAACCTGCTGTCCTCAACGGCTGGGCCGTGGGGAGTACGTGGGGAAGTCCCTTGGCGCCGATCTCTCGGCCGATACCGCCCAGACAAACGTGCAGGTCAGAGGTGGTTTGCCAGCGGCTGGACGACGACTTCTCCGTCCGCGTGATTCCGGACGCGGACAACCAGGCCGCTCCGTGGATCCTGGTGGCTGTCCGTCGTGTCACAAGGCTGGCCGGGGGCGAACTCTCCACCAAGACGCTTCGTGGAAGGTGGCGTCAGCCGCTCACCCACCGGAACAGGAGCACGAGGGCCAGCACGCCCAGCGCGACGGTGACCAGGAGCGGCAGCACGGTGAGCGCCAGCGCGGCCAGGACGTAGAGCACCGTGGGCGGGCCCGGGTCGGGGTTGGCGGCGACCGCCTTCTCCAGCAGGCGGTAGTTGCGCACGTTGGCGCGGTGGGCGACGTCCACGACGTCGCCGACGAGGGGTACCAGACCCAGGGCCGCGTCGAGCAGCAGGTTCCAGGCCATCTCGGCCAGCACCGGGACGGGCACCCGAACGCGAAAAGCGTCGAACATGATCGCTCCCGAGATTCCCGACCCGACCAAGTCACCGAAACCCGGGACGAGGCCCAGCAACGCATCGAGGCCGACGCCCTGCTTCGTCCCCGGGATCCGCACCAGGTCGTCGAGCAGTATCGCCAGCCGGCGGCTGACGCGGAGCCTAGGTGTCGATGGAGGAACGGGTTTGTCCACCAGAGCATCGTGCCCGATGTCAGAGTGGCAGTCCCCGAACAGGGCCGGGCACGACGCCGTACCTCACCCGGTCGGCGGCGGCGATCAAGCTGGCCGGCGGGTCGCCCTGCGGGCGGTAGTTCTCGCCCGGGAACGGACATCGGCAGAAGCTCATCGCTCTGGAAGCAGACGCCGCGTGCTGCGACATCTGTCTCGCAAACCGGTGGTCGCGCGGGACGCGCTCCGGACAAGGTTCCCTTCACGGCACAGCAGCAGGAAGCTCGACCCGGTGGCCCAGACGCCGCGCCCGGAGGACCGGTCAGGTTCCGAGCCCTCACGCCAGAGGTAGACCGAGAACCGGAGGCTGGACTCTGCGAAATGGTCCCTGGCCCGGCCGAGCCGCAATCCGCAGCCGAGCTAGGCGGGCTGCTTCTTGTCTCGGACGGAAGTGCCAGGTCCTCTGCCAGGATGATCTGGTGATCGGATGCAGCATCCTCGACTTCTTCGACCTGGCCGACCAGCTCCCGGAGGTCACCAGGGTCGAGAACGGCCGCTACTGGCGGGTCGCGGTCAGCGATCGGACCTTCGGCTATCTCTGGGAGCCAACACGCACGGTCGGTCTCAAGCAGACGATCTCCGAGCCGCTCGCGCTGGCGGCCGAGCGCCCGGAGACGTTCGAGGTCCAGTTCACCTCTGGTGGATTCGGCTGAGTTGGGGTCCGGCTGGTTGGGGTTGAGCGTGACGAGCTAGCCGAGCTCACCTTCGAGGCCTGGAGGCTGACCGCCCCCGCGGCGCTGATCGACTTGCGGGCCGACAGGCTGCCCGCTGAAAGCCAGACCGAGCGAGGCACTGCGACCTGGTCGTCGCAGAGAAGCATCTGCAGCGCCAGCGAACCAGCGTGTGCTCTGGCCGCTTCGTCTGCCCGGATCTCACGCACGTGCCGATGGGTGGGGGTCCGATCGAGACCCATCGGGGCCCCGGGGCAGGCCCGCTGGGCTGACGCTCGCCTCGGCGAACGGGACGGGGCGCGGCGTGCCATGCTTCGATCATGTCGTTGGCACCCGCGTCGCCGTATGGTCCGGCGCAGTCAGGTCATCTGCCCTCCACGATGCGGGCGGCCGTTATCACTCGGCACGGCGGACCGGAAGTGATCGAAGTGCGCGACGTTCCGGTGCCTCGCCCGGGGCCTCGCGAGGTGCTGGTGCGCGTCGGCGCCGCGGGTTGCAACAACACCGATCTTTGGACCCGAGAGGGCTCCTACGGCCTGGCGAGCGACTCGAACCAAAGAGCGGGTTGGCTTGGGCCGCTCGAGTTCCCGCGTATCCAGGGCGGGGATGTGGCGGGCATCGTGGTTGCCTGCGGCGACGAGGAGGCGACTGATGTCGTGGGGTCGCGGGTGGTGGTCGATCCCGCCAACTACGAAGACTCCAGACCGGACGCGCGGCCGGTCGATGTCCTGGGGAGCGAGCGCGATGGGGGTTTCGCCGAGTACGTCGTGGTGCCAGCCAATCGCGCCCACCGTGTCGACGAGTCCCCGCTGAGCGATGTGGAGCTGGCTGCGCTGCCCATTGCCTATGGCACCGCGTTGGGCATGCTCGAGCGTGGCTCCGTTACTGGCGACCACACGGTGTTGGTCACCGGGGCCTCCGGCGGCGTCGGGCTCGCCGTGGTGCAGCTGGCAAACGCCCGTGGAGCTCGCGTCGTGGCCGTGTGCAGTGGCGACAAGGCAGATGCGGTGCGCAGCGCGGGAGCCGCCGCGATCGTGGACCGACAGCGCGGACGGGTGATCGCCGAAGCAGCGGAGGCGGCACCAACGGGGTACAACGCTGTCTTCGACGTCGTCGCGGGCCCCATGGTCGGCCCCGGTCTCGGACTGTTGCGCTCGGACGGGCGTTGGATCGTGGCCGGCGCCTTGGACGGGTGGGCAGTGGAGCTCGACGTGCGGCGGCTGTATCTCGCCAACCTGGCGCTGGTGGGATCGACGATGCACACGCCGCATATCTTCGATCTCTTGGTGGACCTCGCTCGACGAGGCGTCGTTCGGCCGGTGATCGCCGCGACATTCGATCTGGGTGAAGTCCCTGAGGCCCAGCGGCAGCTTGCCCAACGTCAGCACGTGGGCAAGCTCGTCGTCGTGCCCTGATCGAGAGCTCGTCGGCAACCCCGGAGTTCAGCTAATGACGTTCGACGCTACGCGTGGCCAGTATGCGCGCGCTCGGTGACGCTACTGCCGCGATCCGCTCGTTCCCGGAACGAGCGTCCTCCCGCGGCCTGAGCGTCACCCAAGCATCCCTGCTGAGGCCCCCGTCGGCGCGGCGCGGTGGATCAGCCGGGATGGGCACGCGTCGAGGTTATGAGGTGAGGTCGCGCGCTCACATTGGAACGTCTCCGCCCGAGGCCATCGCGGCGACCCGTTGGTCGTACCGAGTGATGGCCGGGTCAGCGCCGGCCGTCGTACCAGTCGAGGACGCGCAGCGCCCGCAGGGTGTTCCAGCGGCTCGGGCGCTCGTCGCCGTCCTCGAACTCGAAGTGGGTCTCGCCCGGATGGGTGTTCTCGAGCAGCCAGGTGCCGTCGGGCTGCCGCTTGCCGCGGACCAGTTGGACGGCCTCGGCGACGCGCTCGTCGGGGGCACTGCCGGTGCGCCGGAAGTAGTCCAGGGAGCGCAGCACGTCATGGTGCCAGCGCGGCGGCCACGAGAACTGCAGCCAACGCTCGGCCGGCACCTCACCGGTGGTCCTGCGCCGGAACAGCTGCCGCTCCAGCAGGTACTCCTCCCCGCGGCGGCGGGCCGCGGCCACAGGCAACGCTCCGCCGGCCAGCTCGTACTCGAGCAGACCCTCAAGCACGCAGATCGTCGAGTCGAACGAGGACACGGTGGCGCCGTTCTCGGTCTCGCAGTTCCAGCCGCCGTCGTGGAGCTGTTCGGCGAGCAGACCCCTGACGAGGCCGTCGACGTCCGCCGCGAAATAGGCGCCGATCGAGAGCGTCCGGCCGTTGATGCACGGCTCGACCTCGCCGTCGAAGAACGCCTGGCCGTCGTGCTCCCAGCGACAGTTCTCCGCGACCAGCGCGGTCGTCTCGCGGGCAGCCTCGCAGGCCGGGTCGAGGCCGAGGTCGCGCAGCAGCATCAGTGTGGGCAGGGTCGAGGTCCACGGCTGACCGTGGGAGAAGTCCGGCTCGATCCCGGCCCGCCAGTTGTCGGCGACGTACCGCGGGAAGCAGGCGCCGCCCGCCCACTGACCATCGGGATCGCGTAGCGCGAGCAGGCGGGCTCCCCAGCCTTCACTCTCGACGCGGGCGCGCTCCGCCGCGACCTCCTCGGCCGACGCGTGGACAAGGTCGCGCAGCACCTGCCACCGGATCGCCGGGTCACCGTACAGCAGCCAGTCCGTGACCTCCATGGCCGCGATCTTCGTCCGACCAACGCCTCTTGTCGATACCGAGCTGGCGAGCTGCCAGGTCCTACCGACGATGATTATCGGGGTGGAGACCAGGCGACCTACGAGTACGAGATCGTCCGACTTGGAGAGGGCTGCAGCTCGGCGGTCCTCGGTGTCGCGGATGCGGCCCGGAAGGCCTGGGCATACCAGTCCGTCGTTCGCGAGCACGCGCTGGAGGCCTGGCGCCTGGTGCAGGTCTTCGCCCCGGGCTTGGCTGCCTTGGCGGCCGCGAAGTGTTACGAGTTGATCTTCGAGCGGGAGCGTGCCGCCCAACGGACGTCGCCCTAGCATCTTTCCGCGCACGGTCGGAGCCAGACGGCGATCGTGCTCGCGCATAGCCAGACTCCTGGGGCAACGGCGGGCGCGTCCTGCGCTGCTGGGCTCCGCATCGGCTCGCGGGGTCAGCGCAGCATGACCTGCTTGGCAAGCCCGAGAACTGCCCGGGCTGGGTCCTCGACGGTTCCCGTAGCGCGGCGGGCGGGCCGCGGCTGGTGGCTATCCGGCGGCCCGGTCGTCCGTCTCGATCTCGGCGTACCGCTGATGCAGTCGGTCGCGGACCTGCTCAGGCGTGTAGGCCCGCCGCTCGCGCTCTTTGCGGGCGACCACAACGCCGGTCGCGACCACGCCGGCCATTCCGGCCAGACCCAGGAGCTTCCACCACGTCGCCGCGCGCATGCCGCCGACCCTAACCGAGATGCGGCACGATGAACCGCGTGACTGATCTGCCCGCCGGGATCATCTCCGTCGACGAGGCCGCCCGCATCACGCGCACCGGCGACCTCTGGCTTTTCCGTGGCCGTACTGCCGCCGACCGCGCGATCCGGACGCTCACCAACGCACCGGTCAACCACGTCGGCATGGCCGTGGTCGTCGACGACCTGCCGCCGCTGATGTGGCACGCTGAGCTCGGAAAGTCGCTCGTCGACCACTGGTCCGGTGGTTACCACCGTGGCGTGCAGTTGCACGACCTCGGCGACGCGGTGACCCGGTGGCGCGAGACGTACGGCCAGGCGGCGTGGTTGCGCCAGCTCAACCCGGAGGTGGGCCGGACCCAGGAGGACGCCGCGCTGCGTGCGATCGCGCGCCTCGACGGGGTCTCCTTCCCCAGCGCCGCCCGCCTTGCAGCCCGGTGGCTGGCCGGGCGCGACGCCTACCAACCGCGCCGCAAGCGAGGTCACCGTGTCCGTCCGGAGGCGGCGTTCTGCGCCGAAACCGTCGCGCTGACTCTGCAGGACATGGGAGTCGTCGAGGACGGATGGAAACCGTCGTGGTTCGACCCAGGCACCTTTTGGAGCGGTGAGTTCCTGCCGCTGCTTCCGGGCTGGTCCTACGGCGCTGAGATCCAGGTTGGCCCGCTCCCGCTGGCGACCGCGAAGAACACACGCTCTTGATCTGTGAGGGGAACGCCTTGAAGCCAGTGAACGTCGCAGTCGATCGCCTCGAGCGTTGCGGTGCTGAGCCCACGAAACACGAAAGGTCCCGCCACCCATCGGTCCGGTCGAGCTCGCTATAGACGCCTGAAAACGCGGCGCGCTCGTAGGCATTGACCCCGCCGGAGCTGGAGTGCACCACGAGTAGGAGTCGCCCGCGTCATCACCCTCGCCTGAGCCTCCGCAGGATAACCTCAACTGCGCTCCGGACGGCTATTGCCGGCGGCCCGGCCGCGCGGACCGTCTCTTGCTACCGGTAGCTCGTCTGGTGAGCTGCCCCACCCCAAAGGAAACAGCTTCGTGCTTGCGTACATCATCGTTGGAACGTTCGGGCTGGTCATGATGGCCGTCACGCTGTTCTTCGACGACATTCTCGACGGCATCCTGGACCTGGACAACGCGTTCCTGTCCGGGTCCGCGATCGGTGGTTTCGCTGCCGCGTTCGGCTTCGGGGGTGCCCTCGCACTCAACGCGGGAACGGGCGCGCCTGTCTCCGCCGTCGCCGGCGTCGCCGCGGGCCTCCTCGTCGGCGGTGTCGCCGGTCTGGTCACCCGGTCGCTGACCAAGGCGCCCACCGCGCTCACCCCGTCGATGAGCAACATCGTCGGCTGCACCGGCTCGGTCACTGCGACCATCAGCCCCGGCAGCCTCGGCGAGGTGTCGGTGACCGTGGGCAGCCACACGAACCGGTACTACGCC
>Ga0208537_1000128_pt1 | contig 12231 bp, 11 predicted proteins | sample MayberrySE_TuleA_FD_185672 | JGI IMG/M metagenome (GOLD analysis project Ga0208537, IMG submission 185672) | Natural and restored wetland microbial communities from the San Francisco Bay, California, USA, that impact long-term carbon... | ecosystem: Environmental > Terrestrial > Soil > Wetlands ...
CCCGGTCGAGGTCGGCCCCGGTCTCCTTCGCCCAGGCCAGCACGACGGACGCGAAGGCCTCGTTGACCTCGAACACGTCGATGTCGTCGATCGAGAGCCCGGTGCGCTCGAGGGCGTGCCGCGTCGCCGGGATCGGGCCGGTCAGCATCCAGACCGGGTCGTCGCCACGGACCGAGAGGTGGTGGACCCGGGCGCGCGGGGTGAGACCGTGCTCCTCCACGGCACGCTCCGAGGCGATCAGCACGGCGGAGGCGGCGTCGCTGATCTGGGAGGCGACAGCGGCGGTGATCCGGCCGCCTTCGGCGAGCGGCCTGAGGCCGGCCATCTTCTCCGGTGACGTGTCACGGCGGGGCCCCTCGTCGGTGTCGAGCTCCCCGACCGGCTCGATCTCGGACTTGAACCGCCCTTCGTCCGTGGCCGTGATCGCGCGCTGGTGGCTGCTGTAGGCGAACTGCTCCATCTCCTCGCGGGAGATGTCCCACCGCTCGGCGATCATCTCCGCGGAGCGGAACTGCGACACCTCCTGGCCGCCGTAGCGCGCCGCCCACCCCGGCGACTCGGCGAACGGAGTGGTGAAGCCGTACTGCCGGCCCACGAGCATCGCCGCCGAGATCGGGATGGCCGACATGTTCTGGACGCCTCCGGCGACCACGAGGTCCTGGGTCCCCGACATCACACCCTGCGCGGCGAAGTGCACGGCCTGCTGGCTGGACCCGCACTGACGGTCGATGGTCACACCGGGCACGTGCTCGGGCAGGCCGGCCACGAGCCAGGCGGTACGCGCCACGTCGCCGGCCTGCGAGCCGATCGTGTCGCAGCAGCCGAGGATCACGTCGTCCACGGCGGCCGGGTCGACCCCGGAACGGGTCATCAGCGCGGTCAGGGCGCGGCCGGCGAGGTCTGCGGAGTGCATCCCCGCCAAGGCACCGCCGCGGCGCCCGACGGGGGTGCGAACGGCGTCGACGATGTAGGCCTCGGGCACGGGGGCTCCTTCTGCTAGCTGTTCTTCTTGACCGGACGGCGCCGGGCGGCGATCCCGTCGAGGAGGATGGAGAGGTACTGGTCGGCGACCTCGTGCGCCGTGAGGCCCCGGCCGGGGCGGTACCACCGGACCGCCACCCAGACGGTGTCGCGGATGAACCGGTAGACCACCTCGGTGTCGAGGTCGGGCCGGAACGCACCCGTGTGAACACCCTCCTCGAGGAGCCCCACCCAGAGCTTGCGGAGCTCGACGTTGCGGTCGTGCAGGTAGCCGAAGCGCTCGAACTCCGCGAGGTAGGCCGCGTCGTTCTGGTAGATCGCGACCTCGGAGTGGTGGTCGTGGATCGCGTCGAAGCTGATCCGGATCACCGCCTCGAACTTCGCCCTTGCGTCGAGGTCGGAGGCCGCCACCTCGTCGTACTTGCGGAAGAGCTCGGCCTGGAAGCTCGACAGGATCTCGTCGACCATCGACTCCTTCGAGTCGAAGTGGTGGTAGAGGCTGCCCGACAGGATGCCCGCGGCGTCGGCGATGTCGCGCACGGTGGTGTTCTTGAAACCTCGCTGCGCGAACAGCTCGGCGGCGATCGCGAGGAGCTCCTCCCGTCGCGATGCCTTGGTGGTCGTCTGCTGTGTCATCGATGCCCTCCCTCTCCGGTCCCGACTGGCTAGGCGTGCTGGCTGCTGACCGAGACCACCTCGCCGGTCATGTACGACGAGTAGTCGCTGGCGAGAAACACCATCACGTTCGCGACCTCCCACGGCTCCGCCGCGCGGCCGAACGCCTCACGCTGCTCGAGCTCGGCGAGCAGCTCGTCGGAGGTGACCTTGGCCAGGAACGGGTGCATGGCCAGGCTCGGTGAGACCGCGTTAACCCGGATGCCGTGAGGTGCGAGGTCGATCGCGGCGCAGCGGGTCAGCGCCATCACCCCGGCCTTCGCCGCGGCGTAGTGCGCCTGCCCCTCCTGGGCACGCCAGCCGATCACCGAGGCGTTGTTGATGATCACGCCCTCCTTGCCCGCCCCCGCCATCCGGTTGGCCGCGGCCCGGACGCAGCGGAAGGTGCCGGTCAGGGTGATGTCGAGGACGCGACCCCACTGCTCGTCTGTCATGTCCAGCACCGACGCCGTGCCGCCCAGGCCGGCGTTGTTGACCATGACGTCGACCCCGCCGAACGGCTCGGCGGCGTCGAGCAGGGCGGTGACCTGCTGCTCGTCGGTCACGTCGCACACCACCGACGCGACCCGGTCCTCGCCGAACTCCGTGGACAGCAGCTCGTGCGCCTCGGCGAGCCTCCGCTCGTGGGTGTCGCCGAGCACCACGGCCCGCACCTCTTCCTCGAGGCAGCGGCGCACCATCGCGGCGCCGATGCCTGCTCCGGCAGCCGCGGTCACCACAACGGCCTTGTCCCTGAGCAAGCCGTGGCCGGGCACGTAGTCGGGGGTGGGCCGCTCGGGACGGGTCGTGGTCACGGCTTGGGCTCCCGGGGTAGGCCGAGCACACGCTCGGAGATGATGTTGCGCTGGATCTCGTCGGACCCGCCGTAGATGGTGTCGGCGCGACTGAAGAGGAAGAGTCGCTGGAACTGGTCGAGGTCGTACGGCGCGCCGGCCGCCACGAGGGAGGGCGCCCCGGCCACCTCCATGGCGAGCTCCCCCAGGCCGCGGTGCCAGCCGGCCCACACGAGCTTGGAGATGGACGCCTCCGGGCCCTGGGATCCCGTGGAGAATCCGGCGAGCGTGCGCAGCGCGTTGAGTCGCATGACCTCCAGGCCCATCCGGGCCCGGACCAGCTTGTCGCGGATGACCGGGTCCTCGATCGCGCCGTTCTCCCGGGCCATCGCGACCACGCCCTCGAGCTCGCGCGCGAAGCCGACCTGCTGGCCGATCGTCGAGACGCCACGCTCGAAGCCGAGCGTGCCCATCGCGACCTTCCAGCCCTCCCCCGGCTCCCCCACGACCATGGCGGCCTCCGTGCGGGCGCCGTCGAAGAAGACTTCGTTGAACTCGGACGTGCCGGTCAGCTGTTCGATCGGGCGTACCTCGACGCCGTCCTGGTCCATAGGCACGAGGAGGTAGGAGAGGCCTGCGTGGCGTCTCGAGCCGGCTTCGGTGCGGGCAAGGACGAAGCACCAGTCGGCCACGTGCGCCAGCGAGGTCCAGACCTTCTGCCCGTCGACGACCCAGTCACCGGTGGAGGAGTCCCGGCGTGCGCGGGTGGCGACCGAGGCCAGGTCGGAGCCGGCGCCGGGCTCGGAGTACCCCTGGCACCAAAGCTCGCTGACGTCGCGGATGCCCGGCAGGAACCTCCGCCTCTGCTCGTCGGTGCCGAATGCGATCAGCGTGGGTCCGAGCAGCTCCTCGCCGATGTGGCTGACCCGCGCGGGGGCGTCTGCCCTGGCGTACTCCTCGTGGAAGACCACCTGCCGGAGCAGGCTCAGCCCCCGCCCACCGTGCTCGACCGGCCAGCCCAGGCAGGTCCAGCCCGCGGCGGCCAGGTGCCGGTCCCAGGCGACGCGCTCCTCGAAGGCCTCGTGCTCGCGGCCGGGACCACCCGTGCCGCGCAGGCCCGCGAACTCTCCGCCGAGGGCCTCCTCGAGCCACGCGCGCACCTCGCCGCGGAAGGTCTCGTCCGCAGCTGAGTAGGTGAGGTCCATGGTCTCCGGTTCCTGGGCTCGTCCAGCGGCTGAGCGTCTGGTCAAACGGGGCGTTCGTACACTAGCCTACCAAGCACTTGTTTGGGCAGCCATCCGACGCAGGAGAGTGAGCATGCAAACAGCGCAGCGGACACTCCCGGGAGTGCTGCGCGCCGCGGCGAGCAGGTACGTCGACCGCGACGCCGTCGTGGACGGGGAGACCCGGCTGACCTACCGCGAGCTCCACGAGCGGGTCCGACGGACCGCTGCCGCCCTCATCGCCCTCGGCGTCGAGAAGGGTGACCGGGTCTGCATCTGGGCGCCGAACTCCTGGCAGTGGGAGGTCCTCGCGCTGGCGGTGAGCTACGCCGGCGGCACGCTCACCCCCGTGAACACCCGCTACACCGGCCACGAGGCCGCTGAGGTGGTCGCACGCACCGGCGCCAAGGTGGTCGCCGTCGCGGACGGCTTCCTCGGCCGCCGCCACTGCGACGAGCTGGCCTCCGCCGCCTCGGAGCGGGACCTCACCCTGCCGACCGTCGTCCGTCTCCCCTACGGCGGCTCGTCTGCGCGCCCGGCGACGGAGAGCGCCGTCGCCTGGGAGGAGCTCGAGCGGCTCGCAGCGCAGGTGTCCGAAGGAGAGGTGGAGCACCGCGCGGGACAGGTCGATCCCGACGACGTGGCCGACATCCTCTTCACCTCCGGGACGACCGGCCGCAGCAAGGGCGCCTGCTCGGCCCACCGGCAGGTCGTGTCGGTGGCCGACGCGTGGGCCTCCTGCGGCGAGGTGACCTCGCGCGACCGGTACCTCGTGGTCAACCCGTTCTTCCACAGCTTCGGCTACAAGGCCGGGATCGTGGTCGCCCTGCTCACCGGCGCGACCGTCGTACCCCAGGCCGTCTTCGACGTCACCGAGACCTTCCGGCTCATCGAGCAGGAGCGGATCACCGTGCTGCCGGGAGCGCCCGCGATCTACCAGGCGATGCTCGAGTCCCCGGAGCGCGAGAAGCACGACCTTTCATCCCTGCGGCTCGCCGTCACCGGCGCCGCGACGGTCCCGGTCGCACTCGTCGAGCGCATGCAGACCGAGATGGGCTTCGACACCGTCCTGACCGCCTACGGGCTCACGGAGGCGGTCGTGGCCACGATGTGCCGCCCCGGCGACGAGGACACGCGTGTGGCGAACACCTGCGGCCGCGCCGCCGCGGGTCTCGAGGTCCGGGTCGCGAGGCCCGGGGGCAACGAGCCGCTTCCCGCGGGCGAGCAGGGCGAGGTGCTCCTGCGAGGGGAGAACGTCATGCTCGGCTACCTCGACGACCCCGGCGCTACGGCGGAGGCCATCGACGGCGACGGCTGGCTCCACACCGGCGACATCGGTCACCTCGACGAGGACGACTACCTCACGATCACCGACCGGCTCAAGGACGTCTTCATCGTCGGTGGCTTCAACGTCTACCCAGCCGAGGTCGAGCAGGTCCTCGCCCGTGTCGAAGGCGTGGTCGAGTCCGCCGTGGTCGGCGTGCCGGACGAGCGGCTCGGTGAGGTGGGCCACGCCTTCGTCGTACGACGGCAGGGGTCGGAACTGGACGAGCAGGCCGTCCTCGCCCACGCCAGGGAGCGGCTGGCGAACTTCAAGGTCCCCCGCGGCATCACCTTCGTCGACGACCTGCCCCGCAACCCTTCGGGCAAGGTCCTCAAACGCGAGCTGAGGAGCAACCCATGACCGCGAGCACGCCCCCCGCCGACGACCGAGGAACCGAAGAGGAGGTCGTGACCTACGAGCGGCGCGGGACGGTCGCCATGGTGACGCTCAACCGGCCGGAGTACCGCAACGCGCAGAACTCCAAGATGACCTACGCCCTCGACGCCTCTTTCTCACGCGCCGTGGAGGACGACGCGGTGAAGGTCATCGTGCTGTCGGGCAACGGCAGGCACTTCTGCGCCGGCCACGACATCGGCACGCCCGGCCGCGACGTCGACCAGACCTTCGACCGCAAGGCCGTCCTGTGGTGGGACCACACCGACAAGGAGGGCGGCGACCTGCGCTTCGCCCGCGAGTCCGAGGTCTACCTCGGCATGTGCCGGCGCTGGCGCGAGATCCCGAAGCCGGTGATCGCGATGGTCCACGGCGCCTGCATCGCGGGCGGGCTCATGCTCGCCTGGTCCTGCGACTTCGTCATCGCCTCCGAGGACGCGTTCTTCTCCGACCCAGTGGTGAAGATGGGCATCCCGGGCGTGGAGTACTTCGCGCACCCGTGGGTGATGAACCCGCGGGCGGCCAAGGAGTTCCTGTTCACCGGCGACCGGTTCACCGCGCAGCGGGCCCACGAGCTGGGCATGGTCAACCACGTCGTGCCGCGTGAGGAGCTCGAGGCCACCACGATGGCGATGGCGGAGCGGATCAGCGCCATGCCCCGGTTCGGCCTCGCCCTGACCAAGAAGGCGGTCAACCAGGCCGAGGACCTGCAAGGGATGCGCACCGGCATGGACTCGGTGTTCGGCCTGCACCACTTCGCACACGCTCACAACGCCGAGGTCGGCAAGGACTCTCTGGCGGGGATGGACGCGCGGAGCATGCGCGACTCGAGGGCGCAGCGGTGAACCTCGACCTCGACGAGGCAGACGCCGCCTTCCAGGAGGAGGCCCGGGCGTGGCTGCGCGACAACGTCCCAGCAGCTCCCCTGCCGTCGATGGACACCGCCGAGGGGTTCGCGGCCCACCGGGAGTGGGAGGCCCTGCTCGCCGAGCACCGCTGGTCGGTCGTGTCGTGGCCGCAGGAGTACCACGGCCGCGAGGCGTCCCTGCTGCAGTGGGTGATCTTCGAGGAGGAGTACTACCGCAGCGGCGCGCCCGGCCGGGTGAGCCAGAACGGCATCTTCCTGCTCGCGCCGATCCTCTTCGAGCACGGCACACAAGAGCAGCAGGGGCGCTTCCTCCCGTCGATGGCCACCGGCGAGCAGGTCTGGGCACAGGCCTGGTCCGAGCCGGAGGCCGGCAGCGACCTCGCCTCCATCCGGAGCACCGCCACACGCGACGACGCCCGGGGCGGTTGGGTCCTCAACGGCCAGAAGACCTGGTCCTCACGTGCCGCCTTCGCCGACTGGGGTTTCGGCCTCTTCCGGTCCGACCCGGCAGCCGAGCGGCATCGGGGACTCACCTACTTCCTGTTCCCCCTCGACGCCGAGGGCGTGACCGTGCGCCCGATCGCACAGCTCGACGGGGAGCCGGGGTTCGCGGAGATCTTCTTCGACGATGTCTTCGTGCCCGACCGGGACGTGCTCGGTGCGCCCGGTGACGGGTGGCGCGTGGCGATGAGCACAGCAGGCAACGAACGCGGGCTGTCGCTGCGCTCCCCCGGCCGGTTCTGTGCCGCCGCCGACCGGCTGGTCGACCTGTGGCGGCGGCAGTCCGGGACGAAGCAGGGGCGCCGGGACGCGGAGCGCGCCGCGGACCGGGTCGTGGATGCCTGGATCGGGGCGCAGGCCTACCGGGCCTACACCTGGGGAACGGTCACCCGCCTCGCGGGCGGCGGTGAGACGGGGGCGGCCGGCAGCGTCAACAAGCTGTTCTGGTCCGAGCTCGACATCGCGCTGCACGAGACCGCGCTCGACCTCCTCGGCCCCGAGTCCGAGCTGCGCGGCGAGGACGCCCCGGACGCCGGGTGGTGGAGCGACGGGTACCTCTTCTCGCTCGCCGGCCCGATCTATGCCGGCACCAACGAGATCCAGCGCAACATCGTCGCCGAGCGCGTCCTGGGCCTCCCCCGGGAAGCACGCAGGGGTGAGCGATGAGGTTCGCGCTGACCGACGAGCAGCAGGGCTTCGCCGAGGTGCTCGACGACCTTCTCACAGCGTCCGACACCCCCGGCGTCGTTCGCGCCTGGGGTGAGGGCGACGCCGGTCCCGGGCTCGAGCTGTGGCACCGCCTCGCCGAGATGGGCGTGACCGGTCTGCTCGTGCCCGAGGAGCAGGGCGGGCTCGGCGCGGACGAGGTGGACCTCGTCGTCGCCTTCGAGGCGCTCGGCCGGCACGCGGTGCCCGGACCCTGGGTCGAGAGCGTCACGTTGCTGCCGGTCCTGCTCCACCACACCCAGGAGGACCAGCTCCTGGCAGGCATCGTCAGCGGGGAGACGCGCGCCACCGTCGCGGTCTCGGAGATCGCACCGCTCGCCCTCGACGCCGACGTCGCGGACGCGACCTTCGTCCTCGACCGCAACGTGCTCCGCCACGGAGAGCCCGGCGAGGTCAGGCGCTCCATCGACCCGGCCCGGCGGCTCTTCCCGCTCACGCCCGGTCACGAGGTCGCCGCCGTCGACGAACCCACCGTGGCGAAGGCCCACGACACAGCCGTCCTGGCGTGTGCCGCCCAGCTGCTCGGCGCCGGCGAGAGGCTGCTCGACGACGCGGTCGCCTACGCCAAGCAGCGCAAGCAGTTCGGTCGCCTCATCGGCGAGTACCAGGCGCTCAAGCACGCCCTGGCCGACGTCCGCGTCGCGCTCGACTTCGCCCGCCCCTTGGTCCACGTCGCCGCTCTCTCGCTGCATGCGGGTTCGCAGGAGGCCGGCCGCGACGTCTCGGCCGCCAAGGTCGCCACCGGCGGGGCCGCCTACGCCGCCGCCCGCACGGCCCTGCAGGTCCACGGCGCCATCGGCTACACCGCAGAGCACGACCTCGGGCTCTGGGTCACGAAGACCCGCGCCCTTCTCACGGCCTGGGGCACACCTGCGCGGCACCGTGCGCGGGTCCTCGACTCACTCATGCCCCTGCCCGAGATGCCGGAGGCCTGAATGCTGTTCGCGCTCAGTGAGGAGCAGGCCGAGCTGGCCGCGATGGTCCGCGACCTGCTCCGCAAGCGGTCGGACTCGCAGGCGGTGCGGGCTGCGGTGAGCATGCCCAAGGGCTATGACGAGGCGCTGTGGTCGGTGCTGTGCGAGCAGGTGGGCGCTGCCGCACTGGCGATCCCGGAGGAGTACGGCGGCGCCGGGTTCACGTTGTTCGAGACCCATGTCGTCCTGGAGGAGCTCGGCGCCGCGCTCACCCCCTCTCCCCTGCTCGGGTCCGGCGTGCTCGCCGCCCAGGCGCTGCTGCTCGCGGGCGACCAGGCCGCCTGCGCCGACCTACTGCCTGGGATCGCGGCCGGGACTTCGGTCGCCGCTCTCGTCTGGGCCGGACGCGACGGCCGGTGGTCGACGGACAGGTTCGCTGTCTCCGCCACCGAGAGGGTCGGGGCCTGGACCCTCGACGGGACGGCGGCCTACGTCCTCGACGGCGACCGCGCCGACGTCCTGGTCGTGCTGGCCCAGAGCCCGTCGGGTCCGGCGCTGTTCCGGGTCGACCCGCACCAGCCGGGCGTCCGACGTACCGCCGCGCCGACGATGGACCAGACGATCCGCCTCGCCACCGTCGAGCTCCGGACCGCCGAGGCGCGGCTGCTGAGCGCGGACGCGGGGACGTTCCTGGCCACCCTGCGGGACGTCGCGTGCAGCGCGGTGAGTGCGCTGCAGGTCGGGGCCGCCCAGCGCTGCCTCGATCTCACCGTGGCGTACACCAAGGAGCGCGTGCAGTTCGGCCGTCCGATCGGGTCGTTCCAAGCGCTGAAGCACCGGATGGCCGACATGCTGGTCGAGGTCGAGACCGCCCGGTCCGCGTCCTGGGCCGCTGCCTGGTCCGCCGCGCACCGCGACGGCGACCTCCCCGCACGCGCGGCCACCGCCAAGGCCTGGTGCGCGGAGGCGTTGGGCAAGGTGGCCGCGGAGACCGTGCAGCTCCACGGCGGCATCGCGATCACGTGGGAGCACGACGCCCAGCTGTACTTCAAGCGGGCCCACGCCACCGCACAGCTGTTCGGCGGTCCGCACGAGCATCGCCGAAGGCTGGAGGGCCTCTACGGGCTCACCGGCTGACCGGGCGCCCTGGGATGTCAGAGCTCGAGCGACGTGGCAGGCACGTGGGTCTTCGACTCGATGTCGGTGGCCGCCGCCGCCAGCAGCTGGTGCGCGAGGTCCGACAGGGCGCGCGCGGCGGCGAGCTCGTCGCCGATCCGAGGCTCCGACTCGTCCCGGGGGTTGCGCCGGCTCTTCCCTTGGCCGCGGATCTCCAGCTTGTTGTCGAGGCCGAGGGTCGCGTCGGCGAACGTGTCGTCGCCCCGCTCGTCGAGCGTGAGCTGCACGGTCCAGGTCTTGGTGGTCATGGGTCGTCACGTCCTTCCTGCAAGGTGGGTGCGACACCAGGGGATCCACAGTCTGCTCCGACCGCCTCGGTGTTGTATATCCCTCGACCCCGAGGCATGGGGCTTCCTGGTGAGACCCCTGAGCTCGGCCAGGTGCCGGACGGCGCTCAGCCTGCGATGTCCTGCTCGGCCTCGGTGCGGGCGTACCGGCCCCGGTAGAACAGGAGCGGGTGCGGCGCGTCCTCTACGCCGAGGTCCATCACGCGTCCGATCACGACGTAGTGGTCACCGGCCTCGTGCACGGCGTAGATGGTGCAGTCCACCCACCCGAGGACACCGTCGAGAAGGGGCGCGCCGGTGGCCGAGGGACGCCAGGAGACACCGGCGAACTTGTCGGTGCCCTTGGCCGCGAAGCCGTTGGAGAGGTCGAGCTGGTCGTGGGAGAGCAGGTTCACGCAGAAGAACCCCGCGCGCTGTATCTGCGGCCACGCCCGCGAGCTCTTCGCCGGGCAGAACAGCACCAGCGGCGGGTCGAGCGAGACCGAGCTGAACGACTGGCAGGTCATCCCGACCGGGCGGCCGCTGCTCATGCTGGTCACCACGGTGACGCCGGTGCAGAAGCGGCCGAGCACATCGCGGAACTTGCGGGAGCTCTCCTCGGCGTCGGCGTCCTCGCCCACTGCCGGCCCCGTGGGCTCGCGGAGGTCGAAGTCGAACTGCCCGAGCCAGGAGTCGATCAGCTCCTGGCTCGGCCAGGACTCGCGGGCGTCGGAGGACATTCCCCCGGGGATCTCACTGGTGGCCGACACTGAAGTCATGCCCCCAGTAGCTGACCGCGGTGCTCTCTCGCGCGACCCAGCGCTCGTCGTCGACCGTCAGCCCCTCGGTGCCGTACTCCACGTCGAACCCGCCGGGTGACTTCACGTAGAAGGAGACCATCTGGTCGTTCATGTGGCGGCCGAGCGTCGCGCTCAGCGGCACGTCGTGCTTGCGGACCCGCTCGAGAGCGCGACCGACGTCGTCGAGCTTCTCCACCTCGACCATGATGTGCACGCACTTGGCCGGGTTCGGCATCGGAAGGAACGCGAGGCTGTGGTGGCGCGGGTTGCAGCCGAGGAAGCGCAGCCAGGCGGTCGAGCCCGGTTCCTTGCCGACGAGCTCTCCGGGCATCCGCATCGAGTCGCGCAGCCGGAAGCCGAGGACGTCGGTGTAGAAGCGCAGTGCCTCCTCGTCGTCGGTCACGGGCAGCACGATGTGGCCGAGACCCTGCTCACCGGTCACGAAGCTGTTGGCGTACGGGGTGACGAGCGGACGCGCTTCGTAGCTGGCGCCGTGGAAGAGCTCGAAGACGTTCTCGAAGGGGTCCTCGAGACGGACCATCCCCTCGACCCGTCGCTCGGCGAGCTCCTCGGCGGTGGCGTCCTGGACCTCGACGCCGTGATGCTTGAGGTGGTCGACGGCAGCGGCGAGCGCACGGTGGTCGGCGACCTCCCAACCCATGGATCCGAACCGGTCCTGGGCTCCGGGGACGACGACGACGCGCGCCGACATCTCGTCCATCCGGAAGTACAGGTGGTCCGGGTTCGGGCCGCGGGCCTCGACCAGGCCGAGCACCTTGCCGGCAAAGTGCCGCCACTGCTCCAGGTCGGTGCTCTCCACCCGGACGTATCCGAGTGCGCGGATGTCGATCACGGCTGTCTCCTCATCGGTTGCGCGTGCTGGGTGCGTGGCACGGAGATCACCCCTCGGCCGGCGGGCGGGTCTTCTCGCGGTGCAGGGCGAGGTATCCGGACGAGACCGAGAAGAACTCGTCGGCCGCCTCGATCTGCGCCCAGTGGCCGCAGTTGGGGAAGACGTGCAGCGAGGCCTTCGGGATCAGCTTGAGCGCCGCCAGGGCGCCGTCGAGCGGGTTGACGCGGTCTTCTCGACCCCACGTCAGCAGGACCGGTTGACGCAGCTTGTAGGCCTCGCGCCAGAGGAAGCCCTCCTCGTAGGTGTCGGGCTTGGCGAACGAGGCGCCGAGCGAGGCCATCGCCTCGGCAGACCCGGGAGCCGTGGCCGAGGCGAACCGGTCCTGGACCAGCTCGTCGGTGACGAGGGACTGGTCCACGACCATGGTGCGTATGAACGCCTCGAGCTTCTCCTTCGACGGTCCCGGCGGCGCACCGAACTCGTAGAGGCGCTTGATGCCCTCGGTCGGGTCAGGAGCGAAGACGTTGAGGCTGAGCCCGCCCGGGCCCATCAGGATCATCCGCCCCACGCGCTTGGGGTACCTCAGCGCGAAGCGGACCGCCGTACCACCGCCGAGCGAGTTGCCGAGGAGGTGGACCTTCTCGATGCCGAGCTCGTCGAGGAGCGCCGCGAGCTTGTCCGCGGCGAAGGTGAAGAAGTGTCCTTCCACCTCGGGCTTCTCGGACTCACCGAACCCGGGCTGGTCGACGAGCAGGGTG
>Ga0208537_1000130_pt1 | contig 12200 bp, 12 predicted proteins | sample MayberrySE_TuleA_FD_185672 | JGI IMG/M metagenome (GOLD analysis project Ga0208537, IMG submission 185672) | Natural and restored wetland microbial communities from the San Francisco Bay, California, USA, that impact long-term carbon... | ecosystem: Environmental > Terrestrial > Soil > Wetlands ...
GGTGGCCACGGGGGAGTTACTTAGGAAGGATCCCGTGAATGGGACGTTATGTAGCAAGACGGCTGATTCAGTTCATGCCCGTCATCTTGGGCACCCTCTTCCTGCTTCACATCCTGAGCGTGCTGACCATCCAGATCGTCGGCGACCCGGTCCGTGCACTCTTCGGTGAGAACGCACCGCCGGCCTCGGTCATCCAGCAGATGCGCGCGGACTACAACCTCGACGACCCGTGCCTCCAGCAGACCGGCAACCCCTGCTTCGGCCTCTTCATCGACCGCCTGGGGCAGTACGGCACGGGCAACTTCGGCATCAACTTCCGTGGACGTGAGGTGACCGAGCTCTTCTTGGAGCGCTTCCCGGTCACTGTCCGCCTGACCGTCATCGCCCTGGTCTTCGAGACGATCATCGGCATCTTCCTCGGCGTGCTGGCCGGTCTGCGCAAGGACAAGTTCGCAGACAACTTCGTCCGGTTCTCGACCGTGCTCCTGATCGCCTTCCCGGTGTTCGTGTTCGGCACGCTGGCCCAGCTCTTCGTCGGCCTCCAGATCGGCCTCAAGCTCCGCGAGAGCACGTGGGCGCCCGACTGGCTCGGGCAGATGCTCAACGTCGTCTACTCATCCGACTACCCGTGGTTGAGCCTGATGCTCCCGGGCTTCGTTCTCGGAGCCTTCTCCCTCGCGGCCATCGCGCGTCTCACGCGCACCAGCCTGATCGAGAACCTGCGCGCCGACTACGTGCGCACCGCCCGGGCAAAGGGCCTGACGGGTTCGCGCATCGTCGGCATCCACACCCTGCGCAACTCGCTCATCCCGGTGGTCACCTACATCGGTATCGACATCGGCCTCCTGCTGGGCGGGGCGCTGGTCACCGAGGGCATCTTCAACATCCCCGGCGTCGGACAGTTGGTCTTCCTGGCGATCGGAGCCAACGACACCCCGGTCATCCTGGGCGTCGTCACGATCCTCACGATCGTCTTCCTGGTGTCCAACCTGCTTGTCGACATCCTGTACGCCGCACTTGACCCAAGGATTCGCTATGAGTGACGTCATGGCCGGCCAGAGCGCCGGCACCCAGATAGAGCAACCAGCCGCCCCGGGGGGCGACAAGAACCGCAGCCTGTGGGGCGACGTCGCCTACCAGCTGGCCCGCAGCCCGATGTTCTGGATCTCGCTCGTGCTCGTGCTCGTGATCCTGTCCATGGCCTTCGCCCCGTCCCTGTGGGCGGAGACCTCTCCCAACGCCAGCGGTGCGTGCCCCTTGGAGAACGCACGACAGAAACCGAGCGCGGCGCACCCGTTCGGCTTCACGTCCGCCGGCTGTGACATGTGGTCGTCGGTCGTGTACGGCACGGGCAAGTCCGTGATCGTGGCCATCCTCGTGACGATCGGCACGGTTGCCCTGGGAGTGTCCCTGGGCACCTACGCCGGCTACTTCGCCGGCTTCGGCGACACGCTCATCAGCCGTGTCACCGACGTGTTCTTCGGCCTGCCCTTCATCCTCGGCGCGCTCGTCTTCCTGGCGATCTTCCCCGAGCGCAACGTGTGGACGATCACCGCCGTGCTGACCCTCTTCGGTTGGACCTCGCTGACCCGCGTCATGCGAGGCAGTGTGATCTCCACCAAGCAGAAGGACTACGTAGACGCAGCCCGTGCGCTGGGGGCCAGCGACCTGTTCATCATCCGCAAGCACATTCTCGCCAACAGCATCGCGCCGGTCATCGTGCTCGCCACGATCGGTCTGGGTACGTTCATCGGCGTCGAGGCGACTCTGACCTACCTCGGTGTCGGCTACCAGCGGCCCACGGTGTCGTGGGGACTCCTGGTCGCCGACGGCCAGAACCTCGCGCTCGCGGGCTACTGGCACCTGCTGGTGATCCCGGCCGCATTCATCGTCATCACGGTCCTCAGCTTCATCCTGCTCGGTGACGTGCTTCGTGATGCTCTCGACCCCCGTACCCGATGAGGAGCTCATGAGATGAGCAACACCCTTACCGACACCACATCGTCGAACGAGGCGGCTCCGCGGACGAAGAAGTCTCCGCTGAGCGGGCTCAGCTTCGACAGCTCTGCGCCGCTTCTCGAGGTCGACAACCTGCAGGTCGAGTTCCACACCCGCGACGGTGTCGCCCACGCAGTCAACGACGTGAGCTTCACGTTGGGGGAGGGCGAGACCCTCGGCATCCTCGGCGAGTCCGGCTGCGGCAAGTCCGTCACGGCTCAGGCGATCATGGGGATTCTCGACACGCCACCGGCCAAGGTGACCGGGGGGCAGGTGCGCTACCGCGGCGTCGACCTGCTCCAGCTCGACGAGAAGACCCGGCGGCACATCCGCGCCAACAAGATCGCGATGATCTTCCAGGATGCGCTCTCGTCGCTGAACCCGGTCTTCACCGTCGGCTGGCAGCTCGGCGAGCTGTACCGCAAGCACACCGGCGCCAGCCGCAAGGAGGCCAAGGCGAAGGCGGTCGAGCTGCTCGAGATGGTCGGCATCCCGGCGGCGAAGGCGCGGATCAACGACTACCCGCACCAGTTCTCCGGCGGCATGCGCCAGCGCGTGATGATCGCGATGGCGCTTGCGCTGAAGCCCGACGTGATCATCGCGGACGAGCCCACGACCGCACTCGACGTGACGGTCCAGGCACAGGTGATGACGCTCTTGTCGGACCTGCAGCGGGAGATGCAGCTCGGCCTCATCCTGATCACCCATGACATGGGCGTCGTCGCGGATGTCGCCGACAAGATCTGCGTCATGTACGCCGGCCACGCAGTCGAGCAGGCCGACGTCTACGAGATCTACGAGCAGCCCGCCCACCCCTACACGAAGGCGCTGCTGGAGTCGATCCCGCGCGTCGACCAGAAGGGCCAGGACCTCACGGTCATCAAGGGTCTTCCGCCGGCCCTCGTCAACCCGCCGCCGGGGTGCGCGTTCCACCCGCGGTGCGCGTTCGCCCAGGACCGCTGCAAGACCGACGAACCACCGCTCTACGAGCTTCCCGGCAACCGTCGTAGTGCCTGCCACTACTGGGAGGAGGTCGTGAAGTCATGAGCATCGACGTAACCGAGAGTGAGCAGTTGAGCCAGGGCAGCAACGACGACGTGGTCCTGGAGGTCCGCGACGTCAAGAAGCACTTCCCCCTGACGCAGGGCGTCGTGTTCAAGCGCACGGTCGGGCATGTCAAGGCGGTCGACGGTGTCTCCTTCGAGCTCAAGAAGGGTGAGACACTCGGCGTCGTGGGCGAGTCCGGTTGCGGCAAGTCCACGCTGGGCAGGCTGCTGATGGGACTCGAGCGTCCGACCGACGGCTCGATCAAGATCCTCGGCGAGGAGATGGCCGGGCTGAGCCCCCGCGCGATGAGGCGGATGCGACGCAACATCCAGATCGTCCTGCAGGACCCCTACTCCTCGCTCGACCCGCGGATGACGGTGGGTGACATCGTGGGCGAGCCCTTCGAGATCCACACGGAGGTCCTCGGCAAGAGGGACCGCCGCAAGGCGGTCCAGGACCTGCTCGACGTGGTCGGTCTCAACCCCGACCACATCAACCGCTTCCCGCACCAGTTCTCGGGCGGCCAGCGTCAGCGCATCGGCATCGCCCGCGCGCTCGCGCTGCGGCCGAAGATCCTCGTCTGTGACGAGCCGGTGTCGGCGCTCGACGTGTCGGTCCAGGCGCAGGTCGTGAACCTCTTCGAGCGGCTGCAGGACGAGTTCGGCCTGTCGTACGTCTTCATCGCTCACGATCTCTCCGTCGTCCGTCACATCTCCGACCGGGTGATGGTGATGTACCTCGGCAAGGCCGTCGAGGTGGGCAACGAGTCGGAGATCTACGACCACCCGACGCACCCGTACACCCAGGCGCTCCTGTCGGCGGTGCCGGTGCCGGACCCGCGGCTGCGCGGGAACCGGGACCACATCGTGCTCGAGGGCGACGTGCCGAGCCCGGCGGACCCGCCCTCGGGCTGCCGGTTCCGGACCCGCTGCTGGAAGGCACAGGACGTCTGTGCATCCGACATGCCGATGCTGGTGACCCGGGACGGGTCCGCTCACCCCTCGGCCTGCCACTTCGCCGAGGAGCGGGACGTCGTCCACGCGGTGCAGGCGCCCGTCGTGGACGTCAACGGCACCGGTTCCCGCTCGGGCAACGGAAGCCAGCCGTCGTAACGGCCTGACCGTCCATGGAGCAGGACCGGCACCCTTCGCGGGGGCCGGTCCTGCTCACATTCCAGGACGTTGGTGGTGGGGTGTGGGGCAGACTGAGGACGTGAGCAGCCAGGCCGCCGCCCACGGTGTCCGCACGATGCTGTGGCGAAAGGGGGGCGAGGTCGTCGAGGACTTCGTCCTCGACGAGGTGTCCGACCACCTGCAGCAACCAGGCTCCCTGGTCTGGGTCGATCTGCAGGATCCGAGTGACGACCTTCTCGACAAGCTCGCCGCGGAACTCTCACTCGACCCCCATGCGGTAGAGGACTCCATCGCCCACGGGGAGCGCCCCAAGGCGACACGCCACGCTTCACACACGTTCGTGACCGTGTACGCGACCCGGCTCGAGGTCGCCGGCGGTCCGGGACGCCCGGTTCTGGAGTCGCGGCTCCGGACGAGCCGGGTCTCGTCGTTTGTCCTTCCCAACGGAGTGGTGACGGTCCGACGCGGCGACGGCTTCGACATGGACGAGGTGGTGGAGCGTTGGCAGGACTTCCCCGACCTGGTCGAGCTCGGAGCCGGGGCACTCCTCCACGGACTTCTCGACGTCGTCGTGGACGGGCATTTCGACACCATCCAGGTGATGGACGACGCCATCGAGTCCCTCGAGGACAGGCTCTTCGACGAGGGCGCCGACGTCCGCGACCTGCAGCAGCGCACCTACCGGCTGCGCAAGGAGCTCGTGGAGCTGCGCCGCGTCGTACTTCCCATGCGTGAGGTCGTCAACACGGTGATGCGGCACCGGGCGGACAGCAACGCGCACACCGGCGAGCTCGACGGCTGGTACGCCGACCTCTACGACCACGTCCTCCGGGCATCGGAGTGGACCGAGTCGCTGCGCGACATGGTGACGACCGTCTTCGAGACGAACATCGCTCTCCAGGACGCCCGGCTGAACGTCGTCATGAAGAAGCTCACCGGATGGGCGGCGATCATCGCCGTGCCGACCGCCGTCACCGGTTGGTTCGGCATGAACGTCGCCTATCCCGGTATCGGCAGGTTCTCGGGCTTCCTCGCCAGCACGGTGGTGATCGCGACCTTGGCGGTGACCCTGTACTTCCTCTTCAAGCGCCGGAACTGGATCTAGTCGAAGGAGTCCCCGATGAGCGATCCGATCATTGTCGTCGGTGCCGGGCTGACGGCGGCCAAGGCCGTGGAGTCCCTCCGCCAGAGCGGGTACGACGGCGGCCTGGTCGTGTTCGGGGAGGAGCAGCACCGGCCGTACGAGCGACCACCGCTGTCGAAGGAGTACCTGACCGGGTCCGCGGAGCTCGCGGGGGTCTTCGTGCACGACATCGACTGGTACACCCGGCATGACGTCGACCTGAGACCTGGAACCCGGGTCACGAGCCTCGACCCGGCCAGACGTCGTGTCTCGACGGGCGCCGATTCGCAGCCCTACGACAGACTGCTCATCGCCACCGGGGCCTCACCCCGGCGCCTGTCGATGGCGGACGAGAGCGGCGCGCCGGTCGCCTACCTCCGGACGATCGAGGACAGCAACCGCATCAAGACCGAGCTCAGGCCGGGCCTTCGCCTCGTCGTCATCGGCGGCGGCTGGATCGGCCTGGAGGTCGCCGCCGCGGCCCGGGCAGCGGATGCCCAGGTCACCGTCGTGGAGAGCGCCGAGCTTCCGCTCCTGGCGGTCCTCGGTCCCGATGTGGCGGGCATCTTCGCCTCACTCCACCGGGACTACGACGTCGACCTCAGGATCTCCACCACCGTCGCCGCTGTCCAGGAGTGGGACGGACGCGCCGTGGTCCGTCTCAGCGACGCCTCGACGGTCGACGCGGACCTGGTCGTCGTGGGGATCGGGGTCAAGCCGAACGTCTCCCTCGCGGAGGAGGCCGGCCTGCGGACCGCCGACGGGATCCTCGTCGACGAGTACCTCCGCACCTCCGATCCCCACGTCTACGCCGCCGGGGACGTGGCGGCCGTGGCGCGGCGGGGACTCGCGCGCCCCCTGCGGGTGGAGCACTGGGACAACGCGATCAACCAGGGCATCGTCGCGGGCCGCAACCTCGCCGGCGACAAGGTCGCCTACGACAGGGTGCCGTACTTCTTCACCGACCAGTACGACCTGGGCATGGAGTACGTCGGACACGCGGCACCGGGTGAGTGCGACCGCGTGATCGTCCGCGGCGAGACCACAGGGAGCCGGCTCTTCACCGCATTCTGGCTCCGCGGGCACCGCGTGCTCGCAGGGATGCACGCCAACGACTGGGATGCGATCGACCTGCTCCGCGCCCTCGTCGGGAAGGACGTGGACCCGGACCGCCTGGCCGACCCCGCGGTGCCGTTGTCCGAGCTGCTGTGAAGGCCGCGTCAGGTCGCCTCGAAGGCCCGGAGCGTGGCAGCTGCCGCTGCCGCGTAGGCCAGGTGGGGCACCACGTCGGCCGCCCAGTCGGTGGTACTCCAGGTCCGCGGGTCGGCCACGCCGAGAAGGGTCATCGGCCCGTTGCCGACCAGTATCGCAAGGACCCAGGCCGCACCGGTCGACGTCACCCATCCCGGACGCCGACCTTCTCGGAGCAGAGCCAGAACCACGCCGCTGGAGACTCCGGCCAGAGTCCCGAGCACAGCTCCCATGCCGGTGAGGCGGGCTTCTCGCCCGGCGGGGTCCTCGGGCAGCGGGAGGCGCAGCCGGGAGGCCAACAGCTCGGCCGTCCGCTCCGGGGTCGTGCTGGCCGGTCGCTTCCGCATGGCCATGTCGAGATACGTCGCGGTGTCGAGCGCCAAGGTGCCCACGGCGCCGGCGACAGCCCCGTGAACCACCGGAGGAGGCAGTCCGCCCATGCCGTCAGGGACGGCTCTCGCGCGTGCGGCGTTCGTTCTCGCGCTGGATAGCCTCGACCAGCTCTTCCTTGGCCATGCGCGAGCGGCCGCTGATGTCGAGCTTCTTGGCCACGTCGTACAGGTGGCTCTTGGAGGCGTTGGCGTCCACGCCGCCGGCGGTGTCGCCGGTCTCCGGGGCGCGCCGGGAGGATCGCTCGGCCTGCCTGTCCGAGGGGCCCTTGCGACCCTTGTCCTCCCAGTGGTCGCCCACCTTCTCGTACTCGTGCTTGAGGGCCGCGTAAGCCGTGCGGTGTGCCCGCTCGCCCTCGCCGTAGCTCTCGACAGCGGAGTCATGGGCCTTGACCCAGGTCCGCTGGGCCTTGTCGGATGACCTCCGAACGGTGGAAGGCAGCTCGTCCTTGCCGGGCATGACGTCCCTCCTTCGAGACGAGTCGTCCTCGAGGGGTCTCGTCCCGGCTGTACCCCCTCGGTGATGCGGCCATGCGGTCACTCGGCGCATAAGGCCGACGCATGCTGCACGCGAGCGGATAATCGAAGGATGCTCGGCATCTCGGCAGCGGTCGGTGCGTCACGGGCGGTCGTGCCTGCGGCCGTCGTACTCACCCTGGCCGCGGCGTGCTCGGCCGGCACCGCCACCGACCGCCCTGGTGACCCGACCCAGGAGGAGGCCGGAAAGGCGGTCACCGTGACCTTCACCCAGCTGCCCATCCAGGTGGGCACCAACGAGGGTCTGCTCCGCCTCACAAACAACGGTGCGACGGATCTCGCCGTCACCGGTGTCGGGCTGGACTGGTCCGGCTACGGTGGCGAGTTCGTCCGGCCCAAGGACAGCGAGATCGCGCCCGGCCAGACCCTGGACTTCCCGGTCCGGCTGCCGAGGCCCGAGTGCGGGGACGGCGCCGCCGAGGTGGTGGGACTGGTCGACGTCGGCGACGTGACGCTGCGAAGCAAGGTCGAGGAGTCCGGCGTCGAGCTCCTGCGACGGGTCAGGATGTTGGCCTGCCAGGAACAGCTCGTCCGCGAGAGCGTGGACATCGAGTACGCCGAGGAGTGGACCGCGGAAGGCGCCGGCCGGGACGCCTCGGTCCTGGGCCACCTGCGGCTGGTACGCGAACAGGGCGACGAGCCGATACTCCTGACCGGTGTCAAGGGGAGCGTGCTGTTCGAGCTCGCCCTACCTGGTCCCTCGATGCTCCGGCAGGGCGTCCGCTCCGGCGAGGTGCCACTGCGCATCCTGCCGGGCAGCCGTTGCGACGAGCACGCCCGCAGCCAGGCGACCGCACCGTTCGCGTTCCGGCTCATGCTGCGGGTCGGGCGGAAGCCCGCGACGGTGCCCCTGCCTCCACCTCGTGACGTCCAGGTGGCGGCGAACGAGCTGCTCGACCGGGCGTGCGGGTGAGCAGGCAGCCGGCAGCACGCGGAGCCTCCGGAGCTCAGGCGGACCGGACGGTGTAGACGATCGTCTGCACCCGGATCATGCCGTTCTCGAAGATGAACGTGTCGACTCCGTCCTCCACCTTGCGGCCGCCACCCGTGGCCTTCCACTCCAGGTAGAGCACGTCGTCGGCGAACGTGGTGTCGAGCTGCCACTCCGCCTGGGGGACGTCCTTAAGGAGCTGGGTGAACACCTCGCGGGCGCCGTCCTTGCCTCGGTAAACCTGCTTCTGCACCACGAGGATGGCGTCGTCGGTGTAGTCCGCGACGATGTCCTCGAGGTCCTCCGCGCCGAGCGCCTGGCCGTGATGCGCGAAGACTTCTGCCGGAGTCCGTGTAGCCATGGCGTTTCCTCCTCGAGGACGTCACTGTCCGAGCCGCGGGGACGGCTACTCCGAGTGTCCGGCGCTCTTCGTCCTTTGTCCACGCAGGGGTCACCGGACCTGGGTACAGTCCGAACCAGGCAGACCGAGATGTCGTCCAGCGGTACGGGGAGGCGTGATGAAGGCGGTTCGGCTCCATGAGTACGACAAGCGCCCGGTGGTCGAGGACGTCGCGGAGCCGGAGGCGACCCATCCCTTCGACGTGGTGGTCCGGGTCGGCGGCGCGGGACTGTGCCGTACCGACCTGCATATCGTCGAGGGTCAGTGGGCGGCCAAGAGCAACGTCGCACTGCCCTACACCTTGGGTCACGAGAACGCCGGCTGGGTCCACGCGGTCGGCTCCGCGGTGGAGCACCTGCAGCCGGGCGACGCGGTCATCCTGCACCCGCTGGTGACCTGCGGGTTCTGCCGCGCCTGCCGGGCGGGCGACGACGTGCACTGCGAGGCGAGCGCCTTCCCCGGGATCGACACGGACGGCGGCATGGCGGAGCTGATCAAGACCTCCGCGAGGTCGGTGGTCAAGCTCGCTCCGGGTGTGGAGCCCGCCTCGGTCGCGGCGCTGGCCGACGCGGGCCTCACGGCGTACCACGCGGTGAGGAAGGCGGTGCCGCTGCTGTACCCGGGAAGCACCTGCGTGGTCATGGGCGCAGGCGGGCTCGGCCACATCGGCATCCAGTGCCTGCGCGCGATGAGCCCGACGCGGATCGTCGTGCTCGACCGGAACGAGGAGGCGCTCGCGCTCACGCGGAGCTGGGGTGCAGACGAGACGGTGCTCGTGGACGGGTCGCACGTCGACCGTGTCCTCGAGCTGACCGAGGGCAAGGGGGCCGAGGTCGTGCTGGACTTCGTCGGGGAGCAGGGGGCCGAGCGCGACAGCTGGAACATGACCCGTCAAGCCGGCAGCGACTTCGTGATCGGCTACGGCGGCACGGTGGAGATCCCGGCCATCGACGTGATCTCGACTGAGCGCAACGTCATCGGGAACCTCGTCGGCAGCTACAACGACCTGGTCGAGCTCATGGCCCTGGCCGCCGACGGCCGGGTGGAGATGCTCACCCGTACGTACCCTCTCGACGCGGTCAACGCAGCGATGGACGACCTCGACGCGGGGCGCCTTCGCGGCCGCGGGATCCTCGTGCCGGGAGGGTGAGCAGACCACGTCCTGCCCGGTGACGCGGGGAGGACCTTCGCCTCCTGCGGCGCGGCGCCGCGCGGTTCTAGCGTGGGGACAGGCCGGGAGTGAGGGGTCGTCATGGCCGATTTCATGCGCAACAGCGACGCATTCGCCTGGGCGATGGAGCACGATCCGAGCCTGCGATCGACGATCGTCACCATCATCGTGCTCGACCGCTCGCCCGACTGGGAGGTGGTGGTCGACCGGTTCGAACGGATCTCCCGCCTCATCCCGATGTTCCGGCAGCGGGTGGTCGAGACACCGCCGCCGGCACCGCCACGCTGGGAGTACGACCCCGACTTCGACCTCGGCTACCACCTCCGCCGCGTGATCGCCCCGCACCCGGGCACCTTCGACACGGTGCTGGAGATGGCCAGGCGTGCTGAGATGACGGAGTTCGACCGGGCCCGTCCGCTCTGGGAGATGACCCTCGTCGAGGAGCTCTCGGACGGTGGCGCGGCGATGGTCTGCAAGCTCCACCACTCTCTGGCGGACGGCATCGGCGGGGTGCAGATCGCGATGCAGCTCTTCGACGCGACGGCGGAGCCGGAGGACCGGGGCCCGCTTCCCCCTGAGCCGGAGGTCGACAGGCCGGCCCCGCTCGACAACCTCCGCTACGCGCTCCGGTACGACGCGGCGCTCGCCGGCAACCTGGCCCGCAGCGCCGCCCGTGCGGCACCGGCCGCCGTGGCCGCCGGGGTACGACGGCCGCTCGGGAGTGCTCGGGTCGTGGCCGAGACCGCCGCCTCGGTGTACCGGACCGTGCGCCCCATCAACGAGACCGCCTCTCCGATCATGAAGCGCCGCCGGCTCGTTCGGAGGCTAGGAGTGCACGAGGTGCCGATGCCCGCACTGAGGGAGGCCGCGCACCTCGCCGGAGGCACCCTCAACGACGCCTTCCTCGCCGGCGTGACCGGCGCCCTTCGTCGCTATCACAGCCACCACGGGGTCGAAGTCGGCGACCTCCACGTCACGATGCCGGTCAGCATCCGCGCCGACGGTGACGAGATCGGCGGCAACCGGCTCACCCTGATGCGCTTCGACCTGCCGGCAGGGGTGGTGGACCCCGCCGAACGGATCAGGCAGATCCACCTCCGGGCGGCAGCCGTCCGCGCCGAGCGCTCGCTGCCGTACACGCAGATGATCGCCGGAGGCCTCAACCTGCTTCCGCGGTGGTACATCGCGGCGATCCTCCGGCACGTCGACTTCCTGGCCAGTGACGTGCCGGGCATCCCGATGCCGGTCTACCTGGGGGGTGCGGCCGTGCGTATGCAGTACCCGTTCGGCCCGACGATCGGCGCCGGGGTGAACGTCACGCTGATGACCTACGTCGACACGTGCGCCCTCGGCATCAACGTGGACATCGGCGCCATCCCCGACTACGAGGTCTACCACGACTGCGTCGTCGCGGGCTTCGACGAGGTCCTCGCACTTGCGTCGCCCGCGGTCTCCGCGACGCCGAAGGCAAGGTCCGCGCCCACGCCGAGGCGCAGGCCGAAGGCTGTGTCGTCGAGCAGCCCGGCGACCCTGTCCTGAGTCAGCGGACCCCGGCCTCCTGGATGCGCGCCCAGGGTCTTGCCTCCTCCAGCTCGAAAGCCAGCTCCAGCAACGTGCGGTCGTCGCCGAGGTCGGCCGCCAGCTGGCAGCCGATGGGCAGCCCGTTGGCGGTCGCCCCGAGCGGCAGGGAGACCGCCGGCCCGCCCGAGGCGTTGTTGAGCGGGGTGAAGCCGACGTAGGCCTGGAGACGCGGGAAGAGCTCCTCGAACGGCAGCGTCGGCGACAGGTGGCCGAGCGGGGGAGTGGTGTGGGTCAGGACCGGTGACAGGAGGACATCGAGGCGGGTGAAGGCCTTGCGGTACTGGTGGGTGACTCGGCGCAGACGGTAGAGCATGCCTGGTGTCCTGGCCAGGTCCCGCCTGCACATGCGGGCCAGCCCCCGGGTGAGGTTGTCGGTCAGGGTCGCGTCGAACCGGGCGTCGATCACACGCCTGCCCGTGGTGGTGACAAGCAGGCCCAGCAGCCCCCAGTAGAGACTGAAGTCCTCCGCGAACCGCGGCCCCACCGGGCTCGTGGTCTCCTCCACGTGATGTCCGAGGCCGCTGAGCAGATCGGCCGTCGAGAGCACGCACGCCCTGGTCTCGTCGTCGGTGGCCACGCCGTTGGGCGAATCGAGCAGCACCCCGATACGCAGCCTGGTCCGGCCCGGCCCCTCGACCG
>Ga0208537_1000131_pt1 | contig 12153 bp, 12 predicted proteins | sample MayberrySE_TuleA_FD_185672 | JGI IMG/M metagenome (GOLD analysis project Ga0208537, IMG submission 185672) | Natural and restored wetland microbial communities from the San Francisco Bay, California, USA, that impact long-term carbon... | ecosystem: Environmental > Terrestrial > Soil > Wetlands ...
CCGGCACGGGATCGAGCTCGTCGCCTCGAACGCCCCGAGGTGCCCCATGCCCGCGCCGCGGAGCCGGCGGTGCAGCCCGAGCAGGCTCATCGCGTTGTTGACCGCGAGGGTGTAGCCGGGGACCACGTCGACGTACGCGCCGTACTCCCGGTCCAGCTCGCAGCCCTCGAGGCTGTCGCCGAACATCGTGGCGTGCAGCCGCTCGGGACGGCCACCGCCGTACTCGTCGTACTGCAGCTCGACCAGCGCGGTCTTGGGGCCGCCGCTGATCCGCGGGATCACCCAGGAGTGCGGGTCGGACTCCTTCAAGTGGTAGATGCTGCGGTGGACCATGAGCTCGAGGAACTGCTCGAGCGTGGCCTCGCGGTGCACGAACCTGGCGACGGACGGCCCCTCGAAGCGCGCGGTCAGGTCGAAGAGGCGCTCGGCGAGGTCCCCCTCGGCAGCCATGACGTTGCGCACGTGCGGCTCGGCCTCGCGACGCAGCGCCGCCTCGAAGCGGGCCTCGAGCTCCCTGCGCAGCCGCAGGAGGTCGGGGTCCCACTCGAGGTCCGGGTCCACCCCGTCGAAGCCGCGGTAGTGCAGCTCGTACATCACCCACAGGCAGAGGTGCAGGTCGTCGTCGGTGAGCAGGTCGGTGCTGTCGGGAAGGTCACCCACGAGATGTGTCAGCGCATCGACGTCCAGGGGTGCCCGCCCCGACAGCGCGTCGATCACGCCGCTGCTGAGTGGTCCCCTCGCCTCGGGAAGCTGCATGGTCTCTCCTGTCGCCACGTGCCGCTGCGGCGAGAGGTACCCCGGGCGGGTGTGTCCATGCTCGGAGTGCCGGTGCGCAGGGGCTCAGCTGTCGGGCTCGTCCTCCTTCGACCGCATCTGCTCGAAACGCGCCGATGCCCGCTCGGCACGTCGCTGGACCGCCTGGGCGAAACGTTCGCGCTGGGCGCGCAGCAGGTACACCGAGGCGATCGCGGAGACCACGATCGCGAGCAGGAACGGCCAGAACAGCGGGATCTGGCGCTCTCCGCTGACGAGCAGGTAGACCCCGACGATGACCGCGTAGGACACGACGAACAGCCCGAGCCGGGCCGCGGTGTAGATGGCGAACTCCTTCACCCCACCAGCCTAGGTCGAGGCCCGGCGGACATCCCGGCGCGGTCCGGTTCGGACGGGGATGCCACGTGTCTTGGCATCGCGCCTACTCTGGACACGTGGGAAAGATTCTGCTCGTGGTCTTGCTGTTCGCGGCGGTCGTCTATGCCTTCTTCTGGCTGCTCGAGCGACGCAAGCGGCAGGCGGCGCCGGCACGTCCGGCTCCGCCGCCCAAGCGAGTCGTTGCGCCCGACGACGACGAGGACTTCCTGCGCGACCTGGAGCGCCGCAGGCGCCAGGCCGCGCGTGAGCAGAAGCAGGAGAAGCCCACCCCGAAGCCCGAGCAGCGCCGCCCGCAGAAGGGCGAGCCCGACCAGGGTGAGTCGAAGCCCGAGGGTCCGGCCGACAAGGGCCACCCCAAGCCCGAGTAGCACGCCCCGGCCACCCTCGGTCGCGGCTGTCGCCCGGTGGGGAGACGGCGACCGGTCTAGTCGAGGCCGGAGTAGGAGTGCAGGCCCGAGCCGAACAGGTTGATGCCGACGAAGTTGAACAGCAGGGTCGCGAAGCCGACGAGCGCGATCACGGCCGCGCCCTTGCCCTTCCAGCCGGCCGTCGCACGCGCGTGCAGGTAGGCGGCATAGACCACCCACGTGATGAAGGCCCAGACCTCCTTGGGGTCCCAGCCCCAGTAGCGGCCCCAGGCGTACTCCGCCCAGATCGGCCCGGCCACCAGCGCTGCGAACGTCCAGACCGGGAAGCCGAAGGCGTGCACGCGGTAGGCCACGCGGTCGAGCACCGTGGCCTTCGGCAGCCGCGCGACGTAGCCCGTCGTGGGGGGGTCGGCGCGCCGCTCGGCACGAGCCTTCACGAGGTACAGCGCCGAGGCCATCGCACCCACGGCGAACGCGCCCGCCGCGATGACGGCGGCGACGACGTGGATCACGAGCCAGTACGACTGCAGCGCGGGAACCAGCGGGCCGGCGGGCACGTAGAGCAGGAGCACCGCGAGCATCAGCACCACGACGGAGAAGCCCGTGACGAAGACGCCCATCCAGCGCAGGGAGTACCTCCGCAGCAGGACCAGGTAGATCAGGGTGACACCGAAGGCACCGGCCACCGAGAACTCGTACATGTTGCCCCACGGCACCCGGGCCGGGTCCGCGCCGAGCCCGCGGGCGACCAGGCCTGCGAAGTGCAGGAGCGCCGCGACGACGGTGAGCGCCACGCCGATCCGGCCGAACTTCTCGACGTTCTCGGCCTTCGAGACCAGGTCGGCGTCCGGCTCCGCGGTCCCGGTGTCCGCGGCAGCGGCACCGTCGTACGACGCTCCGGCGTCCGCCGCGGCCCCGACCGCCACCGGCTGCTCGACCGCGGAGGTCTCGGCCGGGACCGACCGCCCGAACGCCCACTCGGCGATGTGGCTGACCAGCGCCAGGACGTAGACGACCGAGGCGAAGGCGATGGCGTTGTTGCTGAACGAGGCAAAGTCCGCGGGGGTCACGGCTTCTCCTTCTGGGCTGGGGCTGGTCGCTGGATGAGGGCCTCGAGCTCGTCGATCTCGTCCCCGAGGTCACCGCCGGAGCTGCGGTCGAGGCCGGCCAGCTCCACCACGGTACGCCCGCCTTCCGAGCGCACCCGGACCCAGGCCCGGCGGGGGCGGATGAACAGCGACCCGAGAAGGCCGGTGATCGCGAGGAGCACTCCGCCGAGCGCGAGCTCCTTGCCGGGCTTGTCGCTGACCTGGAGCTTCACCCAGCGCTCGACACCGTCGAAGGTGATCGACCCGGCGCCGTCGGGAAGCTGCTTGGTCTGGCCGAGGGCGATGTCGAGGCGGAAGTCCTTGCCGTCGGGCCTCTTCATGACCTCCAGCCGGTCCTTGTCGAGCTCGTAGACCGACTGGGGCTCTCCCGTGTCGAGCCCCAGGTCGCCGCGGTAGGGCAGCAGCGACATCACCGGGTCGATCGCGTCGGGGAAACGGGAGTAGGGCCCGGTCTCCATGGAGAACCCGTAGGTCGGGAGGAAGAGCCCCTCGAAGCCGAGCTGCTCGGGCAGCGCGTCCGGGACCTTGATCACGCCGAACGACGCGAACGACGAGTCCTGGGGCAGGAAGACCGCAGGCCCCTTGTAGGCCACGTTGCCCTCTCCGTCGCGCACCGTGACGAGAGGGGCGTAGCCGTGGCCGACGAGGAAGACCGAACCTCCGTCGAGGGACAGCGGGTGGTTGACCGCGAGCTCCTGCGTGCGCTCCGGCTCGCCCGGCACCCCGGTGTAGGTGACGTCGGCGGAGAAGTCGGTGGGCATGCCCGCCTGCTCGCCGCTGCGGAGGAACTCCACGCGGAAGTCGTCGACGGTGAAGCTGAACGGCTCGAGGTCGTCGGCCCCGAAGAGCGCGCCCGGTGCGAAGTCGTCGTACTGGCTCAGCGAGTTGGAGAACCCCTGCCCCTTCACGACGATCACGCCGCCGGTGTAGCCGTACAGGCTGCCGAGCGCGAACCCGACGAGCACGACGAGCAGCGAGATGTGGAAGAGGAGGTTGCCGGCCTCCCGGAGGTACCCGCGCTCGGCGGCGACCTCGGTTGTCGCGACGTCCACCCGGTACCTGCGGCGGCGGAGCACCTCGCGCGCCCGGTCGAGCACGGCCGAGGGCTCCTCGTCGAGGGTGAACGCCCGGGACTCCGGCAGCCGGGAGAGGTTGCGCGGCGCCTTGGGGGGACGTGCTCGCATGCCCCGCCAGTAGATCCGGGTGCGCGGCAGGATGCAGCCGACCAGCGAGACCATCAGCAGGATGTAGATCGCGCTGAACCACACCGAGTCGTAGACCGAGAACAGCCCGAGGGCGTCGTAGACCGGCGTCAGGTTCGGGTGCGCGTCCTGCCAGCGGCTGACCGCGATGGCGTCGACGTCGCTCTGCGGGATGATCGAGCCCGGCACCGCCGCGAGCGCGAGCAGGAAGAGCAGGATGAGTGCGGTGCGCATGGACGTCAGCTGCCGCCAGGCCCAGCGCCCGAGCTCCTTCGGGGTGAGCGCGGGTGGTGTCGACGGCGGCGCGGGAGGGGCGGTCGTGCCGGTGGCGCTCATGCCGCGCCGTCCCGGTCCGAGCGTGGTGCGCGGCATCGTGGGGTGCTCATACGACCACCGAGAAGGAGCCGACCCAGCCGCGGAGGTAGGCCACCCACAGGTCCCAGACGCCGGTCACGAGCAGCAGACCGATGGCGACCAGCATGACCCCGCCCACACGCGTGACCCAGACCTGGTGCCGCCGCACCCAGGCCACGGCGCCGAGCATCCGGCGGAAGAAGAGTCCGGCGAGGACGAACGGCAGGCCGAGGCCGATGCTGTAGGCGAGGCTGAGCAGCGCGCCCCGGCCGGCGGTGCCCTCCTGGAAGGCGAGGACCTGTACGGCGGACAGGGTCGGTCCGATGCACGGCGTCCACCCGAGGCCGAACAGCACGCCGAGGAGCGGCGCGGCCGTGAGACCCACGGCAGGCACCTTGTGGACGCGGACGTCTCGCTGCATCCACGGCACGAGACCGAGGAAGGCGATGCCGACGAGGATCGTGAAGACGCCGAGGACGACGCTGATCTCGCGCGAGTAGACGATCAGCCAGTCGCCGAGGGCCCCGGAGGCGGTGCCCATCGCGACGAAGACCGCCGAGAACCCGAGCACGAACAACGAGCTGCCGAGCACCATCCGGCCGCGGCGCGCGGACTCGAGGTCGGCACCGGAGAGGCCCGTCGCGTAGGAGAGGTAGCCGGGCAGCAGCGGAACCACGCAGGGCGAGAAGAACGAGACCAGGCCCGCGACGACCGCCACGGGGACCGCGAGCAGCAGCGACCCGGACAGCGCGGTGCCGGCGAACCAGTCCCCGAGCTCCATGGGAGTCACCCACCCTCCCCCGCGATGACGTCCTCGACCAGCCCTACCAGCGTGGACCGGCTGGTCTCGCCGATCACGCTCGCGGCGACGCGTCCCTCGGCGTCGATCACGACGGTGCTGGGGATGGCGTTCGGGCTCAGCGTGCCGCGGAAGGCGAGCAGCGTCCTGCCTCGCTGGTCGTAGATGCTCGGGTAGGGCACCTCGAAGCGTCTCTGGAACGCCTGCGCGGCGGCCCGGTCGAGGTCTCGGGAGTTGATGCCGAGGAACTCCACCCCGTCGTCGGCGAGCTCCTCGGAGGCGGCGACGAGGTCCGGGGCCTCGGCCCGGCACGGCGCGCACCACGACCCCCAGACGTTCACCACGACCGTCTTCCCCCGGAAGTCCTCGAGCGAGATCGGCTCGCCCTCGAGGGTCTCGCCCGCGAGCTCGCCGGGCTCCTTCCGGTCGTCCACGGCGAGGCGCGTGATGACCCCCTTGCCGGACACGAACCCCGCGTCACCGGAGCTGCCGACGTCGTCGGAGCAGGCCGTAAGGCCCGTGCTCGCGAGCAGCACGGCGGCGAGAGCGATGGTCGGTCGGCGCACCGCTGGACGTGACAGGAGAGGCAAGGATCAGACTCCGGCGGCCGGTGGCTTGTCCTGGCGGGCTGCCCCGCCCGCGGAGAACGGCGCCTTGCGGTCCTTGAGCGGGATCATGTCGGCGGCCGGCTCGGAGTACCGGACCGTGGTCAGCCGCTCGTCCTCGAACGTGAACGACGTGAGGCTGCACAGCGTGCACTGCCTCCGGCGCGGGTCGTGGAGGAAGGACCGGCCCTCCACGTGGAGCCTCGTGATCCAGATCGGCAGCTGGTGGGAGACGATCAGGGCCTCGTGGCCCAGGGCGGCGTCCCGGGCGTCGTACAGCCCGGCCAGCATTCGCGCCGCGACCTGCTTGTAGGGCTCGCCCCACGACGGGCGGAAGGGGTTCCACAGGTGCTTCCAGGCCCTGGGCCGGCGGAGAACGCCGTCGCCGACGCCGAAGGTCTCGCCCTCGAAGACGTTCGAGGACTCGATGACCCGCTCGTCCGTGACGATCTCGACGCCGCGGGCCTCTGCGAGCGGGGCGGCGGTCTCCTGCGCGCGCTCGAGCGGCGAGGAGACGACCTGGGTGATGTCCCGGTCTCCGACCGTGTCGGCGACCCGCTGTGCCATCTCGCGGCCGAGATCCGACAGGTGGTAGCCCGACCTGCGGCCGTAGAGCACACCGGTCGGGTTGTGCACCTCACCGTGGCGGAGCAGGTGTACGACGGTCTTCATCGGGCTCCCTCGGAGGACGGGACTGCGAGCGCGGCGCGGACGGCGGCGGGCAGGGCGGCGACGACCTTGTCCAGTGCGGCGTCGTCGTGGGCGGAGGAGAGGAACCACGCCTCGAAAGCGCTGGGCGGGAGGTAGACGCCCCGGTCGAGCATCGCGTGGAAGAACGCCTTGAAACGGTCGGTGCGCTGGGCCGAGGCCACCTCGAAGTCCGGCACCTCGCTGACGCCCTCCTCGACGAAGAAGAGGCTGAACATGTTGCCGGTGCTCTGGATCAGGTAGGGCAGCCCTGCCGCGTCGAACGCCTCGGCGACAGCGCGCTGGAGCGCGTGGGACGTCTCGTCGACGTGCTTGTAGACCTCGTCGGTCGCCAGCCGCAGCGTGGTGAGGCCGGCGGTGGTGGCGACGGGGTTCCCGGACAGGGTGCCGGCCTGGTACACCGGACCCTCGGGCGAGAGGTGGCCCATCACGTCGGCACGGCCGCCGAAGGCCGCCGCGGGGAAGCCGCCGCCCATGACCTTGCCGAAGGTCATCAGGTCGGGGGCCCAGCCCTCGACGGCGCCGTCGAGCCCCCACTGCCCCGCGCGGGTGACGCGGAAGCCGGTCATCACCTCGTCGCTGACGAACAGCGCGCCGTGACGACGGCAGATGTCGGCGAGGAAGGCGTTGAAGCCCGGTGCCGGTGGGACGACGCCCATGTTGCCGGGGGCGGCCTCGGTGATGAGGCAGGCGATCCGGTCGCCGTGCTCGGCGAAGGCAGCCTCCACCGCCGCCCGGTCGTTGTAGGGAAGCACGAGGGTGGCCGCGGTCGACGCGGACGGCACCCCCGGCGTACCGGGCACGGCGAAGGTCGCGAGGCCCGAGCCCGCCGAGGCGAGCAGGGAGTCGACGTGCCCGTGGTAGCACCCGGCGAACTTCACGACGAGCTCACGCCCGGTGAAACCGCGCGCGAGGCGGATCGCCGACATGGTCGCCTCGGTCCCGGAGGAGACGAAACGCAGCTTCTCGACGGGCGTGCGGCCCACGATCTCCTCGGCGAGCTCGACCTCGGGCCGGGTGGGGGTGCCGTACGACGTACCTCGTGCGACCGCCTCCGAGACGGCGGCGATCACCTCCGGGTGGGCGTGCCCGAGCAGCATCGGACCCCAGCTCCCGACGAGGTCGACGTACTCGTTGCCGTCGGCGTCGGTGAGGTAGGCCCCACGAGCGCTCTCGATGAAGCGAGGCGTGCCGCCGACGGCGTCGAACGCACGGACCGGGGAGTTGACCCCGCCCGGCGTCACTGCGCGCGCACGGTCGAAGAGGGCTGCCGACGCGGTGGTGTCGAGGTGGCTCACCCGGCCATTCTCTCCGAGCGCGCCAAGCCGGACGAACTCAGCCCCCGCCCACGCGGTGTGAGACTCGTCAATCTCCCGGCTTCTCCGAAAATATAGAACGTGTTCTAATAGCCTCACCGGTCGTCGAACCGGCCCATACCGAGGAAGAGCGGTCGAAGAGCGGTCATTACCGGCACGTAACCTCACGCCGGGACGTTCGTTGAAGTGTGAAGAGGGACAACTCGGGTATTCGTCATGGGGGACCCGGGTGGGTCACAAGAGTGGGGAGAGAGACACATGTCTCACAAGCGACTTTCGACGTGGCAGAAGGCGACGGCTCTGGTGCCGCTCGCGCTCCTGTCCGGAGCCTGGACCACCAGCCTGGCGGTGACGTCCTCGGCCAGTGCGAACACGAAGGAGTCCACGACCCTTCCTGACGGCACGACCGTCCCGAACCAGGCACTCGACGCCCCGGCGAGCATGTCCCAGCCCGGCTCGATCGCCCCCGGCGTCCCAGCGGGTGCGCGGGACAGCGTGATCGCCGGCGCCTCGGCGAACGGCATCCCCGCGGCGGCTCTGGCGGCCTACCAGCGCGCCGAGCAGGTCATCAACTCCGCCGACGCCTCCTGCAACCTCACCTGGCAGCTCGTCGCGGCGATCGGTCGCGTGGAGTCCGACCACGGGCGCTACGGCGGCAACGTCCTCGGCGAGGACGGCAAGAGCCGGCCGGGCATCTACGGGATCCCCCTCGACGGCTCCAACGGCACGGCCGAGATCACCGACTCCGACGCCGGCCAGTACGACGACGACCAGATCTACGACCGTGCGGTCGGCCCGATGCAGTTCATCCCGCAGACGTGGAACGTCGTCGGCGTCGACGGCGACGGTGACGGCAAGCGCGACCCTCAGGACATCGACGACGCCGCCCTCGCCACTGCGGTCTACCTCTGCTCCGGCGACGAGGACCTGTCGACGTACGGCGGCCAGAAGGCGGCGGTCTACCGCTACAACCACAGCGAGGAGTACGTCGACCTCGTCATCTCGATCATGAACGCCTACCTCGAGGGCGACTACTCCTCGGTCCCGAACGGCGTGGCCGCCTCGCCGGTGTTCACACCCAGCCAGGACACGGACGCCACTCCGGACAGGGCCACGAAGCGCAAGGCCCGCAACCAGGGCGGCGCCGCGAGCACCCGCGACGACCAGCGCGGGGGCTCCGGCGGCTCCGAGCCCGCACCGAAGCCGTCCGGCGGGACCCCCGACGGCGCTGCTCCGGACGTTCCGGACGAGGAGCCGTCCGGCGATCCGGTCACCGACACCGTCGAGAACACCGGCAAGGCAGCCGAGGACACCGTCTCCGCGCTCGACAAGGCCAAGGCCACCTGCCAGGAGAACTTCACGGCGGCGGAGATCGAGGCGCTCGGCGGGCTCACGGCCTGCGCCAACGCGGTGCTGGCCGACGGCCTCGGTACCGTGAAGGACAGCCTCTCCGGCATCCTCGACGGGGTGACCGGCGGCCTCGGCTGAGCCGGATCCCAGGAAGCCCCTCCTCAGAGGCCCCCGCGCACCGCGCGGGGGCCTCTTGCTCTCGGGTGCCGTAGCAGCGGACATACGGTGGTCCCATGAGTGCACGCCGCTGGGTCGTCAGCCTCGAGCGGGCCTGGGACGCGGCCAGGCTGCGGCGGACCGTTTCACGACCACCTGCCAGCTTCCGGATCGAGCCGTACATCGGGCACGGCGGCGCCGACGGGGTGGTCGTGCGCGGCCGGGTCCTGGACGACCCGCCGCCGTCAGAGGCGGTCGAGGGCGAGGGGGTCGGCGCCGCGGTACGCCGCACGTTGCGGGGGTTCGTGACCGACGAGCTGCCGGGTGTGCCGCTGCGGGTGACCGTCGCGGGCGCGAGCGTCAAGGCCGTCACCGACGCCGAGGGCTACTTCCTCACCCATCTCCGCCCGGACCCGGACAGGCTCGCGAGGATCTGGACCAAGGGCACCGTCGAGCTCGGTGGCGAGTACCGGGGGCTGACCGGTCCGCACAGCACCCCGCTCGAGGTGCAGGTGCCAGGGCCGGACGCGAGGTTCGGGATCCTCTCCGACATCGACGACACGATCCTCGAGACCGGCGTGCAGCGGGTCGGTCAGATGATCCGCCGGACGTTCACCGGGTCCGCCCTCACGCGGACCCCGTTCCCGGGCGCGGCGGCCCTGTACCGCGACCTCGCGGCCGGGGTGAACCCGGTCTTCTACGTGTCGTCGAGCCCCTGGAACCTGCACGCCTTCCTGGTGGCGTTCCTGCGGCACCGCGGGTTTCCGATGGGGCCGCTGCTGCTGCGCGACCTGCTCGGCACTCCCTCCGGCCGCGAGCAGAAGACCGACCGAATCCGGGAGATCCTCGACCTGCACCCCCAGCTGCAGTTCGTCCTGATCGGCGACTCCGGGGAGAAGGACCCCGCGATCTACGCCGACATCGTCCGGGCCTACCCCGGGCGGATCGTCGCGGTCTACATCCGGGAGGTGCGGCTCGACCCGGGGGACGGTCGTGTCGAGGAGGTCTCGGGAGCGTGGGCCGAGGACGTGCCGTTCGTGGTGGCGGCCGACAGCGATGCCGTACGCCGCCACGCCGCCGAGCTCGGCCTGCTCTGAGCTGCTCCTATCGCCCGGGCGCATCGATCCGGACGGAGATCGTCCGCAACGGCGCGTACCGTGCCGACATGGCTGTCGCACGCTTCCCGAGCATCGTCACTCGACGTGATGGTCGATGACCTCGACGTCGGCGAGGCCGCGGTCCTCGCGCTCGGGGCGGCTACTCGAACACCGCTGCTTCCAGGTCGGAGAACAGGTCAGGCTCGTCGGCGACCTGCCCGGGACGCGACTCAGGGTGCCGAACCACGGAGCCGGCGAACCCCGGACCCGGGCTGGGCACGACGTGGTCCTTCCAGGAGGCAGCAGCGGCATTGGCCAGCCGGTCCGCCGCCTCGTTCAGCTCGTGGCCGGAGTGGCCCTTCACCCACTCGAACCTGACCCGGCGACCACGCAACGCCTCGTCGAGGGCCTTCATGATCTCGACGTTGAGGACTGCCTTGCCGTCGCCCTTCCTCCACCCGCGCCGCTTCCAGCCCACCATCCACTTGGTGACCGAGTTGATGACGTAGGTGCTGTCGCAGTACACGAGCAGGTCGTCGGGCAGGTGCGCGGTCTGCTGGAGCAGGTCGAGCACGGCGGTGAGCTCGGCCATGTTGTTCGTTGCGTGGGCCCAGCCCCCGACCGCCCAGCACTGCTCGTCGACGTACCAGCCCCAACCGGCGGGGCCGGGGTTGCCGAGCGCTGAACCGTCCGCTGCCGCGATGATCGTCACGGACCGCATCCTGCCACTACGGCAGGCCGCCCCCGCGCTCGGAGTGGCGGAGCAGGTCGGCCGCCTCGGCGGCCCAGTAGGTGAGCACGATGTCCGCGCCGGCCCGCCGGATGGAGGTCAGCGACTCCAGGATCGCCGCCTCGCGGTTGATCCAGCCGTTCGCGGCGGCAGCCTCGACCATGGAGTACTCGCCCGAGACGTTGTACGCCGCGACCGGGACGTCGACCGCCTCGGCGACCGCCCGGAGCACGTCGAGGTAGCCCATGGCCGGCTTGACCATCACCATGTCCGCGCCCTCGGCGACGTCGAGGAGCGCCTCGCGCACACCTTCGAGACCATTGGCAGGGTCCTGCTGGTAGGTCCGCCGGTCGCCCTGGAGCGAGGAGTCCACGGCCTCGCGGAAGGGGCCGTAGAAGGCGGAGGCGTACTTGGCGGAGTAGGCGAGGATCGCGACGTCGTGGTGGCCGGCCGCGTCGAGCGCCTCGCGGACCACGGCGACCTGTCCGTCCATCATCCCGCTCGGACCGACCACGTCCACGCCCGCCGAGGCCTGAGCGACGGCCATCTCGGCGTAGACCTCCAGCGTCGCGTCGTTGTCGACCTCGCCGGACTCGGTCAGCACCCCGCAGTGCCCGTGGTCGGTGAACTCGTCGAGGCACAGGTCGGCCATCACGGGCAACGCGTCGCCGACCTCGGCCACGACGTCGCGGATCGCGACGTTCAGCACCCCTTCGGGGTCCAGGCCGCACGACCCGGTCGCGTCCTTGGTCTCCGGGACCCCGAACAGCATGATCCCGCCGAGCCCGAGCTCGGCCGCCTCGGCAGCGGCCTTCCGGAGCGAGTCGCGGCTGTGCTGCACCACGCCCGGCATCGAGCCGATGGGCACGGGCTCGGAGGCACCCTCGCGCACGAACACCGGCAGCACCAGCTGACGTGCCTCGACGGAGGTCTCGGCGACCAGCCGCCGCAGGGCCGGGGTACGGCGCAGCCGCCGCAGCCGTACCTCGGGGTAACCCACGATCAGGTGGCCTTGCGACGCGCTGACGGACGGCGCTCGGACGGCTTCGTGACCGGCTGTCCCGCCTCGATGAGAGCTGCGCGCCGCGCCGCGCCGAAGTCGGCGAGCGCGTCGGCGAGGACCTCCACCGACGGCGACGGCGCCATCACGTCGACCCGCAGGCCGTGCTCCTCGGCGGTCTTGGCCGTCGCGGGACCGATCACGGCG
>Ga0208537_1000132_pt1 | contig 12098 bp, 11 predicted proteins | sample MayberrySE_TuleA_FD_185672 | JGI IMG/M metagenome (GOLD analysis project Ga0208537, IMG submission 185672) | Natural and restored wetland microbial communities from the San Francisco Bay, California, USA, that impact long-term carbon... | ecosystem: Environmental > Terrestrial > Soil > Wetlands ...
ACGGACACCCGAGGCCCCGGCACCGCTCGCGGCCCCGGACTCGCTGAGCCCGTCGATCATCGCGGCCAGCATGTCGAGCTCCTTGGGGTACTCGTGCTCGAGCTGGTCGTACTTGCGGGAGTTGGGGCGGAGCAGGTTCATCGCGACCTGGTGCGCCTGGCCGATCAGCGGCCGGAACTTCTTGGGGGTTTCGAGATTGATCATGTTGGCCTCCTCGTCTTAGACGAGGACCCCTCCTTCCATCACACCGATGGCGCGCAGGTCGCGGTACCACCGCTCTACGGGGTGCTCCTTGACGAAGCCGTGCCCGCCGAGCAGCTGGACCCCGTCGTTGCCGATCTGCATGCCGCGCTCCGCGCAGAGCCTGCGAGCCAGGGCGACCTCGCGCTCGAACGACTTGCCCTGAGCCGCGCGCGACGCGGCCTTGTAGGTCACCAGCCGCATCGCCTGCAGCTCGATGGCGATGTTGGCGACCATGAACGCCACCGACTGGCGGTTGCTGACCGGCTCGCCGAACGCCTGACGCTCGTTGACGTAGGGGATGACGTAGTCGAGCACCGCCTGGCCGGTGCCGATCGCGAGCGCGCACCAGCCTAGCCGCGACAGGCGTACGCACTCGGCGTACGCCGCGCCGTCGGGGTCTCCGAGGAGCCCGAGGTCCGAGACCCGCACGTCCTTCAGGATCACCCGGCCGAGCCCGGCGGCCCGGACGCCCATCGAGGGCTCGGACTCGATCTCGAGCCCCTCGGTCGCGGACTCGACGAGGAACAGGGCCGGCTTGCCCTCGAGCTCGGCGCCCACGACGAAGAGCTCGGCGTCGGCGGCGCGTGGCACCAGCGACTTCACGCCGTTGATGACGAAGCCGTCGCCGTCGCGGGTCGCCTTGGTCTCGGGACTCATCGCGTCGAACAGCGGCCGCGGCTCGGTGAGTGCGAGCGCCGCGGCGGGGACCGCGTCGCCGGTGAAGGCGGGGAGGTACGTGGACTGCTGCTCGTCGCTCCCCCACAGCGACAGCGCCGTCGCGACGGCACCGGGCGCGAGGCAGGCCACCGCGAGCCCCATGTCTCCCTTGGCCAGCGCCTCTGCCACCAGGGTCCCTGCCATGGCCGACCGCTCGGTGGAGATGCCCCCGAGCTCCTCGGGGACGCCGAGGATGGGAAGACCGATCTCGAGGCTCGACTTCAACAGCTCCTCGGGTGCCGCACACGTGTCGTTCGCCTCCGCGGCCGCCGGGCGCACCATCTCGGCCGCGAACTCCCCCACCACGTCGACGAGCATCTGCTCGTCGTCGGTCGGCGTCAGGTCGAAGAGGCCCTTGGCTGCGGCGGAGGGCACGCGTACCGGCTCGGCGCCCGGCCTGCCCTTGCGGCTGAACGAGCGGCTGACCGTCCCGACGGTGCGGAAGCCCGCTCGGGTGGTCTCGAACACCACCCGCTCGGTCTGCCTCCGAATGCCGAGCCGGTCGAGAACGTTGGTCTGGGCGAGACGGTTGAGCATGGACACCGCGAAGCCGATCGGGTCCTGCCTGTCCGTGGACGGGACACCGTGCCTGCTGGCGCCCGCTTCTCGAGGGGTTCGTGTCAGGGACATGCAGCCAACTGTAACTTCGAGTTACACAACGGGCCACACCTGTCTTTTGTGGCGCCCGTCACCTAGGCACTCTTTACCGGGTTGAGTACGCGTGCTCATGCCCGCGGCAGCCCCCGAGCCCCAGACTGACGACATGACACAAGATCTCGACCCAGGAGCCCGCCGCGTCGACGCGGGCCGGCTGGCCTGGCTGGAGAGCCAGCTGGCCTCGTGGCACGACGCCGGGCTCGTCGACGACACGCAGGCACAGGCGATCCGCGGGCGCTACGTCGCCGTGCGCCGGTTCTCGCTCGCCCGGCTGCTGCTCCTCCTCGGCGGCGGGTTCGTGGGCGTCGGACTGCTCTGGCTGGTCGCCTCGAACCTGGACCAGCTCGCTCCCCTCCTCCGGTTCCTCGTGGTCACCGCGCTGTGGCTCGGCATCGTCGCGACCGCGGAGCTGTTGACGAGGCGCCGCACCCAGCTGGTCGTCGGCGCGTTCCGGCTCCTGGCCTCGCTGGCCTTCGGCGCGGTGGTCTTCCAGGCGGCGCAGAGCCTCCAGGTGCCCGCCTACGAGCCGGGTCTGGTCGGCGTCTGGGGCCTCGGCGCCCTGCTCTACGCCTACGCCGTGGCCGGGGTGGCGCCGCTGCTGGTGGGGGTCACCACCACCACGGTGTGGTTCGTCTGGACGGTCTTCGACACCGCCGAGGACGGGATGGGCTTCGTCCTGCCAGTGCTGCTCGCGGCGGTCGTTGCCGGTGCGGTGTCCGTCCTCCATGCCGCTCGAGTGCGCCCCTCCTTCGCCGCACCGTGGCGTGACACCTCCGCGCTCATGGTTCTCCTCGGCCTCTTCGTCGCGGCGTTCCCCTACGTCGACGCGGAGGGGTTCGTCTGGTCGGCGCCGTTGTCGCTCGGGGTTCTCGCGGCTCTCACGGCGGTGGCCGCGGCCGTCGTACTCGCTCCTCGGGCCCGACCTGAAGCCCTGGCGCCGCTCGCGGGCGTCGCCGCCGGGGTCCTGCTGGTGCTCTGGGAGCCACCCGAGCCGGTCATGGGCGCGGTCTCCGGTGAGGGCTACGCACACGCCTTCGTCAGCGTCGCCGTCTACGTGCTCGCCGCCGGTTGGTACGCCGTCCTCGGCGTGCTCCGGGACTCGTCACGGCTGACCTACCTCGCCACTGCCGCCCTGGTGCTGTTCACGACGGTGCAGAGCTTCGCGGTCTTCGCGCCGATCATCACCGGCGCCACGCTGTTCCTCGTGCTCGGCGTGATCTTCCTGGGCAGCGGCTTCCTGTTCGACCGTGGCCGCCGCCACCTCACCGCGAACCTCGGAGGAGCTCCGGCATGAACCCGCTCACCTCACGCACCGGCCGCGTGGTGGCCGCCTGCGTCGTCCAGCTCGCACTCGTCCCGTTGGCGGTGGCCGGCCCCCTGTCTGCGCGGCTCACCGGGGAGGAGTACCTCCTCGAGGTCGCTCCCCTCGATCCGATCGACCCCTTCCGCGGGGCCTACGTCGCGCTCGACTACCCCGGTCTGCCGAGCAGCCACGAGCTCACCGACCGGGGCGACCCCACCGGCGAGGTGGCCTACGTGCCGCTCGTCGCCTCGGGCGACGTCTGGGTCGGTCGCCCGCCCGTCGCGGAGCGACCCTCGTCGGGACCCTTCCTCCGGTGCAAGGACGAGTACTGGCGGCTCCGGTGCGGCATCGACAGCTGGTTCCTGCCGCAGGAGGAGGCCTACGCGATGGAGCATGCGGTGGGGCAGGGCCGGGCCGTGGCGAGGGTGCGGATCGACTCCCGTGGCAACGCGGCACTCGTCGGCGTGGAGCTGCGCGACGACACCTAGGATGTGCGGCATGTCCGACACCGCAGCCGAGCAGTCTCCCCTTCCCGCAGGCGGCACGATCCGCCCCATCACCCGGTGGGGCGAGGAGGTCATGCACCGCACGCAGCAGCCCGTGGCCGACTTCGACGCGGCGCTGCGGGAGCTGGCCGCGGACATGGTCGCGACGATGTACGCCGCCGACGGTGTGGGCCTGGCGGCCTGCCAGATCGGCGTGGACCGCTCGATCTTCGTCTTCGACTGCCCCGACGACGAGGGTGTTCGCCACCAGGGGGTCGTCTGCAACCCTGTGCTGTTCCTGCCCGAGGGGCGCGAGCGCAAGCTCGACGACGACGACGAGGGCTGCCTCTCGCTGCCCGGGGCGTTCGTCCCCTGCGCCCGGCCGGACTTCGCCCGCGTCGAGGGCCAGGACCTCGACGGCAACCCGGTGACCTACACCGGCTCGGGTCTCCTGGCGCGCTGTCTGCAGCACGAGACCGACCACTGCAACGGCACCGTGTTCGGCGACCGGCTCAACAAGCGGGCGCGCAAGAAGCTCTTCAAGCAGGCCGAGGACTACGCCGAGAGCTTCCCGCAGGAGTGGCCGGTCGTCAGCGGCGAGCAGTGACGTAGCAGGCCACGGCGGTCGCGGCGGCGACGTTCAGGGAGTCGATGCCCGCGGCCATCGGGATCACCGCGCGGCGCGCGGCGGTCTCCATCCAGCGGCGCGAGAGGCCAGGGCCCTCCGAGCCCATCAGCAGCGCAACCTTGTCGAGCCCGCGCACGGCATCCTCTATCTCCACTGCGTCCTCGGCAGGGGTCAGCGCGACGGTGGTGAAGCCCGCGTCCGACAGCTCCGCGAGGCCGTCGTACCACCCCTCCATCCGGGCGTAGGGGACGGAGAAGACCGCACCCATGGCCACCTTGATCGAGCGCCGGTAGAGCGGGTCGGCGCACCGGGGCGAGAGCACGATCGCGTCGACGCCGAGTGCGGCGGCGGACCTGAAGATCGCACCGACGTTCGTGTGGTCGACGACGTCCTCGAGGACGACCACGGTGCGTGCGTCCGCCAGCACGTCGGGCACCCGCGGCAGGGGCGCACGCTCGAGCGACGCGAGAGCGCCGCGGTGCACGTGGAAGCCGGTGACCTCCTCGGCGAGCTCCTCGCTCACCACGTAACAGGGCGCGTCGCTGCGGTCGAGGACGTCGGCGAGCCCGTCGAGCCAGCGGGGCGCCATCAGGAACGAACGTGCGGCGAAGCCGGTCTCGACCGCGCGCCTCACGACCTTCTCGCCCTCGGCGAGAAACAGCCCGTGCTCGGCCTCGAGGTGCTTTCGGAGCTCCACGTCGCGCAGGTCGCGGTAGTCGGCCAGCCTGGCGTCGACCGGGTCCGACACCTCGATCAGCTCTGCCATCCATACCTTTCCGGGTTGCCCACCGCGACCACGTCACCGACGACGACGATCGCGGGCGGCCGCACGTCCTCGCGCGCGACGTCGGCGGCGACCGTCTCGAGGGTCGAGAGTACGGTGCGCTCCCCCGGCATGGTGCCCTCGGCCACCACCGCGACGGGCGTGCTGGGGGCGCGGCCCCCGGCGACCAGGCGGTCGGCGATGGCCGGGAGGTTCTGGACGGCCATGAGGAGTACGACGGTGCCGCGCATTCTCGCGAGCGCGTCCCAGTCGACGAGCGAGCTGTCGTGGTCGGGCGGGACGTGTCCCGACACGACGGTGAACTCGTGGGCGACCCCGCGATGGGTCACCGGGATCCCCACCCGGGCCGGGACGGAGATCGCGCTCGTGACACCCGGCACAACGGTGCAGGGGACGCCCGCCTCGGCGCAGGCGATCGCCTCCTCGTAGCCACGGCCGAAGACGAACGGGTCACCCCCCTTGAAACGCACCACGCGCTTGCCCTCCCGCGCACGTTCGACGATCACGCGGTTGATCTCGTCCTGGGAGGCGGACCTGCCGCGTGGCAGCTTCGCCACGTCCACGAGCTCGACGTCCGGCGACAGCTCGCCGAGGAGCTCGCGGGGGGCGAGCCGGTCTGCCACCACGACGTCGGCCTCGCTGAGCGCCCGGCGCGCCGCGACGGTCACCAGCTCGGGGTCTCCCGGGCCTCCACCGACGAGGACGACGCCGGGTGTCCGGTCGCGGTGTGCCTCTGCGTCGATCACCCCGTCGCGCAGCGCCGAGACGATCTCGTCGCGCACCGCTGCCGAACGCTGTGGCTGGCGGTTCCCGAGCACCGCGACGGTCACGCCCGCGTGCCGACCGACCGCAGGGGTCCAGGCCGAGGCGCGAGTCGCGTCGTCGCTGCGCACGCAGAACACCCGGCGCTCCTCGGCGGCCAGGGTGACCTCCTCGTTGACCGCCCGCACGTCGGTCGCCGCGATGACGTACCACGCGTCGTCGAGGTCGGCGGCCTCGAAGCCCCGTTCGTGCCAGGTCACCTCGCCGGAGCCGACCAGTCCCTCGATTGCGGGTGTGACGGCGGGCGAGACGACCTCGACCACGGCACCCACGGCAAGGAGCGCCGGGACCCGCCGCTGGGCGACGTGGCCACCGCCGACGACGACCACCTTGCGACCGGCGAGACGCAGACCCGCCGGGTAGGGAGGGAAGGCGTCATCGGACATCGGGCGTCTCCTTCCTCGCAACCCCGGCGGAGTCGAAGGTCGCCATCTCGCGCAACGTGGCTCCGGCCGCCTGAACCAGGGGCAGGGCGAGCAGGGCACCCGTGCCTTCCCCGAGCCGCAGGTCGAGGTCCACCAGGGGCCGCAGCCCGAGCGCGGCGAGGGCGACGGCATGTCCCGGCTCCACGCTGCGATGGCCGGCGAGGCAGTAGTCGATGACCTCAGGGGCGAGCGCCCGGGCGACGAGCGCGGCGGCCCCCGCGATCACCCCGTCGAGCACCACCGGGACCCTCCGCCGAGCGGCCCCGAGGAGCAGGCCCGCGATGCCCGCGTGCTCGAACCCTCCCAGCGAGGCGAGGGTGTCCACCGGGTCGCCGGTCACCGGGCGCGACGTGAGCGCCGACGCCACGACGTCGACCTTGCGGGCCAGCACGGCGTCGTCGACCCCGGTGCCGCGTCCCGTGACGGCGGCGGGGTCGGCGCCCGTGAGAGCCGAGATGAGAGCCGCCGAGGGCGTCGTGTTGGCGATCCCCATGTCGCCCGTGAGCAGGACGTCGTGCCCTCGGTCGACCAGCCGGTCCGCGACCGAGACACCGGCGAGGAGTCCCGCAAGAGCCTCCTGCCTGGTCATCGCCGGCTCGACCGCCAGGTCCGACGTACCGGCTCTGATCTTGTGGTCGAGCAGGTCCGGACCGGGCTCGAGGTCGCAGGCGACCCCCATGTCCACGACGACGACCGCGGCACCCGCCTGACGGGCGAGCACGTTGACCGCGGCGCCGCCGGCCCGGAAGTTCGCCACCATCGAGGCGGTCACCTCCTGCGGCCAGGGGCTGACCCCCTGGGCGTGGACGCCGTGGTCGCCGGCGAAGACCGCCACCACCGGCGACCTGAGTGGACGCGGCGGGCAGGTCCGCTGCACACCGCACAAGGCGACCGACATCTCCTCGAGCACTCCGAGTGCACCGGCCGGCTTGGTCAGCTGGGCCTGGCGGGCTCGGGCCTCGGACATGGCCGCCGCGTCGCGGGGTACGACCGCGTCGACGACGTCTCGCAGCGACTGCTCGGGGGTCGGGGTCATGCTCGACATTCTCCGTCGCCCCGGCCGGACGCCTGGCAGACGACCAGCCTGCGGACTAGGGTCGCAGCACGCCTACTTGAGGAGGTATGGATGAGCCTGGAGCGCCCGGTCAGCCCGAACCCCTACGACCTGCTCCCGCCCGTGCCGTCGTTCGACGTCACCAGCGCCGACGTCCAGGACGGCCGTCCGCTCAAGGACGACCAGGTCGCCGCCGAGGGCAACACGTCCCCGCAGCTGAGCTGGTCCGACGTGCCGGAGGGCACCAAGAGCTTCGTCGTCACCTGCTTCGACCCCGACGCCCCCACGCCGTCGGGCTTCTGGCACTGGGTCCTCGTCGACCTCCCGGCCGACGTCACCTCACTCGACACCGGCGCCGCGTCCAGGCCCCTGCCCGGCAAGGCGTTCCACTGCCGCAACGACGGCGGCGAGAAGGGGTTCATGGGCGCCGCTCCTCCGCCTGGCGACCAGGTGCACCGCTACTTCTACGTGGTGCACGCGGTGAAGGAGGAGACCCTCGGGGTCGACTCCGACGCCTCGCCGGCGGTCGTTTCCTTCAACCTCGCGTTCAAGACCCTGGGCCGCGCGATCATCCACGGCACCTACCAGCACTGACCCGAGTCTCAGGCCATCTCGCGGTAGGTCGAGGAGTCGAGGAACAGCGCCAGGACGTGGCGGGCGGAGATGGCGAGGTCGAGCTCGCCGGAGCGGATCCGCTCCGGGTCGACGAACACGATCTGGCGGCCTTCGCCGACCTCGATGTCGGCATCCGTGGCGTCGGTGCGCTTCACCCAGATCTGCCAGCGGTCGGCGAGGTGCGAGGAGATCTTGGGCGAGTGCTGGACGATCTCGTCGAACCACAGCTCGAACCCGCGCTCGCGGAGACCGGTCTCCTCCTCCAGCTCGCGGTGCAGCGCGTCCTCCCAGCTCTCCCCTTCGTCGAGGTGCCCCCCGACGAGACCCCACTGGTCCGGGGACACGAGCGCGTGCTCGTCGCGCTCCTGCAGCAGGATCCAGCCGCGGCCGTCGACGAGCAACGCACTCGCGACCCTGCAGTTCTGCTCGGTGCAGGGGGTGTCGTGCTCGCTGAGGGGTGCGGCGTTGCTGCGGGTCACAGGTCCTCCGGTTCCGGCGTCGGCTTCCTTGCACAGTAGCCCAACGGACCTGTCCTGATCTTTTCATGACTCATTCCAGAAACCGCTCCAATTACCAAGGTATGCAGGGAATCGGTCTCTCCCCATGGTGATCTTGCCGTGGGGAGAGACAGATCTCCATGGGAGCCACCCGCCTGAGACAATCGTCCCCATGACCCATCGGCACCGGAGCGACCTCCACGAAGTCGACATCCTCGGCCACCCCTACCTCTCGGAGACGATCGAGCTCCCCGACGACGAGGAGGGGGAGGTCGTCGCGACGCTTGTCTGGCGTCGTACCGAGGTCACCGAGCGCGCCACTGGCGCGGTGCTGCACCTGCACGGGTTCTCGGACTACTTCTTCCAGACGCCGGCCGCGGACTACTGGACCGAGCGCGGCTACGACTTCTACGCGCTCGACCTGCGCAAGTACGGCCGGTCCCTCCGCCCCCACCACACGCCGAACTTCGTCACCGACCTCCGGCACTACTTCGAGGAGATCGACGCCGCGATGGCGAAGGTCCGCGACCGCGACGGCCACACGCACGTCATCGTGACCGCGCACTCCACCGGCGGCCTCATCGCAGCGCTGTGGGCCGACGCCCGCAAGCCCGGGCTGGCCGGGATGGTCCTCAACTCCCCCTGGCTGGACCTGCACGGGAGCTTCCTCCTCCGCACGGCGGGCACCGCCGCCATCGACCAGGTCGGTGCCCGACGTCCGTACCTCGCCATCCCGCGGAACGTCTCGGGCCTCTACGCCCAGAGCCTGCACAAGGACCACCGCGGGGAGTGGGAGTTCAACTTGGACTGGAAGCCGATCGACAGCTGGCCGGTCTACGCAGGGTGGCTTCGCGCGGTACGCCGGGGACACGCGAAGGTGCACCGGGGCATCGACGTGGGCGCGCCGGTCCTCGTGCTCACCTCGGGGGCAAGCTCGTTCCCTCGTGAGTGGGACGAGAGCGTCGACCGGCACGACATCGTGCTCGACGTCGAGCAGATCCGGAAGTGGGCTCACAAGCTCGGCGACCATGTGACGGTGAGCCGGGTCGAGGGCGCTCTTCACGACGTCACGCTCTCCGCGGAGCCGGTCCGGACGCGGGTCTTCGACCAGTTCAGCCGGTGGCTCGACGCCTACGTCCGGGAGCCCTCGAGAGAGCCTGACAACAGTGGGGACAACCGTCAGTAGGCGCCCTCCGAGCGGAGCACCGCTCTCGTCGTCTGCGCGATGATGATCAGGTCGGTCATCATCGACCAGTTGTCGACGTAGTAGAGATCGAGTCGCACCGCCTCGCTCCAGGGCAGTGAGGAACGCCCGGAGACCTGCCAGAGGCCGGTCATCCCAGGACGGACCAGCAACCGGCGGCGCATCGCATCGGTGTAGGTCTCGACCTCCCATGCCTGCTGCGGTCTGGGACCGACGAGGCTCATCTCTCCCCTGACCACGTTGATCAGCTGGGGCAGCTCGTCGACCGAGAAGCGGCGCAGGAAACCGCCGAGCCGTGTCACACGAGGATCCGTCTCCAGCTTGAACAACGCGCCTTCGTGCTTCGCCTGCGCCCTGAGCTCGGCCTCACGCCGCTCAGCATCGACGTACATCGAGCGAAACTTCCAGCAGGCGAACTCCTCCCCGTTGAGCCCCACCCTCTGTTGCCGGTAGAAGACCGGACCCCCGTCCTCCAGCTTGATGAGGAGCCCCACCAACAAGAACACCGGCGTGAGCAGGAGCAGACCGAACAGCGCGCCGACCAGGTCGAACGAACGCTTCCTCAGACCCCCCGCCTCGTCGGCCTGCGGGCCCTCGACATGGAGCAGCGGAAGTCCGGCCACGGGCCGCATGTGAATTCGTGGTCCGGCGACGTCGGTCAGCGACGGCACGACCACCAGGTCGATGTCCGAGCCTTCGAGGTCCCAGGCGATCCGCCGTAGGTCAGCCGAGGACGAGTACGCGCCACCTCCCACGAGAACTGTGTCGGCGCCTATCTCCGCGCACACACGGCGGGTGTCCTCCACCGCACCGAGGTAGGGAACGGTGAGCCGATCCGGGTCCGCCGCGAGACCCTGCGGGACGCAGGCGCCACAGATGCGGTAGCCGACGTAGCGCTCCCGGTTGAGGATCTCAGTCAGCTCCGCGACTTCCGCGGGGCCACCGACAGCAACCACTGAGTGCAGCATGCGTCCGCGCTTGCGCACAGAGTGAAGCGACTTGCGGACGGCGTATCGCTCTGCGATGAGGAGCGGGATCCCCAGCACGAAGGTCAGCAGCACGAAGACTCGCGAGACGTTCGACTGCAACAGGAAGTAGAGCATCCCGACAGAACCCGCGGCGATGAGGGAGCCGAGGAACACCCTTCGGAACTCTTCGGTCCCCGATCCGAACGTCCGCGACGAGTAGGCACCGAAGGCCGCGAGCATGGCCACCCAGATGAAGCTGATCCACGGACCGAGTGCCGCATGGAGCGGCTGCTCGGTCAGCAGATCGGCCGACCAGACGTCGACCGTCCTGCGGAGGTTCCAGGACACCAGGACTGCAAAGACGATCACCAGGAAGTCGGCGAGCACCACGAGCTTGAGCAGCCGACCGACCTGACGGCGCGTCCGGCCCCCTGCCGCCAAGTCGGAATGGTGAAGAATCGGGTTCGATGCGGCCGTTCGCAGCTCCCCAGCAAAAGCCATTGTTTTTTAACCCCCCCGAGTTTCCACCCGTAATCGCGTATTCTCCCACCCGGTTTTTACCTTAACCATGCGCTGAGGGCGCGCGCACCCGCACGTCCGGGCTATTTTCCGTCGCCTAACCCGCGTTTCGCGACGGCACGACTACGCGTATATGTGGGTATTAACGGATATCCGGTCAATCTCGCACAGAAGTGACATCCCTCGGCACGCGGACCAGGGACCAAGCCCGGACGTCGACGGAGTGCCTCTGCAGATGTGCGCCAGCCAATAGCGAGGACTCGACCACGCCATTCGCAAGGCAATTGCCCCGTTGGCCTGAATCAAGGCGAGAAATGAGCAGACCGATAATCCCGAATCAATTCTCGAGATCACACTTCAATTTTGTTGCCAACAGTCTGCCATCATCACTTCGGGAAAATGCCTCGGCATTCTTCCGTCAGGCCGCGCGGCGCCCTCGTCCAAGTCAGCCCTGAGCCCCCAGGGCGACGATCTCGAGCAGCGCGTCAGTGTCGAGGTGCGCCTCGACGGCATCCGCGAGCGCCTCGATCCGCTCCTCGCGGCGTGCCCCGAAGGCCGTGCCCGGTCCGGGGCTCCACCCTGCCCGGTTGGCGTCGGCGGCGACCGTCGAGAGGAACGCGCGCCGGAACCCGTCGTCCTCGAGCGCGCCGTGCCACAAGGTGCCCCAGGTGGCGTCGTCCCGGCACCCGTCCAGGAACGGTGTGCCTCCACGGACCTGGACCTCACCGTGGTGGATCTCGTAGCCCTCCACCTCGTGGCCCAGGGCAGAGCCTCGCGGCCTGCCGAGCACCTTCTCGTGGCGGAAGGACGTGCGCACCGGGAGCAGGCCGAGACCGAGCGCCGCGGCCGGCCGGCCGGTCTCCACCCCTTGCGGGTCGGTGATCCGCTCCCCCAGCATCTGGAAACCGCCGCAGATGCCCAGGATCGGCTGCCCGCCCCGGTGCCGCTGGACGAGCGGCCCCTCCATGCCCCGGTCGCGCAGCCAGGCCAGGTCGTCCAACGTCGCGCGGGTACCGGGGAGGACTACGAGGTCGGCGTCGGCGAGCGGCCCTGGTGACTCCACGAAGGTGACGTCGACCCCGGGTTCGACAGCCAGCGCGTCGACGTCGGTGAAGTTCGAGATCCGCGGGAAGCGCACCACGGCGACCCGGAGCACCTCGGTCGCCCGTGGATCCGC
>Ga0208537_1000133_pt1 | contig 12026 bp, 10 predicted proteins | sample MayberrySE_TuleA_FD_185672 | JGI IMG/M metagenome (GOLD analysis project Ga0208537, IMG submission 185672) | Natural and restored wetland microbial communities from the San Francisco Bay, California, USA, that impact long-term carbon... | ecosystem: Environmental > Terrestrial > Soil > Wetlands ...
CCCAGAGCCCCTTTACGGAATCGAACCGTAGACCTTCTCCTTACCATGGAGACGCTCTGCCGACTGAGCTAAAGGGGCAAGCGACGAGAAAGAATACACACGCCCGCGCACGATGCGAAATCGAGGCTGCAGGCGGCGAGACGGGCGTCACGCGGGGTCCCTCGCGCCGTCTCCGAGGCAGTGTTCCGGCGCCCCGTTCCGGACGGGGCGAGCAAGCTACGGCGGGGCCGGGCATCATGGCCGGGTGACCCTCCCGACCCGGGACGCCTTCTACGTCCCCGCAGGCAACGAGCGCATGCTGTCCCAGCCGAGCACAGCCGGTCCGTGGGGCCCGGAGAGCCAGCACGGCGGTCCGCCGGCGGCGCTCCTGGCCCGGGCGATCGAGCTCCTCGACACGGGCAGCGACCCCGTCGTCGGCCGGCTCACGATGGAGCTCCTCGGGCCGGTCCCGGTCGGCCCGGTGACGGTGGACGCCGCGGTCGTGCGGCCCGGGCGCAACGTCGAGCTGTGCGAGGCGACGCTCCACGACGAGCAGGCCGGACGTGCCGTCGCCCGTGCCTCCGCGTGGCGGTTCCCGGCCGCTGCCGAGGGGCCGCGGAAGGACTTCGCGCCCCTGTCCCACGGGCCCGGCGACGGCGAGGAGCAGGCCCCTCCCCCGTTCTGGTCGCCCGGGTACGTCCAGGCCGTCGAGTGGCGATGGGTCAAGGGCGGCGTCGGCGTGCCCGGCCCCGCGCTCGTGTGGATGCGGCCACGGGTCGCCCTGGTCGAGGGGGAGGAGCCCACCCCGCTGCAGCGGCTGATGGCGTGCGCCGACTCGGCCTCCGGTGTCTCGTCGGAGCTCGACCCCGCGAAATGGGGCTTCCAGAACCCCGAGCTCACCGTGCACCTGCTGAGGGAGCCCGTCGGCGAGTGGTTCTGCCTCGACGCGGAGACCACGCTCGGCAGCGGCAGCATCGGGCTCGCGACCTCGGCGGTGTACGACGAGCGGGGGCTCGTCGCGAGGACGTCGCAGGCGCTGCTCACCCTCCGCCGCTGAGCAGTCAGCTGTAACGCGGGGTTATGGACCAGACCGAGACGGTGTACTGCACGCCGTAGGGGTCGTCGCTGTACAGCACCCGGGCGCGAGGACGGGCGCCCTGGGCCGAGGTGGCCTCGCCCAGCACGGCGAAGGCCGGGCGGCCGAGCACCATGAGCTCCCCGGCGAGCACCGGGTCGAGGCGGGCGAGGGCCTCGGCGTCCCCCTCCTCGAGCGCGCGACCGGTCTCGGCGTCGTAGGCGAAGGCCCGCTCGTCGAGGTAGCCGGGTGCCTTCTCCCCGCGACGGGCGCTGCCGTCGCCCATGACGAGCAGCAGCACGCGACCCTCGAGCTCCCCCACCCTCCGGGCCAGGGTGCCGACGTCGGTGGGGTCGGCGCCCCAGGGCAGCGTGAGGAGGCGCACGGGGCCGACCTGGCCCGACTCCTCGAGCAGCCGCTTCGCCACCCCGAGGCTCAGGGGGAGGCCCGTGACGCGGGGAGCGTCCGTCGTACCGAAACGGCGCACCTCCACGGGCAGCGACGCGTCCCACTCGCGGGCCTCGTCCGCGCCGCCCACCACGACGACCAGGTCGGGGTGCATGGCGAGACCGGACGCCACGGCCTCGTGGCAGGCCGCCCGGAGCTCCGGCACGGCGTCCTGCGCGCCGGAGAGCTCACGGAGCAGCAGCGGAGGGTGCGGGCAGACCACGGCGGCGACGATCACAGCCGCCGAGGCTACCCGCGTCCCGCGTCAGGAGTGGCTCGGCTCCAGTGGCTTGACCTCGGTGTCGACACCGGGAAGGCCGGTGCCCCGGATCGAGGCGCGCGCGGTCTCCGGCACGAACAGCAGCGCGACGGCGCCGACCACGCAGGCGGCCATCATGTAGTACGCCGGGACCAGCTCGCTGCCGGTGAGGGCGATGAGCTTCTCGTTGGCCGCCGGGGCGGTGCCGCCGAAGAGCGCCGTCGAGATGTTGTAGGCGATGGCGAACCCGGCGAACCGCACGTGGGTGGGGAACATGGCCGGGAAGGTCGCCGAGATCGTGCTCAGCTGGAGGACGTAGAGCAGACCGAGCACCGCGAAGCCGACGAGCGCCGGGACGAAGCCTTGGGCCATCAGCAGGTACATCGGCACCGCCATCACGAACAGACCGCCGAGCGAGACCCACCACATCGGCTTGCGGCCCAGGCGGTCCGAGAGCCGGCCCGCGAACGGGATGAGCGCCATCATCAGCAGCTGGCCGATGATGATCAGCGTCAGCGACGCCTTCGAGCTCATGTCGATCTTCTGCTCGAGGTAGGTCGGCATGTACGCCAGCAGCGTGTAGTTGGTGACGTTGAGAGCCACCACGAGCCCGCCGAGGGCGAGCAGCGGGCGCTTGTAGTCGCGCCAGAGGTCCTTGAAGGTCGAGGAGTACTGCTCCTCCTTCTCGTCGGACTCGGCGAGCTCGGTGAAGACCGGCGTGTCCTCGACCTTCGTGCGCAGGTACAGCCCGACGAGGCCGAGCGGGCCGCCGACGAGGAACGGGATCCGCCAGCCCCACTCACCCATGGCCTCCTTGCCCACGACGAGCTCGGTGCCGAGCACGACGAGTGCGCCGAGGGTGAACCCGGCGAGCGTCCCGAACTCGAGGAAGCTCCCGAAGAACCCTCGCTTGCGGTCCGGGGAGTACTCCGCCATGAACGTCGCGGCGCCGCCGTACTCACCGCCGGTCGAGAAGCCCTGGACCATCCGAAGCACGATCAGCAGGACGGGCGCCCAGACGCCGATCGTGGCGTAGCCCGGGAGGAGGCCGACGAGGAACGTCGCCGTGGCCATCATGATGATCGTCGCCGCGAGCACCCGGCTACGGCCGACCCGGTCGCCGAGGGGACCGAGCACGAGGCCACCGAGCGGGCGGACGAGGAACGACACCGCGAACACCAGCAGCGTGTAGAGCGCCGAGAGGCTCTCGTTGTCGGAGGGGAAGAAGACATCCTGGATGTACACCGCGGCGTATGCGTAGACGCCGTAGTCGAACCACTCCGTGGCGTTGCCCATGGCGGAGGCGCCGATCGCACGGCGCAGGACGCCGGACCTCTCGGCCTTGGACACGGGTGGCTGTTCGTCGGACGTGTCGGACATGTGTATCTCCCATCGGTATGGACCAGAAGGCGCCTACCCGTCCTGCCGATGGTGAAACACCCAGTTACACGAGCGTGACGACGCTCATGCCAGCCCGCGGACGACCTTCGCCGGCGGCCGGTCGCCCTTGATGCTCGCGACCATGTCGAGCACCTCGCGGGTCTCTCTGGCCTGGTGCGCCCGGAAGACGCGTGCTCCTTGCCACGCGCTGACCGCGGTCGCCGCCAGCGTGCCCGACAGTCGCTCGCCGACCGGGAGGTCGAGAGTCTCGCCCACGAAGTCCTTGTTCGACAGCGACACGAGCACCGGCCATCCCGTTGCGGTCATCTCCCCGAGGCGACGGGTGATCTCGAGCGAGTGCCAGGTGTTCTTGCCGAAGTCGTGGGCGGGGTCGATGAGGACGCTTCGCGGGTCGACGCCGAGGTCGACGGCTCGCTCGGCCAGGGCTACGGTGTCGTGGACCGCCGAGAGCACGACGTCGTCGTAGGACATCCGGTGCGGGGGCGTGCGGGGCGCGAGGCCCCCGGTGTGGGTGCAGACCAGCGCGGCGTCGTACTCCGCCGCCACCTCGGCCAGGGCCGGGTCGTGCCCGCCCCACGCGTCGTTGAGCAGGTCGGCGCCCGCCTCGCAGACCGCGCGAGCGACCTCGGCGCGCCAGGTGTCCACGCTGATCACGACCCCTGGGTGCTCGGCGCGCACCTCGGCGACGAAGCCGGCGGTACGCCGGACCTCCTCGGCGGCGTCCACCTCCTCGCCGGGGCCCGCCTTCACACCGCCGACGTCGACGATGTCCGCTCCCTCGGAGACCACCTGCCGCACGCGGTCGAGGGCGCGCTCCTCGTCCCAGGTCGCTCCCTGGTCGTAGAAGGAGTCCCGGGTGCGGTTGACGATCGCCATCACGAGCAGGGCCTTGTCGGGGAACTCGTGGCGTCGAAGCTTCAGCACACCGGCGACACTAACGAACGACCGGCTGGGTTCAGCCCTGCACGAAGGCCCTCTCGGCGTACTGCGCGATCGTGCGGCCGCCCCACACCTTGTGGTGGACGGCGCCGCCGTGGAACGCGTGCGGGTCCATCGCCACGAGGCCGTCGACCTCGAGGGGCCGGACGCCCAGCACCTCGCCTCCGGTCATCGTGATCGCCTCGAAGCGGGCCTTGGCCTGCACGAGGACCGGGCGGCCCGCGATGTCCGCCTCGGTGGGCGACCCTTCCCCCACCCAGTCCACGAGCCCGACGACCACCCCCGTCCGGTCGACCGGCCCGAACGCCGGCACCGCCATCACGCGTCCCGCGGCGAAACGACCGTCCGAGAGCGGAATGGCCCAGAACTGCCCGGGACGCAGGAGCCGGTTCGACCGAGGGACGAAGGGGTAGGTGGGCTCGACTGCCACATATCCATGGTGCCTCACGGATGTCCGGCTGAAACCCCGAACGGTCACCTGCGCGGTTCCTCTGACAGGCCCCGGACTGTCGGGTTAGAACTGTTTCGTCCCGTTTGCTGAACGTCTGTGTGCACCATGCTCTCTTCTCGGATCCCCCTTCCTCTCCCTGCCCGCGCGCTGCGCCTTCGCCGCGTGGGCGCCGCCCTCCTGCTCGGCCTGGTCGGCGGTTGGCTCGGCCTCATGCTCGGCGGCACGGTCCACCACGAGGTCGGCCCGCTGACCACGTCCATGCGGGTGCTGCCCGCGTGGGGTGGCGCCACCACGGTCTCCGTCCCGCCCCTCGGCGAGCTCGTGCTCGACACCCATGGCGGCCCGCTCGGGCTGCACGCACGCCTCGTCGGCGTCGACGTGGAGGAGGCCCGGGCCATCCTGGAGGACCCGGAGCTGCTCGAGGGGCTGCGTGACCAGGCCGAAGGGGACCTGCGCTGGGAGCTGCTGATGGCAGCGCTGCGCTCGCTCACCTCGGCCGTCGTCGGTGGCGCCGCCCTGAGCCTGCTGGCCCTTCGCAGGGTCCGCAGCGCCCTGCTGTCGGGGGCGGCGGCGGGCGGGGCGATGCTCACGGCCGCGGCGGTGGCCCTGGCGACGTGGAACCCGGCCTCGCTGGCCGAGCCGCGCTACACCGGGCTGCTCGCCGGCGCGCCGAACATCGTCGGCGACGCGGACCGGATCGTCAGCGAGTTCTCGCTCTACGGCGACCAGCTCGCACGCCTCGTGGAGAACGTCACGGGGCTCTACTCGGTCACGTCGCAGCTGCCGATCCTCCCGGCGGACGAGGACGTGGTCCGCGTCCTGCACGTCTCCGACCTCCACCTCGCGCCGCACGCCTGGGACGTCATGCGCACGGTCTCCCAGAACTACGACGTGGACGTGGTCGTCGACTCCGGGGACATCACCGACCACGGCTCGAGACCGGAGAACAGGTACGTCGAGGAGATCCGCCACCTGCGGGTCCCTTACGTGTGGGTCCGTGGCAACCACGACTCAGTGGTGACCGAGCGCGCGATGCGGAGACTGGGCAACGTGGTGGTCCTCGACGGCCGCGTCCGGCGGGTGAAGGGCCTGACCTTCCTCGGCGCGGGCGACCCGACCTTCACGCCCGACAAGTCGGTGACCCTCAGCGAGGAGGCGATGGCCGAGTACGTCGCCGGCGCCGCCGACGAGCTCGCGGCGACCGCTGAGGAGGCGGGCGGCGTGGACGTCGCCGTCTTCCACGACCCCACCCCGATCGAGGTGCTCGACGGGCTGGCATCGGTCACGCTCTCGGGACACCTGCACTACCGCAAGGTGCGGCAGGGCGACGCCGGGACTTGGCTGATGACACAGGGCTCCACAGGCGGGTCGGGGCTGCGTGCCCTCGAGCCCGAGGAGCCGGCCGACATCGCCTTGTCGGTGCTCTACCTCGACCGCGAGACCGGCGACCTCCTGGCCTACGACGACATCAGCCTCGGCGGCCTCGGCCTCGCCTCGGCGGAGATCAACCGGCAGGTCGTCGCACCCGAGACCGGCACGGAGCTGGTCGCGCCGGCGCCGGAGGGGACCATCGAGGTGGCGGAATAGCCACGCACCTGCGATGGTTGGACCGAGTGGATAGTTGAAACTCGAACTAAACAGCTGTCCGCCCGGATCCTTACCGAGGAGGTAGCACCGATGCAGTTCGGCATCTTCACCGTCGGCGACGTCACGCCTGACCCCACGACCGGCCGCACGCCGACGGAGCACGAACGCATCAAGGCGACCGTGGAGATCGCGAGGAAGGCCGAGGAGGTCGGGCTCGACGTCTTCGCCACGGGCGAGCACCACAACCCGCCGTTCATCGCGTCGGCGCCGACGACGACGCTCGCGTTCATCGCCGCACGGACCGGGCGCATCATCCTCTCGACCTCGACGACGCTGATCACCACGACCGACCCGGTGCTCATCGCGGAGAACTACGCCAAGCTCCAGCACCTCTCGGACGGCCGTGTCGACCTGATGATGGGCCGAGGCAACACCGGCCCGGTCTACCCCTGGTTCGGCAAGGACATCCGCGACGGCATCCCGCTCGCGATCGAGAACTACCACCTGCTGCACCGGCTCTGGCGCGAGGAGGTCGTGAGCTGGGAGGGGAAGTTCCGCACGCCCCTCCAGGGCTTCACCTCCACGCCTCGCCCGCTCGACGGGGTGCCGCCGTTCGTGTGGCACGGCTCGATCCGCAGCCCGGAGATCGCGGAGCAGGCCGCCTACTACGGCGACGGCTTCTTCGCCAACCACATCTTCTGGCCGAAGGAGCACACCCAGCGCATGGTCGGCCTCTACCGCCGGCGCTTCGAGCACTACGGCCACGGCTCCGCCGACCAGGCGATCGTGGGCCTCGGCGGCCAGGTGTTCATGCGCAAGAACAGCCAGGACGCCGTGCGGGAGTTCAGGCCGTACTTCGACAACGCTCCGGTCTACGGCCACGGCCCCTCGCTGGAGGAGTTCACGGCCCAGACCCCGCTGACGGTGGGCAGCCCGCAGCAGGTCATCGAGCGGACCCTCGGATTCCGCGAGTACGTCGGCGACTACCAGCGCCAGCTGTTCCTCATGGACCACGCGGGCCTCCCGCTGAAGACCGTGCTGGAGCAGCTCGAGATCCTCGGCGAGGAGGTCGTGCCGGTGCTTCGCAAGGAGTTCGCCGCGCTGGCGCCCGCGCACGTCCCCGACGCCCCGACGCATGCCTCGCTCGTCACCGCTGCCGGAGGCGGGACCTCGACGCCCCCGACCGACGCCGTGGACGACGTCACCGGCCGCTCCCCCGAGGAGACTCAGCGATGACCGCGTCGGGACGCCGCACCATCGCCGTCGTCACCGCCGGGCTCGGCCGGCCGTCGTCGACGAGGATCCTCGCCGACAGGCTGGCCGAGGCGTCCGACCGGGCGTTGCGGCTGTACGACGAGCAGGTCGACGTCGAGGTCGTGGAGCTGCGCGACCTCGCGCAGGACATCACGAACAACCTCCTCACCGGTTTCCCCAGCGCTGACCTGGAGGCCGCGATCCGCACGGTGCGGGACGCCGACGCGCTGATCGCCGTGACGCCTGTCTTCAGCGCCTCCTACAGCGGGCTGTTCAAGAGCTTCTTCGACGTGCTCGAGGAGGGGACGCTCGCGGGCAAGCCGGTGCTCCTCGGGGCCACGGCCGGCACGGGTCGCCACTCGCTGGTCCTGGACTTCGCGATGAGGCCGCTGTTCGCCTACCTCCGCGCGGTCGTCGTACCCACCGCCGTCTTCGGCGCGAGCGAGGACTTCGGAAGCAACGCGTCGGGCTCGCTGGCCGAGCGGGTCGACCGCGCCGGGCGTGAGCTGGCCGACCTCGTCGTCGGGCGCCGGGCCTCGGGACCGGTCGACCCCTTCGACAACCCGACGCCGTTCGAGCAGCTGCTCTCCGGCAGCTGAACCGGGGCCCGGCCGCCGGCTCGTCGTGGGGGTGGCCGATTGCGGTCCGGTCCGAGGTCATGTACGCGCCGTCATCGGCCACATCCGCCTGGTCGGGCGTCGGCTCAGGACTTCTTGGCCGCGGCCTTGCCGCCCTTGCGACCGGCCTCCTTCTTCTGGGCGCTCGTGCCGCCCTGGCTCGAGTCGCCGCCGGAGCCGCTCTTCTTCCCGCCACGGCTCGAGGCGCCCTCGGAGTTGGCGATCCTCGCCGCGCGCTCCTTGGACATGCCCTTGTCCTTCAGGGCTTCGTACTGCTTCTCGTTCTTGATGTTCGAAGGCATCGTGCCCTCCTTCCAGGAACGGTCCAGTCCTCGACGTACCCCTCTCCTGCGCCGGCCATGCTCCTCGGGGTCAGGTCGGCCGGACCGCCACCCTCCGGCGTACGTCGGACACCGACACGCGCTGACGACGCCGTGCGGCGACGGCGCTCACCGCGAGCGCGACGCCGCCCCACACGAGGAGCGCCACCAGGGAGCCGGCCACCGATCCGACGCGGCCACCGAGGATGAGGTCGCCGAGCCCCTCCGCGGCAAGCGAGACCGGGAGCACGCCGCTCAGCGACTGGATGAGCTGTGGAGCGGTGTCCACGGGAACCAGCCCGCCGAGGGAGACCGCCTGGAGGACGGCGAACACGATCGACACCATCCAGCCGCGCTTGGGCCCGAGGGCCGCGACGAAGGCCTGGTTGACCGCCGCGAACACGGCCGCAGGCACCAGCAGGAACACCGCCACCCCGAGCGGCGACTCCATGACCACGCCGAACAGACCGAGCACGGCGAAGAGGAACACACTCTGGACCAGGCCGATCAGGACCGCGGGGAGCCATCCCGCGAGCGCCACGCGGGTCGGTGAGGTGGCCGCGGCCAGCGCCCGGGCGGGCAGGGCCCGGCGGACCAGGTAGGTGACGAACGCTCCGAGCCAGAGAGCGAGCGCGAGCACCCCGGGCGCGAGGCTCGCCGCGGCCGACGGTGTGGCGTTGAGCCGCTCGGCTTCGCTTGCGACGGGCTCGGCAACCGTGCCCGCGAGCTCTTTGCGCTCCTCCGGCGTGAGGCTCGGTATGCGTTCCGCGCCCTTGCCGAGGCCGGTCGCGAGGGCACGGGAGCCGTCGCTGAGCCGCGCCGTGCCGTTGGCTACCCGGCTCGACCCGTCGGCGAGGCTCGAGGCGCCCTCGCTCGCCTGGGTCGCGCCCGAGGCGAGGCGGTCCGCACCGGAGCCGAGCCGCGAGGCTCCTGCTGCGAGCCGTCCCGCACCGCCGTCGAGCCGTTGCGCTCCGGCGGCCAGACGCCCGGCTCCCCCCGCGACACGGTCCGCGCCGTCGGCGGCCCGTCCGATCGCGGAGACCAGCCGGGGAGTGCCGTCGGCGAGCTGGTCCGTGCCCTCGGCGAGACGCCTCGACCCGGAGACCATGGCCTCGGCGTTCCCGTTGTCCACGCCGACGGCCTGCACCGTCATCGCGCACAGGCGGGCGTGGCTCCCCGCGAGCACGGGGTCGGTCCGGCAGGCCCGTCGCCACTCGAGCAGCACCTGGGACCAGCCCTCCACGCCTTCGGCCAGCTGTCCCGCCCCGTCGGCGAGCCGTCGGGTCTGCTGCGGCATCGGGCGGGTCCGGGCGTGCAGCTCGTCCAGTCCGACGGCGAGGTCCCCCGCCCCGTCCGCGAGGTCGCCGGCGCCCGAGCTGAGCCGACCCGCACCGGACGAGAGCCGGCCGGCGCCGTCGGAGAGCTGGTCCGCCCCCTCGGCCAGGCGCCCGGCTCCACCGGACAGCGAGTCCAGCCCCCCGGCGAGAGCTCCGGCCCCCCAGCTGAGGCGGGTCGTCCCCTCGCCGAGCCGGACCGCACCGTCGGCGAGCCGGTCAGCCCCCTTCTCGGCCTCGCCGAGAGAGGTTTTCAGCTCCCCCGTCCTGGCGTACATCCCCTCCAGGAACATGGCGGTGATCCGCTGGTTGAGCCGAGCCGCCGCCACGTCCCCGATCTGGTCGCTGACCACCCCGACCAGTGCACTCGAGGAGTCGTTGCTGCGCACGGTGATCCGCGCGGTCTCGGGGTCGTTGCGGGTCAGGCCGGCCACCGTCTTGGAGAAGTCCTTCGGGATGGTGATCACGGTGTAGTAGTCACCCTCGCGAAGCCCCTCCGAGGCGTCGTCGGCACCCGTCAACCGCCAGTCGAGGTTGGGGTCGTCCTCCGCCTCGGACGCGGTGAGACCGGCCGCGAGCAGCCGTCCGGCGAACACGACCTGCTTGTCCTTCCCCTTGCCGGTCTCCACCGGCTCGTCGAGGTTGACCACCGCCGCGGGCACGGCGTCGATGCGCTCGACCCGGTCGCTGAGCGACCAGAGCACCAGCGTGCAGAAGAGCATGGGCAGCAGGGCGGTCGCCACGAGAACGCGGTTGGCGGACAGGCGCTTCACAGGGAGGCCTCCTCGGTCGCGGGGCGCGGTGCGCCCTCCGCGGGCAGGTTCAGGGTCTTCCAGGTCAGGCCGTCGGGGCCATGAGGGGCGCTCGCCGATCCCGCCACGACCGTCACGCCACGGGAGGTGAGCGTCGCCAGGAGCTCCCACCGGCGGGCGAGCTCGTCCTCGCTGGTGAACACGTCGACGTCGTCGACCAAGACCAGCAGGGGTTCGGGGGCTCGCCGACGACCGATCCGGGCGAGCTGTTCGACGCGGGGGAACGCCTCGTGGAGGTGGACCCGGGCGCGTACCGCCGCTGCCTCGTCGGGCAGCACCCGGTCGAGGACGACCAGACGGCCGTCGGAGACCTCGAGCCGACCGGCCACCGCGGCCATGAACGCCCGGCGAGCCACGCGGTCGTCGGTGCGGACCAGCAACAGCTCTCCTGGGCGGACCACGGCCTCGACCCGCGAGAGCAGAGGGGTGCCGTGCTCGTCGAGCACCCGCACGTCCTCGGCCCGCACCACGGCGGGGCCGTGCCGCCGCGTCCACTCCTCGTGGTCGAGGTGGTGCTCCAGGCCGGCGCCCTCGACGTCGAGCGCCGGCAGTCTGCGGTCCAGCCAGGTCGGCAGCCACCACCCGCGCTCCCCGAGTAGCGCCATGACCGCGGGGACGAGGGTCATCCTGACCACGAACGCGTCGACGAAGACGCCCACCGCGAGCCCGAGGGCGACCGGTTTGACCGAGGCGTCGCTGTTGGGGACGAAGGCCGCGAAGACGCTGATCATGATGACCGCAGCCGCCGTCACGACCCGCGCGCTGGAGGTGAATCCCTTGTGGATCGCGCGCTGGGCGTCGCCGAAGTGGACGTACTCCTCGCGCATCCTCGAGACCAGGAAGACCTCGTAGTCCATCGCGAGCCCGAAGAGCACACCCATCAAGATGATCGGCATGAACGAGATCACCGGTCCGACCCGGGACACGTTCATCGCCTCGGCGAGCCAGCCCCACTGGAAGACCGCGGCCACCGCCCCGAAGGACGCCGCCACCGAGAGCAGGTAGCCGAGGGTCGCCTTGACCGGCACGGCGACCGACCGGAAGACCACGGTGAGCAGGAGCAGCGAGAGACCGACCACGACGACGGCGAAGGGAAGGAGCGCCGCCGCCAGACGGTCGGACACGTCGATGGTGACGGCCGTGTGACCTGTGACGAGCAGGTCGTCGACGTCGTACCTCTGCTCGAGCTCGTCGGCCCGGCTCCGGATCTCGCGCACGAGCTCGGCGGTCGCGGGGTCGGCCTGGGCGGCCTCGGGGATGATCTGGACGATGCCCAGGTCGGCCTTGGGGTTCGGCGTCGAGAGGGCGACCGCCTCGACCCCGTCGATCCGGCCGAGGTCCCGGCCCAGCCGGTCCATGAGCACGAGCGGTTCCATCGACCGGATGATGTCGACCGTGACCAGCAGCGGAGCGTTGTGCCCCGGGCCGTAGGCCTCCGAGACCAGGTCGTAGGTGATCCGCTCGGTGCTGCCCGGGGGTGCGGTCCCGTTGTCGGGCAGGCCGAGGGCGAGGTCCTTGGCGGGCACGGCCACGACCGCGAGCGCGATGACG
>Ga0208537_1000134_pt1 | contig 12010 bp, 9 predicted proteins | sample MayberrySE_TuleA_FD_185672 | JGI IMG/M metagenome (GOLD analysis project Ga0208537, IMG submission 185672) | Natural and restored wetland microbial communities from the San Francisco Bay, California, USA, that impact long-term carbon... | ecosystem: Environmental > Terrestrial > Soil > Wetlands ...
GGTGGTCGCTCCCGCCTGCCCGGTGGGGATGCCGTCGGGGAACCGGGCCCTGCTGTCCTCGAGGATCGCCGGGCCTCCCGCGGCGTGGATCGCACCGCAGACCCCGCCCCCCGGGCGAAGCTGCTCGTTCGCAGCGTTCACGATCGCGTCGACCTGCTGCTCGGTGATGTCACCTTCCACGACGGTCAGCTCCATGCTTCGCACCCTACGAGAAGCGAGGCCCGAAGGTCGGCTGCTGCTCGTGACAGGTCGCCTCCCCGCCGCAGGTGCAGAACGTCACCGACATGCCTTACGCAACCAGGCCAGCGGGAAGAACTTCCAGGCAGTCGAGAACCTCGTCGCGGACATGCGATCTGCGAGAACGGCGGTCTCACGCGGGACAACGCCTCTGTCGGATGCTGGACCCACAGAGCACGCTCGAACAGGTGGCGGATCCGCCGTGTCCCGGCATCGGGAGCCGCAGACCCCACTAGCCCCTGCCGACATCGAAGCCATCCAAATCTTCGCTTTCACGATCGGACAAGGCTTCTTGCTAGGCGTGACTGTCTACATCCTGATTCCCAGCCTGATGTTGTTCCTCAGCCTCGTCCTGTGGCGGTGGTGCAGAAGACTGTGCTCACCGGGGAGCAGCCAGCTCGCGAGGTGATCCACGCTCCGGACGGCTCATGGCTTGTGGGCGACGGGGTCAACGACCCGAACCTTCCGGGTGCCTCGGTTGCGACGCACATGGCCCACGCCATCGAGCGGAACAGTTCCATCGCGGAACTAGCCGACATGCCGCCCGGACACATAGGCGCTTTCACCATCCGCGGCAGATCCATGCGGCCCCTGGGACCCTGGCTTCATGGTCGGTGGGGCGAAGGTCGTGGCCGTTCGACGGCTGGCGGACAGGCGATGCTTTAGCCGCGTCTTCCTGGGTCGGCGTGTCGGCGTGTCGGCGTGTCTGCCTCTTGACCCTTCTCGACCACGACGAACTGGCCCATCATCCCGTTGTCCTCGTGCTGCAGCAGGTGGCAGTGGTACATGTAGGGCGTGTCAACGTCGGTGTAGTCGGTGAAGCGCATCGCCAGCCGCACGGTCCGCCCCGGCGGCATAAAGACGGTGTCCTTCCACCCGGACAGTTCCGGACCCGGCCGGCGCCCGTCCACGTCGAGCACCTGGAACTGCACGTCGTGGACGTGGAAGTTGTGGTACTCGCCGTCGGCGTTGCGTACCTCCCAGACCTCCGTACTGTTTATTTCGACCGTCTCGTCGACACGCGACATCGCCATGCGTCTGTCGTTGATCTCCCTGCCGCGCAGTACGAATACCCGTCTCGCCACATCCTCGGTGTCGAGGTCAGGCGCAGCGGCCAACTGCTGCGGCACAGCGGGCGAGGCTGCCAGTTCGTTGGCCCCGCGCAGCTGAAGCACGTCGAACTCATCGGCACCTCCTCCGAACCGTTCGCTGAGGAAGCCCGACTCCAGGTCCGGCGCAAAGGATCGGAGTACGACGTCCTCGCCGGCTGCCATGTCCACCACGATCTCGGCTCGCTCACCAGGGGACAGCAGCACCCGGTCCCGCCGGTTGCGCTCGGGCAGGAGGCCTCCATCGGTGCCGATCAACGTGAAAGCGCGGTTGTCGGAGAAGCCGAAGTCGAAGACCCGCTTCGTCGAACCATTGAGCAGGCGTAATCGCACCCGCTCGGTGGTCACGTCGAGGTATGGACCGTAGGTGCCGTTGACGAGGAGGTCCCCACCGAGTGAGCCGGTCTGCACCTTCCCTCCGCCGAACCTCTTGTCCTGCACGATGACCGGCACGTCGTCGACGCCATACTCGTGAGGCAGCGACTCGGCGACCGCATTCCCGGGCTCGTCAAGGATGAACATTCCGGCCAGACCCCGCGCGACATGGTCCTCGGTCTCGCCATGGGGGTGCGGGTGGTACCACAGGGTCGCGGCCGGCTGGTCGATGCGCCAGCTGGGTTGCCAGGTTTCGCCCGGCTTGACGGGCTGGTGCGGGCCACCGTCCGCTTCGGGCGGCAGGTGCATGCCGTGCCAGTGCACGCTCGTCGTCTCGTCGAGGTCATTGGTCACCTTCATCGTGACCTCCTCGCCCCGGGAGGCGCGAAGCGTCGGGCCGAGGTAGGCGCCGTTGAAGCCCCACGACTCGATCTGCTCGCCGGGGAGCAGCTCCGACGTACCCTCCCGCGCGGTCAGTTCGAACACTCGTCGTCCTTCGGCGTTCACGTGGGACTCCGCGAGCGGCGGGATCGCCAGCGGCTGCTCGAAGTCGACCTTGCCGATGGTTGAGACCGGTAGCACCAACCACAGTACGGCGAGCGTGGCGACAACGCCGACGACCGTGACGACGGGCAAAGTTACGAGCAAGACGAGGAGGCGGCGCGACCCGCGACTGCGCTGCCGGACCGGGGACTTGGCACGGGTACCCACGGTCATCAGCCTTTCGGTTGGCGGCTGCCCTGACCATCGGGATATCCCCCAAGCGGACCCCGAAGCCGACCCCGAGGTCGCAGGGCTAACGCCGAGTTGCCGCCGTTCGCGAGACCGGCACCCAGGACTGAAAAGTCCGGAACAGCAGATGCCTGGCTGCCCGAGTTGTCCTCCTCATCACCACCGCGACAACCGGAGTCAGGCCCGCATCGTGGGTCGCCCTCCGTGGCAGGCCTTCCACTTCCGTCCGCTGCCGCAGGTGCAAGGTTCGTTGCGACCAAGGGGTGAGTCATGTTCGGCGTACCAGTCACGGATCGCCGTTGCGTCCTGCCCCGCCCGCAGCAGGGCCGCCATCTGGCGCATGGGTTCGTCGACGTGCCGGAAGAACCGCTGGTAGCCGGTGCACAGGTAGTGGAGGCCGGGCTCGCCCTCGGGGGTGGTGAGGAAGCGGTCTTTGGGGCAGCCGCCGTTGCAGGCGAACCGGACGTCACAGCCACGGCAGTACTCGGGCAGGCTGTCGAGCTTGGCGTTGCCGAACGCCGTCTGCTGCGGGGAGGTGGCGAGCTGGAGCAGGGTGCGGCCCTCGGCGATGTTTCCGAGCAGATAGTCGTCCTCGACGTAGTGGTCGCAGGAGTAGAGGTCGCCGTTGTGCTCGAGGGCGAGCGCTGTTCCGCAGGTCCGGGCGTGGACGCACATGCCGGCCTGGTCCATCCCGAGCCAGTGGGCGAGTGCGGTGTCGAACTCCTGGACGAACACGTCGCCGACGTCGTGACGGACCCACTCCTCGAACACCTCGACGAGGAACTGCCCGTACTGCTCGGCGCCGACGGTCCGGTGGGTCACGAGGTCGCCCTGCTGGCGGTACAGGGGGCGCTCACCGTGTCGTCGTCCCCAGCCGGTCTCGGCCAGGGGGAGCATCTCGGGGGTGACCCGCTCCACGATGGGGATGAGCTGGATGAACTGCCCGCCGAGGTCGTCGCGCAGGAAGGTGTAGACCTCGCGGCCGTGGTCGCCGTTGGCGGTGTTGACGGTGGTGAGCGCGTTCCAGTCCACCTCGTGCCGGCGGAGTACGTCGAGCCCGCGGATCACCCGGTCGAAGGTGGGCTTGCCGCCCTTGTCGACCCGGTAGGCGTCGTGCATCTCCCGCGGGCCGTCGATCGACACGCCCACGAGGAAGCCGTGCTCGTGCAGGAAGGCACCCCACTCGTCGTCGAGGAGGGTGCCGTTGGTCTGCAGCGTGTTGAGGATCTGCTGTCCGGGGCGGCGGTGCTTCTCCTCCAGCTCCAGCGTCCGGCGGAAGAAGTCCAGACCCATCAGCGTCGGCTCGCCGCCTTGGAAGGCGACCACGACCTCGTCGGCTCCCTCGTGGGCGGCGAGCAGCTGGCTGATGTAGGCCTCGTGGACGTGCGGCTCCATCCGGAACCCACTTCCCGGGTAGAGCTGGTCCTTGGACAGGAAGAAGCAGTACTCGCAGTCGAGGTTGCAGATAGCCCCGGTCGGCTTCGACATGACGTGGAAGGCGGCCGGGGCCGGGGTCAGCTGCATCAGCGCCGCCGGTCCCTGCGGTCGTCGCGACGGTCGTCTCTGCGGTCGGTACGCCGCCCGACCCCGTGCGCGACGACTGCTGCCGTGGCTACGGTGGTGGCGGTTCTGGCTACGGGTGCGGGGCCGACCACGCCTCCGCGACGGGCCCTGCGTGCTGCCAACGGCATGTCAGTCTCCTTCTTCCTCGTTCTCGTCCGCCTCGATCGCTGCCAGGAGCGCCTGCACCGGGATCCGGCCGCTCGCAGCCAGCTGGCCGCCGGCGTGGCGCACCGCTGACGCGAAGGGAGCCGCCCAGGAGTTCTCCCAGACCAGGAGAGCGGCGGTGCTGCCCGGCTCGACCGCCGCGGCGACCGCCTCGACGTCCTCCTCGCTCAACAGCATCGCCAGCGCGCTCTCGTAGAGCCGTAGCGTGCCGATCTCGCTCTCGTCGAGGTCGCTCAGCTCGAAGAACTCGAGCGACCCGTCTTCGTCCTTCCGGATCAGAAGGAGGTCGAGCACCCTGATGATGCCGCGGGCGGCAAGGTCATCGAGGGCGGGCGCGATCTCACCCTTGAACCGGCTGCCGGGGAACTCCACGACGATCCAGTCGACGGGTCCCAGCTCGTCAACGGTCTCGCCGAGCTGCTCGGTCACCTGGTCGGTCATGTCACCATCTCCTGCTCTCCGCCATCAAGCCCGAGCGGTGCTCGGGACACGTCCAGGATCGGCCCTCTGACCTGCTTGGCGCCTCACCCGCAGGGGGTGACGCACGTGCGGTTTCGGCCACGTCGGGGGCGGGTAGACGAGACCGTACGACGACGGCGAGGACGAAGACATGAGCGCGAGGACACCCAGCGACGACGCGGTCGTCGCTGCCCTGTGCGCGGCCCTCGCACCGTACCCCTGGCGTCGCTTCACTCCCGAGCTGCTCGCGCGTTTCGCCCTTGCCGCCCGCGACCGGCAGGAGCTGGCACTAGCGCTTTCCGAGGTGCAGGGAGCCACACTGGGGACCTGGGAGAGGCTCGAGCCGGCCACACGCGCCGACGCTCGAGTGCCACGGGTTGTCGAGTTCGTCGCCGACCTCCGCTTGGCCGAGCTGAGCCTGCTTGCGACGTGCCGGAACCTCGTCGGTGTCCTCGGTCCTGAGCTGAGGTAGACGGCCAGGTCGCTGCGCACCCGGTGGATGCACAGCGACTGGAGCACGGTTCTACTGACGGGCCATGGCCGCCCGCATCTCGCTCTCGCTGTCGGTGATGAGCTCACCGGAGACGTCGACGGTCACGCTTCTCAGGGTGCCGGTGAAACGGAACGGCGAGGGGTAGTCGGGCGTCACCGGCGACCCGGGGTTCGCCCCGCAGGTGAGGGCGCCGGGGTTGAGCATGAAGGGTGTGGTCATCGGCGCTTCCGCCTCGGCGGTGAGCTTTCCGTCGACGTAGAGCTGGAGGCGTCCCGGGGCTCCTCGTCCCTTGGTCATGTCCGGCTGACCAGTCGGCTCGAACTCGAAGCGGAGCTGGTGCGTACCAGGCGCGACCTGGCCGGGCGTGGAGACCTTGTAGAGGCCTCGGCCGACGTAGTTGTGGACGTAGTGGAGCCGGCCGTCCTGGATGAACAGCGAGTAGCCTCCGGCCGCGGTGCCTTGGCTCAACAGCACGCCCTCGGCGCCGTGCTCGGGCAGCTCGACATCGGCGGTGATGCTGTGCGGGCGGTTGAGCAGACGCGGGGCGGCGTTGTAAGGAACCGACTGCGTGTGCGGCCTGTAGACGTACCGGTCGCGAGGCACGGCCGCCTCGGGCTTCTCGGTGAGGACACGCTCCACGCCGCTGGCGTCGACGGGCAGGACGTCGTACTTGCCGGCCTCGGCGTACCACATCCCGATGAGCTCGATCAGCTTCGGACGGTTCTCCTGCGCCACATCGTGGTTCTCGGCGAAGTCTTCCGCCACGTGGTAGAGCTCCCACCCCGTGGCGTCGAGATCGGTGAGCTTCTCCGCCGAGATGGGTTGTCCGAACCCGACTCCGGCCTCGGTGAACGACGGACCTGGCCACGGGCAAACCGCACGCCACCCCTCATGGTAGATGGCCCGGTGGCCCATCATCTCGAAGTACTGCGTGTGGTGCTTGGACGCGGCCTCGCCGTCCTCGAGGGTGTGCGAGAAGCTCACCCCCTGGATCGGTGACTGGGTGACGCCCCTGATCGTTCCCGGCGGCTCGATGCCGAGCAGGTCGAGGACGGTGGGGACCAGGTCGATGATGTGCGCGTACTGCGTGCGGATCTCACCCTTGATCCTGATGCCCTGCGGCCACGAGACGATGAACGGGTCGGAGGCGCCGCCGCGGTAGGTCTCGCGCTTCCAGCGCCGGAACGGCGTGTTCCCCGCCCATGTCCAGCCCCACGGGTAGTGGTTGAAGTGGTTGGGGCCGCCGATCTCGTCTATGACCTTCAGGCTGTCCTCCAGTGGCTCTTGGGCGTTGTTGAAGAACTGCGCCTCGTTCGTGGTGCCGGTGGGCCCACCCTCGGCGCTGGCGCCGTTGTCGGAGATCACCATGACAATCGTGTTTTCGAGCTGCCCCTCCTCGCGGAGGAAGTCGAGCAGCCGGCCCAGGTGGTGGTCGGTGTGGCTGAGGAAGCCGGCGAAGACCTCCATCATGCGGCTGAACAGCCTGCGCGCCGGCTCCGGCTGCGCGTCCCAGTCCGGGACGTCCGGGTCGTGCCGCGAGAGCTCGGCGTCGGCTGAGACTATCCCCAGCTCCTTCTGCTTCGCGAAGACCCTCTCCCGGTAGGCGTCCCACCCGTCGTCGAACTTCCCGGCGTACTTGTCCGCCCACTCCTTGGGGACGTGGTGAGGAGCGTGGGTGGCCCCGAAGCAGAGGTGGAGGTAGAAGGGCTTGTCGGGGTCGACCTGCTTGGCGTCAGCTATGAACTCGATCGACCTGTCGACCAGGTCCTCGGTCAGGTGGTAGCCGTCCTCAGGCCGCGCGGGCGGCTCGACCTGATGGTTGTCGTAGACCAGGTCGGGATACCACTGGCTGGTGTCGCCGCCGAGGAAGCCGTAGAAGCGCTCGAAGCCACGGGCCAGCGGCCAGCGGTCGTACGGCCCGGCTGCGGTCTCCTGGTTGCTGGGCGTCAGGTGCCACTTGCCGACCATGAACGTGCTGTAGCCGTGTCCCAGCAGCATCTCCGAGAGGAAGCCGTTCTCGAACGGGATGACGCCGTTGTAGCCGGGGTAGCCGGTGGCGAACTCGGTGACGCAGGCCATGCCGTTGCTGTGATGGTTGCGTCCGGTGAGGATGCACGAACGACTCGGCGAGCACAGCGCTGTGGTGTGCATGTTGCTGTAACGCAGCCCATTGGATGCAAGAGCGTCGAAGTTCGGCGTCTCGATCGGGCTCCCGTAGCACCCGAGCTGACCAAAGCCGGTGTCGTCGAGGACCACCATCAGAACGTTCGGCGCACCCGGCACCGCACGTGTCGGCCTCGGCCAGGCAGGCGCCGACTCATCGGCCGTCCTGCCGACCAGGCCGGGAAATGTCGATCCCGGGTCGTACTCGTTCAGCGCCATCGAAAGCCCCTCTCCACACGTAGACCTGTGACCTACGACAGCGCAGCCGCGGAGATCGCCGCATCACCCGGTGCGGATGAGCCGGACTTCAATGAAGAGCCGGACACTTGAGGCGAAGGCCAAGGTCCGCGGAGGACTCGACATGGACATGACAGCCGTCCTGATCATCACGGCGACAATCTTCCTGTGGGGCACGGTGTCCGCCCGGCTCCAACGGGCAGACCTGACCGCGCCGGTCGTGTTCGTCGGGATCGGCGGTCTGCTGGCCGCGGCCGACCTCGTCGACGGGCCGTCGGCTCCGGAGACGCTCAAGCCGCTGGTCGAGCTCACCCTGGTCTGGGTTCTCTTCTCCGACGCAGCGCGGATACCGCTCCGAGAGGTTCGCCGAGACCTCGGCAGCTACACGCGTCTTCTCGGTGTCGGGCTGCCCCTGACCCTCCTGGGTGGCTGGGGGCTCGCGACCTGGCTGTTCCCCGGGCTCGACGTCTGGCTCGCACTGCTCGTGGCTGCGGCGCTTGCCCCCACGGACGCGGCGCTGGGGGTCCCGGTGGTGACCAACCCGGCGGTGCCCTCCCGTGTCCGACGACTGATCACCGTGGAGAGCGGACTGAACGACGGGATCGCCACTCCGGTCGTGATGCTCGCCCTGGCCGGGGCGGCCTCCGCAGAGGGGCTCGCAGGTGCGTCGGACCTGGGGAGAGCGGTGGCCGAGCTGGTGATCGGCGCCGTGGTGGGTGGAGCCGTGGGCGTCGCGGGCGGCTGGCTGCTGCGACGGGCGCGTCGCAGGGGATGGGCCGCGGAGGACTTCGCCGGCATCGCCGTGCTCGCCTTGGCCATCGCCGCCTACGCGGGCGCCCTCGTCGCGGGTGGCAACGGCTTCATCGCCGCTTTCTGCGGTGGCCTGGCTTTCGGGGCAGTCGCCGGGCGGCGCGGTCCCGCGGAGCTGATGTTTCTCGAGCAGAGCAGTGGCCTCCTGTCCCTGCTCGTCTGGCTTGCGTTCGGCGGGATCGCAGTCCCGATCATGTTCGACAGCCTGGACGTGGTCACCGTGGTCTACGCCGTGCTCAGCCTCACCGTCGTACGGATGGTTCCGGTAGCACTGGCGATGATCGGCTCAGGTCTCGATCACGCCACGGTGCTGTTCGTCGGCTGGTTCGGTCCACGCGGGCTTGCCTCGCTGGTCTTCGCCCTTCTCGCCCTCGAAGAGCTGGGCCCGGCCGCAGACGAGGCGGTGGCGGTCATCGCCACCACCGTGCTGCTGAGCGTGCTGGCGCACGGCGTCACTGCGGCTCCGCTTGCGGCGAGGTACGGCAAGGCGGCTGCCGCACGAGGCGCTGGGCCCGTCGAGCCCACCATGGAGATCCCGGTCCGCGGCCTGCCGCGTGGGCCGCGTTCATCGCCCACAGCGGGTGATGTGGCAGCTCCTTCGGCGCCCTACGGTCGCAAGAGCGCAAAGAGAGGTGAGAGCGATGCTGAGAGGTAGGCGACAGGAGCGCCGTGAGGAGCGTAGAGACGATGGCCGCGTGCACTACAAGATGCGCCAGCGTCTCGTGTCGATCGGCGACGACTTCTGGATCGAGACCGATGGCGGAGAGCGGGTCTACAAGGTGGACGGCAAAGCGCTGCGTCTACGTAAGACCTTGGTGCTCGAGGACACCGAAGGTCACAAGGTTGCGAAGCTCCAGGAGAAGATGCTCCGGATCAAGGACGCCATGGAGGTCGAGGATGCCGACGGCAACCGCATGGCCATGGTGAAGAAGGCGCTGATCAGCCCGCTCCGGCACCGCTGGACTGTCGAGATCGAGGGCGGCCCGGACCTGGACATCCAAGGGAACATCCTGGACCACGAGTACACGTTCGCCGACGGGCGCACCGCGGTGGCGACAGTGTCCAAGCAGTGGTTCCGGGTGGCTGACACCTACGGGGTCGAGGTCGAGCCCGGGCAGAACCCGGTGGTCGTGCTGGCCGCGACGGTCGCGCTCGACATGATGGCGCACGAGGAGGGTTGATCTTCTCTCGCGGCTTCTCTTCCGTCTGAACACTGTCAGGCGTCAACCGAAGCCCCGATGTCGGCGGTCAACCGAAGTAACACAACCGGTTTTGTAGGCCCCGTGGGACTCGAACCCACAACCCGCGGATTAAAAGTCCGCTGCTCTGCCAATTGAGCTAGAGGCCCGGGACATTGGGGATTGCTCGCGACTACCTCAGGGACTCCCTTAAGGGGAACCGCTACCCTCTGGCCCGCGCACATCATCGCAGACGAGGAAGCAGCTGTTCGATGTGGATGGGTGCGCCCACGGCGCATAGCTGTGAGCAACCGGGTCAGCCCTGCTGGAGAACGACGCGACCTGGCTGCCGGGGGTTCGAGAGGGTCAGTGGGCTGCTACGCGGGCCTCGAGCTGAGGCGCCACCGTGCGCAGCCGCCCCTTGCGCCAGGAGGTGTGGATGAGGATGGCGGCGACGACGGCACCCAACGAGCCGAGCGCGAGGTCACCGAGCGTGTCCGTGTAGGCGCTGTGACGCTCTGCGGACTTGCTGATGAACGCGAAGTACTCGGCCAGCTCCCATGCGACGGCGGCGGTCACCCCGAAGGCCAGCGCCCGCTCCAGAGTCGCTCCGAGACTCGAGGTTCTAGGCAGGGTGAGCAGGATCACCGCCGCGGTCAGCAGGCCGGTGTTCATGAAGTGCATCCAGTCGTCGAACCACACGACCGTGTCGTAGAGGTCCATCCGGTTGCCGAGGGTGTCCGTGAAGCAGGTGATCGTCACCAGTAGGTCCGCCAACCAGGGGAACGACGCCCGGTCACGCCAGTGCAAGTACCAGATGACCGGCACGGTGAAGGCCAGCATCGGGTACGAGACCGCTCGCAGACCGGCCGCCTTGTCCTGCATGTTCCCGAGCTCGGGGTACGCGAGCGCCAGCGCCAGCAGCAGCACGAGCAGCGCCTTGGCGGTGACGTCCAGGCTGCGCACCAGACCAGGGATGGGGTGCCTGACCGCGACGTCACTCATGGCTGCACGCTAGCGGCACGTCGGCGAGCGACGGTCGTAGGCGCGCCCACCGGCGGCGGTCGGCGACCAGCGCACCGTCATCGCAGACAGGGACAGCGTGCTTCGACCTGCACGATCGTGCACTTCAGAAGTGTGAAGCGCTGAATGCCTTGCCGGAGTGCATGGCAGAGGGCTAGGAAAGTAAAGGAAAGGTAAAGACGGCGCAAATCGTCCTTTCCGCACCCCTCGATCAAGGAGATCGTCGTGACCACTTCCAGTCCCGCCCAACGATCTGTGACCAATCGGCTCCTGAGACGGTCCACGCGTCACCGGCTGATCACCGTCGCGGCGGCCCTTGCCCTGCTCCCCGTCGGCCTCGCCGCGTCAGCGGCCGCGGACCCCCAGACCACGCCGAACGGTCCTTGGTCCGGGGAGAAGCCCTCCAACCTGGCCGCGATCCACAGCTATGACCAGCTCTGGTCCACCCTGGAGCAGATCGACGAACGCGCCCAGGGCACGTTCGACCTCTCGGCCGCACCGCTCACGAGCAACACCGGCCGCGAGATCCCGGTCGTGACGGTCGGTGACGGACCCACGTCGGTCATGTACATCGCCAACCAGCACGGCAACGAGTACGTCGTCTCCGAGGCGATGATCAACCTGGTCCGAAGCATCAGCGGCAACTCCCAGACGGCCGTGGCCCTGCGTGAGGCGCTCACCATCACCGTCGTACCCCGCGTCAACGTGGACGGGTTCGACGCCGACGTCACCGACCTGGCAGGCAACACCACGCCGTGGCGGCAGAACTACGACACGAGTTGCACGGAGGCTCCGTGCGACCCCTTCTACGAGCTCGGGCGGGGCTACGACATCAACCGCTACCACTCCTACAGCGACAACGCCTACGACCACCCCTACCGGGCCGGCGATGACAACCTGAACCCGGTCCCGGAGGCCATCGCGATGCGCCTGCTGTGGGAGGAGCGTCAGCCGGAGCTGGTGATCGACTTCCACCACCAGGGGTCGTACGTCGATGAGGAGGGCGACCTCATCACCGGCTCGACCATGTGGCCCAACGCCGAGGCCGAGGCGGAGCGGCTGGGCATCGCCGACGAGTTCGCGGACACGATCACCCGGTCGCAGCGGGCCGTGTCGGTGATGCTGACCGAGCTCGACCAGTACGGCTACGCCAACATCACCCGCTACCCGAGCACGAGCACCCCGGGCATCGCGCGGAACGCGTATGGGCTGCTCGGTTCGGCCTCGGTGCTGTTCGAGATGCGCGGCGGCATCGACGCCAAGTCCAACGGCTACATCGCCAAGACTGCCGAGGTGGCGGGCATGGCGGTGCTGGAGGCGGTGGCCGACGGGTCGTGGGAGACCGCGAGCCTCGAGCCGGTCGAGAACATCCGGGAGCGCGGCCCCTACGTCACCGACCCACACGAGTGAGAGGCGACTGAGCTTCTGACTGGGCCTGTCCCGGCGCATCGACCTACAACGACGCC
>Ga0208537_1000135_pt1 | contig 11927 bp, 9 predicted proteins | sample MayberrySE_TuleA_FD_185672 | JGI IMG/M metagenome (GOLD analysis project Ga0208537, IMG submission 185672) | Natural and restored wetland microbial communities from the San Francisco Bay, California, USA, that impact long-term carbon... | ecosystem: Environmental > Terrestrial > Soil > Wetlands ...
TCCAAGGCCGGGGGGGTCGGGCGTTGCGGGGGGTCTCCCATGACTCAGACGAGCCACATGGACGCCGGAGCCACGACGAGCACGTGCACGCCTTGCAGGCTGGGCATCCACTCCTGCTGCAACACCAGAGCGCGTCCCTGTCTGTGCATCGCCGACTGGCATCGGGACCACCCACGCATGGTCAGAGGCCGAGTGAGCGGCCGATGATCTCCTTCTGGATCTCGGTGGTGCCTCCGTAGATGGTCTGGATGCGGCTGTCGACGTAGGCCCGGGCGATCGGGTACTCCATCATGTAGCCGTACCCGCCGTGGAGCTGGACGGCGCGGTCGACGAGCTTGTTCTGGAGCTCCGTGGTCCACCACTTCGCCATCGAGGCGAGCTTCGCATCGAGCTGGCCGGCGTTGTGCTTGCGGACGCAGTCGTCGACGAAGACCCGGGCGATGTGCGCCTCGGTCGCCATCTCGGCGATGAGGAACCGGTTGTGCTGGAACTTCCCGATCGGCTTGCCGAACGCCTCGCGCTCCTTGGCGTAGGCGAGTGACAGCTCGAGGATGTGCTCGCACGCGGCGGCCGCGATCATCGCGATCGAGAGGCGTTCCTGCGGCAGGTTGACCATCAACGAGACGAAGCCGCTGCCCTCCTCGCCGAGGAGGTTCTCCTTGGGCACCACGACGTTGTCGAAGAACAGCTCGGCGGTGTCCTGGGCTTTCAGGCCCATCTTGTCGAGGTTCCGTCCGCGCTCGAAGCCCTCCATGCCGCGCTCGACGACGAGCAGGCTGACGCCCTTGTGTCCGGCCCCGGGGTCGGTCTTGGCGACCACGATGACGAGGTCGGCGAGGATGCCGTTGCTGATGAAGGTCTTCGAGCCGTTGAGGATGTAGTGGTCGCCCTTGTCGACCGCGTGGGTGCGGGTGCCCTGCAGGTCCGACCCGGCGCCGGGCTCGGTCATCGCGATCGCGCTGACCAGCTCGCCGCTGACGAGGCCCGGGAGCCAGCGCTGCTTCTGCTCCTCCGTGCCGAGGCTGCTGATGTAGGGGACGATGATGTCGGTGTGCACCAGGAACCCGGGGCCGTTCACGCCGGCCCTGGTGAGCTCCTCGGCCATGACCATGTTGTAGCGGAAGTCGTCGACCCCGGCGCCGCCGTACTGCTCGTCGACGTCGAAGCACAGCAGGCCCATCTCGCCGGCCTTGGTCCAGACCGAGCGGTCGACGACGCCGTCCTTCTCCCACTGCTCGTGGTGCGGGGTGATCTCCTTCTCGATGAAGGAGCGGACGGTGGAGCGGAACGACTCGTGCTCGGGCTCGAAGATCTCGCGCATGGTCAGGACACCCATCCCTTCATCTGGCGGACGAGGGCTGCCGGGTCGTCGGCGACCGGAGTGATCTGGAGGCTGGTGACGCCTGACTCGCGGAAGGCGGCGATGCGCTCCTTGACGTAGGCCTCGGGGCCGACCAGGTTGCACATCTCGAGCAGCTCGAGGGGGACGAGCGCCTCGGCGTCGCGCTTGTTGCCGCTGAGGTAGAGGTCCTGGATCTTCGCGGCCTCGGCCTCGAAGCCGTACTGGCTCACGAGGTGGTTGTAGAAGTTCTTGCCCTTCGCGCCCATGCCCCCGATGTAGAGGGCGAACATCGGCCGCGCGAAGTCGAGCATGCCCTTCACGTCGTCGCCGACCGCGACCATGCCACCGGCCGCGACCTCGAGCGGGCCCAGGTCGTCGGGCCGCTTCGCCCTGCCCGCGGCGAGCGCGGCGCCCCAGACCTCAGCGGCCTTCTCGGGTGCGTAGAGGAACGGCAGCCAGCCGTCGGCGTACTCCGCCGTGCCCTGGACGTTCTTCTCGCCCAGGGCAGCGATGTAGATGGGGACCGCGGGCCGCTCCGGCTTGGTCAGCATCTTCAGCGGCTTGCCGAGCCCGAGCCCCTGGTCGGGTGGCAGCGGCAGGTCGAAGACCTTGCCGTGGAAGTCGATGGTCTCGCGGCGCAGTGCCGCCCGGACGATCTGGACCACCTCGCGCGTCCGGGTCAGCGGCTTGTCGTAGGGCAGGCCGTGCCAGCCCTCGATCACCTGCGGGCCCGACGCGCCGAGGCCGAGGATCGCACGCCCGCCGGAGACGTTGTCGAGGCCGGCCGCGGTCGATGCGAGCGTGCCCGGGGTGCGGGAGTAGATGTTCAAGATGGCCGAGCCGATCTCGAGCGTCTCGGTCTTCGCGGCGAGGTAGCCCATGAGGGTGGGGGAGTCGAACCCGTAGACCTCGGCGACCCAGACCGTGTCGAGGCCTGCCTTCTCGAGAGCGACGACCTGGTCGGCGGCCTCGCGTGGGTTTCCGGCGTACATCAGGGGCATCGAGAGCTTCATGGCCCTACTTTCGCGTGTCGAGGGGTGGTCACCACGACGTGTCCCACCAGGCAGGCACTACCGTGACAGTCACGCTGTCATGATTCAAGAGCGTGTGGGCCGAAACGAGAGGGAGTGGACGTGACGAGCTACCGCATCGCGGTCATCGGTGGGACCGGTCCGCAGGGGAAGGGGCTGGCCTACCGGTTCGCCAGGCACGGCCACGGCGTGGTGCTCGGCTCGCGGTCGGCGGGGAGGGCGGAGGCGACCGCGGAGGAGATCCGTGCACGTCTCCCGGAGGCCGACGTGTCCGGGGCCGAGAACGCCGACGCCGTCGCCGCCGCCGACGTGGTGCTGCTGTCGGTGCCGTACGACGGACATGACGAGCTCGTGGACGACCTGGCCCCTGTGCTCGAGGGCAAGACGGTGATCAGCTGCGTCAACCCGCTCGGCTTCGACAAGCAGGGGCCCTACGGCCTCGACGTCCCGGCCGGCAGCGCTGCGGAGACCGCGGCCTCGATCGCCGAGGAGGCGACCGTCGTGGGCGCCTTCCACCACGTGTCCGCGGTGTCTCTCTGGGGCGACGCGGAGTTCCTCGACCACGAGGACGTGCTCGTGTGCGGGGACGACCCGGACGCCAAACAGGTCGCGATCGAGCTCGCGCGCACGGTGACCGGCCGTGACGGGGTGGACGCAGGTCGGCTCCGGCTCGCCCGTCAGCTCGAGCCGCTGACCGCCGTACTCATCAGCATCAACAAGCGCTACAAGACTCGCTCCGGCATCGCCATCGCGGGCCTCTGACGGGTCACCCCGCGCGAGATCTGCCCGGTCACGTTCATCCCGAGCAGGCGGTCCGACCTGCCACCGGCCGGAGCGAGGACAGCGCGGCATCGGCCCTTGCCCGGCCGAGGTTCCACCCGAGCCAGTCGTCGCTCGGTGCCACGGCCGGCAGAGCGCAGGCGCGGTACCTCTTCGGCAGGTCGGCGAGCACCGGCACGGCGTCGGCCGAGAGGCCGCTCAGGTAGTACCAGTCGATGCGGCCGGTCTCCTCGAAGCGCTCGATGTTGCGCTCCGCGATGTAGGCATCGGGGTTCACCGCGGCCAGGCCGAGGAGCATCCCCGCGCCGGTGAGCAGGGCGACCCACGGCACCCACGCTCCGCGAAGCCTGACCCCGGCGACCAGGACCAGCACGACGACCGCTCCGAGCCAGGCCTCGAAGACCGACACCAGCAGCCGCAGGCGGGTGAAGCCATAGGCCTGCTCGTACACGTGCATCCGGTACAGCGCCGAGGTCACGACCACCAAGGTCAGGACGCACAGGGCACCGAGCAGGACCCGCAGGAGCACCCGTTCCCGGGGGGTTGCGCGCGGGGCCTTGCGGACCGCCGTCGCCACCACACCGAGCGTCAGCATCGTGGCGACCGTGAGCTGGCCGAAGCCTTGGTGGACGTACTCCGCATAGGTCAGGCCGGTGGTGCTCCGGAGGTAGTCGTGGCCTCCGAACATCACGGTCAGCTGGGCGGCGACGAACACCGCGAAGACCACGACGACCAGACCGACCGGCACCGCCCACTCGAAGGTCCGGCTCACCGGCGTGCCGGCGGGGAGGGAGAGTCGGTCCACCCTGGGTGGGGAGAGCGCGACGTAGACACCGGCGAGGGTTAGCCCGGCGAAGGCCAGGAACACGAAGCCCCGGAGGGCAAGGTCGCCAGAGGTGAGGTCGGGAACGAGTGCTCCGATCCAGCGTGCGAAGAGCGCGTCCGCGGAGGCGAACAACGCCCCGAACACCGCCACCAGCAGGAGTGAGACGGCTGTCGTGCGCAGTAGGGACCACCAGGCGCCGGCGGGGCGGTCGGCGACGGTGGCGCCGTGCAGTGACCGGCCCAGCCAGGGCAGCCCGCGAACACCCGCCAGCAGGACCGCCGCGGCCGAGGCGACGAGGCCCACCACGGAGCGGCCGCCGGCAAGGGTCGCCGAGCCCACGGCGAAGGCGGCCAGCAGGCAGAGCGCCACCACCCACCCGGCGTCGCGAAGGAGCACGGTTGCGGTGAGCACCAGGCAGAGACCGCCGGCCGCGACACGCGGCAGAGACCAGCGCCCCCGGTCGGCCGAGGCGACCACGGCCATCGCCCCCGTCAGTGCCATGAAGACGGCGAGCCCGTGTGACCGGAACGGCACGACCAGGGCGGCGAGCAGGCCGACGGCTGCGGCGGACGCCACGAGCCGGGGGTGCCCGCTCCTCGCCTGCTCCGGCCAGACCCGCCCGAAGACCGCGTCAAGGACCGGCTTGGACTGGACCGGAGTGGTGATCGAAGGCGTCGTCATCTGCTGCTCCTCGAGTCGGGGAGGGCTACCTGGATGTGGCAGCCCGATACGGAGTCGGCGACCTCGATCGAGCCGCCGTGGAGGTCTGCGACCCAGCGGCTGATCGCCAGCCCGAGTCCCGTGCCGCCGTCACCGGACGAGCTCGCCCCGGTGGTGAACCTCTTGAAGACCGCCGAGCGGTCGGCGGGAGCGATGCCCGGCCCCTGGTCCACGACGTGGAACAGCACCCGGCCGCCCTCGGCGCAGGCACGCAGGGTCACGGTGCCGCCGGCCGGGCTGTGCCTGGCGGCGTTGTCGACGAGGTTGGCCAGCAGCTGGTGGAGGCGTTCCCGGTCCGCCGGGACCACGAGATCGGCCGGTCGAACGTCGACCTCGTACTCGACGTGGCGGTCCGAGACCCGGGCCTCGTCCACGACGGACAGCAGGAAGGGCTCGACCGGCAGGTCCTCCACGTCCAAGGGGGTGAGGCCTGCATCCACCCGGGACAGGTCGAGAAGGTCGGTGACCAGCCGACCGAGCCGATCGGTCTGGTCCAGGGCGGCCTGCAAGGTCGAGCGGTCCGGGGGAGACACCCCGTCGACGAGGTTCTCCAGCACCGCGCGGAGCGCCGAGACAGGCGTTCGCAGCTCGTGTGAGACGTTGGCGACGAGGTCGCGTCGTTGCTGGTCGACCGCCTCCAGGTCAGCCGCCATCCGGTTGAAGGCCCGCGCCAGCTCGCCGACCTCGTCCCGCGAGGTGGCCCGCACCCGGCGCGAGTAGTCGCCGGTCGCCATGGTCCGCGCCGCCGCGGTCATGTCCCGCAGCGGAGAGGTCATCCCGCTCGCGAGGAGCTGGGTGACCACGAGTGCGACGAGTACGGCGGCGGGGATCGTGTACCGGGGAAGGAGTCCCAGCTGCAGCCCGAGCACCGACACGGAGGCGGCCACCGCGACGGTGACGGCGACCAGGACGCCGAGCTTGGTCTTGATCGACCCGAGCCGGTCCAGCGGCCGGATCACGGCTTCGCCTCGAGCGCGTAGCCGACACCGTGGACGGTGCGCAGCCGCTGGGAGCCGAGCTTGCTGCGCAGCGACTTGACGTGGCTGTCGACGGTGCGTGTCCCGGCCGCGTCCTGCCAGCCCCACACCTCGGCGAGGAGATGCTCACGGGTGAGCACGGTGGCCGGTCTCGACGCCAGGCAGACCAGGAGGTCGAACTCGGTCGGCGTGAGGTGTACGTCGACCCCGTCGTTGTTCACGCGACGGCGTGCCTGGTCGATGCGCAGCGACCCGACCACCAGCTCGGGAGGGGTCCTGGTGGCGAGCTCCGCCGCTCGCTCCACCCGACGCAGCAGCACGCGGATCCGCGCCACGAGCTCCCGCATGCTGAAGGGCTTGGTGAGGTAGTCGTCCGCGCCGACCCCGAGGCCGACCAGCACGTCGGTCTCGTCGTCACGGGCGGTCAGCATGAGGACCGGCACGGGATGCTCCGCCTGGACGCGTCGGCAGACCTCGTGGCCGTCGAAGCCGGGGAGCATGACGTCCAGCACGACGAGGTCGGGTGACCACTCGGCCGCTGCCGTGACGGCGGACGGGCCGTCGTACTCCTGGCGGACGGTGAAGCCCTCCGCAGCCAGCCTGTCGGCCACCGCCTGGGCGATCGTGCGCTCGTCCTCGACGACGAGCACGCGAGGTGAGGTGCCGGTTTCGGTCATGGAAGGAGCGTATGAGCGAAAGCGGCGTCGATGTGCGGACGACTTGTGAAGATCCTGTGCAGACCCGGGCCGGACTCGGGCAGGGATCGGCCCGGGTCCCTTGGAGACCCGGGCCGATCTGAGCCGGTTCCTCAGCCGGTTCCCCTACTACGGAGCGGGCCAGGGGTAGACATCCTTGATGATTCCCGTGCCGGAGTCCTTCACCGGCTGGGCACCACGGACCAGAGAGACCTTCAGGGAGAAGGTCTCGTCGTTCTCGTCAAAGGAGTCGGTCCTGGTCTGCACCTCGATGAGCGCGTGGTCGGAGTTCTTCGGGATGACGACGTCGTTCAGCGCCTTGAAGTCGTAGTCCTGGGGCGTCAGTGCACCGTCAGGCCCCGTCCCGTCCACCGTGGTGAAGTTGAACAGGACGTTGTGTGGAGCCGGAGCGGAGAGCTGGATCCTGAAGACCGCCTTGCCGCCTTCGTCGACCGACGCTGCGTTCTGGACCGTCAGCAGCAGCGGCGGCTTCTCGTCGTCGACGATGAACGCCGTGCCTGTGGCGTCGAGAACCTGCGCGCCGTGGACGTTGGACACGTCGAGGTAGAAGGTCTCGTCAGGGCCGGGCTCGAAGAGCGAGTCCTCACGTGTCATGACCTTCACCATCACGCTGTCGTGCCCCTTGGGGATGTAGGCGTGACCAGTCGTGGTGTCGTAGTCCACGTTGGCCGTCGCGCTGCCGGGGCGGGTTGAGTAGTCGAAGCTCACCCCGCGCCACGCCGGCTTGGAGAGGGTCACCTTGAACCAGGCGGCATCGCCCTCGTGGACCTTGTCGTCACGGACCGAGAGCTTCGGTGGCGGCGGTGGGTCGTCGTCGAGGATCAGTGCCACGCCTCGGGCGTCGACGACCTCGGCGTTGTGGACGTCCTCGACGTCGAGGTAGAAGGTCTCGTGGCCCTCGAAGAGGTCGTCCTGCCTCGTCTGGACCGTGACCCAGGTGTGGTCCTCGCCGATCGGGATCTTCTTGTTGATACCGATGGCGCGGTCGTAGTCCTTGTAGGCCTCGGCGCTCCCGTCCTCGGTCTCGTAGTCGAAGGTCACTGTCTCCCTCGCGGGCGCGGACAGGGAGACCTTGAAGTAGGCCTTCCCACCCTCGTGCACCTTCGTGTCACTCACTGCGAGCTTCGGCTCGGGGGGAGGCGGCGGAGGCTTCGGTGCCTCGTCGTCGTCGAGGATCCGGACGTACGCCACACGCTTGGCGATCTTCGCGCGGTAGGCGTCGTAGATGCGGACCTTGAAGAACTGGTCGTTCTCCTCGACCGTGTCACCGATCACCGGGATGCGGACGTAGGCCTTCTTCGCGCCCTTGGGGAAGTAGGCGCGGCCGCTCTTGGCGACGTAGTCGGAGCCGGCCTTGGCCGTGCCGTCCTTCGTCGCATAGGCGACGCTGACCTTCTTGTGGACGCGCTTGCTGAGGACGATCTTGACGTAGGCGTCCTGGGTGCCGGAGTCGGCCTCCACGACGGTCTTGTTCTTGACCGACAGCAACGGTGGTGCGCCCGCCGAGGCCGTCAGTGGCTGTAGTACCCCGAACGTCAGAAGTCCGGCGAAGAGCAGGATGAGCACTCGCCGAACGCGGGACAAACCGCTGCCTGACGGGGGAATTTTCGGAACGAATCGCATGATGGGTACCCCCCTCTAGAATTTTGTTCTGGTCGTGTCTTAGGACACGCCGTTCCACTTTCAGGATGGTTCAAGTGGCATCGCGAGGTCAGGGGCGAACGCCACGCCTCGGCGGCCGGAGGTCCGCAAAGGCACCTGACCGACGTGTAATGACTTCGGGCACACGGGGGAATCGGGCGACAAAGGTCAGTTGCCGTGCCAGGAGTCCCAAAGCCGGGCGTACGAACCACCCTGCGCGACCAGCTCGTCGTGCGAGCCGAACTCCGTGATCCGGCCGCCCTCGACGACCGCGACGCGGTCCGCGTCGTGCGCGGAGAAGAGCCGGTGCGCGATGGCGATCACGGTCCGCCCCTCCAGGACAGCGGCGAGCGACCGCTCCAGGTGGCGGGCGGCCCGCGGGTCGATCAGCGAGGTCGCCTCGTCGAGCACCAGGGTGTGCGGGTCGGCGAGGACCAGCCGGGCCAGGGCGAGCTGCTGGGACCGCGGTGCGGACAGATGGTGGCCGCCCGAGCCGACCACGGTGTCGAGACCCTGAGGGAGGGCCTCCACCCAGCCCCTGGCGTCCACGGCATCCAGGGCGGACAGCAGCACGGAGTCGTCGACGCGCCGCCGGCGACCGTCGAGCGCGAGTGCGAGGTTCTCGCGCAGGGTGCCCACGAAGACGTGGTGCTCCTGGGTGACAAGCGCGACGTGCCCGCGCAGCTGGTTCAGCGGAAGCTCGGTCAGGCCCACCCCGCCCACGGTCACCGACCCCGTCCGGGGCGGGTGGATGCCCGCGAGGAGACGGCCGAGCGTGGACTTCCCGGCGCCGGAGGGCCCGACCATCGCGATGCGTTCGCCGACCCGGACGGACATGTCGACGCCGTGCAGGACATCTCGGCCGTCGACGTACGAGAAGCGGGCGTCCTCGACCTCGATCCGCTCGCCGCGCGGTTCGCGCCCGGTGGCCGTGCGGTCGTCAGGCACGTGGGCGACCCCGATCAACCGGGAGAGCGACGCGGCGCCGACCTGGAGCTCGTCGAGGATGGAGACGATCCGGTCGACCGGGTCGATCAGCATCTGCACGTAGAGGGTCGCGGCGGTGACGTCGCCGAGGGAGACCGTGCCCTGCGTGTACAGGTAGCCGCCGAACAGCAGCGTGGCCACGGTCGGGATGAGGTAGGCGACCTCGACCGAGGGGAAGAACACCGTGCGCAGGTACAACGTGTACCTCTCCGCGGCGTACGACCCGGCGATGTCGGCGTCGACCCGGTCGATACGCGCTCGACCGAGGCCGAGGGCCTCGACGGTGCGCGCCCCCTCGACGGTCTCGGTCAGGGAGGCGTTGATGGCGGAGTACGAGGCGTTCTCGCGCAGGTAGCCCTCCTTGGCCCGGCGGAGGTACCAACGGAGGCCGACCACCAGCGGCGGCAACCCCAGCAGGCAGGGGACAGCGACCCACCAGCCGACGAGCAGCGCTGCGGAGAAGGTCATCACCGCGGTGATCGCGGCGATGCTCCACTCGGGGAGAGCCCAGCGCACCGACCACCCGAGCTGCTCGACGTCGCGCGAGGTCCGGGTCAGCAGGTCGCCGCTGCCCGCGCTCTCGACGACACCCACGGGGATCGCGAGGGTGTTCTCGACGAAGTCCTCGCGCAGGTCGGCCAGCACCTCCTCGCCGAGCACGAAGGAGACGTACCTGGCGTAGCGGGTGAGCACCGTCTGCACCACGAGGAAGCCGGCCAGCAGCAGGATCGTCTGGTTGACGTACCCGAGCGTGGTGCCCTTCTCGACCGCCTCCACGAGGTTGCCGAGCAGGCGTGGCCCCGCCAGTGCCGCGAGAGCGGCGGCGCTGTGCAGCACGGTTGCGAGCACGACGGGACGGCGGTGGCGGCTCAGGAGGCGCCCGACGTAGCGGCGGACCTGCCGGCCGTCGGCGACCGGGAGGGTCTCGGCGGATGCTGTGCTCATACGGTCGCCTCCTCCTCGCGCGTCACGACCGACCGGTACTCCGGCATCTCGGTGAGGAGCGCGCGATGAGGCCCCCAGGCCACGACGACGCCGTCGCGGAGGAAGGCCACGTTGTCCACGCGGTCCAGCAGCAGTGGGCTCGAGGTGGTCACCACGGTCGTCCGGCCGGCGCGGTGACGGTGCAGGCGCTCGGCCACACGGGCCTCCGTGTGCGCGTCCACGGCGGAGGTCGGCTCGACGAGGACGAGGATCTCGGGGTCGGCGGCGAGGGCGCGGGCGAGCACGAGCCGTTGGCGCTGGCCGCCCGAGAAGGAGCGGCCTCGCTCGGTCACGAGCGTCTCCATGCCGTCGGGCAGCGCCTCGAGGACGTCCTCCGCAGAGGCGGTGTGCAGAGCGGCGGCCACCTGCTCGGGTCCCCGCCGCCGGATGTCGAGCTGGCTCTCCAGACGGCCGGAGAACAGCGTGCTCGCGGTGTCGGACACGACGATCCGTCTACGGACCACCTCGCGGTCGAGCCCCTCGAGCGGCACGCCGCCCCACAGCACCTCACCCTCGGCGTACCGGCCGAGCCGGTCGGCGAGGGCTGCGCTGTCCTCGGGAGGGTCGGAGACCACGGCGGTGATCTGTCCCGTGGGCACGCGCAGTCCGCTGCTGACGTCGATCAGCGCGGCACCGGCAGGCGGCTCGTCGTAGGTGCCTGCTTCGGCCGAGACCTCCGGCTCGAGCGCGAGCACCCGGATGACCCGGCGGGCGGCCACGAACGCCCGGATCCACTTGTTCGCGAACTCCGTCGCGGTGCGCAGAGGGATCATCAGGAACGCCGCGTAGCCGTAGAACGCGACGAGCTCGCCTGCGCTGATCTGGCCCTGCACGGCGAAGCGCGCGCCGACCCACACGACGACCACGACGAACACGCCGGGAAGGAAGATCTGCAGCGCGTCCAGGACCGACTGGAGCCGCCCCACCTCGACACCCGCCCGGCGAACCCGCTGCGACTCACGGACGTAGCGGTCGTGGAAGACCCGCTCGCCCCCGATCCCGCGGAGCACGCGGAGGCCGCTGACGATGTCGGTCGCGAGGTTCGACAGGTCCCCCATCATGTCGCGCTGGGCCAGGTTGCGCTTCTGGAGTGGCTTGAGCAGCGGCCCGACGGCGAGCAGCAGCAGCGGCACCCCGACCAGGACCAGCAGGCCGAGCGTCACCGAGGTGCGGAGCAGGATCACCGCGACGACGAGGAACGAGACGACCGCACCGGCGGCGCGAGCGGTGACGTCCATCGCGTTGCCGAGGTGTGAGAGGTCGTTCGTGCCGATGGCGACAACCTCGCCGGTCGCGACCTTCTTCGGCAAGGTGGCGCCGAGGTTCACCGCCTGGCGCGTGACGAGCTGGACGGTGCGGTAGGCGGCGGTCAGCCAGTTCGTCACCGCGAACCGGTGGCGCATGATGCCGGCCGCCGCCTGGACCAGGCCGATACCGAGCATCACCCCGGCCCAGGTCAGCAAGGCGCCGGTGTCCTTAGCCGCGACGCCGTCGTCGATCGCGCGGCCGATGACAGCGGGCATCACCGCCTGCGCGACCATCCAGGTGGTCCCGAAGACCATTCCGAGGGCCATCGTGTGCCACTGGCCGACGACCAGCCACCACAGGAACCGCATCGGGCTGCGGTGGTCGGCGGTGCCGGGATGGGCGAGAGGCAGGTGACGCACCTGCCAACGGTACGTATCGGACAGCCGGCGCAGCCACCGATTTTCGCGTGCACACCCGGGCCCCCAGGCACGCGGACATACGTGTGGCCGGGGTGTCGGACTCTCTCCGACACCCCGGCCACAGGACCGGGCGGGCTCACTCCTCGGGCATCAGGATCCATGCCACCACGTAGGCGATGGCCAGCGAACCGAAGCCGAAGATCGTGCCGAGCACCACGAGGAGCCGGACGAGGTTGGCATCGATGCCGAGGTACTT
>Ga0208537_1000136_pt1 | contig 11871 bp, 12 predicted proteins | sample MayberrySE_TuleA_FD_185672 | JGI IMG/M metagenome (GOLD analysis project Ga0208537, IMG submission 185672) | Natural and restored wetland microbial communities from the San Francisco Bay, California, USA, that impact long-term carbon... | ecosystem: Environmental > Terrestrial > Soil > Wetlands ...
CCCGACCGTCATCGGTAACCGGTTCGTGCAGAGGCGGTGCGCCGCCATATCCTGGAAGCCGCTCCACCACGGGGCTCCCGCAGACGAGAAGAAGAAGAGGTCATCCGGTGCCTACTGGCAAGGTCAAGTGGTACGACGCCGAGAAGGGCTTCGGCTTCCTGTCGAAGGACGAGGGCGGTGACGTCTACGTCCGGGCCGCCGCGCTCCCCGCGGGAGTCACGACGCTCAAGGCCGGGCAGCGCGTCGAGTTCGGGATCGTCCAGGGGCGCAAGGGCGACCAGGCCCTGCAGGTGCGGGTGCTCGAGCCGGCCCAGTCGGTCTCCAAGGCGATGCGCAAGAAGCCCGCGGAGATGGTCAACATCATCGAGGACCTCTACCGGCTGCTCGAGAACATCGAGAAGGGCTACCGCAACGGCCGGCACCCCGACCCCAAGACGGCGAGGCCGACCGCGATGCTGCTGCGGGCGCTCGCCGACGAGCTCGAGCTCTGACCCTCACGTCTCCTGCCGGGTGTGGAGGACGAACGCGCTCCACGCCACGAGGAGCCCCCCGGCGACGCCGAGGCCGAGGTGCGGGTTGAGCGGCATCACGATGCCGATGAAGCCGCCCACCACCCAGGAGAGCTGGAGCAGCGTCTCCGAGCGTGCGAACGTGCTCGTCCGGATGCGCTCGGGCACCTCACGCTGGATCAGCGCGTCGAGCGAGAGCTTTCCCAGTGACTGCGTGAGCCCGGCGGTGAGCCCGAGCAGTACGGCGGTCGGGAGGCCGTAGAACACGGCGACCACCACCGTCATCAGCGCGCCCGTGACGAGGGTCGCGACCACGGTGAGGTCCGGGCGCACCGAGCGGAGCAGCGAACCGAGCGCGATGCCGAGGGTGCTGCCCACACCGGCCGCGCCGATCACGAGACCGAGGAGCAGCTCGGGCCGGTCCTCCCAGCCCGGGAAGGGCTCGTCCCGGAGCAGGAACGCCATGAACATGGTCAGGAAGCCCGAGAGCAGCCGCAGTCCTGCGTTGCTGCGCAGGCCCACGACGACCACGTGGGGGATGCGGGCCCTGGAGGTCAGCCTCACCTGCTCCTCGCCGTACGCGGAGTCGACCCGGGCCGGCAGCAGGATCGCGAGGATGGTCGCTCCGACGAACACCACGAACGCGTAGCGCAGGGACCACTGCGGACCGACACCGGCGGCGAGCACCGCGATCGGGGCGGAGACCGCGGCCCCTGCCACACCGGCCAGGGAGATGCGGGAGTTGGCCTTCACCAGGCTCAGCCGGTCCGGCAGGAGCCGTGGGACGGCGGCTGCCCTCGTGACGCCGTACGCCTTGGAGGCCACGAGCACGCCGAGCGCGGCGGGGAAGAGGGCCACGGACCCGGTCAGCACGGCGTCCGCCAGCACCCAGCAGAGGAACGCACGCAGTGCCATCGTCGCGCCGATCGCCCAGCGGCGGCCGTGGCCGAAGCGGTCGAGGAACGGTCCGACGAGCGGTGCCACGATCGCGAACGGGAGCATCGTCATGGCCAGGAACTGAGCCACCTGGAGCCGTGCCTCGCCGGTGGGGACCTGGAAGAACAGCGTGCCGGCCAGCGAGATCGCGACCGCCGCGTCACCGGCGGCGTTGAAGGCGTGCAGCTCGATCAGCCGGTACAGCCCGGTGTCACCGGCGCCCTCCGCGTGCGTGGCTCGACGGGCCTGGCGGAACGTGTAGCCCGCCGCACGCCCGGTCGCGCCGCCCGCCCGGCGGGCGGCGTGGGTGACGGCGCGGGTGCGTCGCCGACCGTCCCGAGCCGCCTCCTCGTGCGCCATGGGACCATCCTGCCCGCCTGCACCGGAGAATGTGGCACCCCGCGAGACACGACCGGTGGCGATGGGGGAGAATCGCGGGGTGATGGCAGCCGCTCGGACCTACAAGCCGGACACCGTGGGTGTCGGGGCGGTCGACGTCGCCCGCGACGCCCTCCTCGAGCTCGTCGACTCCGGCGACGTGGGGGAGCACCTCGGCTACGCCAGCGAGGACGAGCGGGTGACCACCCACTACTTCGCCTGCACCCGCGCCGGCTACCGCGGCTGGCGGTGGTCGGTGACCGTCGCGCGCGCCGCCCGGCAGAAGCACGTGACGGTCGACGAGATCGTCCTGCTGCCCGGGGCCGACGCACTCGTGGCGCCCCAGTGGGTGCCATGGCGCGAGCGGATCCAGCCCGGTGACCTGGGTCCCGGTGACCTGCTCCCGACCGAGGAGCACGACCCACGCCTGGTGCCGGGCTACCTCGCCGACGACGAGGTGATCGACGCCGACACGGTCAGGGAGGTCGCCGACGAGGTCGGGCTCGGCCGTCCCCGCGTGCTCTCGCTCGAGGGGCGCGACCTGGCGGCGCAGCGGTGGTACGACGGCAGCCACGGTCCCGAGGCCGCGATCGCGCAGTCGGCTCCCGCGAGCTGTGGCAGCTGCGGCTTCCTCGTGCGCCTGGCGGGGCCGCTGTCGCAGACGTTCGGGGTCTGCGCGAACGCCTACGCCAACGACGACGGGCGGGTGGTCTCGCTCGACCATGGCTGCGGTGCGCACAGCGAGGCCCAGCTCCACAAGCGGAACCTCCCGGCCCCGCTGCCCGAGCCGGTGCTCGACACGCTGAGCTGGGACGACCTCGAGCAGTTCTGACGTCGGGCGTGGCCGCTAGCGCCGAGCACGCCTACGCCGGCGCCGGCAGTAGTCCCAGCCGATGATGCCGAGCCCGAAGCCGGCGACGCAGGTCCAGAGCCACCACACGCGGCCGCTCTCCTCGAGGCGGCCGTAGAAGGGCAGCAGCAGGACGAAGGCGAGGGCCCACAGCACGGTCCCGACCGCGACCGTGCGCACGCCGTCCACGTCGAGCGGCTCGACGTCGGCGATGATGAACTTCCGCTTGCCGATCTCGTGCACCTGCACGTTCTCGGTGCCGGCCGTCCCCTCCCGCTCGTGCTCCACGAGCCAAACCTAGCCCACCGCGCGGGCCGCCTGGTCGGCGCGGCCGGCGTTCTGCGAGGATATGCGCCGGATGCGGCCGTCTCGACCGCTCCGGCGACGCCCGCCTCCCGGACAGCACTACCCAAGGGGCCCTCGTGGACAACCTCTCCCAGACCGCCGAGCGCGGATCGGCACAGTCTTCGCTCGTGGACCGGTTCTTCAAGGTCTCCGAGCGCGGATCGACCGTCGGCCGTGAGGTGCGAGGCGGCTTCGTCACGTTCTTCACGATGGCCTACATCATCGTGCTCAACCCGATCATCCTGCTGACCGCACCGGACGGCTCGGGCGAGTACCTCGCCGGCGGCGACTTCGCGGCGGTCGCGGCGACCACGGCGCTGGTCGCGGGTGTGCTCACCATCTCGATGGGACTCGTCGCCAACTACCCGCTCGCGCTCGCGGCCGGGCTCGGCCTCAACGCGTTCGTCGCGTTCGCCATCGCCTCGGGGATGACCTGGGCCGATGCCATGGGCCTGGTGGTGCTCGAGGGCCTGATCATCCTGGTCCTCGTCCTGACCGGGTTCAGGTCCGCGGTGTTCCATGCGGTCCCGACCCAGCTGAAGGTCGCGATCAGCGTCGGCATCGGCCTGTTCATCGCCCTCATCGGCCTCGTCGACGCGGGGTTCGTGCGGCGCACCGGTGCCGGTCCCGTGCCGGTCGAGCTCGGCTCCGGGGGAACGCTCGTCGGGTGGCCGGTGGCCGTGTTCGCGGCCGGCCTGGTCCTCATGGTGACCCTTTACGTGCGGAACGTGAAGGGCGCGATCCTGATCTCGATCCTCGCCACCACGGTGCTCGCGATCATCGTCGAGGCGATCGCCGACGTCGGACCGGCGGGTGTCCAGGGCACCGACGAGTACAACCCCGCCGGCTGGAACCTCAACGTCCCCGCGATCCCGGACAAGATCTTCGACATGCCGGACTTCTCGCTCGTCGGGGAGTTCTCGCTGCTCGGCTCGTTCGAGGCCGTCGGCATCGTCACCGCCGCCCTGTTCATCTTCACCCTGATGCTCGCGGACTTCTTCGACACCATGGGCACGATGACCGCGATCGGCGCCGAGGCCGGCCTTCTCGACACCGAGGGGAACCCGCCGGCGAGCAAGCGGATCCTCGTGGTGGACTCCATCGCCGCGGCGGCGGGTGGTGCGGCCAGTGTCTCGAGCAACACCTCCTACATCGAGTCCGCATCCGGTGTGGCCGAGGGTGCTCGAACGGGCCTCTCCAGCGTGGTCACCGGCGTGCTGTTCCTGCTCGCCACGGTCATCGCGCCGCTGGTGGAGATCATCCCGAACGAGGCCGCCGTGCCCGCTCTCGTGCTGGTCGGCTTCTTGATGATGCAGCAGGTGAAGAACATCGACTGGGACGACGTGGAGATCGCCATCCCGGCGTTCCTCACGATCGCGCTGATGCCGTTCACCTACTCGATCTCCGCCGGCATCGGGGCGGGCTTCATCGCCTACGTGCTCGTCAAGGTGGTCCGCGGGAAGGTCGCGCAGATCCACCCGCTCATGTGGGTCGTCGCGGTGCTCTTCGTGCTCTACTTCGCGATCGAGCCGGTGAAGCAGCTCCTCGGGGTGTAGATCCGGATCGGGGCGTAAGTCCCTGCCGGACGGCCTCCACCGGTGCGACAGTGGAGGCATGAGCACCGCGATCTCGATCTCGGGTCTGGTCAAGACGTTCGGTACGACGATCGCCCTCGACGGCCTCGACCTAGAGGTGAGGACGGGAGAGGTCCACGGCTTCCTCGGGCCGAACGGCTCGGGCAAGTCCACGACCATCCGGATCCTCCTCGGACTGCTGCGCGCCGACCGTGGTCACGTCACCATCCTCGGAGGCGACCCGTGGCGTGATGCGGCCGCCCTGCACCGGCGGCTGGCCTACGTCCCGGGCGAGGTGGCGCTGTGGCCGAACCTCACGGGAGGGGAGGTCATCGACCTCCTCGCCCGGCTGCGCGGGGGCATCGACCCGCAGCGGCGTGCGAGCCTGCTCGAGAGGTTCGACCTCGACCCGACCAAGAAGACCCGCAGCTACTCCAAGGGCAACCGGCAGAAGGTCGCCCTGGTCGCGGCGCTGGCCTCGGACGTCGAGCTCCTGCTGCTCGACGAGCCCACCGCCGGTCTCGACCCGATCATGGAGGCGACCTTCAGGGACTGCATCCAGGAGGAGCGGGCCCGGGGCAGGACCGTGCTGCTGTCGAGCCACATCCTGGCCGAGGCGGAGGCGCTCTCGGACCGGCTGAGCATCATCAGGGCGGGCCGGGTCGTGCAGAGCGGCTCGCTCGCGGAGCTGCGTCACCTCACCCGGACCACCATGGTCGTCGTGACCGAGAAGCCGTCGACCCGCATCGGTGAGGTCCCCGGGGTGGAGCACGTCGTGCACGAGGACGGGCGGGTCTCCTTCGACGTGGACACCGACCACATCGACGAGGCGATGGACTACCTCAGCCCCCTGAAGATCACCTCGCTGATCAGCCACCCGCCCACCCTCGAGGAGCTGTTCCTGCGCGAGTTCGGCGAGAGGATCCCGGCCGAGGAGCCGAGCGCATGAGCAGCCGGACCGCGCACCGGGCCGAGCGGGCCGAGCGGCACACCGAGCACGACTCCGAGCACCGGGCCGAGCACCGTGCCCCGTCCCGGCACACGGCCTTCACCGGGGTCGGGCCGCTGGTCCGGTTCCTGCTCCGGCGTGACCGCGTCTATCTCCCGGTGTGGGTCCTCGCGATCGTCGGTCTCACCTGGGCCTCGGCCGCGGCGGTCCGGCGGACCTACGACACGCCCGCGGAGATCCTGGCCTACGCCACGAACATCGGCGGCTCTCCGGCGTCCGTCGCGATGGCCGGACCTCCAATCGCGCTCGAGGAGGTCGGCGGGATCCTCATCTACGAGACCAGCCTCACCGCACTGCTCGGCGTGGCGCTGATGGCACTGTTCACGGTCGTGCGCCACACCCGTAGGGAGGAGGACGCGGGGCGCGTGGAGCTGCTCGGGTCCACCGTGGTCTCGCCGCACGCGGTCATCACCGCCGCCTTCCTGGTGGCCGCGGGGGCAAGCCTGCTCGTCGGCCTCGGGGTGACCGCTTCGTTCCTGGCCGAGCAGCAGCCGTCACTCGAGTCGGTGCTCTACGGCGCGTCCGTCGCCGCCCTCGGCCTCGTCTTCGCCGGCGTCGCCGCGTGTGCGTCACAGGTGATGAGCCATGCCCGAAGTGCCGTGGGTGTGTCGCTGGCCGTCCTCGGCGTCGCCTTCGGGATCCGCGCTGTCGGCGACGTCGCGGAGAACGGACTGTCGTGGCTCTCGCCGATGGCCTGGTCCCAGCAGGTCAGCCTCTACGAGGAGAACCGCTGGTGGCCCCTGGCCCTGTCGCTGGTGCTGACCGCTGCCCTCCTGGTGGGCACGGTGGTCTTCGAGAGCCGGCGAGACCTGGGCTCCGGGGTCATCCCCGCCCGTCCGGGACCGGCCGAGGGGGGTGCGCTGCTCTCGGGCGTCGTCGGCATGTCGTGGCGGCTCCAGCGCGGCACCGTCATCGGCTGGGCGGTGGGGATGTTCACGATGGGCCTCATGTTCGGATCCTTCAGCGAGGAGATCGAGAACATGGTGGCCGAGAACCCGACGCTGGCCCAGTACTTCGAGCAGACCGGCACGTCGATAGTCGACTCGTTCTTCGCGACCACGATGATGCTCATGGGGATCGTCGCGGCCGGGTTCGCGGTCTCCTCCGCTCTGCGCACACGGCACGAGGAGACCGCCGACCGCCTCGAGTCCGTGCTCGCCACGGCGGTCTCGCGTCGTCGCTGGCTCATGGGCTCGCTGCTGGTCACGCTCGTCGGCAGCGTGGTCGTGGTGGCTGCCGGTGGGTCAGGCGTCGGGCTCACCTACGCCGCGATGCGCGGCGGGGGCTCGGACGTCTGGCGCATGACCGGGTACGCCCTGGCCTACCTGCCCCCTGTGCTCCTGCTGGCCGCGGTCGCGGTTCTGCTCGTCGGGTGGGCACCCCGCGCCTCGGGTGCGGCCTGGGCGCTCGTCGTGCTGTCGTTCGTGATCGGGTACCTCGGGAACCTGCTCGAGCTGCCCGACTGGGCCCTCGACCTCTCACCCTTCACGCACGTGCCGTCGGTCCCGGCCGAGACCATGGCGACCACCCCGGTCGTCGTACTCCTGGGGCTGACCGTCGTGGTCCTCGGCGCCGGGTGGCTCGGGTTCAGCCGCCGCGACATCAGCGCCTGAGGCGCGTTCCGTGAGGTCCGCCACGAATGGTTGAAACCGAAATACTTAGCAAGGGTAATGAGTTACGCTAAGTACATGGCACCCACGATCGAGAAGATGGCACGCACCGACGCCGGACTCGCGGCGGCGTTGCGCGTCTCGGTGGCGAGGCTGACCCGTCGGCTGCGCAGCGAGCGCGATCCGCGCAACGAGCTGAGCATCGGACAGCTCTCGGTGCTCGGGGCGCTCTTCCGCAACGGCGCCTGCTCCATCGGCGAGCTCGCCGCCCATGAGCGCGTGCAGCCGCCGTCGATGACCCGGACCGTCAACTGTCTCGAGGAGGCGGGCTACGTCCTGCGGCGACCGCACGAGACCGATGGGCGCCAGGTCGTGATCGAGCTCGCCGACAAGGGCGCCGCGACCCTCGAGGCCGACCGCCGGCGCCGCGACGCCTGGCTCGCACAGCGACTGCGCGAGCTCACCCCTGAAGAACGTTCCGTGCTGCGAAAGGCAGCCCCGATCCTGGAGAGGCTGGCACACGCTTGAGCCCCACCTTCCGCGCCCTCTCGAACCACAACTACCGGCTGTACGCAGTCGGTGGTGTCGTGTCGAACACCGGGACGTGGATGCAGCGGGTGGCGCAGGACTGGCTCGTCCTCCAGCTGACCGGCAACTCCGGCACGGCCCTCGGCATCACCACCGGGCTGCAGTTCCTGCCCATCCTGCTGCTCTCGCCGTACGCCGGACTCGTCGCGGACCGCTTCCCCAAGCGCCGCCTGCTCCAGGTCACCCAGCTGATGATGGCCGTGCCCGCGCTGCTGCTCGGCGTCCTCGCGATCACCGGCGTCGTGGAGACCTGGCACGTCTACGCGCTCGCGTTCACCTTCGGGGTCGGCACCGCCTTCGACGCCCCGGCGAGGCAGTCCTTCGTCAGCGAGATGGTGGGCAGGGACGACCTCACCAACGCGGTGGGCCTCAACTCGGCGTCGTTCAACGCCGCCCGGATCGTCGGGCCCGCCCTCGCAGGCTTCATGATCGCCTGGCTCGGCGGGGGAGCGCAGGCGACCGGCTGGGTGATCGCGATCAACGCCCTCTCCTACGGCGCGGTCATCCTCGCGCTCCAGCGGATGCGCGCGTGGGAGCTCGACACCCCGGTCCCGCAGGAGCGCGAGAAGGGCATGATCCGCGACGGGCTGCGCTACATCCGCAGCCGTCCCGACCTGATGATGGTGCTGGCGATCGTGTTCTTCGCCGGCACCTTCGGCCTCAACTTCCAGATGACCTCCGCGCTGATGGCCACCGAGGTGTTCGGCAAGGGCGCCTCGGAGTACGGCATCCTCGGCACGACGATGGCGGTGGGCTCCCTGTCCGGCGCGCTGCTCGCCGCCCGGCGCGGCGTAGTGCGGCACCGGCTGGTGATCCTCGCGGCGCTGGCCTTCGGCCTCGCGGAGATCGTCGCGGGGACGCTCCCGTCGTACCTCGCCTTCGCCCTGTGGACGCCGGTCCTCGGCATCACCGCTCTCACCATGATCACCGCCGCGAACACCACCATCCAGCTGAGCGTCTCGCCCGAGCTGCGCGGGCGCGTGATGGCGCTCTACCTGATGATCTTCATGGGCGGCACGCCGCTCGGATCCCCGATCGTCGGATGGGTCGGGGAGACGTTCGGCGCGCGCTGGACGCTGATCGGCGGCGGTGCGGCGACGTTGCTCGGCACCCTCGTCGCCGTCGCCGTCTTCAGCCGGACGCAGGGCCTGCTGGACCCCGAGGTCAACGACCGGCCGAGGCTCCTCGCGATGCGAACCAGGGCTGGTGCAGGTCGAGGTAGCTGACGTCGTGGGTGATGTCGTCGAACTCCCGCATCAGCTCGGCGGCCTCGCCCTGGAACGGCATCTCCTTGCTCTCGAACTCGCGCGCCTCGGCCTCGTTCGTGAACGCGACCGTCTCGGTGAAGGTGCCGTCCGGCTCGATCGCGATCGTCGCGCCGATGATGTCGGGCCGCGACTCGTGGAGGACGGCCGTCATGCGGTCGATGTCCGCCTCGAGCCTGGCCGGGTCGTCGACCCTGCCCCTGATCACTTGGACGAACCCGGCCTCGTCCGACCCGCCGCCCATCATGAGCATGACCCTGTCCGCGTCGTGGAACTCGACCGGGCCTTCGAAGCACTGCTCCATCTCGCGCCACCAGGCGGTCTGCTCGGGACGCTGTGAGTTCTCCATCGCCGCTTCCCTCGACTCGAAGCGGACGACGCCGACGAAGGTGTCGTCGTCGGTGATCCCGTAGGTACCCCCGAGCCAGCCGATGGACCCTGGGGCGAGCTCGCGGAGCCACTTGTCGGTGAGGGCGTGGACCTCGTCCGGACGGGTGCACTTGCCCTGGATGATCTGTATGAACACGTCTGGCCTCCTAGTCGCGTGCAGGCCGCTTCCCTTGAAGTGGTCTGTGTTCTCGGGCGACGCTATTCCTGCTGCGGGCCAGGCTCCATAGCCCGATGGGGTCAAGGACGCCTTGGATAAACTCGGGCACCATGAACCCCCGTTACCGCCGCATGGTGATCCCCGGCGCCCTGGTGGCGCTGATCCTCCTCGTGGTGGTCACCGCCATGGTGCGGGGCTGAGGTGGCAGAGCCCCTTCTCCGGGTCCTCACCCGGATGCGTGCACTGATCCTCGACGACCAGACCCTGGTGCGGGCGGTCGGCTCCGGACGTCAGCGGGGCCGGACGCCGAAGTGGCGCCGCGTCGAGCTGCGGTACGTCGATCTCAAGGCCGGCCGCCACCTCCAGGTCACCGCGTACGACGACACGCAGGCCCACACGTCGAACCACGCGGTCGGGGAGGCCGCGAAGAGCGCCGTCGACGACCTCCTCGACGAGCCGTTCGGCAACTGGCACGTCGACACCGTCACCGAGACCCACCAGGTGCGGGTCACCAAGAAGCTCGAGGCCCTCGTGCACACCAGCGCGCGACGAGCGGAGGCAGGCGGTGCTCCGGCCGAGCCCCAGCGCAGCCACGACCGCCCCAAGCCGCGGCTGCTGCCCGAGGACGACCCCGCGCTCGTGGCCGTGGGCATCTCCGACGACAAGGGGCACGTGAGGCGGAGCCGGCAGGCGAAGTTCCGGCAGGTCGAGGAGTTCCTGCGCAGCCTCGGGCCGTCCCTCGACGACGCGCTCTCGGGCGGCCGGTTGCGCGTCCCCACGGCCGAGGACCCCCTGCGCGTGGTCGACCTCGGCTGCGGCAACGCCTACCTGACCTTCGCCGCGCACAGCTACCTCACGCGGGTGCGTGGGCTCCCGGTGCGGATGGTCGGCGTGGACGTGAAGGAGCAGTCCTACCGGCACAACACCGAGGTGGCCGAGCGCCTCGGGATCTCGGACTCGATGAGCTTCCGCCAAGGCGACATCGAGTCGGTCACGCTCGACGAGGCGCCGGACGTCGTACTCGCCCTGCATGCCTGCGACACCGCCACCGACGACGCCCTGGCCCGCGCCGTGCTCTGGGACGCCGGGCTCGTCCTGGCCGCGCCCTGCTGCCATCACGACGTCGCGGCCCAGCTGCGCAGGACGCCGACCCCGGCGCCGTACTCCCTGCTCACCCGGCACGGCATCCTGCGCGAGCGCTTCGCCGACACGCTGACGGACGCTCTGCGCGCGGGGGTGCTGCGACTGCTTGGCTACCGTGTCGACGTGATCGAGTTCGTGGAGAGCCAGCACACGCCGCGCAACACGCTGCTGCGTGCCACCCGTACGGGTGCGGCTCCCTCCGCCGCCGTGCGCGAGGAGTACGAGGACCTCGTGCGCACCTGGAACGTGCACCCACGGCTGGCCGAGCTGCTCGCAGAGCGCCTGGACTCCCGGCGCCATGAGCCGGCGCAGTAAGTACGTCGCAGCAGTGGGCCTCCTCGCGGCCGCGGCGATCGGCTTCGTGACCGCGCTGTCGCCGTTCGCCTCCGACGGGAACGCCGACCTGTCCGCCGAGGTCGCCTTCACCTTCCAGGACGAGACGATCGCCGAGTCGAGCGGTCTGGTGGTGCGCGGAGACTTGGCGTACACGGTCAACGACTCGGGCGACGGGCCCTTCGTCTACGCCGTGGACCGCCGGACCGGCGAGACGGTCGGGGTGACCACCTTCGACGACGAGGAGCCCGAGGACCTGGAGGCGCTCGCACCCGGGCGTGGCCGGGCCCTCTGGGTCGGGGACACCGGCGACAACCGCCGAGCTCGCGGCTCGGTCAGGGTGCACCGGTTCGTCCCGCCGGCCGGAGGTGGGACGGTCGAGTCCCAGAAGTTCGACCTGGCCTACCCCGACGGACCACACGACGCCGAGACCCTGCTGGTGCACCCGCGCACCGGGCGGGTCCTGGTGGTGAGCAAGCGGCCGATCATCGGCGGCGTGGTCTACCGGGCCCCTCGCGAGCTCCGGGCCGGCGAGGTGCACCGGCTCCAGCCGGTCGCCAACGTCTCGGGGTTGGTCACCGACGGCACCTTCCTCCCCGACGGCCGACACGTGCTGCTGCGCACCCCGGGAGGCGCCGCCGTCTACACCTACCCGGAGTTCGACCGGGTGGCAGAGCTCGAGCTGCCCGTCCAGGACCAGGGCGAGGGCGTGGCGGTCGGCGAGGACGGACGGATGTACCTCAGCTCGGAGGGTGAGCTGTCCGACGTGCTCGCCATGGACCTC
>Ga0208537_1000137_pt1 | contig 11841 bp, 13 predicted proteins | sample MayberrySE_TuleA_FD_185672 | JGI IMG/M metagenome (GOLD analysis project Ga0208537, IMG submission 185672) | Natural and restored wetland microbial communities from the San Francisco Bay, California, USA, that impact long-term carbon... | ecosystem: Environmental > Terrestrial > Soil > Wetlands ...
CCAGTGCCTTGTCGAGATCCTCGACGAACTTCGCTGCCGGCTCCTCGAGCACGTCCGCCCCGGTGCCGACGGGCAGGTCCCACACCGGGACGAGCACTCCGTGGACCCGGAACATGCCCACGAGCCGGGACCCCTCGGCGATCACGTCCTTGCCATCGACGTGGAGGCGGGCGAGCGCGGAGAGCAGTTTCTCCTCGTCGTGCGGCATCACCCAGCGCAGGTGCTCCTTGGTGCCGACGTTGGTCCAGTACGCCGCCTCCACCGAGCTCAGCCGACGGGTCGGGTTCGCGGCGGCGTTCGCGCTCTCCAGCGACGCGCTCAGGGCGCCGGCCTCGTCCTCCATGTCGGCGATCCAGAAGTCGAAACCCTCGTGGACGGTGATGTCGAGCGGCTCGTCGGCGACGAGGTCCTGGAGGCGGGGGCCCTCGCCGGGAGCGTCGGTGAGCCCGACCATGGAGCCCGGCTCCGCCTCCAGCGCCTTCTGGAGCACGGCGGCGAGGTCGCGGCTCGGGTCACCGAACTGGTGCTGCACCTGGAGGCCGAGCCACACCGTGCCGTCCTGGCGCACCAGTGCCGGCGCCGCCATCGGCAGCAGCGTGCAGAGGAGGACCGACCGGTCGGTCTCGACGCCGTCGGCCAGGCGGAGGGGCACGGTTGCCGCAGGCACCAGCTCGCGGAGCGCGATGATGTCGCACTCGCTCGCCAGCCCCTCGAACGGGCGGCTGACGAAGGTCTGGGCGACGCCCGAGGGGTCTCCGTGGCAAGCCTTGTACCGCTTCCCCGAGCCACAGGGGCAGGGCTGACGGGGGCCGACCTCCCCGGGAGTGGTGGCGGCTTCGGACCTGGCTTTGACGCGCGACTTCTTACCCATGGCCGGAAGGCTACTTGAGGCGCAGCGGCGCGCTGAGCGCGGTCAGCGCGGTGGGTCAGTGCGCGAGGAGGGCGTGGATGGTGGAGCGGGTGCGGGTGTGCTCGGACCACCACTCGTAGGCGAGCGCCTCGACGATCGCCATGCCGCGACCGGAGACGGCAGAGGCGGACGCCTGCACGGTGCGCGGACGGGAGGTGCTGCCGCCGTCGGTGACGGAGATCCGGATGCCGTTGCGCTCGCGGCCCCAGGTGATGAGGATCGTGCCGTCCGAGAGTGGCTTGGCGTGGCGTACGGAGTTGGCGACCAGCTCGGAGATGACCACGCGGCCGTCCTCGACGAGCTCGCGCGGGAGGCCCTGGGCCTTCATCCACGCCCTGAGCTGCTGTCTGGCCACGGCGACCGAGGACGCGGCAAAGGGCACGCGTACCGTGACAGGCGCGTGCTGCTGCCGTGCGGAGCGTGTCACCACGCCCCACCCCCTTTCTGCGGCCCTCGAACCCGTAGGCTGCCCCTTCCACTGACCACCCAAACACATTTTTCGGATGGTCTATCCACGGCCCCTGAGATTCGCCAGCATTCTGGCCGGCGTGTCGGTGATGACCGCCTCGACGCCGGTCTCGAGACACAGCTCGAGCTCATCGGGCGTGTTGACCGTCCAGACGTGGATGCGGTGCCCGCTCTGCTTGAGCTGCCGACGGAAGCGGGGGTTGTCGCGGAGCAGCTCGATGCCGGGGCCCGCGATCCAGTCCTCGCCGACGAGCTTCTTCGTCAGCTGCCAGGCGTAGAGCCGGTCGACGAGCATCACCACGTCGAGCTCGGGCGCCAGACGCTTGACCCGGTTGAGCGCCCGGTAGGAGAAGCTCATCACGCGCGCCGGCGAGCCCTTGCGCGTCCAGCCGTACGAGTCGAGGAGCTCCACGAGCCGCCGTTCGACGAGCCCGGCGTACCGCGTCGGGTGCTTGGTCTCGATGGCCAGGTCGACGGGCCGTTCGTAGTCGGCGACGGCGTCGAGGAGCCGGCGCAGCGTGAGCACCTTGCTCTTCTCCAGGTCCATCTCCGGGGCCTCGTCGTCGAGCTCGGCCCACGGGTTCTTCCACGAGGCGAAGTCGAGCTCGTCGAGCTGCGCGAGCTCCATGGTCGAGACCAGGCCGCTGGCGTTCGCCGTACGGTCCACCCGTCGGTCGTGGACGCAGACCAGGTGACCGTCGGCAGTGAGGCGTACGTCGGCCTCGAGGCCCTCGGCCCCCTCGTCGAGCGCGGCGATGTAGGCGCCGAGGGTGTGTTCAGCGTTGACGAGGCTCGACCCGCGGTGCGCCACCACCTGCGGACGCCCGCTGTTGTGCATGCCTCCATCGTGACATCCCACACGCGCAGAGCCTCGTAAGGACCGGCAGAGGAATGCCCCCTCGGGTCGCTCAGACGTGCTGGGCGCGGAGGAACTTCCCGAAGTGCGGCACGGTGAAGGCCACGGTGCCGCGCTCGGAGGAGTAGACGAGGCCCTTCTTGATCAGTCCGTCGCGGGCGGGGGAGAGGCTCTGCGGCTTGCGGCCCAGAGTCTCGGCTACCTGCGCGGTGGTGACCGCCTTGTCGTTGCTGTCGGCTCCGAGCTCCGCCATCGCGCGCATGTAGTCGCGCTCGGCCGGAGTCGCCCGGTCGTAGCGGGCACCGAAGAAGCCGACCGCGAGCTCGCGCTCGGCCTCCGGGGCCGCCTCGTGCACGTCGGTGATCCGGATCGGGGACTCCACTGCGACGTCCCAGGTCACCTTGCCGTACGCCTGCACGAAGTAGGGGTAGCCGTCGGTGAGGAGGTACAGCTCGTCGAGCGCGTCGCCCTCGTAGTCGACGTCCTCGGTGCCGGCCGGGACCAGCAGCGCCCGGTCGGCCATCTCGCGGGGCAGCCGGTCCACGACGACGTACCGGAAAAGGCGCTCGGCGTAGGACTTGCTGGCCGAGAGGGCGACCGGGAGGTGCGGGAGCCCGGCGCCGACCACGACGAGCGGGGCACCCTGCTGGCTGATCTCGTGGACCGCTCCGCAGAGGGCCGCGAGCTCGGGAGCCGGGATGTCCTGCATCTCGTCGATGAAGACGCCGATGCCCACGCCCAGGTCGCCCGCGAGGTCGGCCACGTCGGTGAACAGCTCGATCAGGTCGAGCTCGAGGTCGCCGGAGTCGGCGCGTCCCTTGGCGGCGGGGACGTCGGCGCCGATCGACGCCGGCTGCCAGCGGACGCCCTTGCGGTCGTTGAGACCGGTGCGCAGGGCGAAGGACTTGAGCACCCCCGCGACAGCGTCCACCCGCTCGGGGTCGCGGTGCCGGTGCGCGACCTCCCGCACCGCCGCGTGGACGGCCTGCGCGATCGGGAGCCGTAGCGACTGGTCGGGGCGGGCCTCGATCTTGCCCGTGCCCCAGGCCCGCTTCACCGCAAGGCTCCGGAGCGCGTTGAGCAGCACCGTCTTGCCGACGCCCCGGAGCCCGGAGAGCACCATCGAGCGCTCGGGGCGCCCTGCCGCGACCCGCTCCAGGGTCACCTCGAACTGGCGGAGCTCACGGTCACGTCCGGCGAGCTCGGGTGGCCGCTGGCCGGCACCGGGGGCGTAGGGGTTCCTGATCGGGTCCACGATGGGACTGTATCCCCCTTTCTAGGCGATTCCCTAGATTTCGCTAGCGAGTCCTAGGGGCGCGTAGATTGACCTACATGGGCGTCCTGGAGCTCGTCTGGGCGACCGCCGGGATCTGCGCGCTCCTGCTGCTGCCGGTGGGTGCGATCCGGATGATCGCCTACCTGTCCGGGGAGGTCGACCACACCTCCGCGCTACGCACGGTCGCGGTCCTCGCGCTCGGCATCGGGGGAGCGGCGTTGGTGGTCTTCCTGGTCCTGAGCGGGTGGTTCCTGGCCACGGGCGAGCGGCCGCTGTGACCGAGCGGGTCAGCCGACCTCGTCGTCGTGTGCGTCGAACCGGCCGAGGAACGAGTCCCGCGCGTCGTCGTACGCCTCCTCCAGGCTGCTGCGCAGCATCTCGATGAGCGCGGGCGCCTCCTCGACGGGGAGCCGGAAGGTGCCCGAGCAGGTCCGGTCACGCCAGAGGGAGAACACCACCACACCGGCCTCGGCGTGCCAGGTGACCCGCAGCGCACGGCCGTCACCCCGGGCGTCGAGGAAGACCTCCCGGTGGGCCGGCAGCGGTGCGGGGTCGTACATAGATGTCATTCTGCGCACCCGAGGGCCTGGTGTCATCACTTTCCCTGCGGCTTTGCCCCCTCGGCGCAGACCGGCCCCCTGCCGGCAGCGCCCGCATAGACTGAGGCCGTGCCCGAGCTACCCGAGGTCGAGGCCCTCGCCCTCGACCTGCGCACCCGGCTCAAGGACCGGGCGGTCGCGCGCGTCGACATCGCGGCCTTCAGCGCCCTCAAGACCTTCGACCCGCCGCTGTCGGCGCTGTACGGCGCGCTCGTGGACGACGTGACCCGCCACGGCAAGTTCCTCGACATCGAGGCCTCCGGCCTGCACCTGGTGGTGCACCTCTCGCGGGCCGGCTGGGTCCGGTGGCGTGACGAGGTGCCCAAGCTCCCCTCGAAGCCGAGCAACAAGTCGCCGCTCGCGGCGCGGGTGGTGCTCGACGACGGCGCGGGGCTCGACATCACCGAGGCCGGCACCCAGAAGCGGCTCGCGATCTACGTGGTGCATCGCCCCGAGGACGTCCCCGGGATCGCCCGCCTCGGTCCTGACCCGTTGTCGGAGGAGTTCACCCGCGAGACGCTGCGGCAGATCCTCACCGACGCGGGCCGCGCCCAGATCAAGGGCGTCCTGCGCAGCCAGAGCGTCATCGCCGGCATCGGCAACGCCTACTCCGACGAGCTGCTGCATGCCGCGCGGATGTCGCCCTTCAAACCCGCCTCCAGCCTCGACGACGACGAGCTCGAGGTCCTCTACGACGCGATCCGCACCGTGCTCGGCGACGCGGTCGAGCGTTCCCGGGGACTCGCGGCCACGGAGCTCAAGGGCGAGAAGAAGTCGCACCTCGCCGTCCACGGGCGCAAGGGCGAGAAGTGCCCCGTCTGCGGAGACACGGTGCGGGAGGTCTCCTTCGCGGACTCCGCGCTGCAGTACTGCCCCACCTGCCAGACCGGCGGCAAGCTCCTCGCCGACCGCCGGATGTCGCGGCTGCTCAAGTGAGCAGGCCGTGACCATGTCCGACTTGCCCGATAGGGTCAAAGTCCGGCCCACGGCACACCATGTGACCAACGGGCAAGAGCGAAGGGCACGCCCATGACCACGTTGACGTTCTGGCTCGTTGTGATCGCGATGGTCGCCCTCGTCCTCCTCGCCGCGCGGCTGTACGACCGCAAGCGCAGCGGCCACGGCCGCAACGAGGCAGGTGCCCACGGCACGAGCAACGCCGCCGTCCTGGACCAGGAGTCCAACCGGACCATGGGGATGCGTCGCTTCTGACAGAGCTCAGCCGAAGGCGCGCGGCAGCGGCAGCTCGAGCGCGTCGCTCAGCAGGTCGAGGTACTTCGACCGGGGGACCTCCACCACGCCCAGCGAGGCCAGATGCTGGGTCGACCACTGCACGTCGAGCAGCCGCCGGTCGGCGTACTCGTCGCAGAGCAGGTCGACAAGGCCGACCAGCGCGACCTTCGAGGCGTCGGTGACCCGGTGGAACATCGACTCGCCCGCGAAGAGCCCGCCGATCGCGATTCCGTAGAGCCCACCGACGAGCCGGTCGTCCTGCCAGGTCTCGACCGAGTGCGCCCAGCCGAGCTCATGAAGCTCGGTGTAGGCGTCGATGATCTCCTCGTCGATCCACCCGGAGTCGCGCGACGGGTCCGCGCAGGCGTGGATGACCTCGTCGAACGCGGTGTCGACGCGCACCTCCATCCGGCGTACCGACGCGCGGAGTGACCGCGAGACCTTGAGCCCGTCGAGGGGGAGGATCCCGCGGGGGTCGGGCGACCACCACAGCATCGGCATGCCCGGGTTGCCGGGCATGGGGAAGAGGCCATGCCGGTAGGCCGCCAGCAGGGTCGCGGGGCCGAGGTCGGCGCCCATGCCCACGACGTCGTCGTCGATCTCGTGGAGTGAGTCGGGGAACTCCCATCCGGTCGGCGGCGGTTCGGTCGGCACCCGACCATGGTGGCATCGCCCGCGGACAGCACCACGAGGGTGGTGCTGTGCCGCGTGCCACGTTCAGGGCGGGCGGTACGCGGGTACCCCCCACGTACGCTTGCACATGAACGAGCCGGCGCCCTGCCGGCGACAGGAGGACACATGAGCATCGGTGGCTCGCTGGGGAAGGCGCTCGCCCCGCAGATGGGGAGGATGGCGCCCGACCTGACCGCCGGGTTCGTGCGCGAGGCGCTCTCGCGCGCGATCAACGGGGTCGGGCCGCTGCCCGGGGCCGCGCACGCCGCGGACAAGCAGCTCGAGGAGCAGCGCGGCGACGTCGACGCGGCGATTCACGAGGTCATCGAGAACCACGTCCGTTACGCCGGGGCCCAGGGGTTCGTGACGAACCTCGGCGGTGTGGTCACCGCGGCGGTCACCATCCCCGCGAACATCGCAGGGCTCGCGATGCTCCAGGCCCGCATGGTGGCGGGCATCGCGCACCTGCGCGGCTACGACCTCCAGGACCCACGGGTCCGCAACGCCGTGCTCGCCTGCATGCTCGGCGACGACGTGGTGCGCTCGTTGGTCAAGAAGCGGAAGCTGCCCGCACCTCCGATGGCGATCGCGACCGCCCCCGCCCACGACCCACAGCTGGACAAGGTGATCTCGGCCGAGGTGACCTCCGAGCTCTTGACGAAGGTGGCCGGCAAGCGCGTGGCCACGACCGTCGGCCGGCGCGTCCCCGTGGTGGGCGGACTCTTCGGCGCCGGCGCGGACGGGTTCGCCACCTGGAAGATCGGCCGGTACGCCGACAGGGAGCTGCTCTCGCGCACGATGCGCTGACCTGCGGAACCGCGTCGGCCCAGTGCGCCGCACCGTGGCTGTATGTCGGGGACCCCGAGCAGTGTCGGCCGGCGATCTCGGAGAACGACCCGGTCACCGTCGAGGGCAGGGGCTTCGTGGACGGGTGCGACGACGGCACCGGGCAGAGCGTGCTCGGCTGCGCCGTAGACGAGCCCGAGCCCGAGGTGCCGATGACAGACGTGACCCTGTCGATCCGTCAGGGCGACCGGAGCTGGCCGCTCGGGACGGAGGACGCGGGGCTCGCGGAGGACGGCGAGCTCGGGCAGATCACATGGACGGTCCGGCTGCCGGAGCAGGTGGACGCGGGCCGCGCGACCCTCGTCGCAGCCGAGCAGGAGCTGCCCGTCGTGGTCCGGCGCTCCGGCTGAGTCGCACGACCAGGTTCAGGCGCCGCGGAACCGCCGGGCGGCGCGGCCCATCCGGGCACTGAGCTGCTCGTTCGGGTCGGGCCTGTTCGCGGCCTCCTCGGTCATCGCGACCAGGGCGTCGAGTGCCGCCGCGATCACCTTGCCCTGGTTGGGCCTGTCGGGGTCGTTCCACCTCGCACCCTCCGCCGGCGGCACCGAGCGCAGCTCGTCGACGTCACCGACGACGTCGATTCCCGACCCCTCAGCCCACTCGATCCACGTCTCGGTGATCTCGTTCGCCCAGGGGTAGAGGTCTGGCGGGAGCGTGGCCTTGCGTCCGTCCCGGTTCGCGAGGTTCTGGTGCACGAGCATCTCGCGGACCAGGGTGGTGTGGTGGTGCTCGGTCAGGCCCTTCTGACCCAGGCGCCGGTTGAGCCGCCGGATCAGCGCCGTCTCGGCGACCCCCATCGACGGGTTCGCCCGGTCGCTCTCCCGCGGCGCCCACGCGGGGTCGATCCCGAACACGGTGCAGAAGCGCCGCCACAGCTCGTCACGCGGCGCGCCGGGCTGTGGCACGGTGACGAGGTGGACGTGGTCGGGCTCGAGCCCGGCTCCCCAGCGGCTGAGCACCTTCGGCAGGCACTGGGAGCGCCAGAACCAGATGTCGTCGTCGTCCTGGGCCCGCCGGAGGAACTTCTTGAACGTCCAGCGACGGCCCTGCTTGATGCTCTCCTGCCAGAAGGCAGGCAGCTGGCGGGCGAGGTCCCGCGCGGAGTACACGACATGGACGTCGCTGCCTTCGAGGTCGGCCATCGCCTTCGCGATCTTGTCGGCGGGCGCGGCCGAGAGGATCTCATGGCTGATGATCACGGTGCCGCGCGTGCGACGTACCTTGCGCATCAACGCGTCCCAGTAGCCCTCGGCATGCCCCGCGGGCCCACCCCAGTCCTGGCCGAGCAGGTCGAGCGCAGCCCGGAAGTGCGTGTGCCCAGGGTCGCGACCGAGCGGGCCGTGCGGGAAGTGGACGCCGTGCTCGACCAAGGAGTCGCTGTTGGCGCCCAGCCGGTCCTGAAGGTACGTCGTGCCGGTCTTCGGCGCTCCCACGTGGAGATAGACGACGCGACTCATGCAGGAATTGTGCCCTACCCCCGGTGAGCCGCCTCAGCCGCCCGACAACGCCGCGACGACTCGCGACGGGCTCGGGCGGCCGAGCTGCTCGGCCATCCACACGCTCGTCTCGACCAGCTTCGGGAGGTCGACCCCGGTCTCGATGCCGAGTCCGTCGAGCATCCACACGAGATCCTCGGTGGCGAGGTTGCCGGTGGCGCTCTCGGCGTAGGGGCACCCGCCGAGGCCCCCGGTGGACGCGTCGAACGTGGTGACCCCCGCCCGCAACGCCGCCTGCGTGTTCGAGAGCGCCTGCCCGTACGTGTCGTGGAAGTGCATCGCGAGCCGGCCGTTGGACAGCCCGGCCTCGTTGAACCCGTTCAGCAGTGCGGTCACGTGCCCCGGCGTACCGACTCCGATCGTGTCGCCGAGCGAGAGCTGGGAGGCGCCGAGGTCGAACAGCCGCTTGCCGACCGCGACGACCTGGTCGACGGGCACGTCGCCCTCCCACGGGTCGCCGAAGCACATCGAGACGTAGGCACGCACGTCCATGCCCTCGTCGCGGGCGCGCCGGACGGTCGGCTCGAACATCGCGAACTGCTCGTCGAGGCTGCGGTTGAGGTTGCGCTGGGCGAAGGTCTCGGTGGCGCTGCCGAAGATGGCGACGTGCCGCACGCCCTTCTCGATCGCCCGGTCCAGGCCTCGCTCGTTGGGCACCAGCACCGGCAACGGCACCGCAGTCGGGTCGAAGCCGTCCAGCTCGTCGAGCAGGTCGAGGAGCTCCCCGGCGTCGGCGAGCTGGGGCACCCACTTCGGGTGGACGAAGCTGGTCGCCTCGACGATCGGGAGGCCGGCGTCGACGAGCCGGCGGATGAACTCCGCCTTGGTCTCGACGGGTACGACGGTCGACTCGTTCTGCAGGCCGTCGCGCGGCCCCACCTCGTAGATCGTCACCTGCGCGGGAAGGCTCGGGTCCCGGACCACCTGCGGCTTGCGCATGCTCACTCTCCCTTCGCCTCCACGACGAACAGGGTCGCGCCGAGGGCCACCTGGTCACCGGCCTTGGCCCCGACCTCGACCAGGGTGCCGGTGAGCGGCGCCTTCAGGGCGAGCTCCATCTTCATCGCCTCCATGACACCGAGTGTCTCTCCCTCGGCAACCTCCTGACCGACCGTCCCGCTCACGTTGAGAACCGTGCCCGGCATGGGCGCCGCGACCGTGCCGTCGGAGACTGCGTGGTGGGCGCCGGGACCGAACGCATCAGGACGTTCGAAGGCATGCGTGTTGCCGCGGTGCGCGACGTCGACGCGGTGCGGGCCGATGCGCACCGCTCCCTCGTGGACCAGGTCGTCGATCTCGAGCCGGCGAACCCCCGCCTCGGACGCGATCGCGTGCACTGCCCAGGTCTGCTCTCCCGCGGTGACGGACCCGGACGGGTCCACCGAGAAGACCGTCGTCTCGCCCTCCACGACGAGCTCCACCGGCGTGGGCGCCGCGGGCCCTGCCGACCGCCACCCGTCGCGCACGCCGAACGGGTGGGAGGGGGCGTCGCTCCGGTCGCCGATGCGACCGTCCGGCGCGGGCGAGGTCGCGAGCGTCCACGCGGCCAGCACCGCGGACTCGATGACCCCCTCGGGGCGTACGACGTCGGGGTGGGTGTCGAGGTAGGCCGTGTCGATCTCGTTGTCGCGGAACGCCTCGGAGGCGGCGAGGCCTCGAAGGAACCCGAGGTTCGTGGTCAGGCCGAGGATCGCCGTGTCGTCGAGCGCGGTCACCAGGGCCCGCCGCGCGGCCTCGCGGGTCGGTCCGTGCACGATCACCTTGCCGAGCATCGGGTCGTAGGAGGAGGAGACGACCTGGCCGGACTCGAGCGCCGCGTCGATGCGCGCCCGTGGCGACCAGCGCACCATCTCCGCCACGCCGGCCTGCGGCAGGAACCCGTTGAACGCGTCCTCGGCGTAGACCCTTGCCTCGATCGCATGACCGTCGAGCCTCACGTCCTCCTGGGTGAACGGCAGCGGCTCCCCGGCCGCCACCATCAGCTGGAGCTGCACGAGGTCGAGGCCGGTGACCAGCTCGGTGACCGGGTGCTCCACCTGGAGCCGGGTGTTCATCTCCAGGAAGAACACCTCCTCGCCCGCGACGAGGAACTCGACGGTCCCGGCGTTGACGTAGCCGACCTCCTTCGCGAGAGCCACGGCCGACTCGGTCAGCACGCGGCGTACCTCGTCGGAGATGGTCGGAGCGGGCGCCTCCTCGAGCACCTTCTGGTGTCGGCGCTGGGTGGAGCAGTCGCGCTCGAAGAGGTGCACCACGTTGCCGTGCGTGTCGGCGATGACCTGCACCTCGACGTGGCGGCCGTGCTCGATGTATCGCTCCACCAGGATCGTGTCGTCGCCGAACGCGCTCGCGGCCTCACGCCGCGCCGCGGCGAGCGCCTCGGCGAAACCGGCGGGGTCGCGCACGATCCGCATGCCCTTGCCGCCGCCTCCGGCCGCGGCCTTGACGAGCAGCGGGAACCCGACGTGGGATGCGTCCAGCTCGTCGCCGCTCAGCTCGGCGGAGGGTACGACGGGCACGCCGGCCGCGATCGCCACGTCCCGGGCCACGTCCTTGCGGCCCATCGTGTCCATCACCTCGGCGCTCGGACCCACGAACGTGAGCCCGGCCTCGACCACCGCGCGGGCGAACGGCGCGCGCTCGGAGAGGAAGCCGTAGCCGGGGTGGACCGCGTCGGCCCCGGTCCTGCGGGCGGCGTCGAGGATCGCCTCGATGTTCAGGTACGACTCACTCGCCGGCGTCGGCCCGATCCGGACCGCGATGTCGGCGGCGCGGACGTGGGGCGCGCCCCGGTCGGCGTCGGAGTACACCGCGACCGTCCTGAGGCCACGCTCGCTCGCGCCCCGGATGATGCGGAGTGCGATCTCGCCGCGGTTCGCGACGAGCAGCGTCGAGATCGGTTTGGGGGTGAGGCTCACAGCTGCGTCTCCCGTCGCAGGAACACCGTTCGAAAGAACACCGTCACAACATGCACCACAGGGCTCATGGTTCTCACATCCGGAAGACGCCGTACGACGGCGCGGGGATCGGGGCGTTGGCGGCGGCGGCGAGGCCCATGCCGAGGACCCGGCGGGTGTCCACCGGGTCGATCACCCCGTCGTCCCACAGCCGGGCGGTCGAGTAGTACGGCGAGCCCTGCTCCTCGTACCGCTCACGGATCGGCGCCTTGAAGGCCTCCTCGTCGTCGTCGGACCACTCGCCGCCCTTGGCCTCGATGCCGTCGCGACGGACGGTCGCGAGGACCGAGGCGGCCTGCTCGCCGCCCATCACGGAGATCCGGGCGTTCGGCCACATCCACAGGAAGCGCGGGTCGTACGCGCGCCCGCACATCCCGTAGTTGCCGGCCCCGAACGAGCCGCCGATGACGACGGTGAACTTGGGTACGACGGAGCAGGCGACCGCCGTGACCAGCTTGGCCCCGTCGCGGGCGATGCCGCCGTTCTCGTACTCCCGGCCGACCATGAAGCCGGTGATGTTCTGGAGGA